>Ga0207428_10006831_pt1 | contig 10463 bp, 9 predicted proteins | sample RhiMethybrSRZTD1_FD_187600 | JGI IMG/M metagenome (GOLD analysis project Ga0207428, IMG submission 187600) | Populus rhizosphere microbial communities from Tennessee, USA - Rhizosphere MetaG P. TD hybrid SRZTD1 (SPAdes) (version 3) | ecosystem: Host-associated > Plants > Roots > Rhizosphere >... | reverse complement strand
TACACAACTCGCCCAAAGCACCCTGCCCGTCGGGTCGCTGAGGGTTAACTTAATAGACACGGCTACGCATGTAGTACCGACAGCGGAGTACTGGCGGACGGGGGTTCAAATCCCCCCGGCTCCACCAAATGATCAAACTAAGACGTCCACGGACGTCTTTTTTTGTGCCAGAAACCCAGTAAATACGCGGCCTCCAGCGCTTTTGCGGGCTTTTGAGAGTTTTTGAGTTCCAGCCTTTTGGGTATTCCATACGGTATTCCAGTCCGTCCGGTGCTAATCTTTGGAATACCGAATCAGTGCTTGAGGACAATCTCATGCCTGCTCAAAACCTCCGCCTCTCCGATCGACAGCTCAAGGGAGTCAAACCCGCGTCCAAGGATTACGTCCTCACGGACGGTGACGGTTTGCAGCTCCGCGTACGCAGCAACGGCTCGTTGCTATGGAATTTCAACTACCGCGAACCGGTGACCAAGAAGCGCATCAACATCGGCTTCGGGACCTACCCCGAACTGTCATTGGCGAATGCACGAAAGATGGCAGTCGATGCACGCGAGCTACTCGCGCAGGGCATCGATCCGAAGGTGCAGCGCAATACGCTGAATGAAGCCAAGCGCGCAGAAACGGAACACACCTTCGAGAACGTAGCCACCGCCTGGTTCGAGCTCAAGAAAGACTCGGTCACCCCTGCCTACGCCGAGGACATCTGGCGGTCGCTCACGCTGCACGTGTTCCCCGACTTGAGGACGACCCCACTGGTGAAAATCACCGCGCCGATGGTGATTGGATTGCTTCGCCCTATCGAAGCGAAAGGCAGCCTGGAGACGGTCAAGCGTCTTAGCCAGCGGTTAAACGAGATCATGACCTACGGCGTTAACTCCGGCTTGATCTTCGCCAACCCGCTCAGCGGTATCAGAGCAGTATTCAAAAAGCCCAAGAAAGAGAACATGGCTGCGCTTCCGCCCGAAGAACTCCCCGAGCTCATGCTGGAGATCGCGAACGCCAGTATCAAACGCACGACCCGCTGCCTGATCGAATGGCAGTTGCACACCATGACGCGTCCGGCAGAAGCGGCGACCACTCGCTGGGCAGACATCGACTTTGAAAGGCGTGTCTGGACTATCCCAGCGGAGCAGATGAAGAAGCGCCGCCCTCACAGCATCCCGTTGAGTGATCACGCTGTCGCACTGCTGGAGTCACTGAAGAGTCACAGCGGTCATCGCGAGTACGTCTTCCCGGCCGACAGAAATCCACGCACCCACGCCAATAGCCAGACCGCCAACATGGCGTTAAAACGTATGGGTTTTCAGGATCGGTTGGTCAGCCACGGCATGCGTTCGATGGCGAGCACCATCTTGAATGAACATGGCTGGGACCCGGAGCTCATCGAGGTGGCTCTGGCGCACGTCGACAAGGATGAGGTGCGGAGCGCCTACAACCGAGCCGACTACATCGAACGCCGGCGCCCGATGATGGCCTGGTGGAGTGAGTACATCCAGAAGGCCGCCACCGGCAGCCTACTCGCCTCTGCATACGGCCAAGTCAGAGACAAGAACGTGGTGCCGATCCGCTAGCGCTGTACAGGCGCAATAACGGCGGCGGCAGCAATTGAGCGTTCAAGATTCAGGGAATGCAGCCTCGTTTATCCGCTTCTCAGCGCGGGTCCATCCAAACAGGGCTGCAAAGCCGCCCTGTTTGGATGGACCTCACTTTGAAGAGCTAAAAGCGACCACGTTGTCCAGGGTTTGCCACGGAATTCCACCGGTAGATAACCGCTCTTCAAGTCCAAAGTGGCGCTGAATTTCGAACCTTGACCGGGTTTATCCACAGGCGTAGAACTGGTCGTGCAAGCGCTGTCGATGACAGCAACCCAGGTGACCCGAACCTTGAAGGTCACGCCGCTCTCGCGGTGGTTCTCCCCCCAAATGGCGATTCGCATCCGGTAGCTCGCCCGGTCACCTCCCCGGTGATGGATGCCTACTTCAGATCATGGCCTTCGTGCGCCAGACGACACTTGCTACTTCGCTGCCCTGCAGCAACCTATCCGCTTGGCCGAATCTTGCGCCAACCTGCGCCCGTCTCTTTCTCCTGGAAAGAGACGGGCGCTTCTAGCACTGCTGCAGCCCATATAGAACGGGGCTTTGCCGCAACCCTCCTCATGACAATCGGCGTGACAAACGCTGATGTCACCAGCAACAGCGCTGTAGATGATGGCACCGCAGACCAGGGAATGGACTGCACCTGACTGACAGTCAGGCATGCCCCGGTCATCGCATTGCTGCTTGCACCTGGCTCAGGATCTTCAGGCACTGGTCTCGTCAGCCAATGCAGCCTCCACCCGCCCACCGGTAACGGTGCTCAGGAGGCCAGATCATGAGATGCCCAAGCTCCCGGTCGTAAAGAGCCGTCAGTCCCGCGTTAGTGGACATCCCCACAGGTCGCAGGGGCCTTGATCCCTGATAACACTCAGCATTCTTGGCGGGATGACGTGGGACGAGGACTGGAGAGCTGAACATTAGGTGACCGATATGGCATTGGTGGGTAGACGCGATGGCCGTAATTTCGGCTACGGCAGGCAGTTGAGCTACGCGGGGCCGCAAGCGCTGAAAGACATGTTTGGCGGTGGCCACTACGGCACGGTCAAGGCGCACAGTGATCGGTGGCAGGCATTCGTCAATTGGTGCCGCTCCGAACAGGGGCCCGGTATCAATGATGCGCGGCAGATTGATCGGAAAGTGTTGGCCGACTATGCGGCGTATCTGCGCGACGTGGTTGGGCGCGGTGACCTTGCTGTCAGCACCGCACAAAACCGCCTATCCAGTGTTAACAGGACCATGGCAGCGCTTCGCGGTGATCAATGCGTGAAATTACCCAGTCCGAGCAAAGCGTTGGGTATGCAGCGCACCGGAGTTCGCCAGTCGATGCCACAGGGCCAAAACCGTGAACAGGTCAAGCAGATCATCAATGCGCTTTGCAGCCAACATCAGCTACGAGCCGCCGCGATCGTCCTGTTGGCGCGAGCCACAGGCATGCGTTTGCGTGAGGCCATCCTAGCTGACCTGCCACGGCTGAGCCGTGAGGCTGAAGACCTAGGCAGGATCAACATCCAGGACGGCACCAAAGGTGGCCGCGCTGGCGCCTCGGCGCCACGTTGGATTGCGGTGAACGACAATGTTCGAGGTGCTCTTGAGTTTGCACGGCAAATGTCGCCTGCAAGTAGCCGCAACCTGATTGCCTCACACGAAAGCTACCTGAGTCTTCTGCAAGAAAGCATCCGCCCGGCGCGGGACATCCTGCATGCACACAACCTCAAGGGCTTCCATGAGCTACGAGCGGCGTACGCATGTGAACGCTATGAGCAAATCACCCAACACCCTGCGCCTATCAACGGCGGCCAATGTTGCCAAATAGATCGGCAACTTGATCGTCAAGCCCGAAGGCAAATCAGCTATGAACTGGGGCATGGTCGAATCGATGTGATCGCCGCGTACATCGGAAGGCAGTCATGAGTAAGCCATTCGATATGGAGCTGTTCTTGGCTGGCGTGCTGACCGGGTCACTTGCGACGCGGCAACGCCATCTGCGGCAAGCGAGTATTATCCGATCCACCATCGCCGAGCGATGGAAGCGAGAGACGCCTTGGGCTTGGAGGAGAAAACACTTGGCTTGGTTTCTTGAGCATAACCTGAGCAATTACAGTCTGGAAACTCGATATTACTACGTGCTGACTGCGAGGCTACTCGTTCGTAGGTTAAAGAAGTCATGGGTTTTCAATTGCTGAGGGCGGCGTCCGCTCGAGAGTCGATGCACGCCCACCGCATGATGGATTGATTGGTCACGCGATTTTCAAGGCCTCAGCGCGCACGAAAACTGCACTCATTTGAGTGATAACCTCTAAGCTAACCAACCAAATGAATACACTCTGCTCACGGACTACACCATGACATTTGAAAATGTTTGACGCGCCTTGAAAAATCATTATCATTCTGGGCGGGCGATGGTGTAAAGGTAACACGCTTCCTCGGAAGAGTATTGTGAGGTTCGATTCCTCACCGCCAAAGATCATTCTAAGAGTGATCTTTGGCGGTGGATATCTAATTTATGACTAGAAACCCTTCAAAAATCTACAAATACCATGTCGCTAACCTCAAAGAACTTGAACTAGCGATTTCACAGGTAGCTCGCTTAACAACAGCAGCTATCGCCTCCAGTGATCCTCAGCGAAGTCTAAGGACGCTCAATCGTCTCCATGCATTTTTAATTGGGTCGTGGGCTGAAACTAGGCTGAACAAACTCTTAAATGAAGAGTTTGGCTTCACAGATTCTGAGCGACAACGCATTGAGTCTTTCTCGACTCAGCTTGATCGATGGACAAATACAATCGATCTAGCATTTCGCAAACACCATAATAAGCCTAAAGCTGAACTTAACGCTGACAATATTGGTGTTGCCCACGCGGCTAGACGACATGCGCTGCACGATGTCCTTGAGAAAGAGCTACGTATCATCATTGAGATACGAAACAAGTTAGCACACGGTCAGTGGTTCTACCCGCTCAACAGCGACAACACGGCTGTCGAGCAGGAGAAATATAAGCTGATAAACAACGAAAATGCCTTATCACTTCGTATCAAATATTCGCTTGTTGGATATCTCGCTGATGCGACTCATGATTTGATCGTAAGCCCTAAGACATTTGAGCGTGACTTCGAAAAACATTTCCGCGGATTATTCCAGGCACGTAAAAACTTAGTTACACGTAAGTACGCAGACTACGCGGCGCGCCTAGTACAGGATAGGCAAAGAGCGAGGCAAGCTAAGAAAAAAGTCGATTGATCACTCAGCATTCACATCGAAATGATCCTAAATCGCACCCCAAACAAAAGCCCGACCTTAGTGTTGGGCTTTATTTTTCCTGCAACAATGTGCTTTGAGGTTTTTTACCAAATTTAATGCCACAAGAGATTCATCTGAGTCTGGCCCCAAGCATATTTAGCTCGATAAATTATATCTACCAACACTGCACTGCCATTAAAAACAAAAGCTACAACTTTCAACTACATATGAAACACCCTCTATAAACCATCAATCCTTAACCACCTAATTTCAAAAATTTTCCTCGGTCATTGCAAGATAATGCACCTAACGCACCGTAATGCCATAGTGCCACACGCCTGTTTTTTGGTACTATGCAAGTGGTTAAGAATTTTTGAGAAGGTGAAGAAATGGATCTCCCCCTCGATCGTGACCCACTTATAGGGCTACCTATACTTGATTTTTCCGTTTGTGCATTTTCTCGTCCGGCTAAAGACGCTAAACCTATCGTCTCAGGATCGACTCTCGCTAAACCCGGTAATCAGAAAGATCGGCTAACGGACCTACAGCCCCCCGCTTTATCTCGTATAAGATATATCTGGAAGTACTACACAGGCGAGGTTCTGCGAAATGACCTAAGACTTGTCGTGCCCACTACCTAACTTAGCTAACAAATCTGGGCTATTGAAATGCTTCCAGTCGAAATAAAGCTAATATCGCCACAGCACGAACTTCATGTCATTGACATAAAGTTGCTAGATACCAAAATCACAAAATACCTAGATGAATTTCTGGTATCAATATGTGAGGGAAGCTCTGACAGCGAACTAGAACTAGTAAAAATAAGGTTAAAGCAGTTCCTTGCGGATAAAGACGAAAATACTCGCATGGGAGCCACTGCTGAGCTTTTCGCGCACCTATATTTGAGAACCGTTGGATACAAGCAAGAGTTCCTATTTTTCAATCTAGAAGAGGGCTCAATAAAAAAAGGTTTTGATGGATTTTTCTCTAAGGACTCCGAAACCTACCTGCTTGAAAGTAAATCCGGCTCTATCAACACCAAACAAATAAGCCATAAAGATAAGTTGAAGCATGCATATTCTGATTTGGCAAAATATGTTGCTGGGAAAAGTGATAAAGGCAAAAACAACCCATGGAAAAACGCCTACAATCACGCATCCCATGCAGATGTAGGGACAGAAAAATCAATAAGAAAGAAAATAAAAGCCCTTCAAGACATGTTTGACAAGGGCACATTTAACAAAATAAATGAGTTCAACATAATAACATGCTCAACGATATTCCTAAATAATTCATGGGAAGCAAAGATAAGCCATGAAATCCTAAGCGACAATAGCTTTGTGTTGAAATTTGACGGAAAGACTACAAAAGCCATGTGTTTAACAAAGTCAAGCCTTAGCAGCTTTATACAATATCTGGAGAAGTAATATGCCAATCAGCCTAACTTGGCTAAAGGCCAATGAACTCTTCTCGGAGGTCATGAGAAAAACCTCACTCAACATCGAGCTAGACGATAGAGAGCTGGAATTCATCCTAAGCTGTGCAATTGTATTTTTCGACGAATACAACGGTGACAAACGAAGATCTACCTATTTCGAAATAGCGTATTACATAACTTTGAAATGTGCCATAAACAATAATTACTATCAACCACTGTTAGACGCAAGCTCAAACTTTGGCATCTATCCAGTAGCAAAGTACATATCAAAAAACAAGTTAACCGACAATTCAACGAGCACAAATTTCACTTTAGAATACCAGTTAGACAAATTCATTAGAAATGACATCACTGAAACCTACGAACAAAAAAAATATCGAGAACAAATAATTAGTAGTGACAGCAAAGAAAACTGCTATATAGCGCCCACCTCGTTTGGAAAAAGCACACTAATCACAGACATCATAAAATCAGGGAACTCCAAGACTGTTGCAATCATCGTACCGACCAAGTCGCTACTCATTCAAACATACAAATTAATCAAAGAAAACTTTCCGCAACGTCACGTTATATTTCATGATGAAATGTACGGCGATGAAGGGGAGTTTATTGCGATTTTTACCCAAGAGAGAGCGCTTCGGCTTTTAAAAAATAGCGATATTTCTTTTGAACTGCTAGTAATTGATGAAGCCCACAACCTATTCGAAATGGATGGACGCAGTATACTTTTGACTAGGCTGATACGTAGAAATCGCCTAAGGAATCCAAACTCAAAGAACTATTATCTATCCCCATTAATCTCTGACACAGACAACCTCAAAGTACATGAAGGCCAAAGTTTTTTTGAGCGCCGCATATCAAGCAATATTAAAGAGCCAGAAATATATGAGCTCAGGACAAATGGGGATCAATATACATACAACAGATTCTTAGATGAGTTCTATAAATCTGGCTTTGAGGAAGACATTGTTAGGTACATCATAGGTAAGGGAAAGGACAAGAATTTTTTATACCTTAGGGCTCCCAAGAGGGTTGAAGAACTTTCTATGTTGCTAAGCAAGGGCCTTGAGTATAAAAACTCGGCCACACTAAATGAATTATCTGAAATCATTTCAAACAACGTTCACAGTGATTTTTATTGCGTAGATCACATAAAAAAGGGATTGATTTATTTACATGGGAAACTGCCAGACCTTATAAAGGAGTACTTGGAGCACAAATTCTCCAAAATCAAAGACTTAGGATACATGGTTGCAAATTCGGTAATTCTTGAGGGTGTCAATTTACCTATTGACAACCTTTACATCTTGAACACTTACGATCTTGATGCGAAGTCACTAACCAATTTAATCGGCAGAGTCAACAGACTTAACGATGTATTCGACGACAGCAGACGGTCGCTTGAGAGACTCTTACCGCCCATACACTTTGTTAACTCAGACCAGTTTAACAGGAAGGGTGGAAAAATGGAGAACAAAATAAGACTTCTGAAAAACGGCGCATTTAAGGATAAAGTTGAAAACCCTCTACTACTAAGCTTTGATCTAGACAAAATCCATAAGACATTAGATGCGGCACGAGAAAACTCAGACCAAGAGGATATAAATCACCTAGAGCGCAAGATCAGTCAATTTGAATACTTGAAAAATAAAGAGGACTTTCTGATAAATCACGACGGTATTGAGGATAGCAAAGTAAAGCATACACTTATGGAATCAGGAATTTCTACGGTTTACCATAACACAGAATCAGTTTTCCAATTACTTGAACAGCGACTCTACACGATCCCTTCTAGCGAAGAGTGGGCTATCGCCGACGTAATTGATAAAGTTTACTTGTACTTCATCAAGTCTCTTGAAAGTCAGGTTTCAGATGCAGCATTCCTTCGTCTTCAGCACCCAAAAGCTCGCGATTTCTACAAGCTATTCATAAGAAATCTACATCGCTTAAATCTTAAAGATCACTTAGCAGAAACAGTCAAATTTTTCCATAGCATAAAATCTAACGAAAGCGGAAAAGAGTTCTTTATTGGTACGTCTTACGGTGAAATAGCCAAGGCCAGGGACGATGGAACTTACGGAAACAACGTATATGTTGATCTTTCAAAAAAAACAGATAAGGAATTGGTAAACCTAGCACTTGTAAAGATAAAGATAGAAAGCGACTTTGTTTCTTATCAACTGAACGAATATGTAAAGGCTCTCTATGACTTGCGCCTTCTAACTGAAAATGAGTACAACCTACACATCTACGGAACCACCAAAAAAACAAACACTAAATTTGTCAAAATGGGAATAAGCGGAGCCTTAGTCAATAAGCTGGAACGTGACAAGCAGACAGACAATATCTCAATAACTGAGTTGGGCGAAATAAAATACAACGCCGACTTTTACAATTATCTAATCTCTCAAGATGACCTCACACAATTTGAAATCAGGAAATACATAGACATCAAATAAATTTTTTATACATTGATATTAAAACCTGACCGCAGCACCTCAAATTCCTTCTTCTAATAAATCAGCTGAGGCAATCAAGAGGTGCAAGGGCATGAATAGAATGCAGTGCAAAATTATCCTTCCAGCTCTGAGCGTCCTGACGCACCCCAGTTCGATTCCAGCGAACTCCACAAAGAACCAAATAATATATAGCTACTCTATGGGGTACGCTCGAAAACCCACCAAATTCCAGCCCCGCGAATCCCATGCCCTCACAGCAAGAAACCGTTCGTCTGGTGCCGGAGGCGCGCTCAGGGCTGTTGCCGCTGACTAGTTCGGGGAGGAAGTGTCCAGCCCCCCGGCAATAATCCGTTCGTCTGGTGCCAATTGCCATCACCTGCAACCAGAATCGGTCCAGCCTGAAAACCAACGAACAGAGCGAGAAAAGGCCGCTAGTCGGTGGGCATGGGGTCGTCGCGGCCTATTTAGCCACGCTCAAAGTACCTAGCGAACACTGACGAGCAATGCGGCCAGCAGAGAGCGTGTGAGAAAAACACAAAAAAGCTGCGCAAGCAGCGAAAACTCTTACAATCTTAGGCCAGATTTCCTACACATTTTTTTGCCCCCCCGATACTCAAGAGATAGCTCCGTGAGTGACTCAGACACCTCATCCGCGCCACTGGTTGACGTAGTGAAGCTTGCCGCATCCCTTCAGCGTTTTGCAGATGATCGCGACTGGCAGCAGTTCCACTCCCCAAAGAATCTCATCCTGGCGCTCACTGGTGAGGTAGGAGAACTGTGCGAGATTTTCCAATGGATGAGCGATGCCGATTCGCTCTCCGTAGCTAACGATCCCGAAATCGGCCTCGCCGTAAAAGACGAATTGGCGGACGTACTGATGTACCTGGTTCGCCTGAGCAGCGTGCTCGGCATCGACCTCAACGAGGCGGTGACACGGAAACTCGCCTCGAACGGCCAGAAGTACCCCGTGGATAAAGCCAAAAGCAGCAGCAAAAAGTACGACCGACTCTGAACAACTCGAATCCAAGGACAGCCCGTGATCGTCTACGCTGCGACCAAACAGCAATTTCTTAAAGACAACGATAACGATGACATTGAGGAGGTGATCCTCAGGCATTACAAGGAAGCTACCGGAAAGAATGTTGGCACATCGGAAATCAGGTCGTGGCAAGGATCCCTAACGTACATGGCCAAGGTCCTTAGAGATGAGGGCCTGCCGAGCGACGCAGGCCTGGCAATTGAATTGCACATTCCGCAGTCGTCGAAGCGAATCGACTTTCTACTCACCGGTCGCGACGAAAACCAGGCAAAAAAGGCCGTACTGATAGAGCTGAAGCAATGGAGTAAGGCCAACGCCACAGCCAAGGATGCCATCGTCAAAACGGCGTTGGGTGGCGGCCTCATCGAGACCATTCACCCGTCCTATCAGGTATGGTCATATGCAGCTCTGCTGGAAGGCTTCAACGAGGCGGTGTATGACAAAAGCATCGAAATCCGTCCGTGTGCCTACCTCCATAACTACGTCAGCGACGGCGTTATAGATTCAGCTCACTACGAGCCCCACATCAGCAAGGCTCCGCTGTTTCTGAAAGGCCCGGAAGAGCTCAGTAAACTCAGAAGCTTTCTGAAAAAGCATATAAGTCATGGCGACAACAAAGAGGTTCTTTACGAGCTGTCCGAAGGAAAAATTCGCCCGTCCAAGGCGCTAGCCGAAGCCCTCGGTGGGTTGATGA
>Ga0207428_10006828_pt1 | contig 10465 bp, 12 predicted proteins | sample RhiMethybrSRZTD1_FD_187600 | JGI IMG/M metagenome (GOLD analysis project Ga0207428, IMG submission 187600) | Populus rhizosphere microbial communities from Tennessee, USA - Rhizosphere MetaG P. TD hybrid SRZTD1 (SPAdes) (version 3) | ecosystem: Host-associated > Plants > Roots > Rhizosphere >... | reverse complement strand
GGGTGTCGGAGAGCCGATCTGAAGCTCGATCGGAATCCTGGCGCCGGCGAAGTCACCCGGCTTGACGATTGTTACCGTCGGACCTGGTTGGAATCCAGCTGCGACATACACGGCGCCGAGCGCCACAAACAGAACGATGACGATGACCAGAAGCTTGCGCACGGACCGCATCGTACCAAACAGAGACGGCGTGTACCCATCGTGGCCGACCGGCGCCAGGCCTCCGGCGCCGCCGCACCATCCGGCGGGTTCGGGATCCTGAACCCCGGTGTGTACGCCTCGATCTTCTTCGGTGAAAGATTTGCGGTCGAACCCCAGCTGGGACTCCTCCTGGTTAACTCGGACTCCTCCGGTACGCAGCACATCCTCAATTTCAATGCACAGGTCGACTACTTCCTGAGAGGGAATCGAGAGAACTCTCTGTACTTCTTCGGAGGAGCCGGCGTCATCCACGTGAGCGACGCGGGCACGACACCGGCATCCCTCTCAGCAGGAGCCGGATACCGGCTCGCGCTCGGCGACCGCCTCACCATGCGCTTCGATGGCCGCTACACGCATTTCACCGAGCTCGGCGGGAACTCGATCGCATTCGCGGCGTCGATCGGCGGCATGTTCGGCCGGCAGTAGCGCTATCGCTACTTCTTTGCCGCCATCGGCCAGTTCTGCAGGAGCACCAGCCGCCCTTCATCTCCGGCGGTGGACGGCACGCGGTTCGTCATCAGCACCCGGCCATCGCGTCCGAGGTCAAACCCGGTAAGTGTCGTCTGGCTTCCTGGCTGGTCGTTCATGAGTACGCGCGCAGGTCCCACGCTGAGGGGAGAGTGCGTGACGGCGACGGCTCGCAACTCGCCGATGGTGACGGATCGCGCGGGTCCGATCGTGCGCGCGCCGCCGATGAAATACAGCTGGCGGCTGTCGCGGGAAAAACGCGGCAACGAGCCGCCGGCTGTCACTTGCCGCCGTTCGCGCAGGTCCGGATAGGCCGCGACGAACACATTGATCTGGCCTGTCCGTTGCTCTCGGTCGGTGAACGCGAGCAACCGCCCGTCTGGCGAGAGATCGAATGCGTTCGCATTCGGCGCATCGGCGGCGGCAAACAACGGCTCGGCCTTGCCCACCGAACCGTCGGACTGAATTGGCGCGCGATACAGCCTGAATTGCGCCTGTTCCTCGCGATTGAAAATCAACTCGCGTCCGTCCAGTGACGTGACGGCCAGCGTACCCCCGACGAGCGGGCGACCGCCGGCCGACCCGTCCGCCGGCACATCGAATATCTGGCTGGTTTCGATGGAGCCCGTGCCCACGAGCAGACGACCCGCGTGCGACCATCTGACGACGAGACCCGTCGCGGTCCGAGTTCTGGCCTCCGGCGGCAGCCGGACGCGAGTGTCGACGCCTGTCGCCAGGTCCCGCACGAACAGATCGTCCTGGCCGCCAGGAGTGCGCATGGCCACGGCCGCCCGGCGGCCATCAGGGGAAACTGCGAGCACGGACCAGGCCGCCTCGAATCCGGAACCCGCGACCGAAGACACGGAGCGCGTGTACCGCCCGGCGCCTTCACCGGTCGCGCGCTTGTCGAACTCTACCCACACGAGGTTGTAGCGTTCCTTCGACGGGATGCGGCACAGCAGCGTGCCTTCGGCCGAGGCGTCGAAAGTCGCCGCGCCCGGCTGGAGGGCGACAGCCTTGGCGAGATCGATGCGGCCGTCCGCGAATGGCGCCGTCCAGACACCGATGTTGTCGCGGACGCGCGCGAACAGCAGATGGTTCGGCCCGCGGAATCGAACGCGATCGATGTTCAGATCGTCCGCGATTGGTGTGCGCGTGCCGCCGCGGCCGACAATCTCCGCGCGTACCGTGTCCTCCCCCCGAAGATGCGTTGTCACGATCAGCTGACCGTCCGGCAGCGCCGTCACGGAGTGAAAGTCGATTTCCTTCGCGGTATCGATGGCGGACACGCGCTCGACAGTGCCTCCGGTTGCCGGCACTTTGTAGGCGCCCTCGCGCCAGACGAGGAAGACAATGGTTCCGTTCTCGAGCCACGTGCCGTCGAGCACGCGTCCGCTGCCGGGCACTTTGGTCAATTCGAACTCAGACCCGCCGTCCACGGGCACGATGCGCAGCATCGATTCGGAGCCGTACGCGATGCGCCGGCCATCCGGTGAAAAGAACAAACCCTGCGCCCCTGCGGATACCGAGCCGAGATCCCTGGTCTCGCCTGTGTCAAGCGCGCGCGTAAAAAGATGACCGCCGGCCAGGTACGCGATGCGACTGCCGTCCGGCGCGATCGCGATCGTGTCCGATCCCGTGGCGTCGGTAGGAAGCTCGAAGCGGCGAACGGGCACGGTCGATTCCGGACGGGCGTTCCAGACGATGGCGGCCGAGATGGCGGCGAGTACGAGCGCGCCCGCGGTGGCGAGGAGGACTCCGCGGGATGTCAATTTCTGCGCACTGGGGGTCAATGACCCTACCGCGGTGAGGTCATTGGCCCGCTGAAGCAGGATGCGAGCTTCCCCGATATCCCGCAGCCGCAGTTTCGGATCCCGCTCGAGGCAGCGCGCGATCAACTGCCGGAGCGCCGGCGGTGTCGTGGCCGGCAGCGCTCGCAAATCGGGCGCGTCCTTGATTACCGCCGCGATGATTTCCGTCGCGGTCTCGCCGCCGAACAGGCGCTTGCCCGTCAGCATTTCGTAGACGACCACGCCGAAGGCCCAGATGTCCGCGCGCTTATCGACGGCGCGGCCCCTGGCCTGCTCAGGGCTCATGTATCCGGCGGTTCCGAGAATCATGCCCTGCTCGGTGGCCGCCCCCCGACGATGCTCGGGCGAGAGCATCGTCGGACTCGACATCGTGTCCGCGGCGGCGCCGGCGATCGCGCCCGACGAGTCCATGGCGCGCGCCAGTCCGAAATCCAGCAATTTCACGGTCCAGTCGGCGACATCGGACGCCGAGAACGTAGGCTCGAGGCGGCCGTCCGGGCCGCGCGTGGGGGTGGGGCCCCACGCGCCCTTGAGCTTGATGTTCGCGGGCTTGAGATCGCGATGGACGATGCCGGCCTCATGCGCGGCCTCGAGCCCATCAGCGATTTGCGCGGCGATGTGGACAACGGCCTCTGGTGCGAGGGGACCGTCGAGGGCGATGATGTCGTCGAGTGTGCGGCCCGGCACGAGCTCCATCACGAGCGCCGGCGTCGCGAAAGCCTGCCCTGCGCCTGTCGCCCCTCGAGTGTCCTCGGGGCGACCGTGAGGGTCCCGAACGGTCGAAGCGCTCCTTTCCAATCCGTAAATCGACGCAATGTTGGGATGGTTGAGCACCGCCAGGGTCTTCGCTTCGCGCTCGAAGCGCGCGACCCGCTCGGGATCCGCGGCAAAGGCCGGTGGCAGAATCTTCAGCGCGACGTCGCGATCGAGCTGACTGTCGCGGGCCCGATAGACTTCGCCCATCCCACCTTCGCCGAGCTTGGAAAGGATCTCGTAGGCGCCCAATCGCTGGCCGGGGGTCAGGGACACGTGCAGAGTATGAACCGGAAGGCATCGGTGAAGCAGGGGGAGGGATAGGAACGCGATACGCTGTCAGCAATGCCCTTGGAAGACTCCGACACGACCGAGTTCCAGATCGCCTGTCCGTTCTGCGGTGAGAACGTCGAGATCTACATCGAACCCGACGTGACGGGCACGCTCGTGATGGACTGCGAAGTCTGCTGCCAGCCGTGGCACGTGCACGTCACCCGTGACAGCGACTATCGATATGTCGACGTCATGCGCGGGGACGGCTCGTAAGACCTGCCCGGATCGGAGCCGCCGGGGAATTCCCGGCGGCTTGTGGATTCCTACCTGGTGCCGAGTCGCGTTGAGTAGCGCGCGAGCATGATGGGGAAGGCGCGCACGGAAGCGTCCGCCAGCGACTGGCTGCCTTCGAGGACCTGCTTCGCCTTGACGTTCGCGCCGTACACGTCGGCCATGTCGTCCTTGTCAGCCTTGATCACAACGCCCTTGAGCTCGAGACCCGCGAACAAACCCTTGCTGCGCGAGTAGGAAAGGATTTGCGCGTTCAGCTTGGCGTCGGTAGACGCGCCCGTCTGGCGGCCGACCGGTCCGGCGGCCACGGAGGCGTCGGCGCCCATCGTGAATTCATCGGACAGCAGGCTGTTCATCCCGCCGGTGTTCATGATGAGCAGCACGAAGTCGGTAGACTGCGCGCCGATCTGCAGGCCGATGCTGCCGCCGCCCAGGTTGAAGTACGCAGGCGCGCTCCATCCGGACGTCGTGCGGCAGCTCGCCACGCCGCGCCCGCCGCGTCCGCCGATGCCGAATCCCGCCTTCAGCACGTTGGGAAACACGGCCACGCACTCAGCCTTGTCCAGCAACGATTGCGGGATGCCCTTGTCCGGCGCGTCCATGATTTCCTTGAACACGCGCGCGGCCTTGTCGGACTGACTGACCTCGTCCTTCAGATCCTTCGTGGCCTGTGCCGCCGCCGGACCGACCGCGAGCGTCGTCAGCAGGCTGGCGCCGAACAGCGCCTTGATGATGATTCTCGTTGCCCGGCGACTCACGCGCGGGTATTCCGTCTGCATTCTCATTGTTAGGTACTCCAACTGGGTACCTTACGGCTTTGCCGGCTGATTGCCTGTGCTGAACAGCACAGCCATGGCACGACACGTCACCCGCGACAGCGACTATCGATATGTCGACGTGATGCGCGGGGACGGCTCGTAACTCCTGACTTGCTCCTCGACGAACTCCCGGACAAGTCGCGCACTCTTGATGTTGGCCTGATAGGCCACGTCCACCAGATCGCCAATCCCGGGTACGGCACCGATCACCAAATCCGTGCAGGCGATGGCGAGTAGCTGCGTGAGAAGGCGTTCAGGTGCGCCAAGTTGGGCCGCCCGCACCAAGATTAACGTTGACGCCGCGAAACTTGCCAGGTCTCCGACGATCGGAACCAGACCCAGAAGTGAATCCAAGCCGATGCCGGCGCCGCCCGGCAGCGGGATCAGGCGGTCCATCACACGCGCTGTGCGGTCAATTTGCCCCAGGTAAGCCCGCCGCTGTTCATCGCTCAGCTCACGCCGGACCGGTAGGCCAGTGCGTCGAAGGCCGCCGTCGAGACGGGCGGCGAGCCGGCGTTCAGTCTGATCGGCCAGCCGCCGCACCAGCCCGATCGCAATCCACCGGCCGGCGAAGAACAGAATCCCGCCGAGCAGCAGGGCGACTGCGGCGATCCAGAGCGCGATGGTCAGTGCGTTGTCCACTCACATCAACCATAGCGCGAGCACAGTCCGTGGGGTCAGCCGCCAACACCTGCACGCCGATACATCTGCGGTGTCGTCCCCGTCCATCGCTTGAATGACCGATGAAACGGCGCCGGTTCGGCGTAGCCAAGAAAGAACGCGACCTCCGCGATGCTCACGTTCGGGTCCCCGAGCAGCGCCACCGCCAGTTGGTGCCGAACCTCGTCCTGAATTGCTCGGAACGACGTGCTTTCCTCGGCGAGCCGCCGGCTCAGCGTCCGCGCGCTTAGACCCATCTCGCGTCCGATCGTCGTGACCGACTGTTGCTCTTGTCCCATCCGGTCGATCAGTAACCGGCGGACGCGCGCCGCGATTGACGTTGATCCGTCGGCAGCCCCATCCAATTTGTCGAGTGCGACGAGAGCCTTGTCGAGGCGTCGCTGGATGATCGCGGTGAGTGCCGCGTCGGCGGCCTGAAGCTCCCGCGCGCCATCGGCTTCCGAAAACACCATCCCGTTGACGCCGCTGGAAAAGTGGATCGGCGATCGAAAGAACGCACGGTGTTCGCTCTGGTCCGCTGGCCCAGCGTGCGCGAACGATACCTCGACAGGGACCAGCGGCGCAGCAGTCGCGTCTCGTGCCAGACGCAGTGCCAGCGCGATGCTGAATTCCGCGCGTTGTGGATGCAACGGCTTGGCGTCGGCAACACCCATCAGGAATCTGACGCCAGGACCTGGTCCCGTTCGCAAGACATGCCCCGCCAGACGGTCGTTGATCAGACGGCTGAACCGGGCGAGTCGATCGAGGCCGTCGCCGAGCGTCGCGCTGCTTCTGAACGCGTACTCGATCAAATCGAGCGATCCCCGCGGCATCCACTGGGCCACGTGCAAGCCGATCGCCTCGTCTCCCGTCATCGTCATCGCCAGGCGCCATGCCTCACGTGACGCCGCCTCGGGAACGCGCAGGTCTGGATCCTTGAGATCGCATCCTCGAATGCCGGGCAGCTGGAGGATGGGCTCGGCGTCGTGACCCTGATCCTTTATATAGGCCGCCAGCAGGGGAACCACCCAGCCAAGCACGGTTCCTTGGCCACGGTTCGTCGCGGCTGCCGTTCGATCCCCGTCAGCGATTCCCACCGCCTGCAACCCTGCGGCCCGTTGGCGGGGAATGTCAAGCCTTTGGCCTCTGGAGTCACAGGTGTTCAAGTCCGCGCGTAGTCCAATCGTCTGCTGTGAGATCACTCAAGAACCTGGCAGAGACTCTCGAGCCTCTCAAGAAAGCAGTTGCGCAGCGCAACCAGGAGAAGTCCCTGGAGGCATTCAACATCTTCCTGTTCCAGTTCACGGGCGTCTTTGGACGCAACGAGAAGATCTTGCGAGATACCGTGCCGCTCCTGGAAGGGCTGAGGGACCGCATCAGGGCAGAGGACTACAGCACCGCGTGTTCTCAGGTCCTGTCACTCCAGGCGATGTTTCGCTCCGTCGTGTCTCAGCTGTCCTCGCTGGACCCTGACGTCCTGCCCTAGCCGAAGGCGCGAACTATCAATCCTTTGGCCGCCGCGGTCAGTGCCCGGCGGGCCCTCAGGCCGTCCAATAGGCCAAATGATTAGACAAAAAGCGCACGCCGAGGTCACGGAGTTCTTCACTCGCGAGGACGCGGAGATCCGGAAGCACCCAATGCCACGCGTCCGCATGGTCGGCAGCAGCCACGCGATGCGACGCGTCGAGCGCGAGGCACTCCTCGCCGCGCGTCTGAATGCGAATGTTCTGATCACAGGCGAACGCGGCGTCGGCAAGGCCGTTGTCGCTCAGTTCATCCACGAGCACAGCGATCGGTCGATTCACGGTCTAGCGACGATCAATTGCGCCGGCCTGCCCGACCTGCTCGTCGAGTCCGCACTGTTCGGACACGTCAGGGGCACCTTCGCCGGCGGCTATCGGGACAAGCCAGGGCTTGTGGAGTCGGTCGCCGGCGGCACCATCTTCCTGGATGAAGTTGGCGGCCTCAGCCCGAGGATGCAGACCCGGCTGCTGTGGTTTCTCGAGACCGGGGAGTACCAGCGGATGGGCGGCGTCTGCGTCCAGGTTCAGAGCCGGACCAAACTCAGCGCCAGGGTGATTGCCTCAACGACGACGAATCTGCAGGAGCGCGTCGCGGCCGGATTATTTCACGATGAGCTGTATCAGCGGCTCACCGACGTTCGTTTCCCGGTGCCGCCCCTGCGCGAACGGCGCGAAGACATTCCGTCCCTCATCGATCATTTCACCAGGCAGTTCGCCGTACGGAGCGTTTCCGCCAAGTCCGACGCGCCCGAAATATCCGGTGCAACACGCGATGCCTTCTGCCGCGCTGAATGGCCCGGCAACGTGGACGAATTGAAGGGCGCAGTACTGCGCGAGTTGCTCAGGGCCGCCGGCTTCCCGAAACGGCCGAGCCGCGGCACGAAGCGCGAGTTGGTGAAGTCATGATCGCGCCTGATGCATTCCGTCTGAATGCCTATCGAGTGTTGCGCATTCCTGCCAGCGCGAGTGCCTCCGACATTCAGAAGGCCGCGGCGAACATGAGGCGAGCCTCTGCGCACGGTACCGCCAGGACGTCTGACTTCGACATCCCGCAACTGGGTGACGTACCTCGAAGCGACGCGGACATTTCCGCTGCGGTCGCCCGGTTGGCGAATCCCGTGCAGAGGATTACCGATAGGCTGTTCTGGTTCTGCCAACTGCCCACACCGTCGGGCGCGCAGCAGGTGTCATCCGCCATGGATCCCACGGGCCACGACTGCGTCCTTCGCGCGCTGTTTGGTGCGATGGAGGGCGGGCTCGATGAGGCTGCTCTTGCCGCCTGGGTCGATGCGCTTCGAGCCTGGCGTGCTCTGGCCTGTGACGACGACTACTGGTTTCTCACGCTCATCTATGAAGACTCCGGAGATTTCGAGGCGCCCGCCACGGCCGACGAAGTCGAGGCGCTCCGGGCGGACGCTGTTCGCCTCGCGGCTTGTCCGCTGATTCTCGCCGCGCGCGCTGCATACGCGGCCGGCGAGAAAGACACGGTTCGTCGCGTGCTGGCGGCCCTTTCTTCGCTGACGAACACGGGGCCATGGGCCTCGGTGGCGATTGAGGAGCTGACGAATTCGGAGTCTTCCGAGTGCGAAGTGGCAGCGCGCGGTAACGTGGTCGGCTTCACACGTCCCCGGCCCGCAGGGCGCATAATATAGGTACTATGAAACGCCCCGGCCAGACCTTCGCAGACGAAACCGTCGAGTCCCTCATCCGCACGTTCAAGAAGAAGGGGAAGCACCTCGACGTCGATCTGGCGGTTCTCCACCGGGCGCTGAAGAAGCACTACCTGGACACGAAGCTGACGAGCAAGCAGTCCCAGGCCAGAGCGAGCTGGGACGTCGAACAGACCCGGCGCGCGATGACGCACACGGGATAACAGCGCGGAAGTGCACTTCGTCTACATCCTCCGCTGCGCCGACGGCTCGTTCTACACGGGCTACGCGCGCGACCCTAAAGCCAGATCGAAAATGCACAACGCCGGCACAGGCGCGAAGTACACGCGCGGACGCCGGCCCGTCAAGCTTGTCTACAGTGAGGCGTGCGAGTCGTTGTCGATTGCGCTCAAGCGCGAGTACGAATTGAAGCAGTGGCCGCGCGCGAAAAAGGGGCAACTGGTGCGCGACTACCGCCGGCGCATCTCGATGTCCAACGTGGAGCGGTCCGTCAAATCGCCTGAAGAAACGAAATCATCGAAGCCAAAGAGGCTGGTCGTCACCGCGAGACCGGGGAGAAACGGTACGCTGCAAAATACGTAGCGCCCCTCCTCGTCGGTGAGCGTTCGCGCAATGATGCGATCGTCTCCGTAGTGCGCATCGAGGAACACGCTGACGTTCGCGAGAGGCCGGCGGATTCCCGAAGACAGTTCGTACGCCTGTCCAGACAGCTTAGGGTCGCGGCTGACCAGAACGGCTGGGAGGTGTGCGCCGAGCCTGCTCTCGTCCCTGACGACGTAGATGTCGGCGATCGTGTCGCCGGTGGGTTCAAGCGTGATCGCGCAGGGCTGATAGAGCGGACCCTGAAGCCGAAGCCGCTTCGTGCTGGCTGGAATCGTGAGCTCGTAGTGCCCGTCCGATGTAATCGTCGCGGCATCAGTCGCATGACCGGGATCACCGGCGCCGCTTTCGATCCAGCCGAACGCGCTGCCCCTGGTCGCGACCTCAACGCCGATGAAACCGGCGACCCACACGGTGCCCGACACCGTCCATGTCGCTTCAGGTGGCGAGGCGGTCTGTGGTGTTGGCGCCGCCGACGGTGTTGCCGCCGTGCAGCCTGCCGACGTAATCAGAACGAGAGTTGGGACGACGCGTGCGGCTTTATGGATGCAGCACGACTTTGACGCATCCATCAGCCTTCTGCAGAAACATGCGATACGCGTCCGGCGCGGCATGTAACGGCAGTGTATGCGTAATCACGAACGATGCGTCGATGACACCGGCCTCATGAAGTCCATCAGGCGTGGCAGGTAGCGGTGCACGTGAGTCTGACCCAGCTTGAGGGTCAGGCCTTTCGCAAACGCCGCGCCGAGCGGCACTTTGTCCAGATACCCGCCGTAAACACCGGGCACGGAGACGATTCCGCCCTTGCCGCACGCCAGGATCGCCTGCCGCAGCGCCTGCAGCCGATCCGTCGCCAGCCGGAACGTCATCTTGACGGCGTCGTACCGGGCGCCAAGCGACTCACGCGGCGCGACGGGATCCGGCGCGCGAGCATCCCGCCTGCTAACGCTGCGGCGCCGAGGAGCAGCGCGCGACTGATAGTGGCGACACGATTGCCCATTTCATTTCGTGGCATATCGGTTCCCGGGGTCTCCCGGGACTCGCAGCAAGCTTGGTGCCGCGATGGCAATCCTCCTGTTCGCGGCAGGTACTTTGCAGCCACGCCGACGTATGCAAGCCGCAACACTTTCTATGTCGATCGTCGCGATGTTGTGCGCAGTTGCGGTTGCGACGCCGCCGACATCCGCATCGGCTGCCTCATCCTCAACTCGGGGGCAAGACCACCCATGAAGAATTCGTCCGTGAACACACACGAGCCGTTTTCGCAGGTTGATGACGGCGCGACGCCCGAACGGTGGGTGCCTTCGACGTGCGGCATCTGCTCGGTTGGTTGCGGCATCGAGATCGGAGTGAGCGACGGTCAGATCGTGGGCGTCCGCGGCCGGCTTGGCCAT
>Ga0207428_10006827_pt1 | contig 10465 bp, 12 predicted proteins | sample RhiMethybrSRZTD1_FD_187600 | JGI IMG/M metagenome (GOLD analysis project Ga0207428, IMG submission 187600) | Populus rhizosphere microbial communities from Tennessee, USA - Rhizosphere MetaG P. TD hybrid SRZTD1 (SPAdes) (version 3) | ecosystem: Host-associated > Plants > Roots > Rhizosphere >... | reverse complement strand
GCGGATAATGGACGGTGGCACGTTCCAGGTCGGATTGACGGTGAGATATTGCATCGTCTCGCTGAGCAACGGCGTTGCCAAATCGCCAGGTTTGCCAACCACGATTTTCGTGCGCCAGATCGGCTTACCGCTTTGGGTAACAGACAATGTGTAGTCAGGAACATTCACCATCACATACGCATTGCCGAGGTCGCGCGGTAGCCACCGCCACCGCTCCAGGTTCGCTATCAGCGTGCCGGTGAGATCGGAGCGCGGGAGCGCGGTATCCGTCTTGTCATGTTTCTTTGAACTTTCAATACCCGGCTGTGACGCGATCTTGCGAGAGTCGGGGGCACTTAATTCCCTGGCGAGCTGGGCCTGTAATGCTTTGAAGCCGGGATGTTGCGGTTCGAAGGACGCGAGCACTTCCTCAACATTCTCTGCCGAAGAAACCTGCGCCAAGACTTGCGCGGGATCCGCAGCATGCGGGGGATACAAAATCGCGCCGCTAACCCGCGTGAAACTGACGCGGCCTGCACTTGCATGCCGGGCATATTTCAGTACCGAAGCGGTGAGTTGGACCTCGTTTGCCGCCGCCGTTTCCTCGCTCATGTCCCGCGAAAAATCCGGCGTCGGATAGTCCCGGGGGTCGAGGCCTTCGAAAACAACCTTGGCAAGATATTCAACCGCGGCACGAGTGCGGGGCAAAGCTATGCCATTGGCCGACCAAATAGGCTGGAAACCACGCTCGCGGTAAAACACCTCAACGGCCGCCTGTTCCGATTTGCGGTCGTTGAATTGCGCCAAGCGCGTTGTGATCAGCCCTTCCAGTTTTGACGCGGGGCGCGGCAGGGCTTCGGTGGCCACTGGGTTTGCGCTCCGCGGCGTCCCTGCCGGAGCGGCTCGCCCGGGTGCGAAATCGGGCGCGTCCGCGCTGGCCGCCGGCGTTTGACCGAAAGCAGACGCCGACATTGCAATAAGCGCTAACGCCAGAAAGCCTCCGCGAACGAGCCACATGTGTTTCTTTACCTGCCAGATCCAACGCGATAACCGGAGATAAGTTCGCGAGGCGAGTTCCAACCAGGCTTTGCATGGTTGGGAAACATTGTGCTGTCCGCCGCCGGCGCCGGCCTAGTTGGACCTAGGTCCCATGAGATCCTGAATGGGCCCGGATTGTTCGTCGATTGCAGCTGCGGTTTTACTCGGCGCAGCACTCGCAGGGGCTCTCAACTTTCCTCGCGGTGAATTTTTCCTTTGGAATGCAAGCGGTGGAATTGTCTGGGCCGCGTTTTTTGGGCTCGGTGGTTACATGTTCGGTCACGCCATTAAGTTAGTGGCCGGTCCTATGGGCGCTGCGTTGTTGATCTGCGCGGTCGTAGGCATCGGCGCGCTGTGGTGGATGTTCAAACGCTACGAGGCGCAGCTTCTCGCCAAAGCAGCAGGCTCTTTGGCTGCAAGTAAGTGACAAAGGTGAGCATCGTCGTTGGCTACAGTGAGTTTGTCCGATTGTGTGGCTTCTATGCAGGCACGAATGTCCGCTTTCGAGGGTAAAGCGGACATGGCCTATTGCAGTGCAAATGTCCGCTAATGACTCAAAGCGGACATCAGTTGACTCTGCTCTTTGAGATGCGCCTCCTAGTTCGTGGTCGCAGAGGGACCGCTGTCATTGCCACAGCAGCGTCCTCTTCTTTTGTGCGCTCAAGATGGAACATTCTGAGGAAGCGTTCGCATCTCACATTCGCGCGATGTCTGAATTTGACGCATGGACCCCGGGCCCCATCGAGGACACATTAGTAAATCGCTGTAAGGACGCTTTGCGCTAGGCGTCGGGCGGCTGAGAGACGATCGCGCTCCCGTCCTGGAAATTTCGGGAGCTGTTATGCCCACGAAACAACCACACACCATCGGTGTTGATGATCGGCTTGTCTGTCCTGAGTGCGGCGGGGAGATGACCCTTATCAACGCTACGCCCGACCCTGAGCGTGGCGGTGCATTCGAATGGCAAACCTTCGAGTGCAGCACGTGCCTAAATAAGGTCGAGCGTGGCGTTAATAAGCAGGACGATCCTCATCGCAAATGAAAGACCACACTAGGTTAAAAACTGCTAGTCATGTCCGCATTTGGCACTTAGCGGACATTCCACCTCGTCGATTGATGTCCGCTTTCGGGGGTAAAGCGGACTGTCGCTCTTCGCCGTGGGTCTGCTGTGAGCGTGGTTGAGTCGCCTAGAACTTGCCCTCGCACACTCAAAAGCAGACTATCGCCGGTCACCGTGTGTCGACGTATCACAGATCTGTAGCGGCGACTGGTGTCGCTGCTATGAGGCGTTTCATGAACGCGGAATATTTCGAGAAACAACGACGAGACATGCTTGCGGCGGTTAGGGCGGTAAGCGCCCACATGGCCGCCGAGGCTGGCAAGACCGCGCTGGACGAGCGAGTCCTCAGAGCAATGGCTAAGGTACCGCGACACGAGTTTGTGCCCTTCGAGGTCCAGGAGTACGCTTACCTGAACAGGCCAATTCCGATCGGTTTCGATAAGACGATCTCGCAGCCATTGATGGTTGCGGTGATGACGGACCTGCTCGAGCTAAAACCAGACGACGCGGTCCTCGAAATCGGCACCGGCCTGGGCTATCAGGCCGCAGTGCTCGCCGAGCTGGCTGGCAGGGTGTACAGCGTCGAAATCATCGACGAGCTCGCGCAACGGGCAATACAGCGGCTGAAACGACAGGGCTACACCAACGTCGAAGTCCGCGTCGGCAACGGCTACGCCGGCTGGCCCAAGCACGCCCCGTTCGACAAGGTGATCGTCACAGCGGCGCCCGACCTGATCCCTCCTCCCCTGATCAACCAGCTCAGGGCTGGCGGAAGGATGGTGATCCCGGTCGGCCTGCCTGGCGCTCAGCAGCTTGTCGTGGCCGAGAAGGACCTAAACGGCAGGGTCACAACGAAAGAAATTATGCCGGTACTGTTCTCGGTGCTCGAGGGATCCGACCAGCCTGCATTCCGGGCGTCCTGATTAAGATGATCGCCGACACTTCCGGACGAGGAGCTGCGAGGTCATTTCTGGTAGCACCTACCGCATTGGACGCCTGGAAAACGGAGTGGCGGCAAGGAGGCGCTTCAATAGCGCGTCAGGGATCAGATTCAGTTCACCCCGTTGAGCGGTCGAACCGACGCACGGAACAGACATACCTCAGCAGCCAGCCTTTTGATGTCACTTGGAAGCCCGGGTGAGATGTCCGCTTTTGGCCCAAAGCGGACATCCCTAGCTGCACCGCACATGTCCGCTTTCGGGGGTAAAGCAGACATGGCCCTTTGCGGAAATTCGCTTTTGCGGTCGCTATTGGGGGCAAAGCGGACATGCCATTTTGCACTGCATATGTCCGCTACTGACCCAAAGCGGACATGCCCATCCAGGCACGGTGCTTGCACTAGCGGCCAATGCGGACGCCGTCTATGTCACCTAAGCGCCCTCGTAGTCCGGCTCGGCTCATCACGCGAGTTGTGGATATTGCGTCCCGCATCGCGCACGTTATCTTCATGAGGAGATACCGCAGGAAGCAGATAATGCCAGACATGGTTTTGTGTCCTAAGTGCCATGGCCAAAGAACGAGCGTCTGCCTTGCTTGTAATGGCACTGGCCAACGGCGTTGCGATGTATGTGGCGGTAGTGGTGAAGTCGAACCACCTCCACCCACCGCTCCCGTCCCTTCAAGCGCTGTGAATGAGCATCAGCCAAGCTGTTTCGGTTTGGAAGAGGAAAGGGGTGAGCGGTGGAAGGGCAGCGGCGCAACAGGGCCGGCTATTAATGAGGTGAAGTCGAGCCTCTGATGGCATCCTAATTCAGTGATGTCCGCTTCTGGCCCATAGCGGACATCTCTGGGTGCACCGCACATGTCCGCTTTTAGGGGTAAAGCGGACATGTGCGGTTGCGGGAATCCGCTTTCGCGGTCGCTATTGGGGGCAAAGCGGACATGGGCTTGTGCACTGCATATGTCTGCTAGTGACCCAAAGCGGACATGCCAATCGCGCTGATTGTTGCCGTTGTGGTAGTTTTGGGCATGGCCGAAATACCCGCAACCCACTACGTCAAGAGCGATGACGTCCACATTGCCTATCAAGTCCTTGGCGAGGGTTCGTTCGATCTTCTGTTCGTTCCGGGTTTCGTGTCAAACATCGAAGCGATATGGCAATCGCCGGGAAAGAGCGCATTTTTTCGGCGGCTCGCATCATTCTGCCGGTTAATCCTTTTTGATAAGCGCGGCACCGGAATGTCTGACCAGGGCTCTCAGATATTTACGCTTGAGCAGCGGATGCACGATGTGCAGGCCATTCTGGACTCGGTCGGGTCCCAGCGGACGGCGTTATTCGGCATTTCCGAAGGCGGCCCGATGTCGCTGCTCTACACCGCTACTTACCCTGAACGCGTGTCTGCGCTGGTCTTATACGGTTCCTACTCAAAACGTTCCTGGGCGTCCGATTATCCTTTCGGTTGGAAGGACGAGCAATTGCAACGAGAACTCGACGACATCGAACACAATTGGGGTGCACCACAATCGCTAACCATGGCAATGCGGGTGCCGAGCGTTGCTGGTGACCGAAACGCTGCGGAGCACATCGCTGCCTATTACCGCGCAGCGGCGAGCCCGGGCGCGGCCGCCGCTATCATGAGGATGAACCGCGAAATTGATGTACGGCACGTCCTGCCCGCCACCCATGTGCCAACGCTAATTCTGCATCGTACTGCGGAGCGCGTGATCAACGTGGAGCATGCACGCTATATGGCTCGGTGCATCCCGGGCGGAGTCGCCATGTGCATGAGCCGGACCGAGTGCTCGCAACCGTATTGTTTGTCGACATCGTTGGCTCTACCGAGCGTGCCGCCGCGCTTGGCGACAATTCCTGGCGTAAATTGCTCGAGGCATTCCATGCCAAGGCTCACGAGGTGCTGCAGCAGTACCGCGGACGTGAAATAAGCACCACGGGGGACGGCTTTTTGGCAGCCTTTGACGGGCCAGTGCGAGCGATCCGCTGTGCCGGCGCGATCCGCGATACCGTGCGTTCGCTCTACCTTGACGTTCGCTGCGGCCTACACGCCGGGGAGTGCGAACGCGTGGGTAACGACCTTGCTGGAATCGCGGTGCATATTGGTGCCCGCGTCGCCGCTCTCGCGCCGCCAGGTGAAGTGCTGGTCTCTCAGACGGTACGCGACCTAGTGGCCGGCTCCGGCCTAGTTCTCGAAGATCAGGGGGCGCACGCACTTAAAGGCGTGCCAAATGAGTGGCGCTTGTTTCGGGCAAATTTGAACTGAACTATTCGCATCCGCATAGTGCGGATCGCATTTCCGCTTATGGCCCTTAGCGGACATCCCGTTTGCACCGCCGAATGTGCGGACATTCGGACCGATCGCCAGCCTCCTGCGCTCAGCGTTATGCTTTTTCAGTTTGGCTACGCTTTGGATAGGTCATCGGTTCGTGCTGCCATCATTTCGGCCCGCGACCAGATCCTGTTCCGTCAAAGTAATCTTTACGGAGTGGTCTCGATCGTAGATCACGTTCACAGCTTCAAGCAGTGCCTCGCGATTTTCAGACACCATCAAACTTGGATCGCTTGTCACGAGGCAGCCGCGATGGAGCACTGCTTGCCACCGCCGCGGCCCCCCTGTGTGTACCGAAAACCTTATCCACGTTGATGAAATGAGGGAATCACCTAAATTGAGGCGATGGTTGCGCTTTTATGCTTTGTGGTTGCGATCCTGGCCTCGCCGTTAAAGTCGAGGAGCCGACTTGAAGCAGAGAACGCGGCGCTCCGACGCTTTTGGCCCTTAGCGGACATCGGTGCTTGCACCTCGAATGTCCGCTTTTGACCCAAGCGACCATCAAGGGTTTCCATTGAACGGCATTGGAAAGAACTCTGTCCAGCTCGCTTCTCGGAGATCATGGCGGCAAATCCTTCCAAAACTCACATCGCTATCGCACCCGCGGGCGCGGGCGTACAATAGCGAACGTCCTCTGCAGCTGATTTTCGAGCCCGTTCATGAATGTTCTGCTCTTCTCGATGCCCGACTCATTCGAGCACACGCCGTCCTTTGCGATGCGGTTCCCGAACGGGGCGCTGGCGTCGCTCGCCGGCAACGTGGACGCGCACCACGATGTCGCGGTCGCGGACCTCGTGCTGGTCCAGCACGCCGTGCCACAGACCGTCCGCAAGCTTGTGACCGCGAAAGCGCCCGACATCGTCGGCCTCTCCGTGATGACGTTTCAGCGGAAGACGGCGTACAAGGTCATCGCGCTCGTTCGAGCGCTCCGCCCCGAGGCGTGGATCGTAGTCGGCGGGTACGACCCTAGCCTCGCGCCCGAGGCGTACGAGGATCCGTTGCTCGGGGTCGATTTTATCGTGCGCGGCGAGGGCGACATCACGTTCCGCGAGCTGCTGTGGACGATCGAGCGCGGCGGCGACTGCGGCGGCGTCGCGGGTTTGTACTGGCGACGCGGGGACCGGTTCGTGCGCAATCCGCGCCGGCCCGAGAGTCATCTGGCCGGCGAGGTCCTTCCGCCGAAGCGGGCGGCCCGCGTGCTTGACGGATACACGCTGCTCGGACGGCCCATCGATATCGTCGAGACGTCCCGTGGCTGCACGTACGATTGCAGCTTCTGCTCGATCATCGAGATGCGCGGCCGCAACTTCCACACATGGCCGATCGAACGCGTCATCGCGGATATCCGCGACGCGCGCGACCGCGGCGCGCGCGCGATCTTCCTGGTGGACGACAACGTCACCCTGAACATCGCCCGGTTCAGGGCGCTGTGTGAGGCCATCACCGCCGCGAACCTCAACGACGTCGACTACATCGTCCAGGCGATGACGTCGGCCATCGCCTCGGCCGGTGACGAGCTGGGAGCGGCGATGCGCCGCGCGGGCTTCCGCTACGTGTTCCTCGGCATCGAGAACGTCCTCGATCAGGACTTGGCGTTTCTCAAGGCCAAGGCCAAGAATGCCCGGCGCGAAGGCGGCCGCACGACTGGCAGCGCAACCTACCGCGCGGTCGAGCTGCTGCACCGGCACGGCCTGCTGGTGGTCGGCGGTCTCATCGTGGGCAATCCCGGCGATACCGAGGCGTCGATCCAAGCGAACCTGGACTTTGCGCGCAAGTACGTGGACTGGCCCTACATCCAGCATCCGACGCCCTACCCGGGCACGCCTATGACGAAGGACTTCCGCGAGAAATCGCTCATCGTGAACGATGAAGTGGACGAGTACGACGGCACGACCGCGGTCGTGCGGACCGAGCATCTGTCGGCAGACGACATCGAGTTCATGCGGTGGAAGGCGGAGCGGTGGATGAAGGTGCGCCACCTGCCGGCGGCGCTGGCGCACGATCCGGGCTACGTCGCGAGGAACGGCCTCCGCATGCTACGCCACACCTTCCGCGGGACGACTCTCAGGACATGGCTCGGGCTCGAGAGCCAGCGCGACGCTTTCCGGCGCTACAAGACGATTCGACGGGCCGAGCGCGAATTCTTACCGGACGTGAGCGTAGGCGGCGGTCCGGGTCTGACGATCCGCTGGCAGGCGTCGGCTGGGAAGCCCTCGGAGCTGACGCAGACGTGACCCGGCCGTCGTATCGCGGTGCGAATGCGCCTCACCGTGAATCATAAACGCTTAGGTCACTTCGTCGCGAACCCGGTAACGCCAACAGTCGCAACGCCGCGGTGTTCTTCGGACAGAGCGTTCGATACTCAAAGGATATTTACATGTTGCCGCCGGTGAACCTACTTGCGGTTTCGACCGCGGTGCCGCCGCACAAGCTCGAGCAGAAAGTGGTCGCGGATGCTGCGCGCAAGGTCTATGCGCGCACATTCGCGCGTTACCCGAAACTGGCCGATGTATTCGTCAATGTTGGCATCGAGCGGCGCTATTCGGTGCGACCGCTGGAGTGGTTAAGCGCGCCGCACGATCTGGCGGAGCGCACCAAGGTCTATCTTGAGGGCGCAAACGAATTGTTTGTGCAAACGGCGCGCGCCGCGCTCGAACGTGCAGGAGTCTCCGCGCGTGACGTCGATGTTGTCGTGACGGTTTCGTCGGGTATCGCAACGCCGAGCATTGAGGCGCGCGTGGCGGGGAGGCAATGAAACGGCGCGAGTTCCTCACCCTGATCGGGGGTGCCGCGGCAGGTCTGTCGTGTGCGGCGCAAGCGCAACAACCGGCGAGGCCGGTCATCGGCTATCTCAGCTTACGCAGCACAAAATTTCGCTCTTCGTAACGACTGGTTCGGGCCTGGCAAAAAAGAAGAAGGCACGCTTGGCGTTCAGCTTGATCTCGCCAAACAAAACGTGCTCAGAAAAGTCGGCAACACGGATTTTTTACAGGCGATCGCTCTTGTCCAGACATATCGCCGAAATCTGGCGGCTCGAAAGCTTGGAACCCCAGAAGACCAATTGCCTGCCGTTAGTTGTACAAGATTATCGGTACTGAACATTCCGCTGGCCGACTATAAATCCTATAGAGCCGAAGTCCGCGATGCGTTTATTGCTGCCGGAAAATTTGTGCGCGAACAAAATATATTCCGCGCCCGCGATCTGCCATACCAATCCCAACTTGTACCGCTGGCGGCAATAATCGCAACTCTTGGTAAGAAATGGGAAGATCACGGAAATAAAGCGAAGCTGAGTCAATGGTTTTGGTGTGGTGTTCTTGGAGAACTTTACGGCGGGGCGATCGAGACGCGATTTGCCCGCGACCTGGTAGATGTCGTTAATTGGATTACAAATAAGGGGCCTGAACCCAAAACGATTTTGGATTCTTCATTCAATCCTACGCGACTAAATACTCTCCGGTCGCGAGGGAGCGCTGCGTATAAAGGTATCTATGCGCTTTTGATGCGGGAGGGAGGGAAGGATTTCAGGACGAGTTCACCCATCACCGCTCAGGTATTTGAAGATGAACATATTGATATACATCACATCTTTCCGCAGAAATGGTGCAAGGATGCGAAAATCGATCCAAAAATTTTCGATACGATTATCAACAAAACCGCGATATCCGCTCGAACAAATAGGATGATTGGGGGCAAAGCACCGAGCTTGTATTTAAAAGAAATTGAAAAGCGGGCTGGTATCTCGCGGAACGAACTTAATTCCACGCTGGAGACACACTTAATTGATCCCAGTCTCTTACGAGAAGACGAGTTCGTTAAATTTATAGATGCTCGTCGAACGGAGCTGTTGGAGTTGATTGCCAGTGCTACGGGCAAGGCAATGGGTGCTGCCGTCGATGAACCGGAGCCCATCGAAAGTGATGTTGAGGAAGAAGGCGAAACCGACGATTCGCTGGAAGAAGCCGCTTGAAAGTTACATATAACGAACGGGTCGCTCGATCGGAAGCTGGTCAAAAGCTCTAACCCACCATAAAGCTTTGTCGAAATGCCGCGCACCCCATTGTCCACGCGCCTGCAATGCTGCCACCCGTTTGCGGGCGTTCTCGCTGTTTAGAATTGCAATGAGATAGCGACCCTCTTCTTCAGCTGAAACTGAGATCATTGTGGTGGACGTGCAGGACCCGCGAGTGTTCCTCGTCAAGGCCGACTCGGCGATCGACAGCTTCGCGACCTTCGTCGCGCGCGCCAAGGCACAGCCCGGTCAGCTCGTCGTGTCGGTGACGGCGGCGAGTGCGCAGGAATTGTTCGCCAAGTGGCTTTTCAACGCACTCGGCCTCGACGTGATCGTCGTGGGCTGCAAGGGCGGTGCAGAAGCCGCGACCGCGCTGCTATCAGATGTCGTCGTCGGCAACATCGGCGACGATTTCGGGCGGATGAGCATGCGCTCGCTTGCGAAAGCGCTGTTCGTCGGCGCGCAGGAGAAGAGCCCGCGCTGGCCCGAGGCGCCGACGCTCGCCGCGGCGCTCGCCCCGTTCGGCATCACGCCGCCGACCGCAACTTCCTGTCGCGCTACGGGGTTTATGTCGTCCCCTCGGCGCTGAAGGCGAAGGACCCCGCGGCGTATCTCAAGCTGCAGCAGGCTCTATTGCAGGCGCGAGCGAGCCTGGAGTTTCAAAGCTACATCGCCAAAGGCCAGCTGGAGGACCTATCGATCGGCAAGCCCGGCGAAGATTTCGAGAGCGCTTTCACGGCCGACATGGTCGAGATCCGCAAGATTAAGTGAAAAGCGACGCGCGTCGCCTTGCCGGATGAATCGCCGCCCAGCGGAAACGCCCCTCAAACAAGATGGCTGGCTCAACCCCGGCCATGACAATCAACGCGCTTTGACTGCTTTGGGTCACAAGCGGCGAGCATTCCAATCTTCTACGACTCTCGGCGCGCCGGTCAGAACAAAACTGCGAACACGTACGTAATTGAAATACCGTTATAAATTCAAGGGCCAAAACCGGGCTTGGCCATGACCTTCGCAAAACAGAAGGACCGCCACACGCCGCTCTCCCCGAAATCCATCAATCTCGAATGAAGAATGGGAGCAGCCCTATTT
>Ga0207428_10006826_pt1 | contig 10466 bp, 8 predicted proteins | sample RhiMethybrSRZTD1_FD_187600 | JGI IMG/M metagenome (GOLD analysis project Ga0207428, IMG submission 187600) | Populus rhizosphere microbial communities from Tennessee, USA - Rhizosphere MetaG P. TD hybrid SRZTD1 (SPAdes) (version 3) | ecosystem: Host-associated > Plants > Roots > Rhizosphere >... | reverse complement strand
TGTGGTGGACGACATCGGCCGCGCCCTCGGCGTCGAATACGACGACGACGAGGAGCTACAGGGCGGCGCGGAGATCCTCGATCGCGATCGTCATCGCTGGGAGCTCGACCCCGCATCCAAGGACGACGACGAAGACACCGAATAGCTACGGCTTACACGGCGCGGTGACGGTATATCCGAATAACCGCGTCGTGTTTCCTTCGCGATCGATCCTCACGACCTGCCCGAAGTCACGGCTGACGACGACCTCCCGGTAAAACGTCTGCGACGGAATCTCGGCGAGCACCTTGCCCTGCTCGTCGAAGCACGCGATTCGTTCGCTGCTCGCCAGCCATTGGCGTTTCGGATCCGCGGTTGACGCCAACAGCCATGCGTCGACCTGCGTTTCGACGCCGCCTGTGTCGCGATCCTTGAACGCCACCCGTCCGTTGTCGTTCACCACCTCGAGGCCTTCGATCGTCACCGGCGCGCGCACCGCGCGCGTCAGCAACAGGTAGCCGGCACGGTCGTGCATTTGCAGCATGCCGGTGAAGGTCCCAATCAGGACGCGCTGGCCGGTGCGATCGAACGCGACGGCGGCGGGCGTGCCCATGCTGCCGATCATGACGCTCTTCCCGCTCTTCTCGGCGAGCCACGTGTATTTATAGGTCGCCGAGCCGGTCGTGGCGATCGCGTCGCAGTCAGGAGACACGGCGGTCTCCTGCGGATAGATCAAGCGGCTCACTTTTCGATAGTTCCACCGCCATGCGAGCACACCGGTCTCGTCGAGCACTTCGATCGCGCCGTTCTGATCGACGAGGATGCAGCGACCGAGCTCGTGCGCGGCGAGGAACCGGCCGCCCTTGGCAAGGGTCTTGGTCCATGCCGGCGTGAGGACGACGTCCTGAGCGCCGGCGGTTGATGCAAATGCGAGCAAAAAGACCAACACCATCGAGAAGGCTTTGGCCATGCCCTTCTCCAGAGCAATTGATCGGCCAGCGAAACCCTCGAGAATCAGGCCTGATTCCCGCGAGCCTCGCCGTGGTGGGCACGAATTACGTAATCGTGATGTTCAGAAATTTCACGGTAAAGCGATCGAGATGTACTTGTCGTCGAGATACTCGTCGAGGCCCCACTTCCCGCCCTCTTTACCGATGCCGGAATTCTTCACGCCGCCAAATGGTGCGTGAGGGACCGCCGGGAGTCCGTCGTTGACGCCGACGATGCCGTAGTCGAGGGCTTCGGCGACGCGGAAGGCGCGGCCGAGATCACGCGTCCAGATGTATGCGGCAAGGCCGTACGGCGTCGCGTTGGCGGCGCGGATCGCTTCGGCTTCGTCGGTGAATTCAACGATCGGCGCGACCGGACCGAACGTTTCCTCCTCGAGGATGCGCATGCCGCGCTTCACGTCAACGAGGACGGTGGGATCGAAATACAAGCCGTCGCGCTTGTGACCGCCGACGATCGCCCGCGCGCCCTTCTGCACCGCGTCGTCGACGTGCGCGACGACCTTGTCGAGCCCCTGGCGATCGACGAGCGGACCGATCTGCGTGGTGTCGTTCATCGGATCGCCGACGCGCAGTGCCTTCACCGCGTCCGCGAATTGATTGGCGAAGCCCGATTGAATGCGCTCGTGCACGTAGATGCGATTGGCGCACACGCAGGTCTGCCCCGCGTTCCGAAACTTCGTCGCCATCGTCTGCGCCACCGCGGCCGGAATATCCGCGTCGTCAAAAATGATGAACGGCGCGTGCCCGCCGAGCTCGAGCGAGACGCGCTTCATGGTCTTCGCGGCCTTGGCGTAGAGCTTCATGCCGACTTCGGTGCTGCCAGTGAACGTGAGCTTCCGGACGCGCGCATCGTCGAAGAACACATCGGAGAAGGCGGCCGGATCGGAGGTCGTGACGACCTGGAACACATCGGCGGGCCCGCCCCCTTTCACCCACAACTCTTGAAGGCGAATCGCGGTGAGCGGTGACTGCTCCGCGGGCTTGAGGACCACCGTGCATCCTGCCGCGAGCGCCGGGGCAACTTTCCGAGTCACCATCGCCGCCGGAAAATTCCAGGGCGTGACCGCATAGACCGGACCCACCGGTTGACGCGTCACCAGGAGGCGCTTGTTCGCGGCGTGCGTCGGAATGATGTCGCCGTAGGCGCGCTTCGCCTCTTCGGCGTACCACTCGACGAAGCCGGCGGCGTATTTCACCTCGCCGCGCGATTCGGTGATGGGCTTGCCCATCTCCTGCGTCATCATTTTCGCGAGCGTCGCTTCGTCCTGGAGGATGAGCTCGTACCACTTGCGCAGGACGGCGGATCGCTCGAACGCCGTCTTCGACCTCCACGACGCGAAGGCGGCGACCGACTTGTCGATCGCGTGCTTCGCATCCTCGACGGTCGCGTCGGGAGCGCGATCCAGCACGGCGCTCGTTGCAGGGTTGATGATGTCGAAGGACTTCATGATGGCCTCGTTAATTCCGGCATCGTACAACGTTCACGTTGCATGACGAATGTACCGAATGACACATTCCCGTGGTAGATTCGCCTCCCCTGGCAGTGCGCCCTGTCCGGTCCCCGCACGTCGTCCGTCAACCAGGAGGCTCTATGAAAACTACGCGTCGTCATTTGCTACAAGCGGCCGCTGCCGGAGGTGTGACAGTCGCCGGACTCGGCACTGTTCTCGGCGCCAGACAAAACCCCGGACAAGGCAGCGAACACGCGCACGACAACCGGCTTCTGTCCGACAAGCGCGCAAACGTCGTGGTGTCGTTCGGACAGTGGGATGCGGACCCCGCTCGTCCGCTCGATCGCTGGCCGATCAATGAGGAGATTGAAACCCGCACCCGCAACGATCACGACGTGCTCCCCTTCGAAGCGGAAGTCGATGCCGGCGGTGCGGTGAGCTTCATCATTTCCGGTTTCCACCAGATCCTGATCTACGGCCCAGGTCGCGAACTGGCTGACGTTAAGGCTGCGGCGGCCGGCCTGAATCTCCCGCCCTTCGGACCGTTTCCACCGCTGGTCAACTATACGACCGACCTCGTATACCGCGGACTAGATCCTCGGGTACTGCAGTACCTTCCGTTGCCGGCGGTACCCCTGTCGACGATTCCGGCTGGGACTGCCAATCCGGTCGTCGACCGTATCGAGTCGGTGAACTTCAAGGAGCCGGGCCGCTATCTCGTGATCTGCGGTGTGCGACCGCATTTCGACACGGACATGCACGGCTATGTGAACGTGAAGGCCTAGGCCGATTAGGAATCGAGCGCGTCGCGCATCAACTGCCATAGTTGCGCGACGTGCTCGCGTTCTGTCAGCTCCGCGCCGATCGAGATTCTCACCATCCAGCGTCCGTCGAGCAATGCCGGCGTGACGTACGCCTCTCCAGATTGATTGAGACGCGCGGCCCACGCGAGCGTGTGCTTGTCGAGTGCCTCGCCCGTGACGCCTGCGGGTTCATGACGAACGCAGAGCGTCTGCAACGGCACCGGGGCAAGCACCGTCCAGCCCGGTGTATTTGCAATCTCGCGCACCAGCCATTTCGCGTTGTCGATGTCGCGCCGCAGGCGCGCCTGCAGTCCCTCAACGCCCTGCTCGCGGATCAGGAACCATAACTTCAGGGCGCGGAAGCGGCGCCCGAGCGGCAGACCCCAATCGCGATAATTCTTCACGCGGCCGTCGGCGGCGCTTTGCAGGTAGCTCGGATTCGTCGACATCACACGAACGAGATGCTCGGGATCGCGGACGAAATAGATGGTGCAGTCGAACACCGCACCGAGCCATTTGTGCGCATTCACGATCACGGAGTCGGCGCGCTCGACGCCCTGCCACATCCAGCGGCACTCGGGCAGGATCATCGCCGAGCCGGCCATGGCCGCATCGACGTGCAGCCACATGTTGTTGGCCAATGCGACGCTCGCGAGCTTGTCGATCGGATCGAGCGCGGTGGACGTCGTCGTTCCCGTGGTCGCGACGACGGCACATGGATGACGGCCGTTCAGGATGTCGTCCTTCACCATGTTCTCGAGCGATTCGGGACGGATCGCGTGCGAGCCTTCATGGGGCACGATGCGCACGTTCGCCTTGCCGAATCCCGCGAGCAAGGCGGCCTTCTCGACGGAGCTGTGACTGTGCGCCGAAGTGTAGACAACGAGCGGCTTCGCTTCATCCTGCAGGCCGCCGCGGGCGAGGCTGTAATCGGACGCGCGCTCGCGCGCGCACAACAGCGCGACCAGCGTGCTGGTCGACGCGGTGTCGTTGATCACGCCGCTCCAGGCGTCGGACAACCCGAGCATCTGGCGCATCCAGTCCGTCACGACCTCTTCGACTTCGGTGAGCGCGGGGCTCGATTGCCACGCGAGCCCGATGACGCCGAGCCCGGTGCTCACGTAGTCCCCCAGCACGCTCGACAGCAGGGCGTTCGACGGGAAGTATCCAAAGAACAACGGGTGCTGCCACGTCGTGATGCCCGGGACGACGATGCGATCGAGATCGCTGAGGATGGCGTCGAAGGATTCAGGTTGCTGTGGTGGCGATGCGGGAAGCATCGCCTTGATCTCTCCCGGCGCGGTCTTCGCCATGACCGGGCGAGACTCGACCCCGGCGCGGTAATCCGCGATCCAGTCGATGACCCGATAGCCCGCCTTGCGGAATTCGTCGCTATTCAAGCTTTTCCAGAATCAGGATCATCACGCGATTGACGACGACATCCAGCGGCATCGACGTGGTGTCGATGTAGATCGCGTCCGCAGCCCGCGCCAAAGGCGCGACCTTGCGGGTGGAATCCGACTTGTCGCGCGCGACCATGTCGACCTGCACGGTGGCGACGCTCGACTGGCTGCCGCTGTGCGCAGGATCGGCGGCGCGGCGCCGCGCGCGCTCTTCCGGCGACGCGTCGATGAAGAACTTCAGATCGGCCTGCGGAAACACCACCGTGCCGATATCGCGGCCTTCCATGACCACGGCGCCGCCGTTGCCGAGATCGCGCTGCTGAGCGACCAGCACTTCGCGCAGGTGCGGTAGCCGCGCCACCGAGGCCGCCGCCTTGTCGATCGCCGGCGTGCGAATCTCGCGCGTCACATCGTGGCCGTCGATGGTGATGCGGCCGTCGACCTGCCGGTAGTCGGCGCGGCGTGCCAGTGCCGAGACCTGCGCATCGTCGTCGAGCGGCAGGCCGTCGTGCGCCGCCTTCCACGCGACCGCGCGATACATCGCGCCGGTGTCGATGTGCGTGTAGCCAAGCCGCTCCGCGACGGTTCGCGCCAGCGTTCCCTTCCCCGCCCCTGACGGCCCGTCGATGGCAATCACGAGTCTCTTCACAAAGGATCAGTGTACCATTCGGCCGTGCTGAGAAAACGCCGCGTCGGCGCGGCGATCGTCCTGGCCCTGCTGATCGTCGCGGGCTTCATCGGGCTTCCCTATCTCGACGCGCTCGGTTTCATCATCCGTGCGGCGGATCTTCCGGGCACGCCGGCGACCGTCGCCGCTTGGCGCGCCGATTCGTTCACGCGCGATCCCGAAATCACGGTGCCGACGCGCGGCGGCGATATCCCGGCGCGCTTTTTCCGTCCGGCCCGGCAGACGCGGCGCACCCTGGTCCTGATCCCGGGCGTGCATCGCGACGGCATCAACGAGTCGCGGCTGGTCGGACTCGCGGAAGATCTCGCGGCCACGGGATACGGCGTGCTGACGGTGGCGGCGCCGGACCTGCAGCGATACAAGGTCACCCCGGCGGTCACCGACACGATCGAAGACGCGGTGAAGTGGACGAGCGAGCAGCCGCAATTCCGCACCGACGGCAAGATCGGCCTCGTCGGCATCAGTTTTTCCGGCGGCCTCTCGATCGTCGCCGCCGGCCGCGACTCGATCAAGGATCGCGTGGCGTTCGTGATGTCGTTCGGCGGCCACGGCGACCTGTCACGGGCGATGCACTACCTCACCACCGGGGAAGTGCTCGGCGATCTCGAGAAGGCCAAGCGCAGCTCAGCGGTGCTTGGCGCGGATCACGTCGGCGTGCATCCCCCGCACGACTACGGGCTCGCGGTCACGCTCCTCAATCTCGCCGATCGCGTGGTGCCCGCGGATCAGGTCGGTCCATTGTCAAAAGGCATCGACGGATTCCTGCTCGCCTCTTCTCTCGCGGTGACCGATCCGCCGAGAGCAGTCCCAATACTCGAGGAGATGAAGAAATACCAGGAGACGCTTCCCGAACCGTCGCGGACCTACATGCAATACGTGAACGATCGCGCGGTCGACAAGCTCGGCCCGATCCTCGCGCCCGTCGCCGATGCGCTGAAGGATCACCCGGCGATGCCGTCCCTCTCGCCCGAACGCGCGGTTCCGCCAACCGCGCCGATCTTCCTGCTGCACGGTATCGACGACAGTGTGATCCCGTCAATGGAGACGGTGCTCCTTGCCGAACACCTCAAGGGGAAAGCGCGCGTGAAGGGCCTGCTCAGCGGTCTGATCACACACGCCGAAGTGAATCGCACCGCCACAGCCACGGAAGTTTGGCGCCTCGCGAGTTTCTGGCGAGCGATAATGGCCGAGTGAACGTCCGGCTGCAGAAAATCCTCTCGAGCGCCGGTGTCGCGTCGCGGCGCGCGTCCGAGCAGATGATTCTCGACGGCCGCGTGATGGTGAACGGCGCCACGGTCCTCGAGCTCGGCACCAAGGCCGATCCCGCGAAGGACGTCATCAAAGTCGATGGCCGCCGCATCAAGACCGAGATCACGCATCGCTACCTCGTGCTCTACAAGCCGAAAGGCTACGTGACGACGAGAAGCGATCCGGAAGGGCGGCGCACGGTGATGGATCTGATCGGCAAGGGCGATTACATCTACCCGGTCGGCCGTCTCGATTACGACTCCGAAGGCCTGCTGCTGATGATGACCGACGGCGACCTGGCTGCGCGCCTCATGCATCCACGGCATGAAGTGGACAAGGTCTATGAGGTCATCGTGCTGGGCACGCCCGATCGGCGCGACATCGAGAAGCTGCGCAAGGGCGTCCACATCGAGGGCGGGCGGACGTCGCCGGCCGAGGTCCACGTCGAGAACACGGTCAAGGGCGCCCGGCCCACGACCCTCCTGACCATCACCATTCAAGAAGGCCGGAACCGCCAAATCCGGAAGATGTGCAGCGCCGTCGGCCTGCCCGTGAGGGATTTGCGCCGGATTCGGATGGGTCCCATCGGTTTGGGCCGCCTCAAACCTGGGCAATGGCGCGATCTCACACCTGAGGAGGTCCGGCGGCTGAAGAGAGATATCTAGAGACGCCAACGGCCCGAAAAATCCGCTATGATGTCGCGATCGATTCGGGAAGGATTCGATCTAACCGACGCATTTCCCAGTTTTCAGGAGCTAAAACGCATGAAGCGCATCGCAATTCGGGTCGTGCCCGCACTGGTGCTGCTCGTCGCGGTCTACGCGTGGGTCGCACCACTCGTGTCCGGACAGGCCAGCGGGATGCCGAGCACCAGGAACGGCGAGTGGCCGATGTACACCGCGGATCTCCGCGGCTCGAAGTACTCCCCGCTCGATCAGATCAATGGCACCAACTTCAGCAAGATGGAAGTCGCGTGGCGCTTGAAGACCGACAACTTCGGTCCGCGGCCCGAGACGAAGCTCGAAGGCACGCCCATCATGGTCAAGGGCATGCTGTATGCGACCGCCGGCACGCGCCGCGCCGTCGTGGCCCTGAATCCGACCACGGGCGAGATCAAGTGGACCTACAGTCTCGACGAGGGCGAGCGCGCGACGCGCTGGGCGCCGCGTCAGCTGTCGGGCCGCGGCCTCTCGTACTGGACGGATGGCAAGGGCGACGAGCGCGTCGTCTACGTGACGACCGGTTATCAGCTGGTCTCGCTCAACGCGAAGACCGGCCAGCCCGTGGCCGGCTTCGGCAGCGGCGGCCGTGTCGACCTCAAGGTCGGCATCATGATCAACGGCAAGCAGGCGGACCTCGAGAAGTCGGAGATCGGCCTGCACTCGACACCCACCGTCGTCGGCGACGTCATCCTTGTCGGCTCGTCGATGTTCGAAGGCCTCGGCTACGAATACGCGACCAACGTGCAGGGCCAGGCCCGCGCGTTCGACGCGCGCACCGGCAAGCTGCTGTGGGCGTTCCACGGCATCCCGCGCCGCGGCGAGTTCGGCTTCGACACGTGGAAGAACGAGTCGGCCGGCTACACCGGCAACAACGGTGTGTGGACGCAGATCACGGCGGACCCGGAAGCGGGCATCGTCTATCTGCCGGTTGAGACGCCGACCATCGACGAGTACGGCGGCAACCGCCCCGGCGACAACCTGTTCGCCGAATCGCTGGTCGCCGTCGACCTGAAGACGGGCGTGCGCAAATGGCACTTCCAGTTCGTGCATCACCCGCTGTGGGATCACGACATGTCGTCGGCGCCGCTCCTGATCGATACGACGATCGACGGCAAGCCGCGCAAGGTCGTGGCCGTTCCATCCAAGCAGGGCTGGCTCTACTGCTTCGACCGCATCACCGGCGTGCCGATCTGGCCGATCGAAGAGCGGCCGGTTCCGCAGACGACGATGAAGCACGAGCAAACGTCGCCGACACAGCCCTTCGTGACCAAGCCTGTGCCGTACGCGCGCATCTTCATCAGACCGGATGACCTCATCGACTTCACGCCGGCGCTGCGCGCCCAGGCGATCGCGAACCTCAAGTTCTTCCGCTGGGAGCAGTCGCCGTATGTTCCGCCGGTCGGCCCCGAGTCGAAGCTGCTGGGCGGGATCAACATTGGCAATACGTCCGGTGGCACGAACTGGCCGGGCGCGGGGTTTGACATCGAGACCGGCATCTTCTATTCGCAGGCCAACATGACCAACGTGACCGCGGGTCACTACAGCGAAGAAGAGTTCGCGAAGGTGACGCCCGAGAACAAGGGCAACCGCACGCCGCGCTGGGAAGCCGAGCCGGATTACGGCCGGCCGCGTCCGGCACCGGCGCCAGGCGCTGCGCCGGCCGCGGGCGGCGGGATCAATTTCCCCGGCGGCGAAGGCCGCCGCAAGCTCGGCGAGGGCCTCGAAGGCCTGCCGATCGTCAAGCCGCCCTATGGCGTGCTGTCGGCGATCGATCTGAAGAACCCGGACAAGCTCCTGTTCCAGGTGCCGCACGGCGATACGCCTGATGCGATCAAGAACCATCCGCTGCTGAAGGGCCTCAACATCCCGAAGACCGGCCAGAGCGGCAGCGTCGGCGTGCTCATCACCAAGAACTTCGTGGCCGCCGGCGATCCCGGCATCACGACGGTCAACGGCGTACGCGGCGCGTCGCTGCGCGCGTATGACAAGCAGACCGGCGCGCAGATCGGCGAAGTCCGAGTGCCGGCGCAGGTCCTCGGCCATCCGATGACCTATATGGTTGACGGCCGCCAGTACATCGTCGTCGGCGTGAGCGGCGGCAACTACACGGGCGAGTACATCGCCTTCCGGTTGCCGGCCAGCGAGCTGCCGCGCACGAATACTGCCCGTCAGTAAACCGACGCACCTCAGCCATTCAAAGGGACGGACTCGAAAGGGTCCGTCCTTTTCTTTTGTTCTACACTTCGTTCATGCGCCGCTTGAGCGGCCGGTGAATGCCAGATAAAGCGCCCTCCCTGCTCGCACAACTCGGCCTGTCGATTGGCGCGATCGCTGTTGCGATCATCGTCCGCCAGTTGCTGTCGCCATGGCTTGGCACCACCTTCCCGCTGGCCACCATGTTCACGGCCGTGGCGTTCGTGGTGTGGCGCGCAGGCTGGGCGCCGGCACTGGGTGTGGCGATCGGCGGATGGATCGCGGTCGGCTTCATCTTTCGCGGCGGCCTCAACTACTTCGGCGGCCTGACCATCAACGAGATTGTCGGTTTCCTCATGTACATGGTCGCGGTGGTGCCGGTGATCGTGCTCGGCGAAGCGATGCGCCGGGCGCAACAGGCCATCGAGACGCGGCAGAGCGAGCTGTCGACCACCAACCTCGCGCTCGAAAACAAGGTCGAGGCGCAGTCGCTGCTTGCAGCGATCGTCGCCTCATCCGCGGACGCGATCATCAGCAAGACGCTCGACGGCGTCATCACCTCCTGGAACAAGGGGGCGGAGCGCCTCTTCGGATGGACCGCGGAAGAGGCGGTCGGCAAGTCGATTCACCTGATCGTGCCGGACGATCTCCACGACCAGGAGCGCGAGATCCTCGATCGCCTGCGGCGCGGCGAGCGCGTCGAGCACCTCGACGTCGAGCGCCGGCGAAAGGACGGGGCGCGGGTGCACGTCTCCGTGACCATCTCGCCCGTCCGTGATCGTCATGGCCACATCATCGGCGCGTCGAAGACGGCGCGCGACATCACGGCGCGAAAGGAGTGGGAGGCCCAGCTACTCCGCAGCGAAGAGGCGCTGCGGCGGAACCGCGACGAGCTGAAGCTCGCGATGAGCACCGCGAAGATGGGCGCGTGGTCGCGCGACCTGGTGCTCGACACCGTGTGGTGGAGCC
>Ga0207428_10006824_pt1 | contig 10466 bp, 4 predicted proteins | sample RhiMethybrSRZTD1_FD_187600 | JGI IMG/M metagenome (GOLD analysis project Ga0207428, IMG submission 187600) | Populus rhizosphere microbial communities from Tennessee, USA - Rhizosphere MetaG P. TD hybrid SRZTD1 (SPAdes) (version 3) | ecosystem: Host-associated > Plants > Roots > Rhizosphere >... | reverse complement strand
GTGGATGCCGGCGACGATGGCGGAACAGGCCGGCAACATCGACGCCTACTGGCATCAGCTGATGAATCGCCGTGCCGCATGGCTGCATGTGTTCGCTCGCCTGAAGCCGGGTCTGACGCGTGACGCCGCCACGATCGCGCTCGAACCGTGGTTCCAGGCGATGCTCGCCAACGAACCATCGACACCGAACTTTCCGAGTGTCAACGCGGATCAGCGGCGCGAGTTCTTCTCGACGACGTTCGATCTGCAGCCCGTGCCGACGGGCCTGTCGGGCAGCCGCAACGCGTTCCAGCGCCCGCTGTGGGTGATCATGGCCGGCAGCGCGATCCTGATGGTGCTGGCCTCGCTCAATGTCGCGAGCCTGTTGCTGGCGCGTGGTGCGGCACGCGCGCGCGAGTTCACGACGCGGATGGCGATCGGCGCCTCACGCCGCCGCATTGCCGGCCAGTTGCTGATTGAAAGCGTGCTGATCGCGGTGATCGGTGGAGCGCTCGGCCTGCTGGTGGCGCCGGTCGTTGCGCGCGTCGTGCTGTGGTTCCTGCCGCAAACCGATGATGTCGCGTTGCACATCGACGGCAGGGTTCTCGCCTTCGCAATGCTGGCGAGCGCGATCACCGCGGCAGTGTGCGGTCTCGCGCCGGCATGGCAAACGCGGCGCACGCCGCTGGTGGCATCACTCAACGATCGCTCGCGCATCGCCGCCGGTGGCAACGTGCGCCTTCGCAAGACCCTGGTCGCGGGTCAGCTCGCCTTCACACTGGTGCTGTTGATTGGATCCGGGTTGTTCGTCCAGACGCTGACGCGCCTGCAGAGCAATCTTGGCTTTGACAGCGATCGGCTCGTGTCGGTCTCGATCGATCCACCTGCCAAGGGCTATTCAGAACCGGATGCCGAACGCGTCATGCGTGAGGTGCTGCAGCGGTTGCAGGCCACGCCCGCCGTCGAGCGAGTCGCTGTGGCCAATAGCAGCATGCTCACCGGGGGAATGGCCTCTTCGATGGTCACGGTTCAAGGCAATCGGCGTGTCATCAGCGATCGCGCCGCGGCTCGCATGCGGGTCGGTCCAGGGTTTTTCGGGACGATCGGGGTACAGCTCGTGGCCGGCCGGGATTTCGATGAGCGCGACGTGCGGCCGTTGGGCGACCGGCCGAGGCCCTATCGATCGGTGATCGTGAACGAGAGTTTCGTGCGCCGGTACCTCAGCGATCGGAACCCGATCGGCGCGCTGATTGGGCTCGGGGCGCGACCGGAAACCAAGACCACGATCGAGATCATCGGCGTCGTCAGCGACTTCAGCCGGCGCACGCTGCGTGACGAGCAGGTCGAGACCATCTTCCTGCAGTACTTCGACAACCAGTCGGGCGACGGCCGGTTCTACCTGAGGATCCGCGGCAGCGCCAAGCGCGCGCTCAACGCCATTCGCGCGGCCGTCGCGCAAGTGGATCCGGAACTCCCGATGGAACTCGACGTGTTCGACGATCAGATCGAGCGGTCATTGCGCAGCGAGCGCATGCTCGCCTCGCTGTCGACCGCATTCAGCGCGCTCGCGCTGTTGCTCGCCGTGATCGGTTTGTACGGCGTGATGTCGTTCGTCGTCACGCAGCGCACGCAGGAAATCGGCGTGCGCATGGCGCTCGGCGCCTCGCGGGCGTCGGCGGTGTGGCTGATCGTGCGCGACGCCGGCATCATGATCGTCGCCGGCACGCTGGTCGCCGTGCCGGCCGTGTTCGCGCTCAAACGGCTGGTCGAGGCGCAGTTGTTCGGCGTCACCGCGTTGCATGCCCCGACGATCGCACTCGCGGGATTGGTGCTCGTGGCAGTAAGCCTCGGCGCGGCGATGCTGCCGGCGTGGCGCGCGGCGACAGTGAATCCTACGGACGCATTGCGGCTTTGAGAAACTCGATCGCTTTCGTCCAGCCATCGGCGAGCGCGACGTTGAGCGCCTTGAACTCATCGCGATCGAGGCGAGGGTCGCCGGCGGGGATCGGCAGGCCGAACGCGCGATGCCCGGCATTCTTGTGCGCAATGAGTGTCGCTTCGGGCCGGCCCTTCCCGCGCAAGCGCTCCTGAATCTGGCGCGACATCGGACAACTGGGCCATTCAACATCCAGTTCCCCGCAGACAAGCAACAAGCGACCGGCAATCCTCTCAACTGGAATCACCGCTTCAGGATGTTGCGGCAGGGCTCTGAGCGACACGGCATAATTGTCCGCCATCGTGCCGCCCTTGCTCGGATCGTAGGGAACATGCGGCAAGTGCGAGATCGGCTTTCCCTGTTCCGACCACGAGCTGCCGATCTTCTCTTTGGTGCCTTCCCAGACGATACCCGGCCACACGACGCTCGATGGCAGCGCGGCAATCACCGCCTTGAGTTCGGGATGCCGCACTGCGACCACGAGCGCCGCTTCAGCGCCCTTGGAAACGCCGATGGTGCCGAGCCGCGTGGGATCCACCTCTGGCTGTCGCTGCAACCAGGCCAGCGCGGTCGCGAAGTAGTCGACAGGGATCAACTCGAGGCGCGGATTCTGTCCGGGCCCGCGAAAGTACGAAAGATGCAGAACGCTGAAACCCTCCGCCTGCAACGCTTTCGCGGCATCGTTGGTCGGCACAGACAATCCGCCGATCGAGCCGCCGAGGATGAGGAGTGCCGGGCCCTTCCGCTGCGCGGGGAAGTAATTGGCGAGAAGGCCATCGTCGGTGATCCGGCGCCCGCTGTCACCGGGCGGCGCCATCTGCACGGGCGGAACGTTCCGCTGTGCGGCTGCGACGTTGATCAGCAATACGAACGAGGCGACGACTCCAGCGGTGGATCGTGCGGTCATGGCAGCGGCATGGTAACGCAACCTTCTATAGAAGAGGTCGTCCGTCCCATCCGTCGTCCCCGGGACGATCGGTGCAATAACCTCACACCATTCCACATATAATCCCGCGCACGTTCGGTCCCCTTTGGTGATGACGATCACCTTGTTGTTGATTTGCTGAGCCGACCCCGGTCGGCCCACGGAGGAGCTCATGAGTAGTACCCGTGTCCAGCGATTGGTGCTTCCTGGTTTGTTCGTCCTTCTGCTCGCCGCTCGCTTACAGGCACAAGCCACATCGACCATGACCGGCGTCGTCACCGACTCGGGCGGCGCCGTCGTCCCGGGCGCGACCGTCGTGGTCACGAGCAACGCCACGTCGACGAAAACCGAAGCGACGACGAACAGTAACGGCACGTTCACGGTTCCGGCCCTGCCGGTCGGTGTCTACACCGTGACGGTCTCGCTCGAAGGGTTCAAGACCGCGGAGGTCACCGACGTCCGCCTCCAGCTGGGCATGCCGACCTCCGTGAAGGCGGTGCTCGAAGTCGGCACGCTCACGGAAACCGTGACGGTGACCGGCGCGAGCGCGGAATTGATCAACACGCAGACGCCGGCGGTGGCGGCGACGCTCAATTCCGATCAGATCGCGCAGATTCCCACGCCGACACGCGACCTGCTGTTGAACGCGGTCACCTATCTGGTGGGCGTGAACTCGGCGACGACGTCCCGCGGCAACGCCACCGTGAACGGCCTGCCCGAGTCATTTCTCAACATCACGCTCGACGGCGTCAGCAACAACGACAACTTCAACAAGTCGACGGATTCCTTCTTTGCCCCGGTGCGCCCGCGGCAGGACGCGATTGAAGCGGTCACGGTGGTGTCCGCCTCCGGCGGTTCCGACGTCGGCGGCAATGGCGCGATCTCGATCAACTTCGTCACCCGCCAGGGCACCAACAAGTTCCAGGGCAGCGCCTACGAGTACTACCGCCATCCCAATCTGAATTCGAACTACTGGTTCAACAAGCGCGATGGCCTCGAGAAGAACGACGTGCGGCTGAACCAGTTCGGCATCCGCCAGGGCGGGCCGATCGTCATCCCGGGGTTGTACGACGGCCACGGCAAGGCGTTCTTCTTCTTCCACGACGAGGAGCTGCGGTTGCCGAACGACTCGTCGCGCACTCGCACCCTGCTGCACCCCCGCGCGCTCGACGGCTGGTTCCGCTATGCCGTGGCGGGTGCCACGCGCGAAGTCAACGTGCTCGATCTCGCTCGCGCCAACGGGCAGATCGCCACGACCGATCCGCTCGTGATGCGCACGCTGGCCTCGATCAACTCCGCGGTGACCAAGACCGGCACGGTGACGGCATCGAGCGATCCGCTGCTCCAGAGCTTTGCGTGGCTGAGCCCGGCCAACCAGATCGAGCACCAGCCGGCGATTCGCCTCGACTTCAACCTCGGAACGAACCATCGCCTGACCGGCACCTTCAACAAGCTCTTTCAGGATCGCGACCCCGATCAACTGAACGATTTCGATCAGCGGTGGCCCGGATCGCCGAACTACGGTCACACCGTGGCGCGGCGCCCGCAGCGCTCGATCGCGCTGCGCTCGACGCTGAGCCAGACGCTGGTGAGCGAGCTCCGCGTCGGCGTCACCCGCGGCGAGCGCATCAATTTCGGCCAGGGACCCGACGGCGGTCCGGAGAGTTTCTCGGACACCAACAGTTACGCGATCGATCTCGATGCCAACATCGGCCTGACCAACTGGCACACGCGCAACACGTTGTCCGGCCGCAGCGCCTACCAGTACTCCGTCGACGAAACGCTGACCTGGCTGAAAGGCAATCACAGCGTCACTTACGGCGGCAGCGCGTTTCTTGGCCGCGCCTGGGACGACTCGCAGCAGCAGGTGACCGGCATCAACCTGCGGTTCGATACGACGAACGATCCCGCCGCGGCGATGTTCAGCGCCGCCAACTTTTCCGGGGCATCGGCGGCGCAGCTCACCGACGCGCGTGATCTGTATGCGTTGCTGACCGGCCGCGTCGGCGCCATCACCGGCCTCGCCGCGCTCGATCCCGAAACGAATCAGTACTCGCTCAACGGCAAGCGGCGCCGCGCCGGCAAGCTCGACAACTATGCGTTCTTCGTCCAGGACTCGTGGCGACTGACGCCGACGCTCACGCTCAACGCCGGCCTGCGCTACGACCTGCAGACGCCGTTCGAGCCGGTCAACGACACGATGTCGACCGCGACGCTCGAATCGGTGTGCGGCATTTCCGGACTCGGCGACGGCAGCCTGTATAACGCGTGCGACTTCTATCATCCGGGCTCGCGCGGCGTGGTGCCGGAGTTCGTGCAGTTCACGACCGGCACCAAGGGCTACGATGTCGACAAGAACAACTTCGCTCCCAACGTCGGCATCGCGTGGCGGCCGAGCGTGCAGAAAGGCTGGCGGCGCGCGCTGCTCGGCGATCCCGAACAGGCGACACTGCGCGGCGGCTATTCGGAGGCCTACAACCGCGAGGGCTTCGCCTCGTTCACCGGCGTGTATGGCGACAACCCGGGCAGCACACTCAGCCTCAGTCGCGACGTGACCACCGGGCTGGTTGGACCGGGCGAGTCGTGGCCCGTGCTGCTCCGCGAATCGAACCGCATCTACAACCTGGGGTTCCCGCAAACGGCGTCGTTCCCGATCGCGATTCGCCCCAACCGCGCCGACAACATCGAAGCCTTCCACCCTGGCATCCAGGTGCCGCATGCGCGGACGTGGACCGTCGGCCTGCAGCGTGCGCTTGCCAAGGACATGGCCTTCGAGATTCGCTACGTCGGTACGCGCGGCGTCGATCAGTGGTCGCAGCTCAATTACAACGAGCGCAACGTGATCGAGAACGGGTTCTTCAACGAGTTCAAGCTGGCGATGGCCAATCTCACCGCCAACAACGCCGCCGGCGGCGCCCGGCTCGGATCGTTTGCGTATTTCGGTCCCGGCAGCGGCACCAGTCCGCTGCCGACCTATCTGGCGTATATCAATGCCAGCCGGGACGTGAACAACGCTTCGGCCTATAGCGGCACGACGTGGACCAATACCGCGCTGACGGCGGACCTGGTGCGATCCAACCCGCAGCCGTACAATTCGGCGGCCGACCTCGACGGCGACGTCACGCGCCGCGCCAACGCCGCGGCTGTCGGCTTGCCGGCGAATCTCTTCGTCGTCAACCCACACGCCAATGCCGTGAACATCTTCGACAGCGGCGGCTACAGCACCTTCCACGCGCTGCAGCTCGAATTGCGGCGGCGCTTTTCGCGCGGCTTTGCGTTCAACGCGAATTATCAGTACGCCTACGAAGACACGTCGCAGTTCCTGGGTTTCCACTTCGGACGCGGCACCAACCCCTCCGCCAACGTGCGCCACGCGATCAAGGCGCAGTGGGACTGGCAGCTCCCGGTCGGCCGAGGGGAGCGCTTCGGCAGCAACATGAACGCGGTGCTGAACGGCATTCTCGGCAACTGGCAGTTCAACGGCGCGACCCGCGTGCAGGCCCGCATGATGAACCTGTCGGCGAACACCTTCGTCCGTCTGGTCGGCATGACGCAGAAGGATCTGCAGAAAATGTACAAGTACGATCTGCGCATCAATCCCGACAACGGCACGCTCACGCCGTTCATGCTGCCAGACGACGTGATTCTCAACACGCGGCGGGCCTTCAACACGAGCCCGACCTCGCCGACGGGCTACTCGGATCTCGGCGTGCCGGAGGGCCGCTATATTGCACCGATCAACAGCGCCGACTGCATCGAGCTCAAGATTGGCGGCGGTGATTGCGCGCCGCGAGCCGTGCTGGTGCGCGCGCCGTTCTTCAACCGCCTCGATCTGGGTTTGACCAAGCGGTTCCCGATCGCGGGCCGGGTGAACTTCGAATTCCGCGTCGACGTGCTGAACGTGTTCGACGCCGCGAACTTCACGCCCGTGGTGCAGCCGACCAACGGTCCGGGCGGCGCCACGATCTTCCAGGTCACGACCGCCTATCGCGATCCGGACAACACGTTCGATCCGGGTGGACGGATCGGGCAGCTCGGCTTCCGCATCAACTGGTAGCCGAGTCTATTCGGAACGAAGCGCGACGACGGGATCGACCGTCGTTGCGCGACGCGCCGGCACGTACGCGGCGAGCATCGTCACGATCGCAAACGTCGCGACGACGACCATGAAGGTCGTGGGATCGAGCGGTTCAACACCGAACAACATCCCGGATAGATAACGGACGCTTACGGCCGCCCCGATCAGGCCAAGCGCGATGCCGGCGATCGTCAGCCTCGCGCTCTGTCCGAGCACGATCGCCATCACTTCCCGCCGCTTCGCGCCGAGCGCCATGCGCACGCCGATCTCCTGCGTGCGGCGGGCGACGCCGTACGAGAGCACGCCGTAGAGGCCGAGCGACGCGAGCAGCAGCGTGAGCGCGCCGAAGCTGAAGGCGAGCGACGCGACCAGCCGCTCCCGGTTCAGATCGCGCTCGATGCGCCGCGACATGCGATTCACGTCCGTCACCAGGAGATTCGGCTCGCTGCGGCGAATCGCTTCGCGGATCACAGGCACCATCGCCGCGGGGTCTCCGCTCACCCGCGCATCGAGATTGGTGAACACGGTGTAGCGGCTCTTGGGCAGCTGGTCGGCCGGGAAATACACCATCGGCACCGGCGCATCATGCAGCGTTTGCGTGCGGGCATCACGCGCGACGCCAACGATCTCGGTGGTCAGGTCCTTCTCTCCGCCGATGTGCAGGCCGATCGGGTTTCGCCCGTTGAAGTAACTGCGCGCCGCCGTCTCGTTGATGATGGCGACAGGCGGCGACGTCTTGCTGTCGCGATCGGTGAACGCGCGTCCGCCAAGCACCGGAATTCCGGTCGTCTTGAAATAATCCGGCGTGACCCAATTCTGGAAGAACGTCACCGCGACGAGCCCGCACCGCGACACCGCCGCGGAAGTCACCCCGGGCAGGCTGCTGACGGCATCGACCATCCGCTTCGCGAACTGCGTCATCTGATCGGCGGGATAGCCGCTGTCGCTCACGCTGTATGACACGGTCACCAGCTGCGCGGTCGTAAATCCCGGATCGCTGCGCACGAAGTTCAGGAGCGTGCGCCCGAGCAGGACGGCCGCGAACATCACGGCGACCGCGAGCGCCAGTTGGCCGACAACGAGGGAGCGCATCCCTTTCATCGACGCCTGCCCGACGCTCTGCCGCTGATTGGTATTGAGGCCGGCGGTGCGGCCGGCGCGAACCGCGCGCAGCGCCGGCGCGAGACCGAAGGTGATCGCGGTGACGATCGACATCAGGAACGCGAAGACGATCACCCGGCGATCGGGCTGAAAGATCTGCGGCAGCGGCGCCGACGAATCGAACACCTGCCGCGCCAGGTAGGCGCTGCCCCATTCGCCGAGCGCGAGCCCCAGTCCGCCGCCGAGCAACGCGAGCGTCAGGCTCTCGGTCAGGCCTTGTCTCACCAGCCGGCCCGTTGATGCGCCCAGTGAAATGCGAATGCCAAGGTCGCGGGCATTGCCGGCCGCGCGCGCGAGCAACAGGTTGGCAATGTTGGCGCAGGTGACCAGCAGCACGAGCGCCACCATTCCCGTCAGCGCAAACAGCGCGTCGGAGAACCGGTTGCGCAGGCTGGAGAATCCTCGCGAGAACGGCTCGACCACCAGCGTGTGCGCGAGCTGGCTGTCGCGCTCCTTCGGATCGGCAATCGCATTGGTCATGTCGACCAGGCCGGCGTGGTTGGCGGCGGCGAGCGCGGCCACCGCTTCGGCGCGGCCGGCGCGCGGCACCCGCGCGAACAGGTTCAGCCACGAGAGCAGGTCCTGCGAAAGAAACGTCTTGTCATCGTAGGTGACGCCGTAGCTGCTGGTGTTGTTGCCGTAATTGAGCGCCAGCTGCAGGGTGACCGGCACCCACACCTCGTTCTCCGAGTCGCTCCAGAGGCCGACGAAGCCAGGCGGCGCGACGCCGATGATCGTCACCGGCACGGTGTTCAGCGTCAGCGTCTTGCCGATCACGTCATCCGACCCGTTGAACATCCGCTTCCAGTAACGGTCGCTGATGACCGCGACCGCGGTTTCCCGGTCAACGCGCGCATCGTTGGCGTCGATGAGCCGGCCACGCTGCGGCAGCAGGCCAAGGGTCTCGAAGTAGCGGCCGGTAACGAGCTGCGCCAACACGTATCGCGGCTCGGTGTCACCGGGCAGGTGCAGCTTGAATCGCGTGCCCCGCGTCACGCCGGCGATCGATCCGCGATCGCCCAGCGCCTTTTCGAGGCGCTCGAAGCGCGGGTAGCTGAAACGCAGGAACTGGCCGGTGCCACCGGCGGCATCCGCTTTCCGGTCCGGCGCACTCTCGTAGAACATCACGAGCTCGTCGGCGGCCGGCACGGCCAACGGCTTCAGCACGACGGCATCGAGCAGTGAAAAGATCGCGGTGTTGGCGCCGATGCCGAGCGCCAGCGTCGCGATCGCAATGAACGTAAAGCCCGGCGTCTTGATCAGCCTGCGAGTGGTGTAGCGGAGATCCTGGATCAGATCTTCGAGCCACGCGAGGCGTCTCGATTCACGGTAGACCTGCGCGGTCTGGGTCACGCCGCCGAAATCCCGCAACGCCCGGTAACGCGCGTCTTCACGCGACATCCCGCGAGCGACGTATTCGTCGATGGCCTCGTCGAGATGGCTCTCGATCTCGTCGTCCAGCTCGCGATCGCGCCGGCTCACGACGCATCCTCGTCCGCGATCGTGAAGAAGCGCTCGACGATGCTGGTGGCGCGCTGCCACTGCTGGTGCTCGGCGTGCAGCCGTTTCTTGCCGGCACGCGTCAGCGAATAGATCTTCACCCGCCGGCCGGTTTCAGACTCTCCCCACTTTGCGGCGATGAGGCCCTGCTGATCGAGCTTGAGCAGGGCGGGGTACAGCGTGCCCTGGTTGAGCGACAACTGATCGCCGCTGATCTGCTCGATCCGCCGGGCGATCCGGTAGCCATGCAGCGGGCCGAGGGCCTCGAGCGTCTTGAGCACCATCAGGCCGAGGCTGCCGTAGAGGACGTCGCTCTTGTCGGGAACCATGTGTTGGCAGCCTACACTTGCATGTGTTGGCTGTCAACTCGTCTCGGTTCAGCCGGCCGTCATGCGCATCGCGCGGCCCGGGTCGATCAGCGCGGCGCGGCGCGCCGGCAGCCAGCTGGCGGCGACGACGACCACGAGCAGCACGATCACGGACGTCACCAGCGTGACCGGATCCTGCGGCGCCACGCCGAACAGCATCGTGCGCGCAAAGCGCGTGCTGGCGGCCGCCCCCATCATGCCGATCGTTGCGCCGGCGGCGGCCAGCAGCAGCGATTCGATCACGATCGATCGCGCGACGCGCCGCGGCGAGGCGCCGAGCGCCATGCGCAGCGCAATTTCACGGCGGCGCTGCACCACCGTATAGGCCAGCAACGCATATACGCCGCCGGCCGCGGTGACGAGCCCGCCAACCGCGAACAGCGTGATCAGCAGCATCGCGAATCGATCGAGCTGCACCGCATCGCCAAGCAACTGCTCCATCGTCGTCACCGAATGCACCGGTTGATCGGGATCGACGCGAAGCGCGTTGGCGCGGGCCGTCTGCGCCACCGCCAGCGG
>Ga0207428_10006823_pt1 | contig 10467 bp, 9 predicted proteins | sample RhiMethybrSRZTD1_FD_187600 | JGI IMG/M metagenome (GOLD analysis project Ga0207428, IMG submission 187600) | Populus rhizosphere microbial communities from Tennessee, USA - Rhizosphere MetaG P. TD hybrid SRZTD1 (SPAdes) (version 3) | ecosystem: Host-associated > Plants > Roots > Rhizosphere >... | reverse complement strand
GAGCTACGCCTCGCTGTACGAGCGCGATCGCGTGCTGTTCGCGATCGACGACCGCGATCGCGCGCCGTTCGCGATCGACGACCGCTCGATCGCCGAGTTCCTGCGCTGCTCAATGGGGCTCTCGGCGTGGAAGCAATACCATCAGACGCGGTGGGCGCTTCGCGTCAATCCGTCGAGCGGCAACCTGCATCCCACCGAGGCCTACCTCCTTCGTCAGGGCGATATCCATCACTACGCGCCGCGTGAGCACGCGCTCGAACAGCGTGCGCGGATCGATCGAGCCGCATGGGATGCGTTCACCGGCGGACGCGACGGGTTTCTCGTCGCGTTCACGTCGATTCTGTGGCGCGAAGCATGGAAATACGGCGAGCGCGCCTTCCGCTACTGTCAGCACGACACCGGCCACGCGCTCGCCGCGATGCGCATCGCGGCCTCGCTGCTCGGCTGGAATCTGACCCTGCTCCCACGATGGTCGGACGCCGATCTTTCGACGCTGCTCGGCGTCGATCGTGACAGCGACTATGACGACGCAGAGCGGGAAGAGACGGAGTGCCTGGCTGTTGTCACGGCCGAAGAGACCGCGCCGTGGGTGGCGGCAGATCCTGCGCCGCTTGTCGCGGCCGCCCGCAACGCGTCGTGGTCCGGCCGCGCGAATCGACTGAGCACCGACCATGTGCCGTGGCCGATCATTGACGAGGTTGCTGAGGCCACTCGTTACCCTGGCTTCGCGTTGTCAATTCCCAACCGCCAACTCCCAACGCCCAACCACTCCCAACTTCCAACGCCCAACTCTCAAGAGGTGCGCGCGAGGGAAGTCATTCTCAAACGGCGGAGCGCGGTCGCCTTTGATGCGCGGTCGGGACTCGCGCGCGACGCCTTCTTCTCGATGCTCGCGCGTTTGCGTCCCGGCGCGCCGCCATGGGACGCGATCGATTGGCCGCCGCAGGTGCACTTGATCCTCTTCATCCATCGCGTCGAGGGCATGACGCCCGGGGTGTACGCGTATCTTCGCGACCCGGCGGTGCTCGACGAGTGGCGCTCCGCGATGCGTCCAGAGTTCGTGTGGGAGCCGATCGAGGACGGGTTGTTTCTCCTGTTTCCATCCGATGTCACCTTCACGGCGAATCGGGTTTCGTGCGACCAGGAGATCGCCGCCGATGGGTTTTTCAGCCTCGGGATGATCACGCGCCTCGAGCCGTCCTTGCGTGAGCGTGGGGAGTGGTTCTACAGGCGGCTCTTCTGGGAGTGCGGGATGATCGGCCAGGTGCTCTACCTCGATGCCGAGGCGGCCGGTGCGCGCGGTACCGGCATTGGCTGCTTTTACGACGATGCCGTTCACGAGCTTCTGGCTCTGTCAGACGACCGCTGGCAAAGCCTGTATCACTTTTCGATGGGCGTGCCTGTAGAAGATGCCCGCCTGACGACGGAGCCGGGTTATTCTTAGCGCCTCAGGAGGGGCCTATGTTCCGCTACGGTTTTGCGGCGTTCCTGGTCCTCGCGTTTGCCTCAGTCGGGAGTCACCCGCAGACGTCGGCGCAGAGCGCTCCCGTTACCTTCAACAAAGACGTCCTGCCCGTTCTCCAGAAGAACTGTCAGAGCTGCCATCGCCCGGGCCAGATGGCGCCGATGTCGCTGCTGACATTCCGCGATGCCCGCCCGTGGGCGCGGGCGATGAAGAGCAAGGTCGAGAGCCGGCAGATGCCGCCGTGGTTCGCGGATCCCGCGCACGGCGAGTTCGCCAACGATCGATCGCTCTCAACGCGCGAGATCGAGACGATCGCGAAGTGGGCCGATACCGGCGCACTTGAAGGCGATTCGAAAGACGCGCCATCGCCGGTGCAGTGGCCGGCCGACGGCTGGCAGATCAAGCCGGACATCATCGTTCGTGGTCCAGAGTTCCGCGTGCCCGCTCACACTCCGAAAGATGTCGTCGAGTGGGTGACGTATGTCATCCCGAGCGGCTTCACAAAAGACACGTGGATCACCTCACTCGAGATCAAGCCAAGCGTGCTCGAAGTCACGCATCACATCTGCTTCACGTTCCAGCCGCATCGCCCCAATACCAAGTACTACGTCGCGAACTGGGTTGAGTCGCCGCGTGACGAGGAAGGTGCAGCGGTGAAAGAGGAAGCGAGACCTCCCGCGCAGCGTCCGGCGACCGACGCGACGCCGCAAGCGGGCCGCCGGCCGGGCGCCGATGCTGGTGGAGGGTTCAACTGCTACGTGCCTGGACGCGGAGCCGACGACTACCGGCCATTCGGCGCGGGCAAGCTGGTTCCTGCCGACAGCGACATCTCGTTCCAGGTGCATTACACACCGATCGGCAAGGAAGTCATCGATCGGCCGCTGATCGGCTTCACAGTCGCCGACAAGGTGCCCGAAAAGCGGTGGATGTCGTACGGCATCGTTGGCGGCGGACCTGATTTCGCGATTCCACCCAACGAGTCGAACTACAAGAGCCCGTCCTTCGAGCTCGAATTCGTTGCCGATGTGGAGCTGGTGGAGTTCATGCCGCACATGCACGTGCGCGGCAAATCGATGACCTATCGCCTCGTGTATCCCGACGGCCGCGAAGAGATTCCGTTGAGCGTGCCCAAGTACGACTTCAACTGGCAGTTGCTGTATCAACCGCGCAAGCCGCTTCGCATCCCGAAGGGAACGAAGATGGTCGTGGACGCGTACTACGACAACTCGCGGGCGAACCGGCACAATCCGAATCCGGAGCGGACGGTGTATCTCGGCCGGATGACGTGGGAAGAGATGATGGCGCCGTTCTTCGGCGTCCTGATCGACTCGAACACCGATCCAAACAGCGTGCTGAAGCTGGGACGCTTCCTCGTGTCGGGAGGCGGCGCGTGAGCACGCGGAACGCGGCGTGTGCCGGCATTGCGGCGGTCGTCGTATGTGCGGCGATCGCGTCCGCGCAGGGCGGCGGCAAGCCGGTGACGGGTAATCCGACGCCGGGCACCGCGCAGCCCGAGCCGCCGAACTTCGCCGATCGAGTCGCCTTCGTCGGGTGTCTGCAACCGGTCCGGTCGTCTGCGACTCCGCCCGTGGACTCGAACACTCCGAGCAACTCGCGGTTCGAGCTCGCGAAAGCCGAGCGCGTCGATCGCGTGCCACCCGGAACCGGCGGCTCCGCGCCGGCGGCGAGCGCGTCGGCGAAGACCTACCGCCTGGAAGGGATCGACAGTCAGTTCTCGCCGTTCGTCGGTGCGACAGTCGAGATATCGGGAGAGATCAAGGAATCTGCGAGCGCGAATCCGCCGACAGTGATCGTCGAGTTCGTGCAGAAGCTCGCCGCGAAGTGTTCGTAGGGGCGACGCATGCGTCGCCCTTGCGGTCGGCCGGGTGCGTCGCCCTACCGTACCCGTATCTGAATATCCTTGCTGACCGTTGGCCGATCGCCGACGTTGGCGCGCGCTTCGAGGTGAATCACGTAGATGCCCGGAGCGACATCACCCAGCGGAAGCTGCGCTGAGAATCCGTATCCGCCCCGTTTCCCCTGCAGCTCGCTCGACGACCGTTCTTCCGAGACCTTCCGGACTGCGGTGCCCCCTTCGGCGCGGAGTTCCGCGGTCAGCGTCACGGAGTGCGGTGTCGTGTCCTTGAGGCTCTCGTAGGCTTCGAGGTACATCCCGAGCGTGTCGCCCACGTCGAACACCCGCGTCGAGGTGATGTTGCCCGGCAGCGAGGCCGCGAAGGGGCTCTTCGCGTTCATCGTCATGATTCGCGACGTCGCAACGGATCCAATCGCGACGCCGCTCATGATCAGCGGAGCCTTGGTGAAATCTGGGACATCCAGGTCGTAGACGACGCTGCCGGCTTTGGCTCCCCGGTTGCCGGCGGCAATTCGCATCTGATATCGGCCCGGCGCGAGCGCGGTCTCGATCACCACGCGAATCCCGGTCTTCATGACCTGGTCGTAGGTCTCCGGCTTCAGTGTCAGACGTGCCGTCTGGGTCTGACCCGGAAAGAACTTGTTCTTCATGTCGATCGAGAAGTAGCTCACTTCGAGCGTGCCGACATGCGTGCCGTCTTTCTCGACGAGCCCGAGTTGCGACGCGTCCACTTCAACCGCCATCACAATGGTTGCCTCACGGGAACCGCTTTTGAACGGCGCCGCGGCAACCTTTAGCGGCAGACCGTTGACGGGCACCACACTGCGCAGCGCTTCGGCGACGGCAACGCTGACCGTAGACGAAGGCTTCGGCGGGTCGGGCGGCCGCTCGTTGCGAAGTGGTGCCATGTATCCGGCGCGCCCTCGCACGACCAGACCGGGCCGCTTCACCCTTACGTCCAGCTTGCGATAGCGGCCGTCTCGGCGCTCGTTGGTCGATGAGAAGCCCATCACGTAGTAGGTGCTGTTCTCCTGAACGATCCGATCGAAGGCGTTCTCGAAGCTATTCGAGTTGCTTAGCGCGAATCCACCGGTGGCAGCGGCCAGCGCGGTCAAACTCTGTCGCGCCTCAAGACGGGCGAATGAGGCGCCGAGTCTGGCGTCCGGATCGGTGGATGGTCCGGTCTCGCTCTCCGCCAGACCGCCGTCCTCTGAGAGCCCGCGCGGATCGATGGGATAGATGACGACGTTGTTTCGCGTGGCCGCGGTGATCGCGCGATGCATGTCTTCCTGCGGCAGCGAGAGGACGCCTCCCTGGTAATCCATCGCTCTGTAAATTTCCTGTGGATACCCCTGGCTGAACAGCAACAGCGACTTGCGTCGTCCGTGGACGGTGGCCATGTACTCCGTGATTTCGCGGAAGCTGCTCATCGCCTCGCGCAACTCGAACTCGGCCTCCACGTTGCGGACCGAGATTGCCGGTGCCCCGCCGCCGCCCTGCGTTGCCGGGAGTGCTCCCGCTGGAACTGGATCGGCACTCAATCCGCCCGTGAAAGAGTCGACTGCCTGGAGCAGCAGTCTGGGGTTGTTCGTCAAACCCTGCGCTTTGGAGTGGTCGGCACGGCCGAGGAAGACCACGGCACCGAGGTCGTTCGGCGCGAAGTACTGCTCGAGGAAGCGCCGCACAAATCGCCGCGTGCGCAGGATCTGCTGGCCCTTCACCTGGTCGAGGGCGATCACGTACAGCCGTCCTTCGGCCTGGTTGTTGGACTGCACGTCGGGCTCGATCGCGTTGGCCGCGAACAGCGGACGCTCGGCACGCGGGCGCGGGATATTCACGAGCCCGAACGAGGTGATGGTCTGCGGCTTGCCGTTCTCGAGAATCTCGAAATCGTCTCTGGTCAGGTCAGTGACAACGCGGCCGCTCGCGTCAGTGACGGAGGCGTCGATTTCGATGGCCTCGACCTGCACGCGGAAGGTTGGCTGCTGCGGCGCCTGTCCGACGACCACGTGCGTGCAGCAGACGACGACGAGGAGCGCAGTTGCGACTCGCGATGCCATGAAGCTCCATGCGTGGCAGGCTGGCCCGGGCATTTTACTGTAGGGGCGACGCATCCGCCTACGCGCGGAGCGCTTCGGCGAGGTCTCGCCGTAGCTTTGGCGGAGGCGGATGCGCCGCCCCTACGCCAGGAAATCGACGGTCGCGCCGAATTCGGCGAGCAGGTCGCGGGCGCGTTCGGTGCCGTTCGCGGTCAGATGACGAGGCCAGTTCGACGGCCGAGGCGGAGGAGTGACGGTGATGGCCTCCGCGAGGATCGATCGCCAGGTTGGGACCGCATGGTCGAGCGTCGCATGTTGTCGCCACCACTCGTGCGCGGCGGCTCCGAGCGATTCGCGCAGCTGAGCGTCAGTCGCCAGGCGTCGCAGGGCAAGTGCGAGGGAATGCTCCTCGTCGCGCGGATCGATCGAGACGACGATCGGTGGCTGACCGGTCCAGCCGCGCGGCTGCCATGTCTGAGGATCGATGGCGGGCAGTCCCGCGGTGGTCTCTGTCTCGAGCACGATCACGGCTCGTCCCGCGGCCATTCCAGCGAGCGCCATTGTCAGCTCGCCGGCGGGAGGCCAGGCGACGGCGATTACGATGTCGGCGTTTTCGAGTACCGACTCGGCAGCACCTGAGACAGGTTCGAGTCGAGCACCAGCATCCCGTGCTCTGCCAAGTGCTCGCTGGATCAACGCGTTCCGCGACGAATCAAGCGCGCCCACGTGACACACGGAGTCGGCAGTCATCTTTCGCGGTCCGGGTTCGAAAAATGACTCCCGACCCCTTATTCCCAGCGGTGCCACGCGCACGCGGGCGGCGGGGTAGGCTCGCTGCAGACGCGCCGCGGCGTGCGCATCGGAGACGACGGTCATGCGCGATGCGATCACCGGCGCGGTGATGAGGTCCCAGTCGCCAAACGCGAGCTCGAGCGCGCAGTCGCGTTCGCGATGCTGTCGTTGCAGCGCCTCGGTGCGGCTGTCGTGTAACGAGAGACTCCGCAACCGCAACAGGCCAGGTACATGCAGGAGGTAGGGCCAGACGAATGCGTGCTGCCGGGTGTCGGCCAGCTCGTAGATGCAGAGGTCGAACGGCGTGCGAAAGTCGAGGCGAATGAAGTCGTGGGCGCGTGCCTCATCTATCACCGCTATCTCGTGCTCGCCAGCGAGCGCGCCGACAAGGGCGGCGGTGTCATCGAGACGATCCGACACATGTGTCGCCGGGCGAAACCAGGCCAACCGCATTGACGTTTCCCGGTGGGTTCTATAGCATGAAAAGGTTGCGAAACTCTTCACAAGCGCGCAGGACAGCGTGCGCCTGTGAGCCCGAGTGTTTCCCTTCGAGTTGAGAGGTCCATGGACGGCTGGCTGGGCGTAGTCATCATGATCGGCCTCGGCATCGGCTTCGCCGCGACGATGATCGGCGCATCCCTGCTGCTCGGGCCGAAGAATCCCACGCCCGAGAAGCTCGCTCCGTACGAATGCGGCATGCCCGCCGTGGGCGATGCACGCGAGCGGCACTCGGTTCAGTTCTATCTGGTGGCGATGATCTTCCTGCTCTTCGACATCGAGATCGCCTTCCTGTATCCCTGGGCCTTGGCGTTCCGCGACCTGCGCTGGACCGGCTTTTTCCAGATACTCACCTTCTTCGCGATCCTGTTCGTCGGCTACGTCTACGTCTGGCGCAAGGGCGTGCTCGACTGGGGTCCGGCGCTGCGCCGACCGCGTACCCAGGCGCAGCCACGGAAAGTGGCGTAGATACATGGCAACAGCGGAACAACACGACCACGGTCTCGTCGATCCCGAGCTGCCATTCCTGACGACGAAGTTCGAGTGGCTGGTGCAGTGGGCGCGCCGATCGGCGATCTGGCCGGCGCAGTTCGGCTTGGCCTGCTGCGCAATCGAGATGATGGCGATGGCCGCCAGCCGCTACGACATCGCGCGGTTCGGCGCCGAAGTGTTCCGCGGATCGCCCCGACAGTCGGACCTGATGATTGTCGCCGGCCGGCTCTCACGCAAGATGGCGCCAGCGATGCGCCGCGTCTACGACCAGATGCCCGACCCGAAGTGGGTCATCTCCATGGGGGCGTGCGCCTCTGTTGGCGGCGTCTTCGACAACTACGCCATCGTCCAGGGCGTCGATCAGGTCGTTCCCGTGGACGTCTTCGTCCCCGGGTGCCCGCCGCGTCCGGAGTCGTTGATCTACGGCATCGTTCAACTTCAGCAGAAGATCGAACGGTCGCGCGCCTAGTCCATGGAAGCCGCTGCCGTCATCGAGCTTCTGCAGTCAGCTGTGCCCGGCGCGGCGTATGAAGTCGGCCACAACGTCGACATGCCGACGATTTATGTCCCGGCCGACAGTCTCGTCGCGACCTGCGGCGCGCTGCGCGACCACCCGATGCTCCAGTTCAACGTGCTCGTCGAGGTGACGGCCGCTGACTACCTGCCGCGGGATCCACGCTTCGAGGTCGTCTATCACCTGCTGTCGGTGCCGAAGCGGCAGCGGCTTCGGCTGAAAGTACGCGTCGGCGCGAACGGCTCGGTGCCGACGGTGCAGAGCATCTGGCGCGGCGCGGGTTGGCCCGAGCGCGAAGTGTGGGACATGTTCGGGATCGTGTTCGACAACCACGGCGACCTCCGTCGGCTGCTGATGCCCGAGGATTGGGAAGGCCATCCGGCGCGCAAGGACTACCCGGTGCAGATTCGCAAGGCGACGCAGACCTACGAGCCGCTCGAGGTGAGCGAGGCGGAGTTCCGGGCGAACATCGAACGCGATCGCCTCAAGAGGCACTAGGCCGGTCCGAAAGGACCGGCCCTACCGTAGACCGTAGACCGAAGACGATGAGCGAGATTCGCACCGAAACGATGACCGTCAACATGGGGCCGCAGCACCCCAGCACGCACGGCGTGCTCCGTCTGGTGCTCGAGCTCGATGGGGAGTTCATTCAGTCGGTGATGCCCACCATCGGCTACCTGCACACCGGCATCGAGAAGACCGCCGAGCAGAAGAAGTGGCAGCAGGTGGTGCCGCTCGTCGAGCGCATGGACTACCTTGCCGCGCAGTCGAACAGCCTGGCCTACGTGCTCGCCGTCGAGAAGCTGCTCGGTCTCACGATGCCGAAGCGGGTTGACGACATTCGCGTCCTCCTCGCGGAACTCCAACGGCTTGCGAGTCACCTGATTTGGCTTGGCACGCACGCGATGGAAATCGGTGCGGTGTCGATGTTGTTCTATGCGATTCGCGAGCGCGAGCTGCTGCTCAACATCAACGAGTTGATCGCCGGGTTCCGGTTCTTTCCGAGCTACTTCAGGGTTGGCGGCCTGCGGGAAGATCTGCCGCGCGGCTTTCACGAAGCCGTCAACGCCTTCCTCGATAGATTCCCCGGCAAGATCGACGAGTTCGAGGGCCTGCTGACGAAGAACGACATCTTCCGGCGCCGCACCGAAGGCGTCGGCACCCTCACGCTCGAGGATGCCTTTCAGTGGGGCCTGGTCGGCCCGATCGCCCGCGCCTGCGGCTCGGACTACGACGTCCGCAAGTACTTCCCGTACTGCGGTTACGAGTCCTACGACTTCCAAATTCCGACCGCCACCGAAGGCGACGTCTATGCGCGGTACCGTGTGCGCATGGCGGAGATGCGCGAGAGCATCAAGATCTGCCGGCAGGCGATCCAGCGCATTTCACCGACCGGCGCGTGGGCCTGCGACGACACGCGTGTCGTGCCGCCGCCGAAGGACAAGGTCTACACCGAGATGGAAGCGCTGATTCAGCACTTCCTCATATACTCGCAGGGCTTTACGGTGCCGGCTGGCGATGCGTATGTGCCGGTCGAAGGTCCGCGCGGCGAGCACGGCTGCTACATCGTGTCCGACGGTTCGAACCGGCCGTGGCGCGTGAAGATGCGGGCGCCATCGTTCATGGCGATTCAGGCGCTGCCGTCGATTGTCAAAGGCGGACTCATCGCCGATGTGGTGGCGGTCATCGGTTCCAGTGACGTCGTGATGGGAGACTGCGACCGGTGAGCTTTCATCCACAGATGGACTACGCGCCGGCGCAGTTCCACCGCTCGGCGCGGAAGCTGGCCGAGCCCGGCGAGCCGTTTGCCTACACCCCGGAGAATCAGGCCAAGTTCGACGAGAACGTCACGCGCTATCCGCCCGATCAGCGCAAGTCGGCGATTCTCTACGCGCTCTATCTGGTGCAGCAGCAGCAGGGCTACATCACCGGCGCCGGGATGCAGCACGTTGCCGAGCAGATTCGCTGCACGGCCGCCGACGTCGAGGACGTCGTGTCGTACTACACGATGTTCTACACGAAGCCAGTCGGCAAATACGTGCTGAACGTCTGCCGCACGCTGTCGTGCGCACTGCTCGGCGCCGAGCGGGTCACCGAGGAACTCTCCGAGAAGCTGGGCATCACGCCTGGCCAGACGACGGCTGATGGCATGTTCTCGTTGATCGAGGTCGAGTGCCTGGGCGCGTGCGACCGCGCACCGGTGGTCATGGTGAACGACGACTGGCACGAGCGGCTCTCGCCGGAGCAGGCGGGGCAGTTCGTCGATGACATTCGAACGAAGGGCCGGGCGACATTTACCGGCTGCCACCTTCATGTGGAGAAGAAATAACGGAACATGGCGTACGAGCCGGTTCTCATCAAAGACGTCCGCGAGCATGGGTCCTACACGCTCGACTTCTACGTGAAGCACGCGCGTGGCTACGAAGGACTGAAGAAGTCGCTGACGCTCAAGCCGAATGACATCATCGAGCAGGTGAAGGCGTCGGGACTGCGCGGCCGCGGCGGCGCCGGGTTCCCGACCGGCCTCAAATGGCAGTTCGTCCTCAAGGACACGCCGAAGCCGAAATACATCGCCTGCAACGCCGACGAGAGCGAGCCCGGCACATTCAAGGATCACGTGCTGATGGAGCGCAACCCGCATCTGCTCATCGAGGGATGCGCGATCGGCTGCTACGCCATCGGCGCGAAGGTCGCCTACATCTACATCCGCGGCGAGTTCTACCACGTGCAGGAGACGCTCGAGCGCGCGATCGATGAAGCCTACACGGCGGGCTTTCTGGGCAAGAACATC
>Ga0207428_10006821_pt1 | contig 10470 bp, 7 predicted proteins | sample RhiMethybrSRZTD1_FD_187600 | JGI IMG/M metagenome (GOLD analysis project Ga0207428, IMG submission 187600) | Populus rhizosphere microbial communities from Tennessee, USA - Rhizosphere MetaG P. TD hybrid SRZTD1 (SPAdes) (version 3) | ecosystem: Host-associated > Plants > Roots > Rhizosphere >... | reverse complement strand
CAGCCCGCATTTCCCCGCTTCGATCCTGCGGACGCACGGCGCCACGACCGTCTATCTCGACATGGAAAGCTCCTCGCTGCTCAACCCCGAATTGATATCAAAGTGAAAAAGCCATGAAAACATTCGCCCGCGCAACACTTCCCGTCATAGCCTTAATGGCGCTTGTCCGATTTGGCTTGCCGGCGCGTCAAACGACCGCGCAGACGCAGGAGATCAAGGTCGGCATGATCGGCCTTGACACATCGCACGTGACGGCCTTCACCAAACTGCTCAACGACAAATCCGATCCCAATCACGTTCCCGGCGCGCGCGTCGTCGCCGCGTTCAAAGGCGGCAGCCCCGACGTCGAATCGAGCCACACGCGAATTGACAGGTTCACAGCAGAGCTGAAGGACAAATGGGGAGTCGAGATCGTCGGTTCGATTGAAGAGCTTTGCAAAAAAGTCGACGCCGTGCTTCTGGAGAGCGTTGACGGGCGGCCTCACCTGAATCAGGTTCGACCGGTTTTCGCGGCCAAGAAGCGCGTGTTTGTTGACAAGCCTTTCACCGCAAGTTACGCCGACGCGCGTGAGATTGTCAGGTTGTCGCGCGAATCAGCGACGCCGTTCTTCAGCTCCTCCAGCCTCCGATTTTCGAGCGATCTGCAGGCGATGAAGCGTGATGAAAAACTAGGCGCGCTGCTCGGAGCATTCACTTACGGTCCAGCGCCGACCGAGCCGCATCACCCCGACCTCTTCTGGTACGGCATTCACGCGGTCGAGATGCTTTACACGCTGCTGGGGCCGGGCTGCGAATCGGTCACGCGCGTTCACACGGATGGCGTCGACGTGGTCGTCGGCAAGTGGAAGGACGGTCGCGTCGGAACAATGCGCGGCATCCGCGACGGCAAGCGGGATTACGGCGCGGTCGCGTTCGGCGCAAAGGCGAATCTGGCGACGCCAACGCCGATGCAGAGCGATTATCGAAACCTGCTGGTCGAGATCGTGAAGTTCTTCCAGACCGGCGCGCCTCCGATTCCGCCCGAAGAGACTTTAGAGATGATGGCGTTTATGGAGGCCGCTGATCTGAGCAAGGCCCGTGGCGGCGCGCCGGTGATGTTAAAAGATGTGATGGAACAGTCGGCGAAAAAGTAGAGGCGAGATGATCAAATAGCTCGTATTGACCATAAAGACTACATAACCCAAAGGACTGCTATGAAAACTAAAATTCGCAGAATCGCCTTCCCATGTCTTACCGTGCTGTGCGCGGCAATCGCAACGGCTTTCGTTTTTCATGCGTCTGCGCAACAAAAACCAAAAGGCAAAGTTATGTCTGAGATTCGCCTGATGACTCTCGACCCCGGCCATTTTCACGCGGCCCTGGTTCAGAAAGAGGCGCTCATCGGCGTCTCGCCGCAAGTTCACGTCTACGCGCCATTGGGCTTCGATCTATTGGAACACCTCAAACGCGTCGCGGGCTACAACTCCCGCAGAGAGAACCCGACTCACTGGGAACTCGAAGTCCACACCGGCGACGATTTTCTCGCCCGGATGTTGCGCGAACGGCCGGGCAACGTCGTGGTCATCGCCGGGCGCAATCAAGGCAAGATTGACCGTATCAAGACCTGCGTCGAAAACGGCTTGAACGCGCTCGTTGACAAGCCGTGGATCATTGACGCCCGCGACTTCCCCAAGCTGGAAGCGACATTGAACACGGCGGATGCGAAGAAGTTGATCGCCTACGACATTATGACCGAGCGGTCGGAGATCACGACGATCTTGCAGCGCGAGCTGATCAACGACGCGGGCGTCTTTGGGACAATGGAGAAAGGTTCCGAGAATGACCCGGCGGTTTATATGGAGAGCATCCATCACCTCTTCAAGATAGTCTCCGGCGCGCCGAACATCCGCCCGGCTTGGTTCTTCGACGTCAAGCAGCAGGGAGAGGGCGTCGCCGACGTGGGCACGCACCTGGTCGATCTGACGCAATGGATGCTGTTTCCGGAACAGGCTATTGACTATCGCAAGGATGTGAATGTGCTCTCGGGGAAACGCTGGCCGACAAAAATGACGAAGGATGAGTTCAAGCGCGTTACGAATGAGCCGAACTTCCCCGATTACCTGGCGGGCAATGTCAAAGACGGCAATCTGGAATACTTCTGCAACGGCTCGATGACTTACGCCTTGCGGGGCGTCCACGTGAAGCTCGACGTGATCTGGAATTACGAAGCCCCGGCGGGCGGCGGCGACACGCACGTCGCCTGGTTCAAAGGCTCGAAGTCGCGCGTCGAAGTCCGCCAGGCGCAGGCTCACGCTATCTACGTCATCCCGAACGATCCGTCATTGAAGGCCGAGGTGGTGGCGGCCCTCCAGAAGAAGGTCTCCGCGTTGCAGAGCAAATATCCCGGCGTCGTGGTGGCGGACGAAGGCGAGAAACTGCGAGTGACCTTCCCCGACAAATACCGCGACGGGCACGAGGCGCATTTCGGGCAAGTGGCTACGCGATTCTTCGAATACCTGCGCGACCCTAAGCGAATGCCGGCCTGGGAGAAGCCGAACATGCTGGCGAAGTATTACACCACGACGAAGGGATTGGAAATAAGCTCCCGGAACATGACGGCATCACGATAATATCTGGAAGGAAGGATATGGCGAATTCATTTCTCGGTCTTGATGAACGGATTGACGATTACCTGATGAACAACTCTTTGCGCGAGCCTGACGTTCTGAGGCGTTTGCGCGAAGAGACTGTCGCTAGCAACCCGCATGCGGAGATGGCCGTGTCGCCTATACAAGGGCAGTTTATGATGCTCCTTGTGAAATTGATCGGCGCGGTGAAGACGCTGGAAGTAGGCGTCTTCACCGGCTACAGCTCGCTCTGCACGGCGCTCGCTTTGCCGGCGCATGGGCGCGTTGTGGCTTGCGACGTCAACGAAGTATGGACTTCTGTGGCGCAACGTTATTGGACCGAGGCCGGGGTCGCCGACAAGATAACGCTGCGTCTGGCGCCGGCCGTCGAAACCCTCGACGCGCTGTTGCGTGACGGGCAGGCGGGGACTTTCGATTTCGCATTCATTGATGCCGACAAGCGGAACTACGACAATTACTACGAGCGCGCGCTGAAGCTCATGCGTAGAGGCGGACTGATAATCTTTGATAATATGCTGTGGAGCGGCAAGGTCGCCGATCCGGGCGTTCAAGACGCCGATACCGTCGCGCTGCGCGCGCTTAATGAGAAGTTGCATCACGACGAGCGCGTGTTTGTGAGCCTGCTCCCGCTAAGGGATGGGGTGTCGTTGGTGGTCAAGCAATGTGATTGAAGTTGTATGAATTATAAAAGCAGTATCCTCGAACTCATAGGCGACACTCCTCTGGTCAAACTCAACAAGCTGACGCGCGGGATGAAGCCACTGGTCCTGGCCAAGATCGAATCGCTCAACCCGGGCGGAAGCGTCAAGGATCGCATCGGCCAGGCGATGATCGACCGCGCCGAACGATTGGGCGAACTGAAGCCCGGCGGGACGGTCGTCGAGGCGACAAGCGGCAACACCGGCATAGGGATCGCGCTTACCTGCGCCGTCCGGGGTTATCGATGCGTCTTCGTGATGACGGACAAGTGCAGCCAGGAGAAGGTTCGTTATCTGAAGGCGCTCGGCGCGGACGTGCTTGTCGTCCCGGCGGCGGCGAAGCCCGATTCGCCGGAGCATTACGTGAACACAGCGCGCCGCATCGCCAACGAGACGCCGAACGCGATCCTGACAAACCAATATTCCAATCCCGCCAACCCTGAAATTCACTACCGCACGACCGGGCCTGAAATCTGGGAGGCGACCGAAGGTCGGGTCACGCATTTCGTCGCGGGGATGGGCACGGGCGGAACGATCAGCGGCGCTGGCCGGTTCCTGAAAGAGAAGAATCCGAACATCAGAATTATCGGCGCCGATCCATACGGTTCGGTCTTCAAGACCTTTAAAGAGACTGGCAGTTTGATGGGCGCGAACCCTTATTTGGTCGAGGGGATCGGGCAGGAGCTGATCCCGGACAACGTCCACCTGAAATACATTGATGAGATCATCAACGTGACCGATCGCGATTCGTTCAACACCGCGCGGCGGTTGGGGCGAGAGGAAGGAATCTTCTGCGGCGGCAGCTCCGGGACCTACGCCTGGGCCGCGCTGAAAGTCGCCGAGAACCTGACCGAAAACGACATCGTGGTCTTCATCGTCTGCGACACCGGCGAACGCTACCTGTCGAAATTCCTGTCGGACGAATGGATGAAGGAGAAACGGCTGCTAGGCGCGGAGCGGATGACGCTCGGATTGCTCAACGAATTGAAGACGCATGCGGGCAAACCGCGTCTGGTCTACGTAGCGCCCGGCGCGACGGTCGGCGAGGCGCTGGATTTGATGAATTCACACGGTCTGTCTCAGGTCCCCGTGCTAGACGACGGCAAGTCGGTCGGCAGCGTACGCGACAACCGCGTGATGGCACAGTTGTTGGATAACCGCGATCTGCTGCAGGCGCCGGTGACGCAAGTGATGGACGCGCCGTTCCCCGTCGTCAATGAGAACGTGGAGGTCGCGAGCGCGAAACAATATTTGAAGGACTCTCCTGCGGTTCTGGTCGAGGAGTACGGCCGAATCGTCGGGATCGTCACCCGGCACGACGTGCTCGATATTCAAGCCTGATCGTAAGTGTGGGCCGTCAGATCATGGACCAGAAGATCTCCCTGTCCTGAGCAGGAGCGCGTTCCACAGCATCTGTCTTCGCAATTTCGACCTGGCCAACATTACCACCGCCGCCACCAGATACAAGCCGCAGAATATGTAACGGATATTTTCCTGCGGCATCAGCAACTGCGCGGTGAACAGGATCAGCAACAAGATCGCTTCCCACAGCGCGAAACGGAAATCGGAGATGACGACCGCGGCGAACAGGGATTGCGCCGAAGTCAGCAGCAATTCTTCTTTCTGTCGCGAGTCCAGGATCATCGGCGCCATGCCGCCCGCGGCCAGCCCGTAAGCCAGCGGGAGCGCGCCGACCAACAACGTCCATTGATTGACTTTTGACGAAATCAACGCGCCGAGGCCGACCGAGCCTTTGCCTTTGAGCGCGAACAACAGGGCGATCATCCCTTCCGGCGACTCCGAAGCCAGGGGCGCCAGCCATTGCACCAGCAAAAACTCACTCACGCCATAAGCCTTGCCGGTTTCCTTCAAGCCTTCGGCGAACGGCTCCGCCGAGTACCAGATCACGACGCCGGCGAACGCGAACATCAGCAGGACGGCCAGTCGCCGGGCGTTATTGCCGAGCATGCGGTCAAGCTCCGCCGCAATTCCCTCCAACTCTTCATCATGTTTTTCGCCGCGCGCCGCGCGCCCCGCGTAAAATATAAACATTGCGAAGAGAAAGATCATGTCAACCCACGACAGCGTGCCTTTTATCGGGATCACCAATGAATAGATGGTGGCCAGCAATAAGAAGCTGATTTCGAGCCCTTGCGACTGATCCAGTTCTACCTCTTTCCGGCGGTGTTTGAAGTAGTAGACAATTGCGATGAGCGCCCAGCCGACGCCGATCAGAATACGATTGGCTCCGGTCATGTTGGCTACCGCCAAACCTTCGCGGGATCTGGTCAGCCCTTCAGTCCATGCGTAATGCAGGCCGATGGCGTATTCCGGCAGCACGCTGATCAGCGCGAGTGTGATCAAGGCCAGCGAGCGCGGGATGTCGCGTTCGGAAAGCTCGGCGCCCCAGCCCAGCAGAAACGCCGCGCCAACGATGGCAAGGCCGGAGAGCAGCGAGACCATCGCCGGATTGAAGTCATGCGCTTTGCCTGCTAGCGCCAGAACGAGCCAAGGTAATGGAATGACGACAGAAATAAACAGAGCAAGGTATTTTTTCATTCGTGTATTTGCCGGAAGAAAGCGGTGGACTATTCGCCAATGATTTTAACGATCAAACGCTTACGCCGCTGCCCGTCGAATTCGGCGTAGTAGACCTGCTGCCATGTGCCCAGGTCGAGCCGGCCATTGGTGATGGGCAACAACACCTGATGGTGAATCAGCAGATTTTTTAAATGCGCGTCTCCGTTATCTTCGCCCGTCAGGTGGTGCCGGTAATCGGGCCGCGTCGGCGCGAGCCGCTCCAGCCACTCGTCAATGTCTTCGATCAGACCTTCTTCGGCGTCGTTGACGTAAACGGCGGCCGTGATGTGCATCGCGGAGACCAGCGCCAACCCTTCTTTAATCGCGCTCTCGGCGACCGCGCCGGCGACCTCGTCGGTGATGTTGATGTATTCGCGGCGTTTCTCGGTGTGGAAGGTTAAATACTTCGTATAGGATTTCACTTGATTTGTCCTCACGGGGAGAAACAGAACAAGGGGCGTAATAAAGCGGCCCCGGCGCCGGAACCCGCGCGGCCACCCGCGCGGTACTGATTTGTTATCACAGGGAAAATTGGTCGTACGCTTGGCGGTTGTTTGCTCGCCCGCGGTACTTGACCAAACACACTTACACGCTTTGGCTTCTGGTTGTCAAATAGAAAGCAAGTGTAACCGCTTCGCCTACCGCCGCGTCTGAAGGGGAGTAATCTTCTCGACAAGCGCCATTGCCGCGCGCCGAACTGAAATCACATCCACGGAGGCCTGCTTATGAACCGCTCCATCTCTCGCCGGACCAAGGGCGTCTTTACGCGTCTCGCGCTTTCCGCCCTGCTGTTATCGCCGAGCGCCAATCCCGCATTGGCGCAGGGCGCCAAGAAACCCGCGCCCGCAAACCTGGAAGCCCAATCGCAGCCGGTCGACAAGGAATACACCGACTCAATCGTCAAGAACACGACCGACAAGATGTTCCTGACCGAACTTGTGGACCATTTGCCGACGTCGGACAGGGTTCCGACTCCGGCCAAAATCATCGGCTATCCTATGGGTACGCCGAACAAGCTGACCTACACCAAGGATCAATATCGCTACTATCGCGAACTCGAAAAGGCCACTCCTCGCGTCAAGGTCTTCACCGCTCCAGAAAAGAGCGAACTGGGCCGAGATCAGTTGCTGGTCGTGGTCGGCGACGAATCGAGCGTCGCGAATCTGGCGAAATACAAAGATATCACCGCGAAGCTGGCCGACCCGCGCCGCATTAACGATGAAGAGGCGAAGCGGCTGGTCGGCGAAGGCAAGGCGCTTTACTGGGCCTCAGGTTCGATTCATTCGCCCGAAACCGGCAGTCCGGAGATGTTGATGGAACTGGCTTATCGCCTGGCGGTCGAAGAGACGCCTTTCATCCAACAGATTCGCAGGAACGTAATCGTCATGATCACGCCGACGCTCGAAGTGGACGGGCGCGATATGATGGTCGATCTTTACAACTGGCGGAAGGCGAACGAGGGCAAACGCGCGCCGAGTTTGCTTTACTGGGGCAAATACGTCGCCCACGATAACAACCGCGATTCGATGGGGATGGCGCTGGCGCTCACCAGAAACCAGATGGCCGCTTTCCTCGAATACCACCCGACGATACTCCACGACCTGCACGAATCGGTGCCGTTCCTCTACACCTCGACCGGCACCGGGCCTTACAACGCGTGGCTCGATCCGATCGTGATTGACGAATGGCATGCGCTGGCCTACCACGAGATCGAGGAAATGACCAAACGCGGCGTGCCCGGCGTGTGGACGCACGGATTTTACGACGGATGGGCGCCGAACTACATGTTTTACGTCGCCAACGGCCACAACTCGATCGGGCGATTTTACGAGACCTTCGGCAACGGCGGCGCCGACACGCAGGACCGCGTGGTCGGCCAGCAATCGGGCCGCGACTGGTTCCGCCCCAACCCGCCGCTTTCGAGAGTGAAATGGTCGATCCGCAACAACGTCAACATGCAACAGAGCGCCATTCTGCTCGCCATGAATTATGTCTCGAACAACAAAGACCGCTTCCTCAGCAATTTTTACCTGAAGAGCAAACGGTCAGTCGCCAAGGCTCGCACGGAAGGTCCCGCGGCCTGGGTGCTGCCATCGGACGATCCGCGCCCGAACGAGGCCGCCGATCTGGTCAACCTGCTCAAGATGCAGGGTTGCGAAGTTCACCGCGCCGACAAGGATGTTGAAACAAAGGAAGGCAAATTCCCCGCCGGCAGTTACGTGGTGCGGATGGATCAACCGTATTCGCGCATGGCGGACATGCTGCTCGACACTCAGTATTTCAACGCCAACGACCCGCGGCCCTATGACGACACGGGCTGGACGCTGGGGGCGTTGCGCAATGTCAAAACGGTTCGGGTGAAGGACGAAAAGGTACTCGACGCGCCGATGACGTTGACCAGCGGCCCGGTGAAAGTAACGGGCAATGTCACGGGCGCGGGCAAGGCGGCCTACGTGGTCAACCACAACGCCGAGAGCGCGCTTGCGCAACTGCGGTTCCGTTTGAAAGACGTGACGATCGCGGCCGCCGAAGAAGGATTCAAGGTCGGCGAACGTTCGTTCAACGCCGGGTCGTTCATTATCAAATCCGAAGGCAATCCCACCGATCTGGACGCGCGGTTGAAGAAAGAAGCGGCTGATTTAGGGTTCATGGCGATCGCAGTGGACGAACTTCCGAAGGTCGCGCAGCACCCGCTTGCCGTCCCGCGAATCGCGCTGGTTCACACTTGGACGAACACACAGAACGAAGGTTGGTATCGAATCGAGTTCGACCGGCTCGGCATTCCTTACGATTACATCTCGGATCACGTCATTCGCGACACGGGCAATCTGCGCGAGAAATATGACGTGATCGTCTGGGGGCCTGTCGGAGGCTCGGCGCAGGCGATCGTTCGCGGCGTACCGAGGCGCGGCGATAGTGAAGCGCCGATTCCGTGGCAAAAATCAGACCTGACGCCGAACATGGGCCAATCGCCCGACACCACGGCTGATTTGCGCGACGGGATGGGCGTCCTCGGCGTGGCCAATTTACAGCGTTTTATCGAGTCAGGCGGGTTATTCATCACAGTCGGCTCGAACGCAGCGATCCCGATCGATTTCGGAATCACCGAAGGCGTTTCGATCCAGGAGGCGCGCCAGTTGCAGGCACGCGGATCGGTCTTCAACGCTACATTCGCCGACCGCAAGAGTCCGATCGCTTATGGTTATGACGAGAATCTCGCGGTTTATTTCAGCCAGGCCCCGCTGTTTCAGGCCGGCGGTTTGGGTGGCTTCGGCGGTCGCGGCGGAGGCGGAGGCGGAGGCGGAGGCGGACAGCAACAGCAAGGACGTCCATCAGGACGCGGCGGCTTGAACGATCCCGATGTCATACAAGGCCGCAGGCCAATACCCTCGCAGTCTCCCGCTCCTCCGAGCGAAGACGGAATCCCGGAGGAATTCCGCACGCAAGCCGCCGGGCAATTGCCCCCTCCTGAGATGCGCCCGCGAGTCGTTTTGCGCTTCGCCTCGGACGAAAAGAATCTGTTGGTGAGCGGGATGCTAGCAGGCGGTAGCGAATTGACCGGCAAACCGGCGGTAATCGACGTCCCGGTGGGCAAAGGCCATGTCGTGATGTTCGCCAATAACCCGATGTGGCGGCATCAGACGCATGGCAGCTTCTCGATGCTCTTCAACGCGGCGCTGAATTTCGATCACCTGCACGTCGGAAGAGCCGCGCCGAGAAGAGGAAATCAGCCGCAGGCCGGGCAAAGCAGCGATGATAATGATCAGTGATTGAAGTCAGAGCTTCTATGGCGGTCAGCGAATGCGTGTACGGAACTGTGGGGCGATTTGTTTAATCGCCCTGTTTGTGGCTTTGTACAATCAGGAGTCCAATCAGGAAAGAGGCGCGAGTAAGCAACTCGCGCCTCACCATGCGCGCATTCGCTAACCGATCTAGGCTTTGATCGTCGTTCCTGCCGCTAAGAAGCGGCAGACAAAAAAATGCCGGACAGATAAATGGCATCTCTCATTTTTCTATCCGGCATTTTTTTGTCTGATATATCAGCGCGAGTTCGCGCCGGCGCATCCCAGCGCATGTCGTCGACCTACGGCCGACTGCCATGAATGAGGCGGAGGATGGCGCCGGGCGTCAGGAACTCCGCGCTGGCGGGATAGGTCGAATGCTCGTCGGCGCCCTTGTCCTTAGGCCCCCTGCGTGGCTGGCCGTCCAGGTCGAACACGACCACCGGGTAGTAGCCGGTGGCGCTGTCGATTGCGGGGCTGCCCGGCCGCAGACGGAAGACTCCCTTTGCTTTGGACTCGAGGAGAGGGTTGACCGCATCGTATGCGCCTTCGGGCATGGCTCCGGCGCCGTCGGTCTCCCATATGATATTGCCACCCCACACGCCGCCGGTGTAGAGGCCATTTAGGCCGGCGGCCGCGCCGCCCCCTTGCAGGATGTTATTGGCAAAAACTGTGTTGGTGGCGCCGAGGCCGTTAGTACGACCGGTCATGAAGTAGTTGCGCGTGTTGTCGACGAGGGTGTTGAAAGTGATCACACAGTCATCGGGGCGATCGTGGCTCGTC
>Ga0207428_10006820_pt1 | contig 10470 bp, 7 predicted proteins | sample RhiMethybrSRZTD1_FD_187600 | JGI IMG/M metagenome (GOLD analysis project Ga0207428, IMG submission 187600) | Populus rhizosphere microbial communities from Tennessee, USA - Rhizosphere MetaG P. TD hybrid SRZTD1 (SPAdes) (version 3) | ecosystem: Host-associated > Plants > Roots > Rhizosphere >... | reverse complement strand
ACCGATACGTGGCGTTTCCGCGACGACATGACGCTCGATCTCGGACTCCGCTACGAGTACGTTCCGCCATGGCTCGACCAGGGCGGCACGCTGATGAATGCCTATCTGCCGTATCGCGACACCGGTATGCCGGTGACTGACCTGTCGCGCCATCCGGTGCTGGTGCGCATTGGCGAGGGCGACTTCTACGAGGACTCGCCGATCCGCTTCGCGCCCAACATCGCGACGTCGCGGGGCGGCCAGTTGGGTGGCCGTCTGATCAATGACGATAAGTTGAACTTCGCACCACGCGTCGGATACGCGTGGACGCCGAGCGACAACTGGTCGATTCGCGCCGGCGCCGGCGTCTTTTACATGCAGGACACCGGCAATCCGCGGTTCGACATGGCGCGCAACGCGGCCGGCCGTCGTCAGGACACGGCTGACCCGCTGCGCCTGAATCTGAACTGGACCGCGCCGTTCGCCGGATCAGGCACCAATGCCTGCGGTGTGCAACCGCCGCTGGTGTGTATCTCGAACCACTATGTCCTTGGCAACGAGTTCGACCGCAAGACGCCGTACATGGTGCAGTACGTGTTCAACTTCCAGCGCCAGCTCGATCGGGCCACGGCGGTCGAAATCGGCTATCTGGGATCGCGCAGCAAGCGGCTCGAACGGATGTTCGATGCCAACGAGGTCACGCCGGGGCCAGGCAGCCTCCAGGACCGGCGTCCCTATCCGGAGTTCACCAAGATCCAGGAGATCGGCAACGTCGCCGAGGCCAAGTACAACTCGCTGGCCACCAAGCTCACGCGGCGGCTCAACCAGGGACTCTCACTGCTGGTCGGCTACACGCTGTCGAAGTCCGAGGACAACGGCAGCGGCATTCGCGTGCTCAACGGCGACGCGCTGTTCCCGCAGAACAGCAACTGCTTCGAGTGCGAGTGGGGGCTGTCGATCTTCGACGTCCGGCACCGCTTCGTCACGTCGGTGCTCTATGAGCTGCCGTTCGGGCCAGGCAAGCCCTTCGCAGAGAGCGGCGTGCCCGGCGCCGTCTTTGGCGGATGGCAGATCAGCGCGATCGTGAACAAGTCGAGCGGCTTCCCGCGGGACCCGGCGGTCGGTGTCGATGTGCCCAACACCGGTGCGCAAACCTATCGTCCGAATCTCGTCGCGGGACAAGATCCGAACGACGGAGCGAGGACCACGCAGCAGTGGTTCAATACCGCCGCGTTCTCGCGTCCCGACGCGTTCACCTACGGGAACGCCGGACGCAACATCGTCATCGGCCCCGGCATCTTCAGTACCGACCTGTCGCTCATTCGCAATTTCCGGCTCGGCGGGCTCAGGTCAGTGCAGTTCCGGCTGGAAGCCTTCAATGCTTTCAACAGTCCGATTTGGGGCGATCCAGTGATGGCGTTGACGAATCCACTCTACGGACAGATCAACACGACGAGATCGCCGATGCGTGAGCTGCAATTGGGAGTGAAGTTCTCGTTCTGAACTCCCAACGACCAACGCCCAACTACCAACCACTCTCGACTCCCAATTCCCAATTGAACGTTATTGGGAGTTGGGAGTTGAGCGTTGGGAGTGGTTGGTCGTTGGGTTTTGGGCGTTGGAAGTTGGCTTCATGAACCGGTTCTGGGGACTCCGCTGGTGGATGATGGGCCTCCTGATGGTGGGGTCGATCATCAACTACCTCACGCGAAGCACGCTGGCGGTGGCCGCGCCAACGGTCCTCAAAGACCTCGACATCAGCACGCAGCAGTACTCGTGGGTCCTCAGCGCCTTCCAGTTCGCGATCATGCTGCAGCCGCTGTGCGGCTACGTCATGGACACGATCGGGCTGAGGCTCGGGTTCGCCATCTTCGCGATCGCATGGTCGTTTATCAGCATGGCGCACGGCGTCGCCGGCAGCTGGCAGGCGCTCTTCGGCCTCCGCGCGCTGCTGGGATTCGCGGAAGGATCCGCAAATCCGGCAGGCATGAAGGCGACGTCGGAGTGGTTCCCAGCGACTGAACGTGGGCTCGCCGGCGGCTTCTTCAACATGGGCGCGTCACTGGGCTCGATGCTCGCTGCTCCGCTGGTCGCGTGGGCGATTCTGACTCACAGCTGGCAGTTCGCATTCGTGCTGACCGGTGTGATCGGTCTGACCTGGGCTGGACTCTGGCTGACGTTCTATCAATCGCCGGCGAATCACAAAGGCCTGTCTCCGCGCGAGCGCGACTACATCCTCGCCGGTCAGGAGAAGCACCTTGCCGGAGTAGGTCGGCCGTCGATCCGGACCATTCTCGCCGAGCGGAACTTCTGGGGCATCGCGATTCCGCGGTTTCTCGCCGATCCGACCTGGGGCACGCTGACGTTCTGGCTGCCGCTCTATCTGACGACGGTGCGCGGATTCGATCTGAAACAGATCGCGATGTTTGCCTGGCTCCCGTTCCTCGCTGCCGACCTCGGTTGCCTGTTCGGCGGCACGATCAGCATTACTCTGCAAAAGTACGCCGGGATGGGCCTCATCAACGCGCGGCGCAGCGCCTTCACCGTCGGCGCCCTGCTGATGATGGGAGTCGCGCTGGTCGGCACGGTGCAGAATCCCTATGTGGCGGTCGGTCTGCTGAGCCTCGCCGGTTTCGCCCACCAGACGCTCTCGGTCACGGTCATCACGATGGCGTCCGATCTCTTCAAGCGCAGCGAAGTCGCCACCGTCGCCGGCATGGCCGGCACCTGCGGCAACGCCGGCGTGCTGATCTTCTCGCTGCTCATGGGCGCGCTGGTCACGCGCGTCGGCTACACGCCGTTCTTCATCGGCCTCGCCGTGCTCGATCTGCTCGGCGCCGTCATCTTGTGGACGGTCGTACGTGAGCGGCGACCGCACACCGTCGCCGCGGTCGCGTAGTGATTCGCAATCCGATTCTTCGCGGGTTCAATCCGGATCCGTCGATCCTGCGCGTCGGCGACGACTACTACATCGCCACGTCCACGTTCGAGTGGTTCCCCGGCGTCCAGATTCATCACTCGCGCGATCTCGTGCACTGGCGTCTGTTGACGCGGCCACTCACTCGCGCGAGTCAGCTCGACATGCGCGGCGATCCCGATTCGTGCGGCATCTGGGCGCCGTGCCTGACCTATGCCGACGGGCTGTTCCACCTGGTGTACACCGACGTCAAGCGTTATGGCCGGACGACGACTGCTGGCGCGTCGGGGGCGTCGTTGCGCGACTTTCACAACTATCTCGTCACCAGCGCGCGCATCGACGGAGACTGGTCGGACCCGGTATACCTGGATAGCAGCGGATTCGATCCGTCGCTCTTTCATGACGAGAATGGGCGCAAGTACCTCGTCAACATGCTGTGGGATCACCGGCCCGGACAGAACCGCTTCGCCGGCATCGTGCTGCAGGAGTACTCGGCGGCGGAGCAGAGGCTGATCGGCGAGCGGCACAACATCTTCGGGGGCACCGCGCTCGGCTTCACCGAAGGCCCGCATCTCTACAAGCGCGACGGCTGGTACTACCTGATCACGGCGGAAGGCGGCACAGGGTGGGGACATGCGGTGACGATGGCGCGATCGCGGACGCTGCTCGGACCGTACGAGCTGCATCCTGACGTCCACATCCTGAGCGCGCGTCATCGTCCAGATGTCGCGCTCCAGCGAGCGGGCCACGCCGACCTGGTCGAAACGCAGTCGGGAGAGACCTATATGGTCTACCTCTGCGGCCGGCCGCTCGGTAACCGCGGCCGCTGCACGCTCGGACGGGAGACCGCGATTCAACGGATGACATGGTGTGCGGATGGCTGGCTACGCACGACGGACGGAGCCGGTATTCCGATGGTTGACGTGCCGGCGCCCGAAGGGTTGTTGGTGCAGCCGAAGCCGGTCGCGCCCATTCGAGAAGAGTTCGATACCGACACGCTGCCGATCGCGTTTCAGTGGCTGCGGACGCCGGAGCCAGACCAGGTGTTCAGCCTGCGTGCGCGGAACAGCCATTTGCGTTTGTATGGACGCGAGACGATTGGGAGCCTGTTCACGCAGTCGCTCGTCGCGCGTCGTCAACAGGCGCACTGCTTCAGTGCGTCAACCCTCGTCGATTACGAGCCGGCGCACTTCCAGCAGATGGCCGGACTGGTCTGCTACTACAACAGCACCAAGTTCCACTACTTCTATGTGTCACGTGACGAAGCCGGCAAGCACCTGCGCGTGATGTCGGCGCTTCCCGATCAGGTGACCGCGGACGCCTTCACCCCGCCGATCGCTGTGCCGAGCGGCGTGCCGATAGAGCTGCGTGTGGAGGTGGACTTCGAGCGGCTGCGCTTCGGGTACCGAATCGGCGGAGCAGCCTGGCAGTGGCTGTTGCAGCAGTTCGACGCGAGCATCCTCTCGGACGAAGCCAGCGCCCCGGGATTGCCGAACTTCACCGGCGCGTTCGTCGGAGTGGCGTGTCAGGATCTCGCTGGCACTGCGCTCGCGGCCGACTTCGATTGGTTCGATTACCAGGAGCGCGAGTTCATCCCTTAAGCCCCGGCCTATTTACCAGTCGCGCGGATCCGTGCCGCAGTGGTGCAGTATTCGACGACCGTGAAGTAACGGCCGACAGCTGCGGTCCCAACCTCGAACGGATTCGCTTCGCCTGGCTTGCGACTCGCCGCGGTGTGCGCCTTGAAATAGGCGTTGTCGAACTCGGTGTGGTTCGACAGGAGCACCGTGGCACCGTAGCTCGCCGCCGCCTTGGCCATCTCTTTCGATGAGGCGATGTACCCGTCGTAGTACGCGACGTCGCCGTTGAAGGGAATCGCCGTGCCGCCAACGTAGGCGACGCGCAGCGGCTTGCCGTTGTCTCGCACCTCAAACAAGTAGGAGAGCGTTCCTGCCGTGTGGCCTGGCATCGCGATGATCTGGACCGACGCATCTCCCACGGAGATCCGCATGCCGTTTGTACCAACCATGTCGCGCTTGGGCGTGCCGCCGGGACGATTCGTCGTTTTCTCGACCAGGTCCCAGTCCGCTGCGCCGTAGACCAGGCGCACGCCCGGGATCGCGTCCTGGAGCAGCTTCGCACCGCCGTCATGGTCGCCGTGCGCATGCGAGAGGATGACGTATTTGACTCGGCGTGGGTCGAGCCCGAGCTTCTTCAAGCCGCCAAGGATCTCGTCCTGTGCCGCATAGTCGAAGAGCGCCTCGATGACGATGATGCCCTCGGTGCCGACGATGGCCCAGGCGCTGTGGATCTTGGTGCCGATGAAATAGAAGTTGTCGGCAACCTTGGCTGGTTCCGCGTACCAGCTGTCTCGCGCCGGCGGCGCGGGCGGTGTTCCTCGTCCTCCTCCACGCGCGCCACCACCGGCGGGCGCGGCAGCCGCTGGGGGCGGAATGCACAACCGCAGGTATGTGCCGGGCCATTCCAGGCCCGCCGCGTTCTTGGCGGCGGAGAGAAGACCGTCAACGGTCGTTGGAGGCGTTTGCGCCGATGGCGTTGCGATGCTGGCAGCGAGCAGAACTGACGCCACGACAAAGCGTGCGACCGGTTTCATCGTTTCCTCCAAAATTCCGTCAGTTGATTGCGGGAACCGTATGTCACTCCGCAAACCGACTTGATCCAAACACCTCAGCGTCCGCTGCCGACCAAGGCCGGACCAGGAACCAAGTACCGAGAACCAAGGACCGGACGCGAGTCAGCGTCGAGCGGAAGTGTATACTCACGCCGCCAAATGACGACCGCACTTCGATCCGTGCTCCTCGTTTCCCTCGCCACCATCACCGCGTGCCGATCGACTCCGCCGGCCGGTTCTACTGCACCCGCTGCGTCGCGCAACGGCCTCGATGTCGTCGAGCTCAGCGCCAGCGACGCCCGCGATCGCATGGCAGCCGGGACGTTGACGTCGCGCGCGCTCACGCAGGCATATCTCGATCGCATTGCCGCCATTGATAAAAGCGGCCCCGCGCTGAACGCCGTCATCGAGCTGAATGCCAAGGCATTGTCCGACGCCGATGCGCTCGACGGCGAACGGAAGGCTGGCCGCGTGCGCGGTCCTTTGCACGGCATCCCGGTGCTCATCAAAGACAACATCGACGTCGCGGGCATGGTCAATTCGGCCGGGTCGCTCGCGATGAAAGACAATCGCCCCGCGCGTGATGCCTTCCTCGTGGCGCGGCTGCGCGACGCAGGCGCGGTGATCCTGGGGAAGACGAACCTGAGCGAGTGGGCCAACCTGCGCTCGACCCGATCCACCTCGGGGTGGAGCTCGCGCGGCGGCCAGACGAAGAACCCCTACGTGCTCGATCGCAACCCGTGCGGCTCGAGTTCCGGCACCGGAACTGCCATCGCTGCGAGCCTCGCCGCGATCGGTGTCGGCACCGAAACCGACGGCAGCATCATGTGTCCGTCGGCGGTTGCAGGCCTTGTCGGCATCAAGCCGACGGTCGGTCTGGTCAGCCGGACCGGCATCATTCCCATCTCCGCGTCGCAAGACACTGCCGGTCCGATGGCGAGGAGCGTCGCCGATTCCGCACTCCTGCTGTCGGCGCTCGCCGGCGTGGACAGCGCAGACACGGCCTCAGGTCCGGCCGAGGGACACATCCCTCCTGACTACACGCGATTCCTCAACGCCGACGCACTGAACGGAAAGCGCTTCGGTCTGCTGCGGCAGGCCATGGGTCACCATCCCGACGTTGACGCCCAGACTGAGAAGGCCGTCGCACTGTTGAAAGCGGGCGGCGCTGTGGTGATCGACGTCAAGATCGACAGCTTCGAGAAGTGGAACGATCCAGAGCTCGACGTCCTGCTCTACGAGTTCAAGGACGGCCTGAACCGCTACCTTGCCAGCAGCCACGCGCCGCAGGCGTCTCTCGAGGCGCTGATCGCGTGGAACAAAGCGAATGCGGCGCAGGCGATGCCGTACTTCGGTCAAGAGCTGTTCGAGAAGGCGCAGGCGAAGGGTCCGCTGACCGACGCCGCGTATCTGAAGGCGAAAGAAACCGCGCGTCGTCTTGCCGGTGCAGATGGGTTGATCGCTGCGCTGCGGCGCGACAAGCTCGATGCGCTCATTGCGCCGACCATGTCGCCGGCGTGGCCCACGGATCTCGTGCTCGGCGATCATTTCGCGGGCATCAGCGGCTACGGGATTGCAGCAGTTGCCGGCACGCCGAGTCTCACCGTTCCAATCGGCGACAGCCGTGGCCTGCCGCTGGGCCTGGCTTTCATGGGCGCCGCGTACTCCGAGGGGGATCTCATCGGCTACGGCTTCGCACTCGAGCGGAAGCTTCAGGCGCGGCGCCCGCCGCAGTTCACAGCCACGCTCGAGTCACCGTAGAGCGCACGCTTCAGCGTGCGCGTGTCCGCGGAGGCTAAAGCCTTCGCTCTACTGCTTCGGCAACGCGCGGACTGCGCCCGTCGAAATGCCTCCGTCCACCAGCAGTGTCTGTCCCGTGACGTACTCGCTGGCATCCGAGGCGAGAAAGACGATCGGCCCTTCGAGATCGCTCGGCCGCCCGGGTCGTCGTACTGGAATGCGATCGACCAGATACTCGACCCAGTCTGGATCCTCGTACATCACCTTGTTCTGATCCGTCTTGAACCAGCCTGGCGCCAGGCAGTTCACGGTGATGCCATGCGGGCCCCAATCATCAGCGAGGCTCATGGTCAGTTGTCGTATGCCGCCGCGGCTCGCGCCGTAGGGACCGAGCCCTGCGTAACCCATGACAGAGGTTACCGATCCGATGTTGATGATTCGACCGCGGCCGTGCGGAATCATTTGCTTCGCGACCGCCTGCGCGACGAAGAACGCTCCGCGCAGATTCGTATCCAGAATCAGGTTCCAGTCGTCCCACGTCACGTCAACAGCCTTCTTCCGCACATTGCAGCCGGCGTTGTTGACGAGGATGTCGAGGCGTGGATATGCCTTCGTCGCATCGCTCACCATTGTGCGAATGCTGTCCTCACTGCGGACATCGAGTTCGAGCGCAACGGCCCGGCGGCCCAGCGACTCGACTTCCGCCTGAAACGGTTTCAGCGATTCGCGCGTACGGCTGGTGATGACAAGATCGGCGCCGGCACGCGCCAGCGCGCGTGCGAACGTCTGTCCGAGCCCTCTGCTCGCGCCAGTCACGATCGCCACTTTGCCGGTCAGGTCGAAGGCGCTCACGGCTGAATGATGACCTTCATCAAGGTGGGATCGCCGCCATGCAAGCGCGCAAAGAGCTCGGGACCTTCGTCGAGCGTCGCCTTCAGGCTGATGATCGGATCGACATCAACCACGCCACGAGCAAGCAGATCGATGCACTCGGGAATCTCACCGCTCGAGGCACACGATCCCAGGACAGAAATTTCTCGACTGACGACCACCTGCAGCGGCAAACCAACGGTGGGTGACAGGTTGCCGACGAGGACGACCGTTCCGCCCTTGCGCAGGCTGTTGATAGAGGTCGCCACCGTATCGCTGTGGCCGACGACCTCGAATGAAACGTCCGCGCCGTTGCCGCCCGTGAGATCGCGGACCGCTGACGGCACATCACCCAGATTCGGATCCAGCGTGTGCGTGGCGCCCAGGCGTTGCGCGAGCGCCAGCTTCTGCGGGTCCACATCGACGGCGATGATATGCCTGACGCCCTTGGCTTTGAGCACCTGAATCAACAGAACCCCGATCATTCCCGAACCGATGACCAGGCACGTGTCGCCTGGCTGTGGAACATGACGATTCACGGCATGCACGGCGACTGACACCGCCTCGAGGAGCGCGGCGCGTTCGAACGGGAGGCTCTCTGGCAGCTTGTAGAGAATGCGCGACGGAACCGCGACGTATTCCGCGAACGCGCCATGACGACGATAGTCGCCGCACGACACGCCGAGCACCGTCCTGTTGTCACACAGGTTGATCTGTCCGCGACGGCAGAAGTCGCAGATTCCACACGAGACGGTCGAGTCGAAGGATACGCGGTCGCCGGCCGTGAACTCTGTGACACCTCGCCCGACTCGTTCGATGATCCCGGCGGCCTCGTGTCCCATCACCAGCGGCGGAATGCGACGGCCGGTCGATCCGTCGTATCCATGGATATCGCTCCCGCAGATGCCACACGCCCGCACCCGCACGAGCACGTCATCGTCGCCAATCTCTGGCGTCGGCATCTCGACGACGGACAGCTTCTTGTAATCCGACAGCAGCAGCGCTCTCATCTCGTCGTCAGCGAAGCAACGTTTGGAACTGTGTGTAGATGGTGAGGGCCGCTAGCGATCCAAACATCAACGTGGACCACACGAGCGTGGCCACTCTGAATGGACCGATCCGAATCGCCGGCGGCAGCATCTTGCGATTGAGTGCAATGAGCATGAACGAGTAGAAGAACATCATCGTGCCGGCCGTGGACGCGGAAATCACGAGCAGCGTGAGTGGCTGAGAGATGCCGGTCACCAGAATCGTGCACCCGAGGCCAACCATGCCCCAGACGAGCCAGAAATACATGCGGCTCTCCGACGCGCCAGGTCTGTATGTCGTCTTCAGAACATCCGCAGCGAGACGGCTGGTGTAATCGATGATGCCCATGGCCGTGCCGAACAGCGAAAACGCGCCGACGGCGAGGAACAGCACACCAAACCACGGCGCGACGGTTTGCTGCAGCTGCTGCGCCTCCAGTCTGAGGAACGACACGTCATTGGGAAGATTGGGCTGCCGGAAAAGCGTCGAGTAGGAGAGTAGCGAGGTCAACGTGATCGTGAGCACCGTGACTAACACGAAGCTGAAGGCCTGCTCGACGTTGGCGAACCGCCACCAGCTTTTCCATCGCTGCATGTTGGTGGGTGTCGTGTCGAAGATGTAGCTGGTCGCGGTCAGGTCCTTTGCTTGGGGCGCGCCGGTCACCGCGCTGACCAGCTTCGGCACGTATTGCCCCATGCCAAATCCCTTGTCGCGAATCCAATTGCTCTGACACAGATTCTGCGCGCCGCCGGCGCCGGCAAAGGCGATGGCGCCAAAGATCAGTGCCACGCTCAAGCCGGTTGGAAGCGTTCCGATGCTGGTGAATCCTCCGGGAAGTGCGCGCCACGCCTCGCCGTCGATCGCGAAGGCCACGCCGAGAACGACGAGGACGAGCACGGCGGCAACCTTGACGAAGATGAGCCGCTCGAGCGCGACGTAGACAACCGGAGCCAGCGTGAGCGCCAGACCGCCGGCCATGCCCAGGCTGGTGGTCACGATCCAGCTACGTGAAAGCGATAGGCGGCGGCGCAAGACCAGCCACTGCACCGCGCCAAGCGCCGCGCCGCAGGCCGCACCACCGATGGCGCCATCCAGGACGCTCTCAACGCCGCCGACCAGGCCGATCGCTGCCAGACCGCCGAGCGGAAAGCCGAGAAACGCCAGGCCCCAAGCCCCCCAGAAACGCCACCCGGTCGATCGCTGATTGCTTGCCATTGTGGAACTCCTCTCACGGTGCCTTGCGGCAGCTATGAATGCTGCCCTTAGGCGGGGGTTGCTGCCAAGTGATTGATCGGCAGTGGAT
>Ga0207428_10006819_pt1 | contig 10470 bp, 9 predicted proteins | sample RhiMethybrSRZTD1_FD_187600 | JGI IMG/M metagenome (GOLD analysis project Ga0207428, IMG submission 187600) | Populus rhizosphere microbial communities from Tennessee, USA - Rhizosphere MetaG P. TD hybrid SRZTD1 (SPAdes) (version 3) | ecosystem: Host-associated > Plants > Roots > Rhizosphere >... | reverse complement strand
GCGTGTGAGCGGGCACTCCGACCGCCATCAGAGCACCGGGGCGACTCACCGACCGGCTCGAACCGCGCGCAGAAGAAGACGGATCTGACCGCTCCGTTCTTCAAACCGCTCCATTTGTCTTCCCCGGAAGAGGTTCGATTCAAGAGCGCGCCCTTCGACATTCAGGGCTGGATCTTGAAGCCCTCGGGATTTCGCGCCGGCAAGAAATATCCCTGCTTGATCGAAGTGCACGGCGGGCCCATGACACAATACGGAGAGTCGTGGTTTCACGAGATGCACTTGCTGGCTGCGCAGGGATACGTCGTTGCTTACTGCAACCCGCGCGGAAGCTCGGGCCGCGGCAGGAAGTTCTGTAACTGGATCGAAGGAAATTGGGGAAAGGACGACTGGAAGGACATTCAAGCCTTCGCGGACTTCCTCGAGAAGCAGCCGTTCGTGGATGCATCGCGCATGGCGATCTTGGGCGGCAGCTACGGCGGCTTCATGGTGACCTGGGCCGTTGGGCACACGAAACGATTCAAGACGGCGATCACGATGCGGCAGGCCGGAGACTTCTGGACGCACTATGGATCGAGCGATTACGGACACTACCGTCGCTTTTTCTTTGGCAAGCATCCCTGGGAAGATCCGCAGGCGTATCACGAGCAATCGCCGAATTACTACGTCAAGAACATCAAGACGCCGCTCTTGATTCTTCATCAAGAAGGCGACTTGCGTTGTCCGATTGCCGAAGGCGAAGGCCTTTTCACGGCGATGAAAGTGTTGAATCAGGCGCCCTGCGAAATGATTCGTTTCGAAGGCGAATTCCACGGCCTGTCGCGCAATGGAAAACCGCTGAATCGTGAAGAGCGGTTGAAGCGCATCGTCGATTGGTTGGAACGAACACTCTGATCGGCGCGCCCGCGCACTGGGCGCCGCCGGGAAAATGATCCGGATCCGACCCGCATCCGAGGCCGATCACGATCGCATCGTGGAGATCTTTCACGAAGTGGTGGCGGCGGGAGATGCGCTGGCGAACGAGCCGGGCGCTTCGCGCGAAGAAGCGCTGGAAGATTGGATCGAGCTGCCCCAAGTCACCTACGTCGCTGAGCTCGACGGGAGCGTGGCCGGCGTCTCCATGCTCAAGCCCAACCAACGCGGGCTGGGTGACCATGTGTGCAATTGCGGCTACATGGTGGCGGCGGCCGCCCGTGGGCGCGGCGTGGGACGCGCGCTGTGCGAGCACTCGCTCGAGCAAGCGCGAGCGTTGGGATACCGGGCGATGCAATTCAACTTCGTCGTGTCGACGAACCGGCCTGCCGTGGATCTGTGGCTCAAGATGGGATTCGAAATCATCGGGACCTTGCCGCTCGCTTTCCGGCATTCGCAATGGGGCTTCGTCGATGCGTACGTGATGTATCGCCGTCTGGACCGGAACTGACCTCCGGGCGGATATTCGCGTGGGCGCCCACCCATCCGTGCCCGAGGGTCCGTTCGGATCTAGTTGGCAAAGGCGCCTTTCTGCTTTAAGCCCGAGAAGGGAATCTCACCATGTCCTTTTTTTGGAGCCATTGGAACCTCGCACCTTGGTTCGGATCGAAGACGAACTCTAGGACTCTCCTTTCGATCGCGTTTCTCGGCGCAGCTGCAGTCGTCGCGGGCTGCGCTACTCAAACGAGGCTCTACGACATGTGGAAGGACCCGTCCGCATCGCCGGGCCTCGTGCGCAACACGTTGGTCGTCGCCGTGAAGAAGGATCCCGCCGCGCGGCGGATTTGGGAGGACGGGTTCGTGAAGCGGCTCAGCGCACAGGGCGTGACCGCGACACCCTCGTATCGCTTGTTCCCCGACGCGGTGCCCGACACCGCCGAGGTCGTCACGGTGGTGCGAGGTCAGGGTTTCGACTCGGTGGTCGTGGTGCACCGCTCTGCCGCGAAGACGGTGCAAGAAGTCACCCCCGGATATGTTTCCACTCAGCCCAAGACCTATCTCGATCCTTGGACGGGAGTGTTTCACACCTATTATGAGGAAGTGTATTACCCGGGCTCGGTCGAGGATGTCGAGGTCGTGGTGCACCAGGTCGACGTGTGGAGCACGAAGGATCAAGGAAAGCTGCTCTGGGTCGGAAAGGCAGAGACGTACGATCCTGAGTCGAACAAGGAAACGAGTGACAGCGCGATCCAAACCGTCGTCAAAGAACTGACCGAGCAGGGAATGATCCCGGCAAAGAAGGCTTAATATCCGCGCTCGAGCTTGAAACCCAGCGCTTGGGCATCGTTGGGATCGATCGGCCCCAGAAGAACGAGCGGCCCGGCGGCCATGTACTCGCGAGGCTGCTCGGGTCTCACCTGCTCGAGCACATGCAGGATCCCTTCCGCTTCCGTCTCATTGGCCACGAGTGAAACACGCTCGCCGGCGAGGAGCGCGCGATTCACTTCGCTCGAGAGCTCCGGCCGGCGATCCACCGCGGGAATCCAGCGTGCGGCGATCGTTCCTTTGCTTGCAAACATGAGGTTCCATTGCAGCGTGGGGTGTGTGACCAGCACATTCCGTATGCCGCGCGCTTCCAAAGTTTGCACGACGGCACGCATGGCGCGTTCTTCCTCGGCGCTCCATCCGCTGAAGGATGCGTTGCGCATCGTCCAACCCGACGAGACCGAGAGAAACGCGAAAGCTGCGAAGAGGGCGGCGACGGCGAAGCGGGGAATGCGCGACCAACGCGTCGCGATGACCCAGGCGATCGGCGCGGCGGCCGGCAGCAAATACCGGTACATGAAAGCTTCCGGCTTCATGAAGAGCGCGAGAGCAACGACCAGAAGAATCGAACAGGCGCAGGCCGCGTCGAGCGGATAAAAGCGTGTGCGCAAGGCACGCACGACAGCAAGGGAAGACGCGGCCGCCGCGAGCAGCAGGAATATGGCCGCCGTCGCACGGCAGATGGCGCTCGCCGGGAGCGGCGTATTCATGAAGTGATTGCCGTGCATCATCACGAAGAGACCGCGCAAGACATTCGGCGCGGAGGCACGCAAATCCACTTCTCCGAAGAGCCTTGGCTGCCAATGGGCTTGCGAACAATCCGCCTGGGACTTCAGCCACAACCCCACGATCAATGCGGGAATCACGAATGCGCTCCACTTCTTCCAACCGCGAGGGCGAATTTCGCGAGCCAAGAGAATCGGTGCGAGGGCTGCGGCCATGAGCGGCTGCGCGAACCACGTGATGGCCAGGAGGGAACCGGCGATGGCCAAAGAGATCCACGCTGGGATTCGCGAAGGGCGGGCCCGCGGAGCGAGCATCATCAAGACGAGGCCGGACGTCAGAAACGCGGTCGACATGCCGCCCCAGGCTTTCATCGAAAATGCGAACCATGCGGGCATCGCGGCGAGAAGGATTGCGGCGATGCGTCCTCCCGTTCGTCCCATGATTCGTTCCGCCGCCAACGACCACGCCCACCATCCAAACGCAAAAACAACGAGCGCCGCCCATTTGAGACCGCCACCGGTGGGGCCGGCGATCGCGAAGGGAATCGAGGCGACGAGCGATTCGAGCGTCGCCAGCCCGTAGCATTGTCCCCAATAGAATCCGGGGAATTCGCCTTGGGAGTGAAACGCTTGGGTCATCAAACCGACGACGGCTTCGTCACCATCGGGAAACAGGCGCGGGGAGGAGAGCAGGGGACCCCGCGTGGCGAAGAGAAGAACGAGACCGGGAGCGAAGACGCGGAATGCGTCGAGGACACCGCCCTCGTACGGGAGACGGCGGATCCTCACCGGTGAAAATCGATCTGGCCGGCCGCTTTCCCGTACACAATCTCGCGGATGGGAGCGGAATCGAGGAACTCATGCGGAAAGCCAAGCGGAATGCGGCTGATCGCATCGAGGCGTTGGATGGCCTCTTCAGGCAGATCGAAGTCGAGACAGCCGAGGCTGTCTTCGAGCTGTTCGGCGCGGCGCGCTCCCACGATGGGAATGATCGCTTGCGGTTTCCGGCGCAGCCAAGCCAGTGCGACCTGAGCTGGAGTCCGCTCGATTTCTTTGGCCACGTCGATCACTTCTCTCGCGATCCGCAAATTGAACTCAGTGAGTCGACGGTGGTTCTCGGTGATTCGTCGATCCGCCGGAATGCCGGCATCCATGGCAGTTCGGTATTTCCCCGTGAGAAGGCCCGAGCCAAGAGGCGACCAGGCGGTGACCGCCAAATCCAATGCGCGGGCCATGGGCAGAAACTCGCGTTCGACGGTCCGCTCGATCAAGCTGTATTCGATTTGCAGCGCGACGAACGGCGTCCATCCGCGCAGGTCCGCCATGGTGTTCGCGGCGGAAACGATCCAGGCCGGCGTGTCGGAGATCCCGGCGTAGAGAATCTTTCCGGAGCGCACGAGATCGTCGAACCCGCGCAGGACTTCATCGATTCCGGTGGTGAAATCCCAACCGTGGAGCCAATAGAGATCGATGGCTTCAGTCTTCAAGCGGCGGAGACTGGCTTCGACCGATTGCATCATGTTCTTGCGATGATTGCCGGAGAAGTTCGGATCTTCCGGACGCATCGTGAAGGAATACTTCGTCGCCAACACCCAATGATCTCGATCGGCGGCAATCAGCTCGCCCACGATCTTCTCGCTCGTTCCCTCGGTGTAGCGATTCGCGGTATCGAGAAAGTTTCCGCCGCGGTTGGCGTACGCCTCGAAAACTCTTCGCGCTTCTTCTTTCGTGGAGCCCCAGCCCCACTCTTCGCCGAACGTCATGGTCCCGAGGCAGATCTCGGAAACGCGCAGCCCACTTCGGCCCAACAGCTTGAATCGCATGCATCTCTCCCGGAATCGGCGCAGCGTAGGGCGAGGCGCCGCCTCCCGCAAGACCGTGCTAGGATGTCGCGCTTGTTGCTCGGGAGGAAGGAATGCGCGAGGAAGGAATGCGCGAGGAAGGAATGCGCAACGGAATCGCCTGGGTCTGCATTGGATTCTCAGTCCTTTGCCTCTCGCTTTCCGCTTGTGGGAGTCGTGAGACGACGAAGCCTTCCGCAGCGGCTTCGGATTCCACGGCGATGAACGCCTCTGCTGCAACCGACTCGACCGCCGGAATGACCCGGTCGACCCCGGCTTGGCTCGCCTCGAACGACACGATCGTCCCCAAGCTTTCGCGGGAAGAAATCATGGCCTTGGCACCGAAAGAAATCCGGCTTCAAGACTTGGGTTTCAGCCCACCGGCGGCGCTTCCCGATACGACCGGCCTCAAGAACAAAGCCAAGGTGCGGAGAAAGTGGGCCGAAGCGCTCACCGACTACCACTCCGGACACATCGAGGCCGTTCGGGGGCATCTTGCGCAAGCCCGGGAGTTGGCACCCCTGGTCAAAGACCCGGATCCACTCTGGCCCTTCCGGTTCCGCAACCTCGAAGCCGGGGCCATGTATTCCATAGCGCCGCCCGGAGAAACGCGGCGGACGTTCGGGGACATCGCCGAGCCGGACCGGGAGAACGTTTTCGACGTCGGCTACGAGTGGGTGATGGCCATGGACGACCTTCGTCAAGGAAACGGGCAGGAAGCGGCTGCTCGGCTCCGGCTCATTGCCCGAAGCCCGCACAAGATCTCCATGGAGGCTCGCCGAGTCCTGGCTCTCTTGGCGCCCGAGGCGGTGCAGGATTCCACGAATGGCTGATCTGCGCGCCGGACCTCCGACCCTTCCCCTGGGCGTCACATTGGTTCAAGACCCCTCCGGTCTGGAATACATGAACATCGAGGAGGGCTCCGGACGAACGGCCGGTCCTCAAGATCGAGTCCACATTCATTGGATTGGTTGGCTGGCCGGAGGAACGTTCCTGGAATCCAGCCGGGCTCTGCCGAACGAAATTGGGTCCACTGCTCCGGAAGCGGGGGTGCAGGAACCGAGCGCCGTCGACTTGAACGATCCCCAAGTGCTGGCCGGTTGGCGGATCGGGATCCAGGGAATGAAGGAAGGTGCGCGCCGCCGGCTGATCATCCCTTCCGACCTCGCCTACGGGCCGCGCGGGAAGGCGCCTTCGATCCCTCCCTACTCCACCCTGATCTACGACATCGAGCTCGTTCGGATCGATTGATCCGCCGGGAAGCGCCAGTTGCAGAGGCGGCGAGCAATGTAAACCACGCTCACTGCGCACAATGTTGCCAACCCGCGTTGACACTCCCTCTCCAGCGTTGCTAAAGTTTGCACGTTCCTCTCCGATTCGAGAGAGCTCCCCTTCCTTCGGGCCCCGGTTCCCGCGGGGCAGCGTGTGTACTTGAGGAAAGAATCTTCGCTGAATCCTGGCTTCTCAAAAATCAGAAAGGGTCGAGCACTTCTTGCCGACATCCATTTTGAACCGACAGCGAAGAGAATCACAGCGGACGATCGACCCCACACTTGTGAGGCATGAAGGAATGCGCCGACTCGAACCCCTGATGCTTGGGATGATCACACTCATCCTTGGAATCTGTATTTGGACAGGACCGGTTGCAGCACAGACCTGTCGAGATCCAATCTCGTCCGCAGCCGGAGAGCCGACGGATCCGGAACGCATCGGAACGAGCCACTCGACATTGTTGGAACCCGCTTCGGGGAGCGCCGTGCACTCCACGCCGGGAACGCAGGCGCCGGTTCTTTCGAAGCCGACGTTCACCCAAGAGCTCGTGGCGTTCTTCAATAGTCTTCTTCGCCGCTACGGAATCGACATTCCGAGAGGGCATCGCTAATGACGAGTCGCGTGGAAGCGCAAGCGACCCACGAGAGAATTCGCAATGCGGAAATGCACTGGGCGCGGGGAATGTACGCCCCGGCGCGAGAGGAGTACGCCGCCCTTCTCGAAACGAGCTCGAACCTCAGCGCCGAAGAGATCGGGCTCCTCGCGTGGCGCCTGGCCTACTGCTTGGTCATGCTCGGCGAGACCACGGAAGCTGATCGGCGCATCGACGAGACTCTGCGGCTCGAGAATCTTCCGGATGTTTTCCGCTGGCGGTTGAAGGCGGTCCGCGCGTGCGCCTCCCATGCTCGCGGCGATTATTTGGACGCGCGCACGCAAGCGTCGGAAGCCGTCGAGCATCTCAAGACCTTAGCCGATGGTCCGGGGCTTTCTTCGGCCCTGCGCTGGCTCGCCGTCATTCATTTGCGAATGGGCGACCTCGAGCCGGCGTTCGAGCGCGCCTATTGCGCTCTCGCCGAAGCCCGCCACGCCGGAATCGAAGCCGAAGTCGCGCATGCGCATAGCGTGCTCGCCGCAGCGTTCATTCAACGCGCGCAGTATGACGCCTCGCGCAAGCACGCCAGCGAAGCGCTCGGCATCTCCGAAAGACTGAGCCACCAATCCGCGATCGTGCGAAATCTTTTGCACCTCTCCATCGCTTCCCGTTTAGCCGGAAGCCTGGAAGAGGCCGCCAAGTTCGCGAATCGTGCGCTGGCGTCGGCGGAAGAATCCGAAACCACGAACTTGAAGATCAGTGCGCGGCTCGCTTTCGGACGTGCGCTGCGCGAGTTGGGAAAGATCGAAGCAGCGCGCGAAACGCTGGAAGGCGCGGCTCAGCTCGCCGAGCGCAGCGAGCGTGATCGCGATCGCATCTTGGTGCTGGAGGATCTCGGCGACCTCGAGGCGACGAACGGGAATCTGCGCGTCGCGCTGGCGAAGTATCGCAAGGCCCTGCAGAAGGCGGACGGAATCGCGGCGAACGGAGATTTGGTCGCGGAGCTCGGCTGGCGCGTTGGTGCGATGATGGTAGAGCTCGGCGATCTCGATCAGGCCCTGCCCTGGATCGAGAGGAGCATCACCGTTGGTGAGCGCTCGGGCGAACGCAAAGAAGTGGCGCTGGCGCTACGCGCCCGGGCGATCCTGCACGCGCGCTCCGGGAACGATGACGAAGCGCGCCGCGACATCGCCGATGCGACGCTGCGGCTGGAAGCTCTGTGCACTCCGTGCGAGTTGGCGCGCACGCACCTGGCGATGGACACGGTGCTCGAGTGCAGCGCCAACGACTCTGCGAACACCCGCGAAGAGCGCGTGCGTCATTTGACGATTGCACGGGAATTGTTCGAGCGCTGCGGGGCCGCGGGTGCACTGCGCGCGACCGAGCAAGCGATTTTTCGGGCGACGCGCGCCGCCACGATCGGCGATGCAACGCGGGGCGTGCGCGGGTCCAGTCGCGGAATGAGCGTGCTCGAGACCGATTGGAAATCGCCCAGCTTCCTCTACACACTCGAAGAGTGCCGCAAGCTCGGGCCCTCCAGCCTGCCTCTCCTCCTGGCCGGCGAATCGGGGACGGGGAAGACTTTGGTTGCCGAGGCGCTGCACGAATTGGGACGAGGCCGCGAAGGTGGATTCTTCGCCGTGAACTGCGCGGCGCTTCCTGAGAATTTGCAGGAATCGGAGCTGTTCGGACATCGCAAAGGCTCGTTCACCGGAGCGGATCGCGATCATCCGGGAATCTTCCGGGAAGCGGGACGCGGCACGGTGTTCCTGGACGAGATCGATAAGACGACGCTGACCTTCCAAGCCAAGCTGCTTCAGGTGCTCGACACGCACGAAGTTCGTCCGGTGGGCAGCACGCGGCTCGTTCCGGTGGAGGCGCGCATCATTGGCGCGACGAACCGGAATCTGGAGGGACTCGTTGCCGAAGGACGTTTCCTGGAAGATCTCCACCACCGGCTGACGGCGGGAAAGATCTCCGTTCCCCCGCTTCGCCGCCGCCTGGAGGATCTGCGCATTCTGGTGGGCATTCTTCTCGAGGAAGTCTGCTCGCTGGAAAAGATGAGCGTGCCCAAGATCAGCGAGGATGGCTGGGAAGCCCTTGCCTCGCATGATTGGCCGGGGAATGTTCGCGAATTGAAATCGCTTCTGCATCGAGCCGTCGCGTTGCACCCGCAAGTTCCGGTGCTCGATGCCCGCGCCATCATTCACAGCGCTCCCGAGGGATCGGCGTTGAAGAAGCGCGTCGAAGTGAAGCCGGTGTCCGATCTGTGGAATCGCATGGCGCACACCGAGCGCGAAGAGATCTTGAGAGCGCTCGCGAAGGCTGGCGGAGTGCGCAGGAAAGCGGCAGAAATCCTCGGTGTTTCGTATCGCGGGCTCGGGAAGAAAATGGCCCGCTTGGGAATTACTCCCGACGCGGCGCGCGACCGCTAGCCCACTCCCTCTCCGCGAGCCGAGCCGGTCCTCCCCGTGGAATGGCGCGCGATTTGGCGAATCCGCATGAATCTCGAAACTTGGGAGCTTTTGAGCTACGTGGTCACGGTGATCGGCTTGCCGTTGGCCATTCTGGTCTTCATCTATGAACAGCGCAAAGAACGGGAGAACGAAGAAGAAGAGGTTTACCAGCTGCTGTCCGACAACTATCAGGAGTTTCTTCGCGTGGCCTTGGCGAATCCGGATTTGAAGCTCTTCTCGGCGTTCGAGACGACGGAGAAGAGCGAAGAGCAGCGCGAGAGGATGGTCATCATCTTCAACATGCTCGTCTCGCTGTTCGAGCGAGCGTATCTCCTTCTTTATGAAGAACGCATGGCGCCTCAACAATTGCGACGTTGGCGATCCTGGGAGGATTACATGCGTGAGTGGTGCCGGCGCGCGGATTTTCGTGCTTGTCTTGCAGACTTGCTGCAAGGGGAAGACCCCGGTTTCGTGAAATACATTCAAGCGCTCGCCCAAAACGAAGGCGGCGGAATCCGGACAGCCTAAAGCGCAGCAGCGATTTCGCGCGGCGCTGTGGCCCATCGCAGCGATCCGGAAGGCGGCGCAAAACCTCTTCCCTTCCGTTCTGAAAATCAGTAAGCTCCGCGCCCTTTTTCTTCGGCGGAAGAAAAACCACCTATTCGTTCGAGGTTCGATCGTGACCACCCACGCCACACCTACGGGCGTGACGCTGCCCCATCCTGCTGTGCGCGGAAGCGCGCGCGAGGTGCTGACCCTCGCGTGGCCGGCGGTGATCAACATGCTGTCGGTCACTTTGATGGGGACCGTCGACGCTTATCTCGTGGGCCGGATCGGAACCGCGGAGCAAGGCGCCGTCGGGTTCTCGAACACGTTCATGTGGTCGATCTGGTGCTTCTTCCTGGGCACGATCGTGCTGGTGCAGACGTTCGTCGCGCAGCATACCGGCGCCGGGCGGCCCGATCGTGCTGCGCACGCCGCATCGGCCGGCATCAAGCTGGCCGGAGCATTCTCCATCGTGCCGCTCGCCGCGGCCTTCTTCGGCCGCCCGCTGTTCGTGCTGTGCGGCGTCGATCCGGAAATGATTCCGCATGCCGACGTGTACTTTCGGATCCGCATGATCGGATCGGGATTCCTTTTCTTGACGTACGTGTGGGACGGGTATTTCCGCGGAATCGGCGACACGATGACTCCCATGTACGCGACCGTCGCCGCGAACGTGGCGAATGCCGGATTGGCTTACGCGCTGATCTTCGGTGTGCCTGCGTTGGGGATTGCGGCGATGGGAGTGTTCGGCGCCGGCTTGGCGACGACGATTGCGCTTTTCCTGCACGTTGCGATCTATTGGG
>Ga0207428_10006817_pt1 | contig 10473 bp, 11 predicted proteins | sample RhiMethybrSRZTD1_FD_187600 | JGI IMG/M metagenome (GOLD analysis project Ga0207428, IMG submission 187600) | Populus rhizosphere microbial communities from Tennessee, USA - Rhizosphere MetaG P. TD hybrid SRZTD1 (SPAdes) (version 3) | ecosystem: Host-associated > Plants > Roots > Rhizosphere >... | reverse complement strand
GCGGGACACGCTACCACAGGACGCACGCGCTGCGCGGTGCGGGCGCGACCGCCGCAAAGTGTGCGTGCCCCGTGCAGGGATGGCACCCAAGCCCCACCGTCCCTCTCCGGAAGATCAGTGACGGCAGCTACTTCCGGATGGGCACGCGTCTTGCCGTGTCTTGCTATAGGGATACGCGCTCGCCCGCTGGGCTGCTCGTCGGACGAACGTCGTCCGTCACTGCACGCATCGCCGCCGAGGGCGCATGATCGAACAACTGACCCACACGGTCGAAGACCCCATCGCGGGCAGGGCGGGACTCGTCTCCGCCCTGCGGCACTATCTGGAAATGCGGCTCCCGGAGCCGAGCGGCCCCGCCACCACGCGTCTGACCTCGACCGGGATCGGCGTGCTGCCGGACCGCGTGTTCGAGACACTCGTGAGCCGGGAGCTCTGCTCGCTGAGCCTGGGTCGCGTCGCCCCATTCCGCGATGCGGTCGTCGCCAGCGTGAAGCGCGCGCTGCACCGCGTCGAGCCGATTCACTTCTACTACGGCCTGGGTGGCGGGTACGCTACCAGTATCCGCGCCGGCGCCGCGCAGCGCGTGTCGGACGTCGGGTTCGGCGAGCTGATGCTGCTGCGTCAGGTGACCCAGCTCGCCGGGCGCGTGAGGCAGCTCTATCCGGTCGGAATACGGTTCTCCCTGATCATCGACAATCTCGGCGCCTATCTCGTCGAGGACGTGCCGGTGCCGGAGACGCTGGCCTACTGCCGGAACCTTCGACGCCTCATCGACGATCTCGGTCTTCAGTCGTGGACCGATCTGATCGTGACGTCCGAGTACTTCTCGGTGGCGGACTTCGCCGCGGCGTGGCCCGATGGTGCGGGGGTGCCGAGCCTCGCGGCCCTGACGAACAAGTCGGCCGGCCGCGAGCCCGTCCAGCGGGACGAGGCCGGGGACGCGGAGGGCGCGCGCCGTATCCACGCCGCGCACCAGGCGGCCGAGCAGCTGCTGTCGCCGATGATCCGCGGCGTGCAGCTGACGGCGCGGACGACGACCGGGTCGCTCGGCTTCCGACCGTTTGCCGGCGGGGACGCGTCGATGGAGCGGGGTGAGGTCGTGCTGACGCGCGCGGGCCGGACGGCCGTGGGCCCGCTGCTGCTGACGGAGGCGAACGGGAGCCAGTACGCCGTCGAGCGTTATCGCGTTCCCGGCGTTCTGCCGCCTTCGATCGCGGAGGTGGGGTACGCCGAGCGCGTGAGCCGCTAGCCTCGGCGGCGCGCGACGCCTACCGGCCCTGCCAGTTGGGCTTTCGCTTGTCGAGGAATGCCCGCACGCCTTCCTGAAAATCCTGCGAGAGGTAGCACGACAGGATCAGATCCTCGAGATCCTTGGGCGCGATGCCGGCGATGTAGCGGCGGGTCGCTTCCTTGACCGCGGCCATCGTCAGCGGCGCGTGCTCGCCGATGCGAGCGGCCAGCTCGCGCGTCCGGGCCAGGAGCTCGGTGGCCGGGTGCACCTGATCGACCAGCCCGATGGTCTTGGCCTCGGCGGCGGCGACCAGCCGCGCGGTGATCACCATCTCGCGCGCGCGGATCGGGCCGACGGTGGCGATCAGCAGCGCCAGGCTCACCGGCGCGGCGAAGTTGCCCAGCGTGCGGGCGATGGGAGCGCCGAAGCGCGCGTGCTCGGCGGCCACCCGGAGATCGCAGGCCAGCGCCATGAACAGGCCGCCGCCGACCGCGTCGCCCTGGATCATGGCGATGGTCGGCTTGGTGACCGCGGCCAGACGATTCAGCACGCGGCTGATCCGCGCCTCGTAGCCGAGCGCGTCCTCGCGCGTCTTGAACGTCTGGAACTGGCGGATGTCGGTGCCGCTCACGAAGGCCTTGTCGCCGCTTCCGCGGAGGATCACCACCCGCACGGACGCGTCGGCGTCGAGCCGGTCGCAGAGATCGTGCAGACCCTCGTACATCTCGAAGGTCATCGCGTTGCGCGCCTCGGCCCGATCGACGGTGATGAGCGCGACGCGCTCTTCTCGCTCCAGGGTGAGATGCCCGGCGATGGTCTCGATCATGGCGCCCACCATAGCGCATCGGCGCCGGCGCCTGCTACCCTAGGCGCCATGAGCTGGCCCACTCGTGCCCGCGCCCGCGACGTGGTGGTGGCCGGGCCTCCCGACGAGGCGCTCCTGCACGCGGTCGTGCTGCTGCGTCACCTCGGCGCGCACATCACGCGCCTGGACGCCGAGGCGGGGACGCTGGAGGCGCGCCTGCGTCGCTGGCTGTGGCCGACGTCCATCCGCCTGCGGGCGGCGGCCGAGGGCACGGAGACCACGCGGGTGAGTCTCGAGAGCGACGCCCTGGGCGGGGGCCTCATGTTCCGTCGCTTCCGCGGCGGCCTGCTCCAGCTGACCGGACGGCCGGCGTGAGCCGCCGCGCGATCCTCCTGACCGGCTTCGAGCCCTTCGCCGGGCTCACTCTCAATCCGTCCGCCGAGGTGGCCAAGGCGCTGGATGGCCGCGTGGTCGGCGACGCGGCGGTGCGCAGCGCGGTGCTTCCCGTGCACCACGCCGAGGTGGCGCCGCGCGTGACCCAGCTGGTGGACGAGATCGACCCCGTTGCGATCATCCATCTCGGCCTGGCGGGGGGCCGCGCGCGCCTGTCGCTGGAGCGGGTCGCCGTGAACGTCATGAACTACGACACGCCGGACAACGCCGGCCACGTCGCGCGGGGCGAGGCGTGCGTGCCCGACGGGCCACCGGCGTACTTCTCGACCCTGCCGCTGGGCGCGATCCTCGCCGCGGTGCTGGCCGAGGGGATTCCGGCCGCCGTCTCCAACACCGCCGGCACGTACCTCTGCAACCAGACGATGTACGGCACGCTGCACGCACTCAGCGTCCGGCGTCATCCGGCCCGCGCGGGCTTCATCCATCTGCCGCTGCTGCCCGCGATGGTCGCGGCCAGTGGGCTCGAGCAGCCGAGCATGGACGCGGGGCTCATGGTGCGTGCGGTGGAGATAGCGCTCGCGGTCGTCGCGCGCGCCCGGTGAGCGACCTCCGGCGTAACGTCCTGGCCCTGGGCCTCGACTACGGCCTGTTCATGGTCGGCCTGGCCTTCGCCTCGCAGACAACGATTCTCCCGGCGTTCGCCGCGTGGCTCGGCGCGCCCAACGTGCTGATCGGCGCGATCCCCGCGGTCATGACGCTCGGCTGGTTCCTGCCCCAGCTCTTCATGGCCGCCCACACGCTGACGCTGCCGCGCAAGCTGCCCTTCGTGATTCGCTGGACGATCGTCGAGCGGCTGCCGTTCCCTGCGCTGGCCCTCGTGTCGTTCCTGCTCGCCGAGCGCGCGCCGGCCGCGGCGCTGGTTTTGACTCTGGCGATGCTGCTCGTGATGACCGTCATGGGCGGCGTCCTGATGCCGGCGTGGCTCGACATCGTCGGCCGCGCCGTGCCCGCCGGGCTGCGGGGACGGCTGTTCGGCCTCTCCGCGCTCGGGGCCGGCCTGATTTCCTTCGGCGCCAGTGCGCTGACGGGGCACGCGCTGGCGACGCTGCCGCCTGCCGCCGGCTACGGCCTCTGCTTCGTCGGCGCCAGCGTGTGCATGGCGCTGTCGTTCCTGGCGCTGCTGTACGTGCGCGAGCCGGTGGGCGGCCCCGTCGCGCCGCGGGTGGCGCTGCGTGCGCACCTGGCTCGCGTGCCGGAGCTGTTACGCCGCGATCGGAACCTCTCGTGGTTCCTGGCCGCGCGGGCGACGGCCATCGTCGGCCAGATGGCGGTGGGCTTCTACACGGTGTACGCGCTGCGCGCCTGGGCGGCGCCGGCGTCCCAGGCGGCGGTGTTCACCGCGCTGCTGGTCGCTGGAACGGTCGCCGGCACGCTGGGGTTCGCCTGGCTGGCGGACCACGCGGGCCACCGGCTCGTCATCCTCGGCGGGATGGCGGCGACCCTCGGCGCCAACGTGATGGCGCTGGCCAGTCCCACGCTGTCGACCTACGGTCTGGTGTTCGTGCTGGCGGGGATTCAGCAGGCCGCGTTCAGTGTGTCGAACATGCCGGTGCTGCTGGAGTTCGCGCCGAGCGACGACGAGCGCCCGATGTACGTGGGGCTCGGCGCCACCTCGCTCGCCCCGTTTGCCTTCGCGGCGCCGCTGGTCGCCGGTTTCCTCGCCGACGCGCTCGGCTTCCGCGCCGTGTTCGTGGTGGCCGGCGTCGGCTCGCTGGCCGGCCTGACGATGCTGGCCGCACTCGTTCGCGATCCCCGGCACGTCGTGGCGGTGCCCGCGGTGGAGTCTCGCGCGTGAAGGCCGTACTGCTCGACCTCGACGACACGCTGCTCGACTATTCGGGCGGCGCCGAGCAGTGCTGGGCCCAGGCGTGCGCGGCCGGCGCCAGCGCGCTCGACCAGACGCTGCTGCTGGCCGAGCTCGGAACGGTCCGCCGCTGGTTCTGGAGCGATCCCGAGCGTCACCGGCGTGAGCGCATCGACATGATGCGCGCCTGGACCACGATCGTCGCCCACGCGCTCGAGCGCTGCGGCGCCGCCGACCCGGGCCGCGCCGCCGCGGTGGCCGAGGATTTCGCCACGCGTCGGCGGGCCATCATGACGCTGTTTCCGGAAGCGCACGACGTCCTGCGCGCGCTCCGGGCCCGCGGGCTGCCCCTGGCGCTGGTCACCAATGGCGACGCGCGCGAGCAGCGCGCCAAGATCGAGCGTCACGCGCTGGCGCCGTTCTTCGACGCGATCCTGATCGAAGGGGAGATGGGCGTCGGCAAGCCGGAGGCCGTCGTGTACCGGAGGGCGCTGGATGCCCTCGGGGTCCAGGCCGGACCCGAGGTGTGGATGGTGGGCGACCACCTGGAGTTCGACGTCGCGGGCTCCCAGCGGGCGGGGCTCCGAGCCGCGTGGATTGATCGACCCGGCGCGGGGCTGCCGCCGGGCTCGGCCGCGCAGCCCGATCGAATCCTACGGACGCTCGATCAGTTGACGCGTGCTACCGTGGCGCCATGAGGCCGGTGCGGCTGGCGATCTGGCTCGCGACCGCGTTCTTCGTGGTGATGCTGTTCTTGCCGCTCGTGCGGGAAATGTTCGAGCGTCTGAGCGTCAGCAACTCGAGCAACCTGCCGTGAGTCGCTCCCCTCAGCGTCCCCAGCGGTAGTCGCCGTCGGAGCCGAGACGCCCGCGCCCGCCGCGCTTTTCTTCGCCGGGTGCGGTTGGCTTGCCCCCGGGCTTCTTGTTACCCGGGCGACGCTGCTCACCGCCGCTCGGCTCGCCCGGCCGCCGATTGCCACCGCCACCGCTGCCGCGCCGGCCGCCGCCGGGCCGTCCCTCGGGCATCGGGGGCGTCCAACCGCCGCCCGACCGCGGGGGCCCGCCGCCGCCGGGCCGCGGAGCGAAGCCGCCCCCGCCGCCGCCCGGTCGCTGGCCGTAACCCGCACCGGCTGGCCGGGGCGCATAGCCCCCGCCGCCCGGCCGATCGGAGCGGGGACCGCCGGCACCCGCCGGTCGTGGGCCCCCAGCCCCTCGGGGTGTCGCCCGGTCCACCCTGATCATCCGGCCGTCGAGGCTGGAGCCATTGAGGCCGCTGATGGCCTTCTCGGCTTCCTCCTCGCTCGCCATCTCCACGAATCCGAAACCACGCGACCGGCCGGTCTCGCGGTCCGTCATGACCGCGGCCGACTGGACCGGACCGAAGCGGGCGAAGGCCGCGCGCAGCCCGTCAGTCGAAGTGGTGAACGCCAGGCCGCCCACGAACAACCTCACCGCCGCCATGCGTACGCTCCTTTCAAAGTCTCCCTGCGAACGACACTCAGTATAGCGATAGCCGCGAGTCTCATGCCGCCCAAGCCATGTTCCCGAGGTTAGCCCGGGAGCACGAGGGCGACGCCGGTGAGGAATGCTGCGGCCAGGACGGCCTCGATGACGACCTCACGCGCCTGCCGCTTGAGCTGGCCCATGAGCCACGGGTCGGCCACGGCCTCGCTGCCACGGTCAAGGTCGCGTTGACCCTGCGCGGCCAGACGGACGCAGGTGTGATCGCGCGCCTGCATCAGGCCCAGCGCGGCGCCCAGGAACGGAAGGAAGAGCAGCAGGCGGGCGCCCCGGGAGACGCCCCCCGCTCCGGTCATCAGGAGGGCGGCCGCCGCGATTCCGACCACCAGCGAGATGCTCCCGTAGAGCAGACGCTGCCGTCGGCCCGCCGCCCCGATGTTCCGCGCGATCGTCGCCATGCCCGAGCCCCTGCCTAAGGTATCACCATTGCGCGCGAAAACGTTGCGGCCGCGGGAGCGACCTTTGCTACGCTGGTTTCGCTGAGAATTGGCCCGCAACGCAGCGAGGACCGAAATGGATGAGACGCAGATCCGCGACCGAGTCGCCCGCTGGATTGAAGAGGGCAAGGATCTGCTCGCGCTGTTGCCCGAGCTGCTGGGCGCCGAGAAGGAAACCGAGCGGCTGCGCCGTGAGCTGATGGAGCTGCGCAAGGAGCTGGCCGAGTCGAAGTCGCACAGCGGCGACATGCAGAAGGAGCACGGCGACCTCCACAAGCAGATCGAGGCGCTGCAGCAGCAGAACGAGCAGTTGCTGGCGGAGAAGGTCGAAGCCGGTCAGGCGATCGCCAAGGTGCTGGAGACGGTGCAGGCCACCAACCAGATCGCTCAGAAGCTCGGCGTCACCAAGAGCCCGTTCGCGCGCCGCGAGGCGCCCGCCGCCGCCCCCGCCCCCCAGACCACCGCCAACGAGTGAGGCCTCTGGCCTCCTAGCTCTTGCCCCGGAAGGGCGACTTTGCGTCCTTGCGGAAGAACACGCTCAGCTCGATACGGTGGTCGGTCTTCGGTTCGGGATTGAACACCGCCACCCAGGCCGCCCCGTAGTCCTTGCCGAGCCCCGCCAGGTGGGTACCGTCCTCGGTCACCCTCCGCGCCTCGGTCTTCATGTTCCCCCGTCCGGCCGGCACCGCCACGATCCAACCGCTGTCAGTCGGCTTTCCGTCGGCGAGGATCTTCACGCCGATCCCGCGCGATTCCTTGACGTCGACCGATACCAGGACGAAGCGCGTGGTGAGCGGTCCGAGCGTCATCTTGAACTTGTGCTCGGCGTAGCGCTGACCGTCGCTGGCCAGGCGCTGGCCTGAGAGCTCGGAATCGCCCAGCCGGGCGGAAGGCCGCTGGAGAATGCGCGTGTCGTCCTTGGACTCGAGGATGCGGAACTGGAACCACAGCCCGGGCTCGGGCACCGCCCCCAGAATCGTGGCGCGCACGAAATCCGCGTAGGTCTCGCGCAGGCGCCCTTCGGTGACCAGGTAGGTGTAGAGCTGCTCGCCGACCGGCTGCGCCCCTCCCGGCTTCAGGCTGTTGAGCGCGTTACCGACGCACCCCGGGTTCTGCCGTTCCACGTGATCCATGAGGATGGAGTAGCCGTACGCCAGAAGACCGTCCTCGTACTCCGGACTCTTCTGGATGGGGACCGAGAGCATGTACGGGTATTTGCCGATCTCCTCACGCACCGCATCGGCGATGTTGAGACTCGACTTCCAGCCTGACCAGCGCGCCCAGGCGGCGAGCCACCACTGCGCGGTTTCGTCGGGGCCGGAGTTGTCGGCGGCGCCGGGCTCTTCTTCCTCGGGCTCGGGGGCGACCTCGACGACGGGCTGCGCCGCCGCTTCGAGGGTGGATTCGAGCATGGGCTCGGGCTCCGGTGCCTCCGGTAGCTCCGGCGCGTCCGGGTCGAGCTCGGGCGGCATCGTGATCGTCGGGGTGGCGTCCACCAGGGGCTCGTCATCGGTGGGCCCGGTGCTCAGCGCTTCGAACTCTTCGGTGTAGGGCGTGAGCGTCGCGTTCTCCGGCTCGAGTCGCGGGAAGCGCACCCCTGAGGCTTCGGCGGTCTCGTCGATCGCCGTCGTCGCTTCGTCGGTCTGAAGCTCCAGCGCGGGCTCAGCCAGCTCGAGCGGCGCGGCCAGCTCGACCGGCGTAGCCAGCTCGACCGCTTCGGTCAGCTCGAGTGGTTCGGCCGGCTCGAGCGGCAGCGCGTCGACCGGCGTCATCACCGGTTCGGGATCGGCGGCGACCGCCGCCGGCTCGGGCTCGGGTGGCGGCGACGTCTCCGCGATATCGCTGGCGAAGCCGAGCCGTCCACGGCCGATCGCCACGGCCAGCGAGCGTCCGAACGTGCGCGTGACGATCTCTTCGAGCTGCGCGTAACGGTCGTCGTCGAGGCCGTCGCGATCCTCCACCATCGTGAGGAGATCCGCGAACGACTGGCCGTCCTCGAGGACTTGCCGGGTCTCCGGGGCCTCCGGATCGCTCAGCGCCTCGACCGCGGCGCGGTACTCGACCGCCTTGGCGTGGGCGCCGACCAGCGTGGCGAATGCCGGATCATCGCGGTGGACGATCTCGAGCACGCGGTCGATGGTGACCAGGACCTGCCCCTTGGCTTCGTCCAGTGCGGCGCGGCGCGCGCGCACACGGAGCGCCTCGCCCACCGCTTCGAGGATGGGCTCGAGATCGTGCAGGCTTTCCGGGTCGACCAGGGAGGCGAGCTCGGCGTCACCGGCGGCGGCCAGCACCTCGCTACGAAGCTGGATGAATTGGGTCCGACCCTCGCCGAGCGCCTCGACCAGCGCGTCCGACGGCGGCGCGCCGGCCTCGGCGAGGCCCCGGGCCGCGTCGCCGAGCCTGGCGCCGAGGTCGAGGAAGCGCTGGGTCAGCGCGGCGAGATCACGGGCAAAATCGTCGAGTTTCGTGTCCATTTCGATCGACAGGGCCGCGCCGATTCTAGAAATTCGGAGCGTCGCGTGTCAAACAAAGGCATTGCTAGGTCGCCTTCGTCGCGATGTCTTACAATCGTTCACAGTCGCTCATAGCAACAGGTGCTGAACGCGATCGGCTGCTCGGGCCGAACGATGGGCGACGTCCGCAGCGCGCGAGTCCTTCGCGCGAATCTCCGGGAGCCGTCCAGTGTTCAGACGACTCTGCCCGATCCAGGGTGCTCGATTCGCCGCGATCGTCGGCCTCCTCGCGCTGCTCTCCACCGTTGCGTGGGTCGTGCCGCTCGAAGCTGCGCCGCGGCTCGGGGCGGGGGGACCGCTCCCGCTGACGTTCGAGCCCAACCTGGGCCAGGCCGATCCGGGCGTGAAGTTCCTCGCGCGCGGTCGGGGCTACGGGCTCTTTCTGGCGCCGAGCGAGACCGTCTTCGTGCTCGTCCCGGCCGACCACGCGACGGCCGGCGGGCGCCGCCCACGGCCGGCAACCTCGGTGACCCAGCCCCCGTCAGTCGTGCGGATGCGTCTGGTCGGGGCTGACCCGGACGCGCCGATCTCGGGTGTCGACGCCCTCGCGGGTCGTAGCCACTATCTGATCGGAGAGCCCTCGCGGTGGCGGCAGGACGTGCCGACCTTCGGTCGGGTCCGCTACGACGACGTATACCCGGGGGTCAGTCTCCTCTTCTATGGCAGCGAGCGGCAGATCGAGTACGACTTCGTCGTCGCGCCGGGCGCCGACCCCGCGGCCGTCGTCCTCGCCTTCGACGGCGCGCGTGAGGTGCGTCTCGACGACGCCGGCGATCTGGTGCTGACGACGGCGGCCGGTGAGCTGAGGCTTCGACGGCCCATCATCTACCAGGAAGCGGGCGGCGGGCGGCAGCCGATCGAGGGTGGATTCGTCCTCGACGGCGACCGCGTGCGCTTCCGCGTGGCCGCGTGGGATTCGTCTCGGCCCCTCGTCATCGACCCGGTCCTCGGCTACTCCACGTACCTTGGCGGCGCCTCGAACGACGAGGGCCTCGGCATCGCCGTGGACGCCGCCGGCAACGCCTACGTCACCGGCACGACGATCTCCGCCGACTTCCCGGTGTCCTCGCTCCCGGCGGGCACGCGGGGCGGCGTGACCGACGCCTTCGTCGCGAAGCTCGATCCGACCGGTACCTCGGTCGTCTATGCGACGTACCTGGGCGGCAGTGGCGACGACATCGGCAACGCGATCGCCGTGGACACCAATGGCAATGCCTACGTGGCCGGCTCGACGACCTCCGGGAACTTCCCGGTGCTCGTCGCCTTCCAGGGCACCAACCGCGGCCTCAGCGACGCGTTCGTGACCAAGCTCAATCCGAGCGGCAGCGCGCTGATCTACTCCACGTTCCTGGGCGGCAACGACCAGGATTTCGCGTTCGGCATCGCAGTGGACGCCCTCGGCAACGCGTTCGTGACAGGCTCGACGGCCTCGGCCGCGTTCCCCAACAACGGGGCGCTCACCTGTCTGGGGACCAAGAGCACCGGCAACGACGCGTTCGTCGCCAAGTTCGTGCCGTCGGGCGCCACCCTCGGCTACTGCCGCTTCATCGGCGGCAGCGGCGACGACAGCGGTCAGGCCATCGCCACCGACGCGTTCGGCAACGTGTGGGTCGCCGGCTCGACCACGTCGAACAACATCCAGCCCCAGAGCGCGTTTCAGTCGTCGTTCGGCGGGCAGACCGATGCGTTCGTGGGCCGGCTCGACAC
>Ga0207428_10006816_pt1 | contig 10473 bp, 5 predicted proteins | sample RhiMethybrSRZTD1_FD_187600 | JGI IMG/M metagenome (GOLD analysis project Ga0207428, IMG submission 187600) | Populus rhizosphere microbial communities from Tennessee, USA - Rhizosphere MetaG P. TD hybrid SRZTD1 (SPAdes) (version 3) | ecosystem: Host-associated > Plants > Roots > Rhizosphere >... | reverse complement strand
ATTCCGCGAGCCTTTACTGAAACGCCCTCTGGACGTCCTCATCTCTTTGACCATGCTCCTGATGTCCATCCCGCTCTCCCTGCTCGTCGCCGTCGCCATTAAGCTCGAAGACGGCGGCCCGGTCTTTTACCGCCAGTGGCGGTGGGGGAGATTCGGAAAGAGGTTCATGGTTCTCAAGTTCCGCACAATGATTCCGGACTCCGACAAAAAGTTCGGGCTGAGACAGGCGAAGGAGAACGATCAACGCATTACCCGCGTGGGACGCATTCTTCGCGGGTGCGGCATGGACGAACTGCCGCAAATTATCAACATACTGCGCGGTGAAATGAGCTTCGTCGGCCCGAGGGCTTTGGCCGTCGGAGAGATCATTTTTGACAAAAACGGGGGGCGCGTCGAGTACGAAAAAACTCCGGGGTTTCATCGCCGCCAGGTCGCGCGCCCCGGCCTCACGAGTTTGGCCACGATCTACATCCCGAAGGATTCCCCAGCTCATCGTAAGTTCCGTTATGACCTTTACTACATCCGTAAACTGTCGTTCGGATTGGACCTCCGACTGATCGCCCTTTCATTCTGGATAAGTTTTCGAGGCAAGTGGGAGACTAGGCAGCGAAAGGTATGAAATGTAACTATTCCGCCAGCTAGAAGCAGGCGGCTTTCTTAGCCCTGCCCAGAGGGGCGGACTTTAAGCGAGTAGTTACGGACTCGCATCCGTGAAAGGCTCGCCGATCACGGACATTGAAACTCTGAAGATTTTACGATTGGAAAGATTAGTGCAATCAACCTCATATCTTCACTATCAAAGAGCGAAGCTGTTTACTCTCCATAGAGAGTGCCTTTACTCGCAATAATTATAACACGGAAAGAGAATCGCGCTGCGCTAAAGCTCCGCGCGATTCCGAATTCCTCTGCCGGCTATAAGTCGGCAGTCTCCATCGGCAAAACTTATGAGTGTCACGCCATCATTGATTCTACAGCCCGCTCCGGGTTTTGAGGCAATCTTACAAAGCGACGAATATTATGGTGTGATCGCGCTCGACGAGCGCGATTTCGGGCCGCATAGTCGCCGTGAATTGTCGATTTCACTGACATTGGCTTTTCTGCTCTCGGCGCATCTGCGCATCGATTTCCCCATGAGCGACGGCGACTCAAGGGAGATTGATCGCGCCTTCGATCAAGTGCTGAAGGATCTGCCGATGGAGAGCAAGGGGATCGCTTACAGGAAGGACCTCCGCCGCGACGAAAAGATTTGCTTGATCGAAGGGGCGAAACTGGTTATAACTTCTGATCTCCTTATACAAAAAAGGATGGACGCCGGATCAATCCCTAATATTTTCCTTGATTTCAAAAGCGGTCGTTCTCAGTTCATAAGATGGCGATTCCTTGAAAATCTGGAAGACGACATCTTGAAACAGCGTATCGTCGTCTGCTCAAAACTGATAAACGTAGTTTCCCATATATCTCATGAAAGAGGCCGCTTAGAAATCGAGGTTGTAAAACAGCTCTCAAAAGAACACGCAACCCAACTGGAAAGGTAAACCGCGATCCCCAAGCCGGAATCTGCGCACAACCACTATGAAAATAATCATTATAGGAGCCTCGACGCCGGGGCTTTTTGCCGCCTCCCTTCTTTCCAAAGCCGGAGCGGATGTAGAAGTTTATGAAAGGTCTGGCGCGCTGGATTTCGCGCCTCGCACACTTATAGTCACCGAGAAAATCAGTGAAGTTCTGGGCTTCGTTCCCGAGGAAGTGATCCTCAACGAAGTCAAGTATGTCGAACTATTCTCCAGGTCCAGGGCGACGACGGTCGAACTCGCCCGCCCGGACCTGATCATCGAGCGGCAAAAGCTGCTCCTCCTGTTGGCGCGGATGGCGGAAGAGGCCGGCGCGAAAATCTTCCTCGGGCGCCGATATCTGAGTTTTACTCCTGCAGGCAATGGAGGCAAGGGGGTCAATGTTGTTTTTCGGGATTCAAGCGCACGCGTAAACAGACAGGCGCAGGCGGACGTCTTGATCGGCGCGGACGGCGTATTCAGCGGCGTGGCGCGCTCGGCCTCGCACAACGGGCATTTTCAGACCGCCCTGCTGCAGGCGCGAGTTCGTATAAATAATGAGATCGACCGTGACACGTATCGGGTGTGGTTCGATCCGGCGCGGACTAAATATTTCTACTGGTTGATTCCTGAGTCTGATGAAATTGCGGCTGTCGGTCTGATCGCCGATGACGCGCGACAAGCCGGCGGCGCCTTGAAGTCATTCCTGTCGGAGCAAGGTATGGAGCCGATCGATTATCAGGCCTCAATGGTCCCCATGCATAAGTTCCAATACTTCTCCCGGGTGAATGAAATAAGTCGTAATGTATTCCTGATCGGGGACGCCGCGGCGCAAGTCAAGGTAACCACTGTCGGCGGCGTAGTCACCGGGCTGAGAGGCGCTCGCGCCGTCGTCGAAGCGATACTGAACGGAAGGAAGACCGGGAAGGAATTCAGCAAATTGAAGCGCGAGCTGGACCTCCACCTTTTTGTTCGTCGCCTGCTGGACGGCTTCAATGACCTGGACTATGACAGGCTCATCGATTTCCTAAGTGGAGAGGTTACCGAAATCATATCAAACCAAACCCGAGACGATTTGTCCCGAATGTATCTGCACCTCGTTTCGTCACAACCAAAACTTCTTGTTCTGGGGGCAAAGGCATTTCTGAGAGGCGTCGTCTTCAAGAGACGACACAACGGAATGGGCGAAGGGCGAGGCGTCCTCGCTGTAAGTCAATCTGAATAATTCATTTTTCGCTTGACAGCCGGATTAGAAATATAGTATTTACTCATTTCAATTTTAAACAATTTGTAGTTGCTCCCTAAATAAACCCCTCACAGAACCAATTGTCGTTCATTAGTAGGCTGATGAATTAGAGGCTGTTGCTGTTTTGCCTACTCAATAGCCCACCTCGGTATGTGAACCGACTTTATCAGTATAATGCTGGTTCTCAGGTTTCTGTCCATTGCCTGACCGAATCTGACTCATTAACCAGCGAAGGTTCTCATAATCAAACTCAAAAATACCCTGCAGAGCGCAATCCCGTGTAATGCCATTATAGGACATGGCCGCGGTTGGTAACCCCTATTCCACGCGACTAAGTTGGCCTGGCTAATTTCACAATGCGTTTCTGCACCCCCTACTTTTTAAATAACGCTACCTAGCTGAAGCTCGAACAATACGTATCTGCCCCTTCATTTATAACAAGTAACGACGCAGTCAGGCGTGAGGCTGTTGTGTCGATAAAATAAGTAACGACGCAGTCAGGCGTGAAGCTGTTGTGTCGGTGAAAGGTTGGGACATGTTCGTGAAAGGATTATTCACCCGCTACTGGCGTTATCTTTTGACTTTCATATGCGGATGCGCCGTCATTACTACAGGGCCGTCTTGCGTTACAGGGGGCCGGAATGGCGGTGGCGGTGGCGGCGGCGGCACTTCTCCTCTGCTCATCATAACTTCAATATCGTCGTCGAACATTACAGGGGTGGGGGCGACAATAACCTGGAGAACAAACAGGCCGGCCGATTCTATGGTCGAATATGGCCTCGCTACCAGCTATGGTAACGTGGTTTCGCTTAAGACGCTGGATACAGATCACCAGTTGACCCTGTTCGGGCTTACCGCGGACACGCTTTACCATTTCAGGGTAATGTCGAAGGACGCGGCGGGCACTCTGTCTACATCGGGTGATGTTACGTTTACAACGGCAAAGGGTGGCTCGCCAACGCCGACTCCGACTCCGAGTCCAACTCCGACACCATCACCGACTCCGAAACCAGTTCCAACTCCGACTCCGGTTCCGACACCGACGCCGAAACCAACTCCGACACCATCACCGACTCCGAAACCGACTCCGACTCCGGTTCCGACTCCAACTCCGGTTCCGACTCCGACTCCGAAACCGACTCCCACACCGATACCGACTCCAACGCCACCCCCTCCCGCTGGAGACGCGTTCTCACTAGCGCCCTACACCGGGACATTTGGAGAAGAGCAGGCGCGGGCATTGTTCGACCGATTTGGATTCGGCGCTCCGCCGGAGCGGATAGCCCAGGCAGTGAGTGACGGGCTTGAGACGACGATCACGAAGCTGACCACGTGGCAATCAGAGAGTTCGCCTTACGATATTGACTCGATCGTGTTCGATTGGGGGTGTGACGGCTGGCTCAAGGGTGACAGCCTGGACAACCCGACCGCTTGTAACAGGAACAACCCCTACAGCTTTCACAACAAAATCTTTCCCAATGCGAAGCTGATCAAGTTCCTCCACTCGCCGAATCAGTACTTCTACAAGCTCATCCTCTTCCTGCACGACGAGCGCATGACGGGTAGCAACCTTATCGGAGACCCGTGGTTCTATCGCCACGTACAGTTGGATCACTGGAACATGTTGCTGGCCGCCGCGCAGAGTGGCGACTACAGACAATTCATGAGGAAATGGATGTCAGACAGCATGGGACACGTCTTTTGGCTGAGCGGAGAACTAAACAATAAACAGCGTCCGAACGAAAATTTCGCCCGCGAGTTCTGGGAGCTTGGAACGGTGGGCACGACGGATCTCAACGGGAACGCTGTCTACACCGACCTGGACATCGCCCACGCCGCCCTGGTTCATACCGGCTATTCCAGATCGGCGACGCTAAACGACGACGGCACAGGAGAACCTTATCAGACTGGCGTCTATAATCCAGCGGATCACGCCACAGGGCGTTTTGACATCTTCGTTGGCACTCCTTACCAGGCCAGCGTGTCTACGCAAGAGGAGCTTCTCCAAGCGACCTTCAACCATCCGCGCACGGCGGAGCATTTGGCGGAAGACCTCTGGAAGGAATTCATCAATACGTATAAGGATCCGAACGCCATCCGACAACTGGCGCAGATCATCCGCGACTCCAATTTCAACCTTACCCCGGTCATGCGCGTCATCATGCGCTCAAAGGCGCTCTACGCCCCCGGATCGAAAGAGACTCTCATAAAGCAGCCAATCGAGCTTGTCATCGGGTTCCTGAGAAGCTTTCCTGGTTACAACCCGACCCACATCCATCACGGCGATGACTATACGGTGCTTACGTGGCACACGTCAGGCCTCGGACAGTCGTTCTTTGCTTCCAGCAGCGTCTTCGGTTGGGATGAGAAGGTGTTGGCCGGAGCGAGTTACATCAAGATATGGCGTGACGTTTCAAATCAATTGATCACAAAGACCGTCGGTTCGTATGCCGACTACTTTACAAAGTACAGTCTTAGAGATCATTTTTGGACCGGCCTCTCTACGACCGACCAGCTCATAGACCGGTTGTCTAGCTGTTTCAACGTGCCGCTCAACAGTAGCCAGCGCGGCTTCCTGAAGAACTATCTCGACACACAACCGAGGCCAGGCGCATCGCCGCAGCCCTCTCAGTTCTCCAGCGCGGGAGCCACTCAACAAGAGCTGCGGATCAAAGGGGCTATTGCGATTCTCGTCAATCAGCCGAGCTACAGGACCAAGTAGGAAACAGGAAAGAGGTGGAAATCATGCAATCATTTTCGAGACGGACATTCTTAAAAGGGGTAGCGGCGACCACATGCGGCAGTTGCATACACGCAATCTCGCCGCTCTCCAAGAGCGGTTATATAGCATGGGCGGGGCCCCAACCTGCGCTAGCCGGAGTACTCGGGGCTAATCCTCTCTTAATCCTCGTGAACCTCGACGGCGGTAGCTCTTATAACGTCACTCCAATATATACGGGGGCCTACCGCGACCGGAACCGGAGGATCAGCTATGGACCTGAGAACTCGATTCCTCTAACGGCCGACCAGGGCTTACACCCTTCTCTTACCGGGCTGAAGCCTGTTTGGGACGGAGGGAACCTGGCGGTACTGAATCTAGTCGGCCTTAACGACCCGACCGGGTTGACACGCTCACACGCTGACGGCGCAAACATTAAACTCACTGGCATTACTAATGTCCCCGAAGTGAAAGCCGGCCTCACCCCCGGCTGGCTAGTGAATATGAGCGCCCGTTTCGGCGAGCCTTTCTCCGGCATCGCCATCAATTCATCCCGTGACAGCCTGATGGGAGGCAATAACCCGCCGTTGTCGATTACTACACTTGATTCGCTGGGCGAACAGGCCGTGTTTAGTCAGGAGGTAGGAGATTGGACGAGGTTCACTCGAAGCGCCATTCTGAGCGCAGGTGATGCGCCTCAAAGCTCCAACCAGGCGATGGTCAAAAACACCATGACGAATGTCGATAACGCTTTTGCGGAATTGGGGAGGCAGATAGCGCCGGTGACGCTACCGCCCATTGCCAACCCGTTCGACGTCAGCCGGGATGCGAGCGGTTTTATCACCGCCTGCCGCGACGCCGCCAGATTGGCCATCACTAGCGCCCTTAGGGTGCGTTTCATTTATCTCGAACACCGGGGGTTTGACACCCACGGGGATGAGAAAGGTCCGTTGACCGATCTGCTCAACACCCTCAACAATGGGCTTACCCCGCTTATTCAGACCCTTAAGGCCAGTGGCAGATGGAACGATACCGTTATCGCCACCCTCACCGAGTTCGGGCGCACCCATGAGAATTTCACAGGCGGCTCCGACCACGGCGCGACGAATTCAAGTTTCGTCATGGGGGGTAGGGTCAAAGGCCGACAGGTAAATCCCGTCCCGTCGGTCACTCAGATTAACAAAGGCGATTTCTTCACTGACGCCGCCATAGACTTCCGACCTCTCTTCGGTGAAATAGTCACCGCCATGGGACTCGTGCCGGCTGAGATTTTCCCCTATACATTCGTGTCCCAGCCGATTGGCTTGTTCTAAAGGACGTTTTACTCGACTAGTTTAAAAGGTCGTTTCAGTTGAAACCGGCCCTAACCGAAAACGGATTTATAATCCAGATCAGCGCGACCAAGGGTGGAATAGACGAGAGTCTGTCTCACCCTTGGTTTTTTTGATTTGGAGCGGTTTGCAATTGCGCATACGGGTCAGAACCGGGAGCGGTAGCGAACGTGATTCAATCTGAATGGCGCTCGCTACCGCTCCCCGGTTCTGACCCGGCGGCCATCTAATCTCGCTCACCATAAACGGTTCACCGGTCGCCTTCACGGTCGAGACGATAAAAGGGCGTTTGTACGCGGTGTTCCGCGCTGCGAATGGAAACGCCGTGGCGACGTATGCCCCCTGACGCTAAATCGGCGCAACCGGGAGTGGGACAGACTTATTGCGCCGCAAAAAAAAGCTCGCAATTACTTACAACTCTGCTATTATCAGCGCCGCAATACAGCGCTCTGCCAGAAACTTTTGACTTAAACCCCGGAGTTTCGGCCATAAGAAGCGTCAGAAATAGAGACCTACGACAGAAAGATGTACGCCTCCATTTTTCCGTCATACGTTTTTATGCCTGGCGCCCGGATGAACGACCAAAGCCAGAATCGAAATAGATCCCACACTTCATTTCCGGCTAAAGCATTCCCGACAATATAAATAGATAAATAGTTGCCCAACAACCAAGGAACATCTATATTTATGACACGACCACTCCAGAGACTAATCAAACGTCATGCCAACGCCTTAGGCGTCCTCACAGGGCTGGCGATTGTAATTTCGATTTTGCTCGCAGCCGAGCGTAATCTATTGAACACCACCTACATCGCGGCGACGATCGGCGCCAATCCCGCATCGATGAGCGCGGCGGCCCAGGGGGACCCGTTTGCTCCTTGCGTCCCTGCGGCCGCCAACGCCATTGCGTGCGAGAACTCGAAACCGGGAACCCCATCCGGCAATTGGGACGTCGCCGGGGCCGGCTCCGCCAACATCCAAGGATTCGCTACGAACATCAGCGTGAACCGTGGCGAGACCGTCCGGTTCAAGGTCAGCACTAATTCCAACAACTATCGGCTGGACATTTACCGACTCGGGTATTACGGGGGCTTGGGCGCGCGCCTGATTACGACAGTGCAGCCGTCGGCGACCCTGCCTCAGTCGCAACCGTCGTGCCTCACGCAACCGTCAACTGGCCTCATAGACTGTGGCAATTGGGCGGAATCGGCGAGTTGGGCCGTGCCGTCGAACGCCACGTCCGGGATCTACATCGCCAGACTCGTTCGCGAGGACGGAACGACTGGCGAGAGCCACATCGTGTTCATTGTGCGCGACGACAGTGGCGCCTCGGACCTGCTGTTCCAGACCTCGGACACGACCTGGCAGGCGTATAACAGCTTCGGCGGCAACAGCCTGTACACGGGGTCGCCGGACGGCCGGGCCTATAAGGTCAGCTACAACCGCCCGTTCAACACGAGGGCGGGAGTCACTTCGCAGGACTGGCTTTTCGATGGCGAGTACCCGATGGTGCGGTGGCTCGAGGCGAACGGCTATAACGTGAGCTACTCAACTGGAGTCGATACGGACAGGCGCGGCGCCGAGCTTCTGGAGCACAGAGTGTTTCTGTCGGTTGGGCACGACGAATACTGGTCGGGGACCCAGCGGGCCAACGTGGAAGCCGCCCGCAACACCGGCGTCCACCTGGCGTTTTTCAGCGGAAATACGATGTTCTGGAAGACCCGTTGGGAGAACAGCATCGACGGATCGGGAACCCAATTCCGGACTCTGGTGTGCTACAAGGAAACTCATGCCAACGCCAAGATCGACCCCTTGGCGAACGTGTGGACCGGCACATGGCGCGATCCGCGCTTCAGTCCGCCCGCCGACGGCGGACGACCCGAAAACGCGCTGACAGGAACAATCTTCATGGTGAACGACCCGGCGGAAGACGCGATCAAGGTTCCGGAAACGGTTGGAAAGTTCCGCCTCTGGCGCGGTACAACGGTCGCTACCCAGGCGCCTGGTCAAACCGCCACCGTCGGTCCTATCACCGTCGGTTATGAGTGGGATGAAGATCTGAACAATGGTTCCCGCCCAAGTGGGTTGATCCGCCTCTCGACCAACACGGTGAACGTGAGTAGCTATCTTCAGGACCTCGGTTCCACATACGCGCCCGGGACCGCGACCCACAGTCTCACGCTATACCGTCACAGCAGCGGCGCGCTGGTCTTCTCTGCCGCCTCGATACGCTGGTCTTGGGGATTGGACAACAACCACGATCAGGGCGGGGCGTCATCTATCCCGCCTCCCGACGTCAGTATGCGACAGGCGACAGTGAATCTTCTCGCGGACATGGGGGTCCAGCCCTCGACGTTACAACCCGGGCTGACGCCCACAAGCCAGTCTACCGACACACTGGCGGCGGCTTCGACAATCACTTCCCCGACGGCAGGAGCGAACGTAGTAATCGGAACCACAGTTAACATCACCGGGACTGCGAGCGACGCCGGCGGGGGATTGGTGGCCGGGGTCAACGTGTCGGTGGACGGCGGCTCCACCTGGAGCGCGGCCACAGGGACCGGCGCCTGGAGCTATAGCTGGACGCCAACTGCGCTCGGGCCGGCGACGATCAGAAGCCGCGCGATCGACGACAGTGGAAACGCGCAGGCTACTCCGGCGCAAATTAACGTCACAGTCATCTCGCCGCCGGCGCCGACTTGTCCGTGCAGCGTGTGGGCAGGCAGCGCGACGCCAGCCAATCCCCTCGAAAACGACGGGGACGCTGTGGAACTCGGGCTGAAATTCCGCTCCGACACTAACGGCTTTATTTCCGGCGTCAGGTTTTACAAGGGTGGCGCGGCCAACGGCGGGACGCACGTGGGCCATCTTTGGACCAGCGCGGGGGCGCTGCTCGGCTCCGTGAACTTCGCCAGCGAAACGGCGAGCGGATGGCAGCAGGCGCTCTTCCAGAACCCGATCCCGGTCACGGCCAACACGACGTACGTCGTCTCCTACTTCGCCCCACAGGGGCATTACGCGGCCGACGGAAACTTTTTCGCATCGTCGGGTGTGGACAACGGCCCGCTGCACGCCTTGAGCAACGCCATTGCCAATGGTAACGGCATCTACCAATACGGCCCGACAGGAGGTTTCCCGTCGAATAGCTATCAGTCGTCGAATTACTGGGTGGACGTGGTGTTCACTACTACTGCGCCCGGACCGGACACGACGCCGCCGACTGTTACATCGTTTACTCCGGCGGCAGGGGCCACCAATGTGAACGTCAACGCAAACGTGACCGTGACTTTCAACGAAGCGATGAATGCGGCGACGGTGAACGGCACGACGGTGGAGCTTAGGGATCCATCGAACGCGTTGGTGTCATCGGCAGTAAGTTACGACGGGGGTTCGCTCACCGCCACGCTGAATCCAACCGCGTCGCTGTCAGGGGGAACGACTTATACAGCGCGGGTCAAGGGTGGTAGTACTGACCCGCGGGTCAAGGATGTGGCGGGCAATGCTCTTGCCGCCAACGTGACCTGGACTTTCACAACTGCGGTTGTGACGCCGCCGCCGACCTGTCCGTGCAGCGTGTGGGCAAGCAGCGCGGCGCCGGCCAATCCCCTCGAAAACGACGGGGACGCT
>Ga0207428_10006812_pt1 | contig 10479 bp, 8 predicted proteins | sample RhiMethybrSRZTD1_FD_187600 | JGI IMG/M metagenome (GOLD analysis project Ga0207428, IMG submission 187600) | Populus rhizosphere microbial communities from Tennessee, USA - Rhizosphere MetaG P. TD hybrid SRZTD1 (SPAdes) (version 3) | ecosystem: Host-associated > Plants > Roots > Rhizosphere >... | reverse complement strand
GTTCCGTTTTGACGGGTCGCCTGATGCAGCGCGGGGATGATGTAATCGTTAGCGCTGAACTGATTGATTTGCGCGACAACAAACAACTGTGGGGTGAACAGTACCAGCGGAAGATGGCCGATCTATTGGCCGTCCAACGTGAAATTGCTCGCGAGATTGCCAGCAACCTGCGCCCGAAGCTTAGCGGCGAAGAGCAGACTCTCGTCGCCAAGAACTACACGCAGAACTCAGAAGCCTACCAGGATTATCTCAAAGGCCGTTTCTACTGGAACAAACGCACGGCGGCGGACTTTCATAAAGCGATCGCATTTTTCCAACAGGCGATCGCTAAGGATCCAAACTATGCGTTGGCCTATTCCGGTCTCGCCGATTCGTTCGCTTTGTTGCCGGTTTACGGTGGCGGCGCGCCGGCGCAATGGATGCCGCAAGCCAAAGCCGCGGCGCAAAAATCGCTGACGCTCGATGAGAGCCTGGCGGAAGGACATGCTTCGCTGGGCCAGATCATGGCGTATTACGATTTTGATCTTAACGGCGCTGAACGCGAGTACCAGCGAGCGATTGCCCTTAACCCGAACTATGCATCCGCGCACCAATGGCGGGCTGAGAACCTCTCAGCGCTGGGACGTGTCGATGAAGCGCTGGCCGAAGCGCGAAGCGCGCTGGAACTCGATCCGCTTTCCTTGATCATCAATCGCAACTACGGCGATTGTCTGGCTGATGCTCGCCGCTTCGACGAAGCGATCGAGCAATACCGTAAAACGATCGACCTCGATCCGAACTTCACCACCGCACACTATTTTCTCGGGCGAGCCTGCGAAGCGAAGGGCTCGTATGATCAAGCCGTTGCGGCGTACGCAAAATCAGCCGAGCTCAGCGGCTTTCGGGCCGACGAATTGGCAGAGATGAAGGAGGCTTACGCGAAAGGCGGATGGCAGGCCTACCTGCAAACAACTCTCAAACAGGTTTTGGCCAGATCGAAACAGGGTTACTCTTCGCCATTCGTTGCGGCCAGTCTCTATGCGCGACTGGGGCAGAAGGACGAGGCTTTCGCGTATCTCGAAAAGGGATTTCAGCAACGCGATTTTCGCATAATGCTGGTTAAAGTATCGTTTGAGTTTGATTCGCTGCGTTCCGATTCGCGTTATGCTGATTTGTTGAAGCGGATCGGATTGCCGCAGTAACGCAAACCGTTAGTTTGCGACTTTTGCCAGAACCGCTGCGGTAGCGGGCGGTTAGCGCTTGAGAAGACGCCGCTATGAAAAGCAAAGATCAACCGCCCGCTACCGCAGGCGGTTCTGACCCTAAGGAAACGCTATGGCCCTGATTGGAGCTAATGAACTTAAACGTAAATTGCTGATCTCGTTTGAAGGCCAGCCTTACCTGGTCCTGGACGTTTTCTTTGCTTCACCGACAGCTCGAGGCGGGGCCACGATGGTCCGCACGCGTCTGCGTCACGTGTTGACCGGCGCGGTCATGGAAAAGAGTTTCCGTTCGAGTGAGAAGTTTGAAGAGCCGGACATCGAGACAGTGCCCGCATCCTTTCTTTACAACGATGCCGAAGGGTGTCATTTCATGGATGAGAAAAGTTTCGAGCAGTTTGTTTTCTCAAATGAAGCTGTTGGCGACGATCGCGGCTATCTCAAGGATGGTTTGTCACTGCAGGTTTTGAAATACAACGGTGCGCCGGTTTCGCTGCAACTTCCCCAGTATGTCGAACTCGCGGTTACGTCAACGGAGCTGGGTTTGCGCGGCGACACCGCGGCCGGTGGCGCCAGCAAACAAGCGACGCTGGAAACTGGGCTCGTCGTCCGCGTGCCGCTTTTTATTAAGGAAGGCGAACTCGTCCGCGTGAACACGCAGACCGGCGAAGTGATGGGCAGGGCTTAACCGGAACCTTGGCTGAAAAGTCAGGCGTAGGGAGGCGTTAGAAGAAATCGGGTGATGACCTAATTTGATTTAGGAATTTTCTCTAGCCCAGGCGTTTACGCCTGGGTGAGAAACAGGAGGCGCCACCAAAGCCCCGTCAATGGCGTCACGGAAAGCATCATGAACAGCCTGACACAGTTTCCAAACTTGAAAGTCATTCCTCGCAGCTCGGCTTTCGCTATTAAAACAAAGACGTCGATCCGATCAAGGTGGGAAATGACCTGGGTGTAAGGGCGGTCCTGACGGGGCGGATCCTGCACAAAGGCGACGACTTGATCGTAAGTGCCGAATTGACCGATGTCCGCGATAACAAGCAGCTATGGGGTGATCGTTACCAGCGCAGGATATCCGATCTATTGGAGGTGCAAAAGGAAATCGCCAGGGCAATTTCGGAAAATCTTCGACCGACGCTTTCGGGGGCTAATCGAAACAAACTGAGTAAACAAAGCACCAATAACCCCGAGGCCTATCAGCTCTATCGCAAAGGACATTATACTGAACGCGAATTCAAACGCGGCCTGGAACTCAACCCCAATTATGAACTCAACTATGAGCTCTATTCGTACTCGCTTTGTGGAGTTGGTGAGCCGGATGAAGTTTCAGCGATAGCGCGGTACGCAGGCCTCCGGCCTGCTGCCACCGGGACGTTGGATGGTTAAGCAAATGTCGTTTGACGCGGGCACAAAACTCGGCCGCTACGAAGTCCGCTCCAAGATTGGTGAGGGCGGCATGGGGGAAGTATATCTGGCGCGCGACACCCAACTCGGTCGCGACGTCGCCCTCAAAGTTCTGCCCTCCAGTTATTCGGATGACCGGGAACGCTTACAACGTTTCGAGCAGGAGGCCTGCGCCGCCAGCGCCCTCAATCATCCGAACATTCTTTCCGTATTCGATGTAGGCACCCACGACGGTTCGCCCTATGTCGTCTGCGAGCTGCTCAAAGGCCAGACGCTCCGTCAGCGCCTCAGCGGGACGAGCTTACCGCAAAGAAAAACAATCGACTATGGGCTTCAAGTTGTTCACGGCCTGGCGGCGGCGCATGAGAAGGGGATCGTTCATCGCGATCTCAAACCCGATAATCTGTTCATCACCAACGATGGTCGGGTGAAGATTCTCGATTTTGGCCTGGCTAAACTCACCGGCGCTGGTGACACACAACTCTCGCAAACCAGCATTCCCACACGGCGCGTCGATACAGATCCCGGAAAAGTGATGGGCACAGTCGGCTACATGTCGCCCGAACAGGTGAAAGGCCGCTCCGTCGATCATCGTTCCGACATCTTCTCGTTCGGCGCGATTCTTTACGAGATGCTTTCGGGCCGCCGCGCCTTTCACGGTGAGTCGGCGGCGGAAACGATGAGCGCCATCTTGAAAGAAGATCCGCCGGATCTCTCTGAGACGAACCAAAGAATCTCGCCGTCACTGGAGCGCCTGGTGAATCGCTGTTTGGAAAAGACCCCTGAACAGAGATTTCATTCGGCCAGCGATCTGGCCTTCGCGCTCGAAGCGCTCTCGGGCTCGAGTCCGACTTCAGCCCAGACGGCGGCCCTTTCTTCGCTTACTAAACGACGAATGACCCGACGCGAGCTGATCCTTGCATCAGTTGCAGCCCTCGCAGTTCTCTTCGCTGTTGTCATGACTGCGTTGTACTTTCGCCGCGCGCCAACTGAAGAGCACGCGGTCCGTTTTCCCATTAGTCCGCCAGAAAAGACCGGATTTAGCTCCTTCGCTGTTTCGCCCGATGGACTTCGCCTGGTCTTTGTCGCCATAGATGCTTCGGGGAAAAGTCTATTGTGGGTTCGACCACTCGACTCGATTACCGCACAGCCACTGCCGGGAACTGAAGAGGCCACTTCTCCCTTCTGGTCGCCTGATAGTCGCTTTATTGGGTTCTTCGCCACGGGCAAACTGAAGAAGATTGAGGCCACCAGCGGGGCGGTGCAGACGCTGTGCAATGCGGTCGTCCCCCGTGGCGGTACCTGGAACCGCGACGGCTTCATTGTGTTTGCGCCTACACCTAACGATCCGCTTTATCAGGTGTCAGTGGCAGGTGGTGAGCCAACGCCGTTGACAAAGCTCGACCCGTCACGTCAGGAGGCTTCTCATCGGTGGCCTTATTTCCTGCCCGACGGTCGTCACCTGTTGTATTCCGTGAATGGTGGGCCACAAAGCCAGGGGATTTATGTTACCTCGCTTGATGGGAAAGAGAACCGGCGATTACTAAATACTCCCAACTCGATTGTCGCGTACGCAGCGCCGGGTTATCTCTTGTTCCGCCGCGAGTCCACGCTGATGGCCCAGGCATTTCACGCGGATAAGCTCCAACTCAGTGGCGAGCCATTCCCAGTTGCCGAACAGGTAGGGTATGACGTGGCTTCATTTCAAACCTTCTTCTCAGTCTCACAAACCGGCGTGCTGGCTTACAGCAGTGGCAGCACTGGAAAGACACAACTTACCTGGATAGATCGAGCCGGCAAAGAGGCAGGTTTGCTTGATCAGCCAAGAAGCTATATTCGTCCGTCGTTCTCGCCTGATGGAAAACGCGTCGCAGTGGATGGGGTTGACTCGCAGGGCAATCGTGACATCTGGCTCATAGAGCTGGCGAGCGGCAACCTAACGCGATTTACGTTCGATTCCGGGACGGACATATTCCCGATATGGTCACCAGACGGGAGCAGCATTGCCTTTTCTTCAGATCGTCAGGGCCCGCGGAACCTCTATCAAAAAAGCGCAAGCGGCGCGGGTAAGGAAGAACTACTACTCAAAACCGACTTAAACAGCTTTCCCCTGGACTGGTCTGCCGATGGGAGATTTATCCTCTACACCGTCACCGATACCAAAACAAAGCTTGATACGTGGGTTTTGCCGTTGTTTGGCGATCAGAAGCCATTTCCTTTCTTGCAAGCTGAAGCCAATGAAAGGAGCGCAAGGTTTTCACCAAACGGCCGGTGGATTGCATACACGTCGGACGAATCGGGCCTAAATCAGATTTACGTGCAAAGCTTCCCTGATTCAGGCGGCAAAAGGCAGGTCTCTACTAACGGTGGTTATCACCTGGCGTGGAGGAGCGATGGAAAGGAGTTGTTCTACATCGCCAGCGACAAGAAAATGATGGCGGTGGAGATCAAAGCAGACGGCCCCACCTTTGAGGCCGGGACGCCTAAGGCTCTGTTCGATCTGCGGGTTCCCAGCTTCAATAGCGCTCAGGGGCAATTCGCTGTCACAGCAGACGGCCAAAAGTTTCTGGTTGCGAACACGGTTGGGGAAATCATCTCGGTGCCGATTAACGTCGTGCTGAACTGGACGGCCGACGTGCCTAGATGATGATCGCCTGCGTCGTAAACCTGATAGCCCAATTCATCGAAACAGCCAGCACAAAACATCTCAACACTGATTGCGCAAAGAACGTCAGGCGCAAGGGATTCGCGCTTAAGTAACATGAGCGGGCAGCGTGTCCAGACTAACAGCCACTCAAACGTTGATTGTCGTTATTGAGGAACAACAGATGGCAGGCAGTCCGCCGACTGCCATTAAATCAGGATCGAGCTGGAATACTTCAGCGGACCGGAGTAGCGCCTTTGACGCCTGATTTGTAATCTTCAACGCTTGGATGGCAGGCAGTCTTCATCGTTTGCAGAATTACGTCACTCAGCCGCTTCAGGTCTGAAGGCAATTTGTCCTTCGTGTTGTCGTACCATTGCGCCGTCGCCGGCTCGGCATCGGACCCCATTCGCACTTCGAGTTTGTATTTGAAGGCATCGGGCGCGGCCACGTTCAGGTCGGGTCGGTTCCATTCCTTCGGATTGCTTTGAGCGACAGCATCAAAAAGCGGCTGCAACTGCCTGCTGTATAGCGTCCCCTTACAACCCTTGCGGACCTGTTGCGGCGACATTGGCTCTTCGTAACTGAACCTGCCTTCTGAATCGACAGATAAATTGCCGGTGCCCACGCCCGCAAAGCCGCCTGAAGTGGTGAGCTTCAAAGACCAGGGGCCTTTCTGAGGTACCGGCTCGACGCCGCACGACCCGGAAAGGACCAGCAGGAGCGTCAGAAATATTATGCTGAAGTTTGACACGGCAAAACTATACGCTCATGAAAGCTTGATCGCACGACTGATTCTTCGGAGGAAGACAAAGCCCGCGAATGGAATGACGAACACCAGCGGAATCAAAAGCACGAATGCTGAATGCTCCCAAAAGTCTGCCTGACGAAATGCACCGTTGAGAAACGGAATTCCCAAAGTCGTGCCGTAATAAATAACCAGCGGAAAGAGACATCTCTGAAAGGTCACGGGACGACGTGGTCGCGCATCAGCATTCAATGACTGGAGCGCAACTGTCCGCGTCTGCCTTCCAAAAATGAGCGCCCCGGTGTTGCCGGCGAGACACTTTCGCTTCACTGCGGGTTCATCTGCAACTGGCGGTGCGCCACTCACGAAGTCGCTGATGACATACAACAGCAAAAGGAAACCGAAATAGACAAAGATTCCTTCGAAGCGATGCAGTTGACCCGGGCTGAGCAGGCCGCTCTCAATGCTCATCGATCGCAACTGTAAAGCCGTAGTGATTCGCACGGTGTTAGCCACCAGGGTCACCAGGTACGCAATGAAGGCTGCGTAAGGAACGAACTTCCACGAAAGAGTTTGCGAACGGTTTCGCCAAAGGTGGCCCAGCGACAACATCAGGAAAGCCGTGATCAGGAAATTCACTCCGGCGCATGATGCCGCGATCAAAAAACTGTGGTCGCTGTTGATGTAGCCGGCATAAGACTCAAATTGAAAATTCTGACCGCTGATTAATTCGACCAGCGCGGTAGTCGGGGCCAGAATCCAGCGGAGTTGATTGACGCTGGTGGTTGAGTAGAAGAATTTGAGGCCGGCGGCGCAGAGCAGGACTGCTACGATTTGGGCGATGCGTTTTGCTTTAAGTCCGGGGTCCATGTTTTTTAGAAGATCCAATTAATGGCTGCAGCTTACCGGCGACACCCTGTTGGAAATTCGCGCGAGGCTGAGCCTCGCGCGGAGATTATTAACGGTGTTCCGGTGAGGCAGAGCCTCACCGCACTGTGCGACGGCAGAGCCGCAATCGCCTTAGTTCCCAATGCCCGCAAAGTGACGGCGGGAACGAACGAGAATGATCAGCGCAAACCCTAAAACGGCCATTAACAACCAGATGATTTCAGGCTCGCTGCCGACCGCCATGTCGCTGACGCCAACCGGCAACGGTAACGGCTGCTGAACGTCTTCGGCCTGACCGCTGGTGTTCGTCACCTTTTCGCGCACTGCGATGAACGAGGTGTACTGAGTCAGCAGATTGTATTTCAACCCCAGCGCAGTTATTTCCTTTACCTTCTCAGCCGGTGGAGTTCCGAACCCGTAATCCGAAAGTTCGGCTATGCGTGAACGCGCCCATAAGTATCGGAGCGCGCGATTGCCCTCGTCGGGAGAGACGGTGGAGACATCCAGGCGCGTGGTGTAATCCCCCTGACCTGTCTTTCCGTGCAACTCAAACGTTCCGCCGACTGAACCGCGCCATTTACCGAAGAGAATTACCGGACGCTGGGCCATCAAGTCGGGAAAATGCGTCGGGTGTACGTCGTACGTCTCAAAACCCGGCGAAGTGATTTGAATGTCGGTTAGCACGGGAGTCTGAATGTACTCGCGTAACTTCGCGGCCGCCGCCGGAGCTTCCGACGGATTGGTTACGATAAAGGGTTCACCCATGCCGGCTTTGGCTACGCCCTCGATCAGGTAACGATTTACTGACGAGCCGATACCAAACGCAAAGACATTGGCTTTATCAAGATGGTCACGGATGTAATCAAACACGCCGTGTTCTCCGGAAACGTATCCGTCGGTGATCAGCACGATGCTGCGCGAAATTGTCGTCTGCCGCGGAATCTTCATGGCCTGTTCGACTGCCGGCAACAACTCGGTGCCGCCGCTGCCGCGCTGTTGTTCAATCAAACCAATCGCGCGAGTGATATTCTCCTGGTTGGCTTCAAGTGAATTTGGCGAAAGCAGCGCAGAGTCGCCGGCAAACAAAACTACATTGAACAAGTCTGTCGGCCGCAATTTTCCGATCAGGTCGCGCAGCAACTGTTTGGAGGTTTGCAGCGGAAAGCCATCCATCGAGCCTGATACGTCGACCACGAAAATGTATTCCCGTGGCGGAGTGTCTTCGGTCACCGGACGCTGCGGCGGCTGGGCCATGTAGAGAAAAAAGTTTTCATCCTGCCCCTGATAGAGCAGCAGCCCCGCAGCAATCTGATTGCCCGCCAGTCGATAGCGCATGATGAAATCACGATTGCCCTGGAACGGGTCAGCATCGTCCATGGTCATTTGCGCGACAGTATTGCTCAACCATTGCGGCGTGATCTGGTGCGAGGTGCAAGCCAGTTCCTGAACAGGCAAGCCGCCCGAAATTCGCGCCGAGATATGCAGTGCGCTGGTTGGCTTCTGGCCTTCATGCGTGTATGGGCTCTTGACGAACTTATCGGTGTTGGCCGCACCGGCGGACTTCTCAGATGAATAGCGCGGGCCAACTACCGTCGGATAGACGAGTTCGTAAACACCGTCAGCCGGCACCAGAAGTTCGGTATAGCGCAGTTCAATCTCTACCTGTTCCTGGGGCATGAGATTGGCCAGATTCATCGAAAACACGTTCGGCCGATCCTGCTCGAGCAAGGAAGCGCTCTTCCCTTCCTTCTTGGCCGCCTCAAATTCCTGCTTGGCGGCATCTCTCTCTTTGATTTTGGCGACGATGACCTGATCGCCGATGCGCATGCGCATTCCGTAGACAGCTGCGCGCGTTGAAGCCGGGAAAACATAAGTCGCATTGATCGGCCGGCTTCCCTCGTTCCGATACGTCTGCAAGACCTTAACGTCAGCGATGACGCCCGAAATTGAAATGTCGACTTTTGTGTCCTTGAGTGGCAGGTGATCCACGGTGGGATCTCCCTGAACAAAGAAGTACGGCGACAAAGTCTTGTCGGCCGCCGGTTGGTCGCCTTCGCTCTGGGCTAAGACGGGAGAAGGAATGGTGGAAATGGCAAGCAGCACGAAACACATGCCTCGCGCCAAGAGTTTACTTAAGTCAATCATGGGATCAGCTCCTGATAATCTGTTGAGGGCCGAGGCCCTCTGAATTACAGGGTGATCCTACGATTCCTTCGAGAGGGAAATAATGTTGGCTACCACATGAGGCGATTGCATTAACCACATCGGCGGGGCGGGAGCGGCCACCAGATCCTGAACGGTGCTGGCTCAGTTCGGACTTTGCGTGATTTGGGCCCTTTTTGGGTTGTGACCTTTTTTTTGTAGCCCAGGCGTTTACGCCTTGGAATGAAAGGCGATAGTTTTTCAAAAGCCCCATTAATGGGGCTTTAAACCAAACGCGTTTTTCTGTTCCCAGGGGTAACCCCTGGACTACGGAAAAAGTCATTCCATCCTCGATCAGCGGTTCTTCACCAGCAACCGGCCACGAAACGACACCGTCTCTCCCGGCTTCATTTCATAAAAGCCGATCTTCAGTTTCTTAACTTCGGTCGCGAAGCTGTTTGAATTCTGAGTAATTCCCTCGAAAGTGCCGAAGTGTTGAGGAATCGCAGTCTTTGCCCGAACCGTACGCGCCGCTCGCGCAGCCATCCTCGGCTCCATTCCAAAGTGACCACCAATATTCAGCAGGGCCACGTCAATCGCATAAGTCTCGCCAATCGTTTCCATGTCCCGAAAGTAGGCCGTGTCGCCAGAGTGATAGATGGTTGGGCCATTCCTGATAATGATGACGAAGCCGGCGGGGTTCCCGCCATAAGCTCGCTCGGCCTCGTTTGGGCCGGCTTTGGGATTGAAGACACTACTCGAATGAACGGCCATGGTCATCGCCACAGTCACTTCGCCACCGGCAATTTGAATCTCGCCGCCGATACCCATGATGGCGTCGGTGCCGGCTTCTTTGGCGGGAAAGTCTGCGAGCTTGACGAGGTTTCCGGCCAGCTCCGGATTGCAGATGAGCGCCGCGCCGGTTTTCTTCGCAATCGCCGCGGCATCTCCCACGTGATCGCGGTGACCGTGGGTGATCAGGATGTAATCAGCCTTCGGAATCGCGTTCAAAGGGTCTTTGCCGTCTTTGGCTTCAGGGTTAGATGGATTTGAAAGCCACGGATCGATTAACAAGACCTTGCCGTTCGGAGTTGTGATCGAGAAGGCGGCATGCCCAAACCATTTCAGCTTTGTCTCCTGCGCGGTTGCCTGGTTACCGAATGCCAGGAGCAAGACGAAGGAAATAAAAGCGATGCGTAGAGGTTGTATACTCATATTTTTCGTGCTGTTGAAGCTCAATTGATTTCTCTCATCAAACAGCAGGTTCATATCCATGGTAACCACAACCGCAAACCGGTTGAGACCTTCAGCCCAGGGTTGACGCTTCGGCAACGCTGGGGATCGCGCAATCACAAATCGCAACCCTGTCAGGGTTGCGGATCGTCGCGGGACGATTTCCTTAAATACTGGGAGCGCGGGCGCCCTCGCCCGCGACGTTCGGACCATTGTTCGTT
>Ga0207428_10006810_pt1 | contig 10480 bp, 10 predicted proteins | sample RhiMethybrSRZTD1_FD_187600 | JGI IMG/M metagenome (GOLD analysis project Ga0207428, IMG submission 187600) | Populus rhizosphere microbial communities from Tennessee, USA - Rhizosphere MetaG P. TD hybrid SRZTD1 (SPAdes) (version 3) | ecosystem: Host-associated > Plants > Roots > Rhizosphere >... | reverse complement strand
GAGCAGGCGATGCGCGAGACCTGGAGCGTGGGCCGCAAGCGCGGCGTGGCGCTCGCCGACAATTTCGTCGAGGAGCGCCTGCGCTTCGCCGACGGCCTGCACGCCGATATGCGCGCTTCGCTGCTGCACGACCTCGAGGCCGGCGGCAAGCTGGAAGCGCCCTGGCTCTGCGGCGGCGTGGCGCGCATGGCGCGCGAGGCGGGCATCGACGCACCGGTGAATCGCGCAGTGTTCGCCGCGCTGAAACCGTTCGTGAATGGATCTGCGCGCAAAGCTTCTTGACCCCGCGCAGCAGGTCCTGCTTTACGGCACGACCCCGCCGCGCGAGGGCACCCCGCCCGAGCAGGTCGACAGCGCGGCGGACAAGCTCGCGGCGCGGCTCGCCGGCCTGCCGCTCGACGGCGTGGTGGTCTACGACATCCAGGACGAGACCGGGCGCACATTGGCGCCGCGTCCGTTCCCTTTCATTCGCACCATCGATCCGCGCGACTACGCTCGTTTCTTCCGCCTGCCGACGATCGTGTACAAAGCGCTCGGCACCCTGGATGAGTCTCAATGGCGCAAGTGGCTCGCCGAATCGGAGAAAAGCGTGCAGTTCCTCTCCATCGTCGGCCGCCCGGCTTCGGGCGTGCGCTATGCGCTCCCGCTGTCGCGCGCCATCCGCATCGCCGCCGAGAATCCGGCGTTCATCGTCGGCGGCGTGGTGATCGCCGAGCGCCACGACGCGCAACGCAGCGAGGCCGCGCGGCTGCTCGCCAAAGGCATCGAGGGCTGCGGCTACTTCATCTCTCAGGCGGTGTATCACGCGGCGCCGACCCGGCGGCTGCTCGCGGACTATCTGCGCGACTGCCGCGGCGCGGGCACGCAGCCCAAGCGCATCGTGCTCACCTTCGCACCCTGCGGGCGCGAGAAGACGCTCGCCTTCATGCGCTGGCTGGGCGTCAACATCTCGCCGGACACCGAGCGCGCCATCCTCGGTGCGGCGAACCCGCTCGCCAAATCGATCGAGATCTGCCGCGACAACCTGCGGCGTATCCTCGACGGCGGTTATGGCGGCCAGGTGCCGCTGGGGGTAAACGTGGAAAGCGTATCCATCAACCGCGACGAGATCGACGCCAGCGTCGAGCTTCTCCACACGTTGCGTGAGGCCATGGCCGGCCGGTGAGGCGCACCCTGACCCTCGCTGCTGTTTCCGTTTTTGCGCTTCTGGCGTTAGAGATCACATTCCTGCACTGGATGCGGCCGCTGGAAAACCGGTTGCTCGACTCCATGGTTCGCGCGCAGGCGGCTGAGCTCGAGCCCGACCCGGACATCGTGCTGGTCAACATCGACGAGAACAGCCTGGTCTCGATGGAGAAGGAGGCCGGGCGCTGGCCCTGGCCGCGCGTGGTGCACGCCGAGCTGCTCGAGGGCCTTGCGGCGCAGAAGCCGCGCGCGATCGTGTTCGACATCATGTTCACCGAACCCGACCAGTTCCGCCCGCAGGACGACGCGGCGTTCGCCGAGACGGTCGCGCAGCATCGCAACACCTATTTCCCGCTGCTGCGCCTGCCGCCCGATCGCGATGCCAAGGGCGCGCGCATCGCCGAGGTCGCCGGCGCCCTCGGTTTCACCAAGACCGCCGGCGCGGATGCCGAGGCGCGCGTCGCAGTGGTACCACCGCTGATCCTGCCCCCCGAGCAGTGGCGCGTCGGCTTGATCAGCTTCACCGAGGATGCGGACGGGGTCGGGCGGCGCTACCTGCTGCGCGAGACGGTTGGCGGCTGGCACATCCCCTCGCTGCCGGCGCGCGTCGCTGTGGATCTCGGCTACCCGATTCCCGACGCGGACGATCTGGTGCTCGCGTGGCGCGGTACCAAGAATGCCTTCCCGCGCGTCTCCTACTCGGACCTGTACGAGGATTTCAAGCGCTCGGCGCGCAAGCGGCCGGCGGACGAGTTCACCGGCAGGATCGTCATCATCGGCACCGCCGCCACCGGCCTCCACGACCAGCGCGTGACGCCGATCGACAGCCTGCACCCGGGCGCCGAGATTCTCGGCACGGCGATCGAGAACCTGAAGAACGGCCGCGCCATGCACTACGCATCGCCCTTGGTGCCTGCCGGCACCGGCGTGGCGCTGTTGTTGCTCCTCTACCTCGCGTTTCGCCGCGGAGTGGATGCACGCGCGACCGGCGCGACGCTCGCCGTGGTGACCGCGTCGCTGCTGGCGGGCCAGTACCTGCTGGTCGGCCGGCTGGTCCTGCTGCCGCTGCTTGCGCCGCTTGCCGCGGGCTGGACGTTTTACGCCGCCGCCGGGCTCGCCGAGTACCTGCGCGAGCGACGCGCCCGCCAGGAAGCGGTCAGCATGTTCTCGCGCTTCGTCAATCCGCACGTCGTGGCGCAGCTGCTCGACCGCGGCATCGAGACTTCGCGGCGCGACGTGACGCTGCTGTTCTCCGATATCCGCGGCTTCACCACGCTGTCCGAGACCCGCAGCCCCGAGGAAGTGGTCGCGCTCATCAACCGCTACTTCTCGCTGCAGGTCGACGTGGTGTGGCGCAACGGCGGCACGCTCGACAAGTACATCGGCGACTGCATCATGGCGATGTGGGGCGCGCCGCTGGACGACGCGAACCACGCGCGCAACGCGGTGGCATGCGCGCTCGACATGGCCGACACCCTGCAGGACTTCAAACGCGAGCTGGGCGCGGAGCATCTCGAGTTCGACGTCGGCATCGGCCTGCATTCGGGACCGGCGGTGGTCGGCCTGATCGGCTCGGAGAAGCGGCGGGAGTACACGGCGATCGGCGATACCGTGAACCTGGCGAGCCGTATCGAGGGCCTGACCAAGGACGCCAAACGCCGCATCCTGGTCTCGCGCGAAACCATGCAGCTTTGCGCCGGCGCGTTCGATTTCGTCTCTTGCGGAACATTCCCTGTCAAAGGCCGCGCCCAGCCGGTAGAGTTGTTCGAGCCAAGACGAAAGACATGAGAATTCTCAGCCTGCTGTTGCTCGTGCCGCTGCTCGCTGCAGCGGAGCCCGCCACGGTGATCCGCCCCGCCGAGCTCAAGCAGGAGCCCGCCTCCGACGCCGCCACCCTCGCCACGCTGCCCGAGAACACCGCGGTCGATGCGCTCGAGCGCAAGGGCGGCTGGACCCGCGTCAAGGCGGGCGCCGGCGAGGGCTGGGTGCGGATGCTGTCGCTGCGCCTCGGCGGCGCCGCCACCGCCAAGCCGGGCGCGAGCGGCCTGACGCAGGCGTTCAACGTGGCGCGCACCGGCACCAGCGGCACGCAAACGACGACCGGCGTGCGCGGTCTCGACGCCGACCAGATCGCGAACGCGCAGCCCAATCCTGCCGAGCTCGCCAAGCTGGAGAAGTTCGCCGCCAACCGGGACGCCGCCGCCAGCTTCGCGACCGAGGGCAAGTTGTCCGCGACCTCCGTGGCCTACCCTAAATGAAGGCTTTAGCGCTTCTGGCGATGCTGGTCGCGGCCACCAGTGCCCAGGCCCAGTTCCGCATGCCGAACATCGACATCAACAAGATGGTCGACACGGTCAAGAACGTCGGCAAGGCAGTGAAGGACATCGACGAGCCCGAGGAGATCGCGATCGGCAAGGACGTCGCCTCGCGCCTGCTGGGCGCGGCGCCGCTGGTCGCCAATCCCGGGCTGCAGCGCTACGTCAACAACGTCGGCCGCTGGCTCGCCGTGCAGACCGAGCGTCCGGACCTGCCGTGGCAGTTCGGCGTGCTCGATTCGCCGAACGTCAATGCATTCGCGGTGCCCGGCGGCACCATCTTCGTCACGCGCGGGCTGGTGGAGCGGATGCGCAGCGAGGCCGAGCTCGCCGGCGTGCTCGGCCACGAGATCGGGCACGTGCTGCGCAAGCACCACCTCAAGGCGATCCAGAAGGGTGCGCAAAGCGCGCTCGCCGGCGACGCGCTCGGCCACGCGCTGCGCGACCGCGCCGGCCCGGCGCGCGACAAGCTGATCGCCTTCGGCACCGAGATGTACAGCCGCGGGCTGGACAAGTCCGACGAGCTCGAAGCCGACCGCCTCGGCGTGGTGATCGCGGCGCGCGGCGGCTACGATGCCTACGGCCTGCCGTCGGTGCTGCAGACGCTGCAGGCGATGAACGCGCAGGACTCGGCGCTCGCGCTGATGTTCAAGACCCATCCCGCGCCGGCCGAGCGCCTGGATTCGCTGAGCGAGAAGATGCAGCCGGTGCTCGACGCCTATTCCGGCCAGCCGCAGCTCGCCGAGCGCTTCGTCCGCCAGATCAGGAAATAACCAGCCGCCAGGCTGAGCCGGCGCCGTCGCGGCAGACGCGATAGCGAAAGGGCATGCCCTCGCGCCCGGGCGTGAGAAAGCGCAGGTCGGTAAACCACACGCAGCCCATGCTCATGCCGTCGAACGCGGGCAAATCGGCGAACCAGCGGAAGAACGCGAGCGGTTCCGAATTCCACGCGCCGCGGATCAGATCCTTCTCCGTCTCGCCGTAGCGCTGCCGCGTGACCCACACCGCCTGCTCGAGCGGCAGGTAAGGCGAATCGACGCGGGCGATGAAGCCGTCGCCAGGCGCGTAGCGCCGCGCCTCCCTGCGCACCAGGTTCACGTGCGCAAATCGATGCGCCTCGTCGTCGCTGACAAATACCGTCCAGTTGAACGGCGAGACCGGCTTCGGGTGGACGGTGACCTTCGCATCGCGCAGGGCCTGCGATTTCGCATACTCGACGCCGAATTCGAGCGCGCGCTGCTTCTGCACGTACTGGAAAGCGACGTAGCCGCAGAGGACCACGCTCGCCACCACGGCTGGAATACGTGTTTGCCTGAAGAGAATTGAAAGTCCCAGCCCCGCGAGGAGGATGCCGCTGAACCAGAGGTCGATGATGAAGGTGGTGCCGATGCCCGCACGCCAGTCCGAGAGCGGCGCAAAGATCATGGTGCCGAAGCTGGTGATCAGGTCGCCGGCGATGTGCGCGCCGAGCGCGAGCGCGGTCACGCCGTAGAGCGCGCGCCAGCCTCCCGGCTCGCGCAGCAGCTTGGCCAGGATCCAGGAATAAAGCAGCGCCCAGGCCGGCAGCAGCAGGAGCGAATGCGTGACGCCGCGATGCGAGAGCACATACTCGACCGGCCCGACGAAGCTGACCACGAAATCGAGGTCGGGCGCGGCGCAGGCGAAGAAGCCGGCGGCGATGCGCCGCGGCAGTGAACGGGGTGGCGCGTCCTTCGGCGCGGTTGCCCTGGCAAGCAGCGCTCCGGAGAGCGCGTGGGTCAGGGTGTCCAGGCCCGGATTAGTCCGGTGCGCCCCGCAGCCAGTCCATCGCCGGCCCGACGCCGTTGAAGTTGCGCACCATCACGCCGTGGTTGCGCGCCAGCAGATTGACGAAGTGATTGGCGTTCTGCGCTTCCGGCGTGCGGTGCACGAGCGCGATGCGCTCCTCAGCGGTAAAGCCGATCGCGCGCAGGCTGGTGACCAGATGGTACTGGCTGGTCGGCGAGAGCGGAAATTTCTGGTCGAGCTCGATCAGGATGCGCTTGCGGTCGCGCTTGCGGCTCTCGGCCAGAACCTCCGCGCAAACGTGCGACGGTGGCTGATCCGTGTCGCGCCCGGACATCGTGACGCGCAAGAACTCTTCGTCCGCTTCGATGCGGTATTGCAATTCCTAGGCTGCCCTTTTCTTGCGCTGTGCGTCGCGCACGTGCATCTGCGCGTAAGCGCCGTGCGCCGCGGCTTCGGCGTCGCCGACGTGCACCGGCATACCCATGTCGGACAGCACCGAGCCGAGCGCCGAAAGGCAGAGCATCACGTTGTCCGGCCGGCAGCTGTAGCCCATCAGGCCGATGCGCCAGATCTTGCCGGCGAGCGGTCCGAGGCCGGCGCCGATCTCGATGCCGAACTCGTTGAGCAGCGTCTTGCGCACCTCGGCCTCGTTCACGCCCTCGGGGCACTTGACCGCGTTCATCTGCGGCAGCTGGTGCTTCTCGGCCACCAGCATCTTCATGCCCATGGCCTCGAGCCCGGCCTTGAGCGCGAGGTGATGGCGCGTGGCGCGCGCCCAGGCGTTCTCCAGGCCTTCTTCGCGGATCAGCAGCAGCGCCTCGTGCAGCGCGAACAGCGAGTTGGTCGGCGCGGTGTGGTGGTAAGTCCGCGTGCCGGCCGTCCAGTAGTTGAACAGCAGGTTCATGTCCATGAACCAGCTGTGGATCTTGTCCTTGCGCTTCTTCACGTGCTCGACCACGCGCTCGGAGAAGGAGACCGGCGAGAGGCCCGGCGTGCAGGAGAGACATTTCTGGCTCGCCGAGTAGATGGCGTCGATCTCCCACTCGTCCACCTTGACCGGCGTGCCGGCGAGCGAGGTGACCGCGTCGACGATCACCATCGCGCCGTATTTATGCGCGATCTGCGTCAGCAGCTTGGCGTCCGACTGGCAGCCGGTCGAGGTCTCGGCGTGCACGAACGCCACTACCTTGGCGTCCTTGTTCTTCTTCAGCGCGTCCTCGAGCTTCTGCGGGTCGACCGGCTCGCCCCACTTGTCCTCGACCAGCACCGGCGCGCCGCCGCAGCGGATCACGTTTTCCAGCATGCGGCCGCCGAACACGCCGTTCTGGCACACCACGACCTTGTCGCCCGGCGCCACCATGTTGACGAAGCAATACTCCATGCCGACCGAGCCCGGCCCGGAGAGCGGGAAGGTGAGCGCGTTCTTGGTCTGGTAGACGTAGCGCAGCAGCGATTTCAGCTCTTCCATCATCTCGACGAACACCGGGTCGAGGTAGCCGATCGCCGGCTGGCTCATCGTCGTCAGCACCCGCGGATGGATCTCGGTCGGACCGGGTCCCATCAGCGTGCGCTGCGGCGGATGGAAGGACTGGATGCGCTTGGCGGGGGCGAACTGGCTCATGTTTTCCTCGGAGAAAATTCCAAACGGCGCGTTCTCCGGGCGCGACTTGACGCGCACCGGGTTCTTCGTGCTGGCTTCGTTGATGACGTCGACCGCGCTGATCCGGCCATCGGTGATGCGCTCGACTTCGCCCGCCCAGCGCGCCGGCACGTAGCCGGTCTTCATCCAGTTGTGCACCACCGCGCGGTCGAGCTGGAAGGCCCGCGCCACGTCGGCCTGGGACCCGAACATCTCGACCAAGCGCTCTGCGCAGTTCATCCCGCAAGCTTAGCCTGTCAAATCCAGTTTGACAATCCGCCGACTGGGCCTTGGGCGTTTATCTGCGCCTAACATCGGCCCCATGGATATCGAAAAGACTCAGCCTCTCAACGACAAGGCCTCGGTCGACAAGAAGAAGGCCGAGTCACCGACCGCAAAGCCCGCCGCGCCGGCCTCGCAGAACGTCGAAGACACCCTGCCGCTCGGCAAGAAGGGCGGCAAAGCGGAGTCGCCGGCAAGCAAGCACCCCGCTCCAGCGAAAGCCCCCGCCGCCGAGCCGAAAACCGCCGTGGCGCCGACGGAAACCGAGCCCGCCCCGAGAATCGAGCCCACGCTGAAGGCCGGGCCCGCGGCGTTCAAGCCCGAAACGGCGGCCGACGCCTGGCTAGGCCTGCTCGCGATGCGCGGCATCGAGTATCTGTTCTCGAACGGCGGCACCGACTTCGCGCCGGTAGTCGAGGCCTATGCCAAGGGCCAGAAGCTCGGCTGGCGGTTGCCGCAGATCGTGATCGTGCCGCACGAAAACATGGGCGTGGCGATGGCGCACGGCTACGCCATGGTGACCGGCAAACCCCAGGCGATGATGGTGCACGTCGGGGTCGGCACCGCGAACGCGATCAACGGCCTGATCAACGCCTCGCGCCAGAACGTGCCGATCCTGTTCACCGCTGGGCGCACGCCGATCACGGAGTCCGGCGCGCTCACCGCCGCGCGCAATAACTACATTCACTGGGCCCAGGAGCACTTCGACCAGGGCGGCATGATGCGCGAGTTCATGAAGTGGGATTACGAGCTGCGTCACGCCGAGCAGGTCGAGACCGTGATCGACCGCGCGCTCGCGATTACGAAGAGCGAACCGCAAGGCCCGGTCTACGTGACTCTGCCCCGGGAGATCCTGGCCTCTTCCTTCCCCGGGAGTTTTTCAGCGAACCCCACCATCGTCCCCGCCTCCCCTCCGGCCGCCGATTCCGAGGCATTGGAAGAAGCCGCCAGGCTGCTTGGCAGCGCGCAGCATCCGTTGCTGATCACCGCGAATGGCGGCCGCACCGCCGAGTCCTCGCGCGCCATCGAGCAGCTCGCGCAGACGCTTGCGGTGCCGGTGATCCACTACCGGCCGCGCCACCTCGCACTCTCGACCGAGCACCCGATGCAATGCGGCTGGGATCCGCACGCCTTGCTGAAGGAAGCCGACGTGGTGCTGGTGGTCGACTGCGACGTGCCCTGGATCCCGAAGGAAGGGCAGCCCAAGCCCGACGCAAAGATCATCCACATCGGCACGGACCCGCTGTTCGCGCGCTACCCGCTGCGCGGTTTCCGCACCGACATCGCGCTCACCGGCGCCGTGGCGCCCACTCTGCAGACACTCTGGCGCGCGGCGCAGAAGCAGGCCGTGTCGGTGAAGCAGATCGAGGAGCGTCGCAAGACGATTTCCGCCTATTCGGCCAGCGTGCGCAAGAAAGCGCGCGCCGGGGTCGAGCCCATGCCGGCCACCATCACCGGCAAGTGGCTGTCGGCCTGCGTCAACAAGCTGCTCGACGCCAACACCATGCTGGTGAACGAGTACCCGACGGTGCTCGAGGAGATGACGATCAAGGAGCCGGGGCGCTATTTCGGCAATCCGTCCGCCGGCGGCCTGGGCTGGGGGATGGGCGCGGCGCTCGGCGCCAAGCTCGCGGCGCAGGACAAGACGGTGATCTGCGCGGTGGGCGACGGTGCCTACATGTTCGGTAACCCGACCGCGGTGCACTACGTCTCGGAGTCGATGCAGCTGCCGGTGCTGTTCGTCGTCGCGAACAACGCGCGCTGGGCGGCGGTGCATCGCTCCACCCTGTCCACCTATCCGAAGGGCCATGCATCGGAAACCAAGCAGCCGCCCTTCGCCACGCTCGAGCCCTCGCCGCGCTTCGAGCACGTGGTGCGCGCCTCCGGCGGCCTCGGCGAGCGGGTGACCGAGCCGGCACTGCTCATGCCGGCGCTGGAGAAGGCGCTGAAGTTCGTGAAGGAAGAGAAGCGCCAGGCGGTGCTCAACGTCTGCCTGGAAGCAAGCTACGTCAAGACCAGCTAGGGGCTGGGGACGGTGCCGGCTTCGGCGCTGACCTGGGGCTCCACCCCGAGGGCGGTGTCGATCTTCGGCGAGCCGATGCGGCCGACCAGCGGCAGCTTGAGGCCCGACGGGCCGACGCCGAAATTGAGGCTGAGCAGGTTGAGCTCGACGCCTTCCACGCCGCTGGCCGAGAAGCCGAGCACGCCGGCGAGCGAGAACTGGAAGCCGCTGCCGCTTGGCGCGGCGCCGACCACGCGGCCGCCGAGGTAGTCCTTGCCGATCGCGGTGGCGGGCAGGTCGGCCTGCAGCTCGGGGATCTGGCGCGTGACCCAGGCGACGAAGGTGTTCGAATTCGGCCCCGGCCAGAGCGTGTATTCCTTGGCGTAGGGATACTCGGAGGCGAGCTTGGCGACGCGCTTGATCAGCTCGTCGACGCCCGCGCCGCGCTTCTCGGCGTAGAGCTCGCCGGCGGAGCCGAACCAGCGGTCTGGAGCACGGGTACGCGCGACGAGCGCGGTGTCGGTCCAGCGCAGGCGCCAGCCGATCACTTCGTAAACCGTGTATTCCGGCACGCCGGAAGGCTTGACCGCGATCCACGTGTGCACGCCGAAGAGGCCCTTGATGCCTAGCGTGCGCGCGCCCCAGACCTGCACGACGGCTTCGTTGCCCACCGCGGGATCGTCGGCAAGGCTGCGGGATTCATCGGTGACCGACGCACCGGCCAGCGCGATCAGCCCGAGGAGGCTGGAGGCGGCGACGAAGCGGCTGAGGCGGCGCGTCTTCATGTTTCTTGATTGCTAGAACGCATTCTAGGGACGCCCGGATGACAAGTTCGAGCGCGCGGCATGCGCCGCGCGCAGGGCATCTGGCATTTCGTCACTTCATGTTCGTGAAATCGAAAAGCTTGCGGTCGAGCAGGTGCGACGGTCGCACTTCGGTGAGCGCGCGTAGCATGGATTCGACACGCCCGGGAGATTTGCGTTCCCACTCCCGCAGCATTTCACCGATCTGCTTGCGCTGCAGGTTGTCCTGCGAGCCACAGAGCGTGCAAGGAATGATCGGGAAGCGCTTCATCTCGGCGTAGGCCGCGAGATCGGCCTCGGCGACGTAGGCGAGCGGCCGGATCACCACGTGCTTGCCGTCGTCCGACACCAGCTTGGCCGGCATCGCCTTCAGCTGCCCGCCGTGGAACAGGTTGAGGAAGAAAGTCGCGAGAATGTCGTCGCGATGGTGGCCGAGCGCGATCTTGCTGCAGCCGAGCTCCGTCGCTACGCGATACAGCACGCCGCG
>Ga0207428_10006809_pt1 | contig 10480 bp, 6 predicted proteins | sample RhiMethybrSRZTD1_FD_187600 | JGI IMG/M metagenome (GOLD analysis project Ga0207428, IMG submission 187600) | Populus rhizosphere microbial communities from Tennessee, USA - Rhizosphere MetaG P. TD hybrid SRZTD1 (SPAdes) (version 3) | ecosystem: Host-associated > Plants > Roots > Rhizosphere >... | reverse complement strand
GAGTGAACACGGATAGCCGCAGGGCGATCTCGGGCGGCATCTGGTTCAACGGGGGGTTCTACGACGACGGGAACTCGACCAATAGCTCGATCGATCCGTACGTGAATTTCCGTCTCGCGACCAACTTGCAGGCAGAGGTGAGCTTTGGCGTCTCGAAGGACAAGATCGACGCGCAGTGGTTCGGAAACTTTCCGGATGGTGCCGGCGGGGTCCACTACAGCTTCGCACACCTGGACCAGGAGACCGTGTCGATGAGCATGCGCCTCAACTACACGATGACGCCGAACCTGACGTTCGAGTTCTACGGCGCCCCGTTTGTCTCGTCAGGCGACTACACGAACTTCCGCGAGACGAGTGCAACGCCTGAGGCAGACGACTACGACGACCGGTTCATGCCGTATACGCCACCGGCAAACACTGAAACGGCGTTCAAGTTCACGCAGCTCAGGACCAACGCCGTGTTCCGCTGGGAGTACCGTCCCGGATCGACGATGTACGTGGTTTGGCAGCACGGTCGCCAGGATTCACCGGCAGCAAACGACCGCCGTATGCAGCAATCGTGGAGTCGTGACTACCGTGACCTGTTCTCCGCCCACCCGAACAACACGTTCCTGATCAAGGTGGCCTACTGGGTGAACCGGTAAGAATGCAGAATGCAGAATGCAGAGTGCAGGATGCAGAGTGATCCGGTTCTGCATTCTGCATTCTGCATTCTGTATTCTGCATTCCGTTATTCCCTCCGCAACGTCGCGTTAGGGTCCACTCGCGTCGCCCGCCACGCGGGGATCGCGCATGCCAGCATCGCCGTCAGCGCCAGGATGAGCGGCGCCGCCGTGAAGGTCAGCGGATCCGTCGGCGCCACCTCGAACAGGAGCCCGCGCATCACGCCGGAGAGGGCGAATGCGCCCCCCACGCCGAGCGCGACACCGGCCACGGCGAGCCGGGCGCCGTCGCGCAGCACCAGTCGCATGACGGTCGACGCACGCGCTCCCACGGCCATCCGCACCGCGAACTCGCGCTGGCGCGTCTCCACACCATATGCGATCAAGCCATAGGTCCCGATGCTGCCCAGCACGAGCGCGAGCAGGCCAAAGCCAAGGAGCAGGACCGCGGCAGCCCGTGCGCCATTCATTGAGTCGTCGACCAGTGCCGTCATGGTACGCTCGCGGCTGAGCGGCGTATCCGGTGCCACATCGAGCATGATGCTGCGGATCGTGGCGGTCATCGCCTCGGGATCGCCCGAAGTGCGAACGGCGACGGCAAACGGCACAAAGGGGTTCTGGTCGAAGGGCACATAGACCGCCGGCGACTCGGCTTCCTTCAGGTCATTGTTGCGAACGTCGGCCGCGACGCCGACGACGGTCATCCAGCCGGGCCAGGGGAACCGGAGTTGCCCTCCAACCACATCACGGTTCGCCCAGTAGCGCTTCACCGCCGTTTCGCTCACGATGGCGACCGGCGCACCCGTGGACCCGTCGGCATCCGTGAACGAGCGACCCTTCCTGATCGAGATTCCCATCGCGCGGAAAAAGTCCGGCGTCACGCGGCGAAGCTCGAACAGCTCGAGCTTGTTGGGATCCGTCGTGAAGCCGTCGATCCACATCGCCATCCCGTGATTGGTCTGGTCGAAGGGAAGCTGGCTCGTGGCGGCGGCCGCCGTGACGCCCGGCGCGGCGCGCAGTCGCTCCACCGACTGCCTGACGAGCGCCCGCACGCGCTCGGATTCTGCATAACGAAAGCGAGGCGGATTCACCTGCGCGGTCACGACATGCTCCGCCGCGAACCCCGGGTCCACGTCCATGATCCTCGTCAGGCTGCGGACCAGGAGGCCGGCGCCGATCGCGAGCATGACGCCGATGGCGATCTGCGCCGTGACCAGCGCCGCCGCGAGACGGCGGTGGGGCGTGCCAATGCCCGAGCGCTCACTGCCGATCGCGTGCAGGCCATCGGCTTTCGCCAGGCGGCGTGCCGGTGCGATGCCCGAAAGGAGCGCCGTCAGAGCGGTCGCGACGACGGTGAACGCCACCACCCAACCGTCGAGACGAACTTCCTCGAGTCGCGGTGTGGTAGCGGGGAGCAACGCAACGAGGACGGGCACCAGGACGACGGCGAGCAACAATCCCGCCAGCCCTCCAAGCCCGGCGAGAAGCATGTGCTCGAGGAACAGCTGGCGCGCCAGGCGTCCCGGGCCGGCGCCCATCGCCGCGCGGATCGACATCTCGCGCGAACGGGCTGCGCCTCGCACCACGAGCAGGTTCGCCACGTTCGCGCATGCCATCGCCAGCACGAGTCCGACGGCGCCGAGCAGGACGAAGAGGAGTCGCTGGCTGTCCGAAACCATGCGATCGCGGAGGTCACTCACCTTCAACCCGTCGAGATAATCCGGCATCTGGGGGCGCCAGATCGGGTTGTCGCGCTGCAGCTCCGTGCCGATTCGGTAGACGTCGGTACGCGCTTGCTCGCGCGTGACGCCATCCTTCAACCGTCCGATCACCTGGTGGCCGTATGCGCCCCACGAGTAGCCGACCGCGGTTTCGAGGCAGCGTGGAGGAGAGCTGCTCGTGCATCGCGCCCCTGTCGGGTCAATCAACAGCGGCAGCCAGATCCTCGTTTCGCTGCTCGGGTAGGTGAACCCCCGGGGCGCTACTCCTATGACCTGCCGGCTCACGCCGTCCACCTCGATCGGTCGCCCGACGATATCCGGATCCGACCCGAACCGGTCGCGCCAGAGCGCATGACTGATCACCGCAGCATTTGCTCCCGGACCATCTTCGCCCTTCGCGAAGAACCGTCCCGTCATCGGGCTGATCCGCAACACGTCGAAGAACGCCGCGCTCACCTGCGCGCTCTTGAGCCGGATGGGCTCATCGGATCCGCTCAGGCTCACGTCGTAGTTAGGCATGTACGTCGCCACGGATTCGAGCGTCCGTGAGCGATCGCGGATGTAGGTGAACTCGGCGATCGAGTGACCGCCGTCCCAGACGCTCACCAGCGACTTCGTGTCGGGGAACGGGAGCGGCTGCAGCAGCACGGCGTTCACCACCGAGAAGATCGCGCTGTTGGCGCCGATGCCCAGCGTCAGCGTGCCCACGGCGACGAGGGTGAACACCGGAGAGCGGCGCAGGACGCGGAGACCGAATCGCAGGTCGCCGGAAAGGTCGCGCGCCGGACCAACGCCGCGCGCATCGCGACCTTCCTCGCGGAACCGCTCGACTCCGCCGAAGGCATGACGCGCACGACGGCGGGCCTCGTCAGGGGGAACGCCCCGGCGCTCGGCATCGGCAGCTTCCATCTCGAGATGGAACGCCATCTCGGCGTCCATGTCACGATCCGTTTGCCCGCCGCGCAGGATGGCGCGCAGGCGATGAAACAGTTGTTGCGGCGTCATCATATGCCGGCCCCCTGCAGGACGAGGTTCACGGCGCCGGAGTACACGCGCCACGCGCTGCTCTCGCGTACGAGGGCGCGGCGCCCGGCCGCGGAAAGCTGGTAGAACTTTGCTCGACGACCTTCATCCGAGATGCCCCACGCGGCGCGGATCAGGCCACGCTCCTCCAGCCGGTAGAGCGCAGGATAGAGTGAGCCCTGGCCGACGCGAAGCACGTCGCCGGATTGCTGCTGGATCCGGCGCGAGATCGCCCAGCCGTGCAGCGGCCTCCCGTGAAGCGTGGTGAGGATAAGGAGATCGAGTGTGCCCTGCTGCAGTTCCGGAGCGCTCATGGGTCCTTGCCTCGACTGTCGACAAGAGAATACGGTCGGCTTGTTGTCGACCGTCAAGGCATTGAGACAACGCGACCGCGCCGAGGGTTTAACAGGCCGGATTCTGGACGCCGCCGTCCGCCACCTGATCAGAGCGTCGCGTCGGCCCGGAGGGCGGTGGGGATGGTATCCCGGGATGCCAGGGCCTCGAGCGCGTCGCAGGCGCGTTCGGCGCCGTTTTCCGATCGCACCATGGCGCTGACCTGGGCGCTGCGTGCCTTCCATGCCGGTTCGGAGACCAGGTGCTTCAGGTGGTCGCTCACCGCCCGACGCTTGTATTGCGATGTGAAGACGACCCGGGCGACACCGAGCCGCGCGGCACGAACCGCGTTGTCTCCCTGATCGTGCGCGTGGGGAACGATCAGCATCGGGCGGCCCGAGGCGATCGCCGTGTGTAACGTCCCTGCCCCGCCCTGATGAACGATCGCGGCCGCGCGTGGAAACAGCTCCGAATGCGGCGCCCACTCCGCTACGAAAACATCGGATCCTCCACCGATGTCCGGTCGATGGCCATCGTCACGACCAACCAGGAGCACGACGCGAACGCCGGCGTCGCGCGCTGCTTCGAGACTGGTCTGGTAGAATCGAGCAGCCGACTTCGCCGCGACCGCTGCACTGCCGAGCGTGAAGACAACGGGCGGCGGCCCGGCGTCGAGAAACGCGCGAAGCGAATCGGACAGTCCGCCGAGGACGGCATCGTATGACACCGCGCCGGTCACGACGGTGTTAGGCGGCCAGTCACTCTGTGGCTGGGCCAGCACGCGCGAGAACATCGCCAGGTTCAGTTGCGGCGAGAACTGCCCGGCGAGTACCGGATCCTGTCCCGGTGGCAGGCCCAGGCGAGTGCGAAGCGCACGCACCGGCGCGCTCCAGGTTCTCGTCGCTACACGAGAAAACGGAACGAGTCGGCGGTAAAAACCCGGCAGGTTGCGTTGCACCGCCTCAGCGACTGGATGCACCACCATCAGCGGAGGGTCATCCTGAGAGAAAAAGCCGAGCGGTGCGAGCACGGACGACGCCCACCGTATGGCGCGATGCTCGGCAAGGACGGGTGCGGCATACGTCAGCGGATGCGACAGAAGGACGTCGTCGTCATCGATAATCGAATCGAGATCCTCGAACGCATCCTCGACGACCGGCATCATCAATTCGCGAATCAGGTACTCGGGGCCGCTGAGCGGCTCCATGATGCGTCGAACGATGTCCCGCTGGTTGGGATCGATGTCGGGTCGAACCGCGTGGCCGCGAAGCCCCGCAGCTTCAACGAACGGGATGTAATGGCCCGGCAGCGCGAGCACGACGTCGTGGCCGCGCGCCTTCATCGCGCGACCGAGTCCAACATATGGATTCAGGTCGCCGAACGACCCGAACGACGTGATGACGAATTTCACTGACGCAATGGCGGAAGCAGCAAACCGGGAGTCAACGAAGCGTTGAAATAAAACTCCCTTCGGTCCGGGCTGCTGCCTTTCGACTCAGCGTACGATGGCTTGTGGCTGGAAGCGAAGCGAGTCGATGACCTGGATCCCATCGTGCCCGATCAGCCGCCCGCGACGCAAGTCGTCATCCACGTGGCACGAGTTGCAGAAGTACGCGTACGTCTCGGTGCCGCCATCGTCCTCGTGGGCAATCATGTGCGCGTCGAGGAGGCTCACGGCCGTGTCGCAACTCCCGCAGATTCCGTAGCGCCACGCCAGTCGCAGATCCGGCTTGTGCAACGCGGCCTCGAAGCGACGCCCGGTCGTCACCGTTACGTGGCTCTCCTGCACGATGCCGCTGCCGGACCGGACGTTGTGGAACTCGACGTGATTCCGGGTTCCACAATCGCAATCGACGCGGCCACGAAATTGTGCCCGGCGCGTTCTTGCCTGCATCGATCGCCCGCACACCTCACACCGACCTACATCACGGATTCCTGGGCGTTGCCGAGTTACAACCAGTCTTGCCGAGCGGTGCGCGTCCGCGACTACGGGAACCGGCACGGCAAAGCGGGGAAACCACCGGGGCCACTTCATCTGCTTCTCGTCCTCGAGTCGTCCAGCTTCCTGATAATAGCTGCCCACGTATCGGACGTAAGACGGCGATTTCTCGTGCCAAATCGGCGTGAGTGTGGCGCGTATGAGGATGAAGCCGGTAACTTGTCGCGCAGCCAAACTGTTCTCACCAATGCGTTTTCACGAACATCCGCGTTTTCCAAAAGGCTTCAGCTGTGCCAGTCGTAACTGCGGACTGAAGCCAGTCGATAAGGATCTGGCGCTGTTCGTGAGCGGTCGTGACGCGAACGCCGCGGCGATTTTCACTCGCAACCAGTTTCCCGGAGCGCCGGTCATTCTTGGCCGCGAGACGATCCGCGGAGGCCAACTGCGCGCGATCGTGGTGAACAGCAAGGTGAGCAACGTGGCGACTGGAGCGGCCGGCGTCGAAAACGCGAGGCGCATGGCCGGTGCGGCGGCCACGGAATGCGGTACGTCGCCCGACAAGGTGCTGGTGAGTTCCACCGGTGTCATCGGTGTGCCGCTGCCTATCGAGAAGATCGAGGCAGGCCTGCGCGGGATGACTGTGGAGCTGACGGATGATCCGCTCGTCGGCGCGCGCGGGATCATGACCACCGACAGTCATCCCAAGGCGCTGTCGGCGACGATCGGTGGCGCGACAGTCACCTGGATCGCGAAGGGATCGGGCATGATCGAGCCGAACATGGCGACAATGCTCGTCTACATCTTCACGGACGCCGAGTTCGATCCGCGCACGCTGGACCGCATGCTGCGGCGCGCGGCGTACGTGTCGTTCAACATGTTGTCGGTCGACACGGACACGAGCACGTCGGACACGTGCGCGATCCTCGCCAACGGGATGGCCGGCCACGTGAGCGAGGAAGAGTTCCAGAAGGCGCTCACGGCCGGATGCATCCGGATGACCGAAGTGCTCGCGCGGGATGGCGAAGGCGCAGAGCATCTTCTGCGGTGCACGGTACGCGGCGCTGTCGATGAGGCCGAGGCGCGGCTGGTGTCGAAGTCGCTGGTGAACTCGCCGCTCATCAAGACCATGGTCCACGGCGCGGACCCTAACGTGGGCCGGATCCTGATGGCGGTGGGCAAGTGTTTCGAGGCGACCATCCGTCCATCGGAAACCGACGCGTGGGTCAACGGCCACCAGGTCGTGCGCGGCGGCGCGAGGGTCGATTTCGACGATGCCACGGTGCGCGAAGCGCTCAAGGCGGTCGTGGTCGACGTCGAGGTGTCGTTAGGTGTCGGCCAGGCGTCAGCGACGGCCTACGGCTGCGACCTCACGAAGGGGTACGTCGAGGAGAATGCCTCTTATTACTCGAGTTGAGAGTTGAGAGTCACACGACGCGTACCAGCTACAGGCGATCGTCAGGTCTTCCCGCCCTCCACCGTCGTGTGCGTCTCGCGGTCGAGGTACTTGAGCATCTCGAGGAACCTCGGATGTTCGCGAAGCGGGTCGAACATCGGGTTCACGCGCGCGTACACGAACCAGCCGCGTCGCTCGTCGATTGACCGCTGGATCCAGTCCAGGGCCGAGTCCCATTGGCCGAGCCCGAGCGACAGCGTGCCGAACGACACGGGTGACACGTAGCCGTCCTTCGCGGCCGCCTCCAGGCGCCCGCAGATGTCCTGCGCCTCCGCCAGCTTGCCGCGCTGGGCGAGCACGTAGCCTAACGTTGCGTCCGCGTACGGGCCGGCGCCGGGCAGCGCGGCGGATTCGCGGAGCACGCGCTCGGCTTCGTCCAGCTTCCCCATCCTGAACAACGCCATCCCGAGCAGGCGGTAACTCTCCTCGGCCACCGGATTCATCGCGATCGCGCGCTCGGTGTGGAAGCGGGCCTGCTCGAACCGGCGCGCGTAGGCGTAGACGCCGCCCAGCCCGCGACGGATGCTCACCGAGGCGGGATCCAGTTCCTGCGACATGTGCGCCTCGATGATCGCTTCCTCGACCTGCCCGCGCGCAATCAACAGGAACGCGTACCACTGGTGCGCCGTCGCATAGCCCGGCGCGAGCTCGATGGCGCGCCGGAACTCCCGCTCCGCCGCCGTCCAGTCCCAATCATATATGAAGAGGCTCCAGGCGAGCGATGCATGCGCTTCGGCGAGCGTTTCGTCGAGCTCGATCGCCTTGCGGGCATACTCCTTGGCGGCGGCGAATCCCTCCTGCACCGGCACGCTGCGGTAATCGACGTGCAGCGCATAGGAATCCGCCAGCCCGGTGTACGCCGGTGCATAACGAGGATCTTCGGCGAGCGCTTCCTGGAAGTACTTGATGCCGGCCACGACTCCTTCCTTCGTGCGCTTGTTCCACTCGTAGCGCCCCTTCAGGTAGAGATTGTAGGCATTGACGTTGCCGATGTACCGCGGCGGGATCGGCTCCGAGAGATCGGCGAAGGTGGTGGCTCGCAGCGCGTCGACGATGGTATGCGCGATCTCGTCCTGCAGAGCGAAAACATCCTCGAGCGTGCGATCGAAACGCTGCGACCAGAGCAGGCTGCCGTCGTCGGTCGACGAGAGCTGCGCCGAGATGCGGAGCCGATCGCCGGCGCGCCTGACGGTGCCCTCGATGACGGCGGAGGCGCCAAGGATCGCGCCGACGGCGCGCACGTCCTGCACCTTCCCCTTGAGCCCGAACACCGACGTGCGCGATGCCACGCGGAGCCCGCGCACCTTCGACAGCGCGTCGATCAATTCGTCGGTGATGCCATCGCTGAGGTATTCGTTTTCCGGATCGGGACTCGCGTTGACGAACGGCAACACCGCGATCGAACGCATGCGCGCCGCGACGCGCGACGTCGGATCATCCTCGAGCGCCGTGATGAAGGCGGCGACCCCGGTGAACCGTTCGGCAGGATCCTTTGCCAGGGCACGCGCGAGTGCGCGCACGATGCCTTCCGGGACCTCAGGGCGCAGGACGCGCGCGCTGCGCGGAACTTCCGAGACGTGCCTGGCGACAATCGTTTGCACCGGCCCGCCGCTGAACGGCGGCTGTCCGGTGAGCATTTCGTAAATGACGCACGCGAGGCTGTAGACGTCGCTCGCATTCGTCAGGTTGGCTTCACCCGCCGCCTGCTCGGGGCTCATGTACTCCGGCGTACCAACAACAAGACCTTCGTCGGTCCGGAAGTCCGTGCGGAAAGACGGAGCGCGCGCGATTCCGAAGTCGGTCAGCACGGCGTGTCCGTCGGTGAAGAGGATGTTCTCCGGCTTCACGTCGCGATGAACGACGCCGCTGCGATGCGCGAAGTCGAGTCCCGCGCCGACTTCTTCCGCGATCCGCAACGCATCCTTGATGGAAAGCGCGCCGTCGGTCTTCAGTCGAGTCCTGAGTGAACCACCTGATACGTACTGTGCGACGTAGTACAGCATGCCATCCGCCATTCCAGAATCGATCAGCGGCACGATGTGCGGATGCGTCAGGCGGGCGGCAATCCCGATCTCCCGGAGGAACCGCTCCGTGCCGAGGTTGGCGGCCAGCTCGGGACGCAGCACCTTGATGGCAACGCGCCGGCCATGGCGAAGATCGTCCGCGCCATATACGGTGGCCATGCCGCCGCGACCGATCTCCTCGTCGATGACATACCGGTCGGCGAGCGCTTCGCGGAGCGCGCCTGGTGCGCTCGAAGCAACGGATGTGGGGCGCGATGTGGACGCTTCACCCATACTAGGACGATATCACGTGGCCAGAGCGGCTGTCAGCCTGCCGGGAAGCCGAAATCGGCGAGTCAGGGCGTTCCGGCGCGCCGCTTCAGTGCCTCGAATTCCTCATCGAGCGACTCGTTCCCCAGGTGATCGGCGATGCCGGCGATTTCCTCGGCTTCCTTCCACTCGAGTTCGAGCAGCGCCAGCTCCCCCTCGAGCGCGCGTCGCTCGTTCTCCTCGTTCACCGCCATCTCCACGGCGAGTCGAGTCTCGAGTGGAAGTCTCGAGATGCCGTTCGGAACCGCTCCGCGCCGCCGGTTGGACCTCGTGTTCCACTTCCACGAGCGCTCGACCACCGGCTCGGGCGCGAGGGCGAGCCACTGGAGAAACTTCTCCGGGTCGCCTGACGACTCGATCCGCTTCACCGCCGTCTGGACTTTTTCGCGAGAGGCACCGCCGACATTGACCTTCGGCATGATGAGCGCCGTCGCGCGTCGCGCATGTTCACCCTCGAGCCGGATCCTTCCTTCCTTGTGATGGAGGTCGAGCGACCATCCCTCGGAACGGGGATCGCCGAGGACGATGCGCGTCTTGTCGGCGTGCTCGCCGCGCACGGTGAGCTTCTGACCGTTAGGCGCCGTGACGATCGCGAGGCGCCGCTTCTTGCGCGCGACTTCGTACAGCGCGTTGAACATCTGGTACATGCCGTAGCCACCGCCGGACAGGACACCGGCCATGCTGCCGGCGATGACGATGCCACCGCCGACGGCCGCCGCACCCACACCCAGCATGATCGCCCGCGTCCGTCGTCGCCCGAACTGGTCGCCGTACCGCCACGCGGCGAACTCCGGCCGCATCGGCTCGCCGATGCGAACGAGCTCGAGTCCCTCGCTCAGCCGCGCGAGCCCGATGTTGTCCGTCGAGACGCGTTTTCGCGCATCGTGGAACAGGCGCTCGCAGGACTCGATCGCTTCCCAGCGCTCCTCGAGCGGCGAGAGGTTCCATTTCTCGCACTTGCGGCAGACAACCCAGAGCCGCCCCTTCGCCTGGTCGAACGCGAGGCGTCTCCCGAC
>Ga0207428_10006806_pt1 | contig 10483 bp, 14 predicted proteins | sample RhiMethybrSRZTD1_FD_187600 | JGI IMG/M metagenome (GOLD analysis project Ga0207428, IMG submission 187600) | Populus rhizosphere microbial communities from Tennessee, USA - Rhizosphere MetaG P. TD hybrid SRZTD1 (SPAdes) (version 3) | ecosystem: Host-associated > Plants > Roots > Rhizosphere >... | reverse complement strand
TCCTCGAAATGCTGCTGGATTCGGTCGCGCACTGCGGTGATATCGACGATGGTTCCCGTTTCAGTTTCCGCCGCCGAGCAGACGGCAATCACATTCGCCAGAGCGCCTTTAGTCACCATCAGATGCATCTCCTCATGGACAACCAGGATACTCAATCGCTTCCGAAGAAAATCATAGGGAATCTCGTCCGTTTTCTGGTAACCGGACAGGTCAAAGTGCCGATGGGTGCGGATGGCCTCATCGATCGGGTTCGTAAAGCCTGTCTCGTAAAAAGCATTGAGATAAGCGTGAAGAAGGACTCTATCGCTCGGATTACCTTCCACATCCAGAGCGGATTGCAAGCGCACAATCCCTTCAGTCAGGGTTCCGGTCTTATCGGAGCAGATCACATTCATGCTGCCGAAGTTTTCAATCGAAGCGAGCCGTTTGACAATCACCTTCGCGTGAGCCATCCGTTTGGCGCCGTGAGCCAGGTTGATGCTGATAATCGCCGGCAGCAGTTGCGGCGTCAGCCCAACAGCCAATGCCAAAGAAAAGAGGAAGGAGTCCAGGACCGGTCGTGCCAGATAGACGTTGATGGCAAAGATGGCGACCACCAGCACCAGCGTAACTTCCATGAGGAAATAGCCAAATTGCCGAATGCCGCGTTCAAAGTCCGTTTCCTGCGGCCTGAGTTTTAATCGCTCGGACACCTTGCCGAACTCGGTTTCCTTGCCTGTACCGATGACAAGCGCCTTGGCGCTGCCGCTCACGACGTGGGTCCCCATCCAGACTACGTTGGTTCGCTGCCCCAGCGGTGTCTCTGCCGGCAAAACAGCTACCGCTTTCTCTACAGGGAAAGTCTCCCCGGTCAACATGGCTTCATCGACAAAAAGGTCTTTGGATTCCTGAACCACACCGTCTCCTGGCACGATATCGCCAGCGTTCAGGATGACGATATCTCCGGGGACAATCTCTTCGACTGGAATTTCTTTGGAGACTCCATCACGCAGCACCGCAGCCTTGATTCGCACGATGGCAAGCAGCTTTTCGACGGCGTTGGTTGCACTGCGCTCCTGCCAGAATCCCAGAAGGCCGCTTACGAGGACAATGGCAAGAATAATAAAAGCGTCAACAGGATCATGTAAGAAGAATGACAGTGCGGTTGCAAAGAGAAGAATGAGGATGAGCGGACTCTTGAATTGAGCCAGCAGGAGTGTGAGCACATCCGACCGTTTTGGAGGCTTCAGGCGATTTGAGCCATAGCGGGCGAGCCGTTGTCTGGCTTCCTCGCCAGTCAATCCTTCTTTCGCCGTTTGAAGCTGCTGCAGCATCTCGGTTGCAGAAAGACTCCAAAAGGCCAGAGAGTGTTGGTTCACAATGTTCCTGTGCGGGCAACCTCTAATTTAGAAAGCGTTGTCGAACTCTTGCCACAATCTGGCGATCCGTCATCTTGTCAACTGTTTCAATACCAACGATGCGCCCATCAAGTTTTTCACCCTTCAGACGTTTTTTGAGCTCGGCCTTTGCCTCGCCAGGACCCAAGATCAGAATAGCTTCTGCATCGCGAATACAAGCAATTACCGCATCGTAGTAAATGTTGAGATGTCCTGTGAACGCTCTCTCGCGGCTGTCGTCTGCCGGTACCTGCTGGACTTCATGTGGACCCTTGAGAGGTGAACCACCCGAACGTCGGAGCTGTTTTTCAACCTTCGATATGATGACCTTCGTTTCCTGCGCTTTGCCCGTAATCACCACGATCACAGCCTTCCTATGGTCCATCCACAACCCTACTTCCTTTTTCATCATTTCCTCCTTCCGTCTCTAAGGCTCACGTGCTTCCTTCCACGCAAGCTGTGCGGCCAGCTTTGGCTTGCTCGGCTGGCGTTGCCCCAGCGGCAGGCGCAGAACACAAAGGCCGTTCTCGGTGGGTGCCTTGATCACGGGTTTGGGCTTGTCCTCCAATGCACGTTGCCTGGGCCATGGTACACGAGCGCTTTCATTGTGGTTCTCCTTTGTGATTGCGTCTTGCCAATCACTGGCCCACCCATTTTCGCGTCGTGAGCCTCGCGCCGTTGGATCACGAAAGTGCGCCAGTGCGATGTAGGCTCTTTGTGAGGGTTCTATTGTTGTTCACCTGCTTGTGACCCGTGTGATTCGCAATACCGCAGATACGGCATGCCGCGGTGTCAAACTGCACTGGCTGAGTCTCAGGAATACAAACGAGATTAGTCTGTTATGAACGAGCCAGATTTTTGTCTCTGGCCGCGTGAACCCATCGCAGTCTGCACGTCAATCCTTGCACGCTCAGAAAAACTGCATGACCCGGCGAAACTTCTCTTACGTGGGAAACTTCTCGATAGTGCTATTTCTTCAGTTCCGCTGCGACCATGGCTTCAAAATGGAGCTTGATATAATTCTTGTAGTTGGCAAACCTGGTGGAAGGGGCTACGGGCCTAGATGAAGAGACTCTAGCACATTGCGAGCACACGTTGGAGTTCATGACCACCTGTTTGATCGTCAATGAACCTCCACAATTCTTGCACATTCTTGGCATGGTTTTTCACCTGCTGAACCGCGTCTTTGGACTTAGCAAAGCGGCTGAAACCTCGGACTCGACTATCTGCTCTCCTGAAGTGAAGCGGGAATTGAGAATTACCGCAAACGGGCGGTTGATGATTTGTTGCTAGACTCTGAAATCCCCTTGACGAGTTGGGCAGTCCTTGCGGGCTCGCTAACGCGGGTGGCAACATCGCTTTGAGAGATAATACCCACAACCTGGTTTTTGTCATCGACAACGGGAATGCGCCGCACCTGATGGCTGGCCATTGAATCCAGTGCCACCTGAAGATCGTAGTCTGCGCGGCAAGTCACGGGGTTGCGCGTCATCACTTCCTGGGCACGCGTGCTTCCGACGTCGCGTTTGTCAGCGACCACCTTCAGGGCGATATCACGATCGGTAATGATCCCCAGGAGCTTTTTGTTTTGATGGTTTTCGATCACAGGCAGAGAACCTGCGTCCTCCTGTCTCATTAATTGGGCCGCCCGGTCGACGGTGTCACTGGCAAGGCAACACACCGGATCATGAGTCATTAGCTGGCTGCAGTTTGGCATTGGTGTTTTTCCTTTCTGGAATGAAGCCTACAGTTGATTCCTTTGATTGTCTGTTCACTTCTGGTCGTTGGTTAGATCAGTTTTGTACAGTCCCAGCTGATATGACGGGCCGCTTGGCTGAAGGAATGATACTTCCCTTAGTCGGCTCGACTCTTCCCGTATCTTGCACCACGAACACGGAGTCGATGACTGTTGAACCAAGACAATGCCTTTGCCTCGGCAGCCATAACAGCGAGAGTGCAGGCCAAAATGCCCCGTTAAAGTCAGCGCACCTCTCTGGTGGGAATTCCTTCAGATGTCCCTATAGCAGTTTCCATTAGGAAGGCCCCACTTTTTCACGGAGTCCTTCTGAGGTCGTGCATGGAAAGCTTCTGGCATTTCTCAAGTGGACTTTTTGTGAGCCTCGGTCAGTGAATTCGCGCAGAGGCCAAAAGCATCGTTGCAAGAGTGCCAAGGGCGAGAACAGAGGGATAAGCCCGCATTCAAGCCAGGGATGACCTTCTTTGTGTTTGAGAGATTTTTTCACTGTGGGAGGTTTCACGAAGACTTAGACAGCAAGCTACTGAGGGACGCACGATACGCTGCGAATCTTGAAAGGAAACACCCAAAGGATGAAATTGAGGATTAGATCGTTGGGAGCATAGCTGCCAGGGATTCAGTTCAACTCTGGACGCAGGGAAAAGCAGATGTCGACGCACTCACCCTCTGTCAGTTCATTGTTCACCACCACGAGTGCTTCCATCTGGTCGGGCAAAGGAAGCTCTAGAATGCGTTCTCTCAGCTGTTGGAGCGCACTTCTGCGGTAATCAAAGCTTCGCCCTTGACGAGAGAACGATTCCACCGCGGCGGCAATGACTTCTTGGAACCGCCGGGCCACTGTCGGCCACCGAAACAAATCGACGGTCATGGAGTTCACCCTCGACCAACGAGCGTAGCGGAGTTGGGTGCCAGATTTCGAGCAGAATGCCACACTGCCCGAGGAAATTGGCTCGTGTCGGAAGCTTGCTCAGGATGGGTGGATATTGGGTCGGGAGGAGGGTTGTTGTTTGCCTGGAAGGTTCGTTCCAGAGCTGCTCCCACCGTGTCGCGGAGCTTCCAGGAATCTCTTATGGCCGTTTGAGCCGCTTCAATGAGTTGCCTGGATTCCTGAATCAGCTTTTCGCAGCGTTCGCCGATCTGCTGCTTGGTTTCTTTGTCTGATTGTGGTGACATTGGGTCTCTCGATGGGAATTTATGACTCACGCGTTTCGCCGGCTGATCATTACCGAGTTACCGCTTCAGGCGAAACGTAAACTGCCCGCACCGCGCACATTTCCAGTTACCCCCAACACCCAGCAAGAGGTTATAGCGGGACGACAGCCAATTGTGACCGATGACCCAGCAGAACACCCGCTTCAGCGGCTTCATCAGTTCGCTACCTCCGTGCTTCGCGCGCGGGGCCGCTTTCGTCTGCCACTGCATGATTACCTCCCCACAAAACTTGGCCGCCACGTTGCGCTCTACGCCTTCGGCCGTATTCTCCAGTTCAGATTCTCGTTCACAATGGGCTCATGTTAGTCTCGGACAATTCGCGTGTCGTCTCTATATTGCTCACACATGTGGTCAAAATTGCTCTAATGAAGGGCAGACAAGAAATGTTCATTTAGACCTGCCCGGCTCGCGAGTCCTTAGGCAATAGGGCTGCGCCGGCGCCAAACCGGGACCGTAATCGCGAATCCAGCCACTCTCTGCTGGCCGGGCTTCTGAGCGCTCAATTTCGTAGGTTCATTGAGAAATCACCTGCACCAAAGAAGAACTCGAGAAGTTGTCTAATGATCAGCTCGATCGAATCGCTGTAGGCAAGAGTCTAACGGCGGCTTGCTCCTTGTGGACCAGGCAACAGGGATCTTGACAACTCACCCTGCGACGGAAATTCCATACGAAAGAAAGAACCCTGAGTTCATCCCGTTTCAGGTTGTTGTTTTGGAGCTGAAGCAGGGACACCGAGGCAGCCACCCTGAGCAACGCTGGCCCACTGACCCTAGGACCCAACCCTGCCTGCCCCCGGCATCGACGTGTCGCGTTTCCACGTGGAATACCGCAGGGCATGGGCGTAGAATGGAATGGAGAATTAAGACTGGCAGCAACTGGAAAGGGGTAACATGGCACGAAGGAAATCAGCAGGAGAGCGGCGTCCGGAAAAAGTAGAGAAGCCGAACCAATACTGGGAAAAGTTTAGGTCCATACTACACGCTACAGAAAACCGTTGTGACGCGCTTGCCCTAGCTCTGGCGATGCCTCGTCAAGAGACTCCGGGCCGGAAATTTCACACGAATCTACTATGGTTTCTTCAGGACTTCACTGTTCCAAACGAGTCAAACCTAGAGGAACGATCCTTGTATCTGGAACTCATTCGGCGGTTTGATGCCGCTGGCGAGCTTAAGCCAGGGATGAAGTGCCAAGTTGAGAAAGCCCTTCAAGCCCACTTCGCAGGGGCGCATTGAATGCCGGCCTGCTTACCCGGCTGACTCTCGACCCAACCCGCCTAGCAACGCTCAGCATCACTAGAACCAACTTAGACAAATCGCAGCGCAAGGATGGATAAAAGGGTGTAGTATGTAATCAGTTTCCCCCCACCGAGACAACTCCCTGCCTCTCTGCGAGAAACCGAAAGAGAGGGCAAAGTGCTGAACACAAAATCACCTTGTGAAACACAGAACGCGCTACTCGCTGAGTACCTGGCAGAGCTTGAAAAAATGAGAGTTGCCCAACGCGAACACGTCGAGATTTTGAAGGCAGGCACGGGCGGCGCAAAACCGCAACTTGAAGAACTCATGAACGAGTGCAGCGCAGCGCGTTCCCGACATGTGAAGCATCTGCGCGACCACCACTGCTAGAACAACCCCTGGGAATGCTAGCCTTGTGGTGGCCCCGTCAAAAAACAAAGCAAAGTGTTGCTGGGCGTGTCGATGGCGAAACATATCCTCACCCAGCGGTTTGCCACATATCGTCCCCACTAACACTGCGAGGTTCCCTGAAGCCAGAATTGCAGATCGCCAAGCAGTTGAATTCTCCGAGTCGATCGCGGATCAAGGCTATCAATGAGTTTTCCCGCGGCAGAGCTCCCAACGCATCGACCCGGTCATACAGTTGCTGAATCGCGCTGCGGCTGAAATCGAATGCTCCACGCTCCTCAGCATCGAGAAACGACTCGACAACTGGAGTAAGAATCTCTTCGAAAGGAAGTGCCTCTATAGGCCATGCGGAAGTTCTGACTGGCATAGGCTTTCTTTATAACAGGGGCTGTTTGGGAGAGATGCTTAAGATTGACCGCTCAGATGTATAAAATTGATCAGTGCTCGGCGGCGCTTTTGACGCGTCTGGATGAAACCCTGGCGACGCAGATCTTCCAACCAAAGTCCCACGACACCGCCGCAGTTGAGGTAGAAAATCGTTTCCAGCCGGCTCAAGTTTCGCCACGGCCCTAATGAATCTGCGAGCTCCGCCCGAATCTCGCGCGTTTGAATGGTTCCATCGGGCCCCCGACGAAACTCGACCAGGGTGTTTGGTTGAGTACCGGGAATTGTGAGCATCGTAGAATCCTCGAAACCCTAGAAAGACTCTGAGGACTCTCAGGCGACAGCCCTATCCTTGGTTGATAATGAAATGACGAGCGGCACGAAACCTAGTAGGTGTTGCAGTGGTCAGCTGTCGAACAGAAGCTTTCTGGGCCTCCTCGATTCCGAGCTCGTCGACGTCTGCCAGCGCATGGGGCTTCGGAGACTCACGCAACCGGTGCGAAAGAACGGGGTCCCTCATGCAAGGGTCGTCCTCGCAGGGATAAACTTTTCTCTGGTTTCTTTGGCTCGCTGCTTGAGGTCTTGGCCGGGCTTGACGATGATCGTCGTGTATCCATTCTTAACCCTAACGTTGTACATCTTCCCAAGTCCCGGCCAGGTACCCCGATAAACAATTTCTGGAAGTTCTCTATTCATAATCTCTTGGTTGCTTGATGCGACTGTCGGGCCAACGGCTTTCTGAACTCCTTGACTGGCTTTCGTAGCCTTCGACCGGCTTCTTTGTTCAGTTTTCTTCCTAACGACAGGGCCTTGTCGTCCGCCGCTAAGTTGGGAAAACGCTGCATGATCTGGCTTCTGGTTTCCTGCGAAAGGTCGTCAATCTGATTCTCGAGAAACTTCTCGTTCTGGCGCAGAAACACTTTGAGAGTCGCCTTATGCCCATCAAGCTGCTTGACGACAATCCATTTAGTCCCGACACCAGGTTCAATGCCGTAGAGTTCAACTTGAGTGTGACCAATGGGGATCGCGATCGACTCGACATAGCTGACGCGACAGGGGTCGTCAGCGAATACGGCAAAGTTCATGTCGTTTCCTGCATAACCGAACTTGTGATGTTGCAGTTCCATGATTCTTGCTCCTCGCGCTCAAATCCGGCCAGGACGGAGACCGGAGCTGCCGGTCTCTGTCACTCGGCTCCCCCCGTTACGTGATTGTCATCTCCATTCCATTTCAATCTCGTAGTCGTCGGCACCGCCCTTATCGTCGTCGATCTTGACGATGGCTGTGTAGTTGTTCGATTGGTTCGGTTGCTGCACAACCGACACCCGGCCACGACCATTTCGCTTTCTCACGGATACCGTCACATTGGCTCTAGGCAACGGGTTGGAAAAACTCACCTGCTCGTTGAGCGTCTGCGAGCCTTCCCTCTCTCGTGATCTCACTCGATTGCCCTGAATGTTCAATTCGACATAGTCATCGACGCGACCTCTCCAGGTCATCGTGCCGGGACCGCTGTAGGATTGGTCATTGCCCGATCTGCCGTAGATGCCGTCGTTGCGTGACCTGTCATACACTCCGTAGTTGCGTGAGTCGTAGGTTCCGTTCCAGTCCATTTCGATCTCGTAGTTGTCGGCACCGCCCTGGTTGTCATCGATTTTGATGATGGCGGTGTAGTTGTTCGATTGGTTTGGTTGCTGCACAACCGACACCTGGCCGCGGCCATTGCGTTTTCTTACGGATACCGTCACATCGGCTCTAGGCAATGGGTTGGAAAAGCTAGCCTGCTCGTTGAGAGTCTGTCCGCCTTGCCTCTCTCGTGATCTCACTTGATTGCCCTGAATGTTCAATTCGACATAGTCATCGACGCGACCTCTCCAGGTCATCGTGCCGGAACCGCTGTAGGACTGGTTATTGCTTGATCTGCCGTAGACGTCTTCGTTGCGTGACCTGTCATACACTCCGTAGTTGCGTGAGTCGTAGCTTCCATCGTTTCTCGACCGGCCCGCGTAGCCATCTTCATAACCCCTTCTAAACTCCGCATTCCACTGTGAAGACTCATTTCTCTGGTGACGATTGTCGCTGTTCTGACCATGCTTGGCATCCTTCCTTCCGAGTTGGTATCCCTGATTGTAGGAAGCCTTTGGGTTGTTTTGCTGCGCCAGCAAAACTGAAGCACCGGCAGACCGGAACGGAATCAAGAGCTGCATGTTCGATATTCCAGTCCAACCCAGCAGAAAAGAAGCTGCACAGGTTGTTGCTACGAATCTTTTCACACGTGTCATGGCCTTCTCCTTTTCATCTTGCCCTCGTCACACTTCCTTCGAAGGACTGAGAATTCGCTGCAATGGGCCCCTGACGGAATTTGACAAGGGCGAGAGCCAGAAGTCCTTATCGTACGCGTGATCCATTCGAGCGTCTGTCCTATACGGCTCAAGAGTTCGGTCAACATTGCTCATTCCAGACTAGGACGAGCGACGAACGACAACGTGTAAGTCCCGCAGCGGGCAAACCCCAGGAAACAAGGAACTATCGAGCAGAGACTTCCTTGGATTGATTCCGCGGTGAATGTTTCTGCAACACATTCACTAGATGGCGTCCTGTCTTGGGAACTGAGACTTTGCCGTCCAACACGATTTCTTTGGCCGTAATTTTACGGCCATAAACCCGTTCGTTGGCGTCATTGTCAGCCCGAACCGTAGCACCAGCGAGAGAGACACCGGCAAACAGGCCTTTCGAGCGAGAGTAGCTGAGTATCTCCGCTCCCATGAAGGCATCAGTAGCCGCTTGAGCGTTACGGCCTTTGGGTCCAGCCGCGACGGACGCGTCTCCACCCAATTTGACCTGGCTGCTGAGAATGGACTCTGCGCCTTTCTTATTCATGACCAGGAGAATGAGATCGGTGGCTTCTCCGCCGAGTTGGAATCCAATGCTGCCGCCTTCCAGCGCAAGCATCGATGGAGCGCCCCACTGTCCTTTGAATTTGCCGCCCGTTCGACAAACCATGGCCCCCCGGCCGTAGCTCCCGCCGATTCCGAATGCCGCCTTCTTAACCGATGGAACGACAATGACGCACTCGGCTTTGTCCAATAGATCCTGGGGGATATTGTCGGGCACGTTCATGATCTCTTCCATCACGACCGCAGAGTTTTCCAGACGGTCTGTTTCCTTCTCCGCAGCTCCGAGCGGGACTGCAACCAACATGAAGCCGAGAACAAAAACTAAACGACGTAGCATAGATGCCTCCATAGATCAGCAGGTAGTTGCTGACGTTGAATCTTTCCTGAACCTTGAATCCGGGTACAGCGGAGAGATCCGCCGCATCCACAATGAATGTTCCCTCACGAAAGCGGATCAGCGAACAATGCTCCAAGCGACTGCCAACCTGGAAGAATTTCCGTGCCCCGATCGAAGGAAAAACCTAGGGCGTGAGACGGTCCCACTCCGTGATCCAGGGTTATGCTTTCTGCTTTGACCCAGTGACCAGCAAAACAATTCCTCCAACCAACATCAGTCCTCCAAGTATTGGAGGAAGGGGAATTCGCTCGTGTGTCTCAGCCGTGGCATGAATCGGTCCGATATCAAGGACCTTTTCTTGACGCGTGTAACTGATCCCTTGATAGGCCAGGGCTAGGGCACCCAGAACAACCAACAGAATGCCACCTAGAGTCATTGGTTTCATGTTCATACACTCCTAAATAGGTACACAGCCCTTGTCCGAGGCATGCTTTCGGTCCGTCAGGCAGACGCTGGCGAACCTCGTCTACATTACGGTGTAACGTTTCCGGTGTCAGTTCAGGACTGCTCACCTATTCGATCAGAATTGCTCATTCCCTTGAGGGGCTCCGTTAGGCAGCGGGCGTATCTGCGTATCTTGGGAGGAAGGTCCTCGGCGCAAACCCGAGGACCGGCGGGAGATTCTGAGTGGGATCCACGCGGGGATCGATGTGGCAGCAGGCTCGTCCTACGCAGTAACTGAGTCTGATGAGGGTCTCCAGCGTGGTTCCTAGGACGCGTTGATTATACGACCACTTCTTGTTCCGAGGCTCTCTAGGTTCGCCGGCCCATTCTGTCGAGATGACAGCCACCACGCATTTGGATCGCTGGTCACCTGC
>Ga0207428_10006805_pt1 | contig 10484 bp, 9 predicted proteins | sample RhiMethybrSRZTD1_FD_187600 | JGI IMG/M metagenome (GOLD analysis project Ga0207428, IMG submission 187600) | Populus rhizosphere microbial communities from Tennessee, USA - Rhizosphere MetaG P. TD hybrid SRZTD1 (SPAdes) (version 3) | ecosystem: Host-associated > Plants > Roots > Rhizosphere >... | reverse complement strand
CGCCCTGTTGCGGGTGGCGTATGCGCGATCGGGTTTTCAAGTGGAAGCGAATCCGCGGCAGCTACGGTTCATTGAAGATTCGGAAACGTATTTGCAGAATTTGGAATCTCTAATTTGGAATCTTGGAAAAAACGCTGAGAGAGAGCGCCCAACTGACTTCAATTCAGAGGGAGCCCTCACTGACCGCCCCACCCCAGCCGGGCTGCCCGACCGGGGAGCCCGGGGTCGGGCTTCTGACACAGCGTGGGTTGGCGTTGCGCCGCACAGCGTGCGCGCGGTCCCGCTGGAATACCTGAGCTCAGTCATTAACTATGCAAACGAACACGGCTTGAAAACTCACATGCACGTCGCCGAACAGCCGGCGGAAGTTTCCGCGTGCGTCGAGGAATACCGCCGCACGCCGACCGCCTTGCTGGAAAGCGAAGGCTTACTGGGCCGAGACTTCACCGCCGTGCATGCCATTCACGTCACGCCCAAGGCAATCGCCGCTTTCGCTAAAACCGGCGCCATGGTTTGCGCGTGTCCGACCACCGAAAGAAATCTCGGTGATGGCGTCGTTCCGGCCGATGACTATCAGAGAAATGGAACGGCGATTTGTTTAGGCACTGACAGCCACGCGCAAATTGATCTGCTTGAGGATGCTCGGGAACTCGAGTATCACGTGCGCCTGCAAAAGCTCGAGCGCGCGGTGATTGGCCCCGGCGATCCCTCCAATAATCCGGCTTCTGATGCGGCACGCTATCTCTTTGACTGCGCGACCATCAACGGCGCTCGCAGCATTGACGCGCCCGGCGGAATGCTGGCCGTGGGTAAGCCGGCTGACTTTTTCACCGTTGATTTAGACGATCCGTCGATCGCCGGCGCGTCGCAAAATGATCTCCTGGCCGTTATCCTCTTCACGCTTACCCGAGCGGCCGTGCGCGAAGTTGTCGTCGCGGGCAAACCCGTAGTTTCTGAGGGACGGCACCTGGTCCAGGAAGAAGTTGTCGAACGATTTAATGATTTGCAAAAGAAGTTATGGAGATGAATTTGGAGTGCGCCGGCAGCGCGAAGCGGCGACGGCGCTTTGGATCGTTTGGAGTTCCGCCTTCAGGCGGCCCGTTCTACCCATCTACCGCCGCGTAAACGCGGAACTCCAAACAAGGGGGCGTCGCCGGCGCACTCCAAAATAAGTAATGACAGTCGAAATTACACTCAAAGATCTCGTCGCCTTCGATTCGGTCTCCTCGCGGTCTAACGCTGAGATCATTGCTTATCTAAAAACCAGATGTGAAGCGCGCGGGCTCAACGTCCGGACTTATTCTCACACCGATGAAAACGGTATCGAGAAACTCAATTTAACGGCGACCACTTCTGACGACGCAGAAATACAACTCGCTCTCGTCGGTCACACCGACACGGTCCCTTACGATCCAAACTGGAATGAAGCGCTGCAATTGACCGAACGGGACGGCAAACTTTTTGGACGCGGTTCGTGCGACACCAAAGCCTTCATCGCGGCAGCCCTCACGGCAATCGAAAGCATTGAACTGGTCCAACTGAAAAAACCGCTGGCACTCGTGTTCACTGCGGACGAAGAGATTGGCTGTCTGGGCGCCAGGCGCCTGGCAAACGCAAAACCCTTCGCGGCTCGCTACGCAATCGTTGGCGAACCGACTTCGCTGCAACCAATGCGCGCCGGCAAAGGTTATTGTCTCGCCGAAGTTACTGTGCGCGGACGCGAGGCCCACAGTGCTTATCCGCAAATCGGCGCATCCGCAATTTTTCGCGCCGCGCGTTTGATTGGACGAATCGAAAGCATCGCCGAACAGTTGCACAGCGATCAGCACGAAGATTTCGATCCCCCTTACACAACCATCAACGTCGGCGTGATCAAAGGGGGATCGGCCAAGAACGTCGTTCCAGGAGAATGCCGTTTCACGCTCGAGTGGCGCACGATCCCCGGTCAAAAATCTGATTTCGTCCTGGACGCTGTCAGACAGGAAGTCGAGCATCTCCGCAGCGCCGATCCGGATTTCCAATGCGAAGTCGATGCGGCCCGGGCGGATGATAGTTTTGAAACCGCTACCGATTCTGAATTGGGGCAATTCCTCGAGCAAGCTTCAGGGAAATCTGCGAGCACCGTTGCTTTCGGCACTGAGGCCCCGAGCATGATCGCGCTGGGCGCAGAAGCGGTCGTCTTTGGCCCCGGCAACATCCGTGAAGCCCACCGCACCGGTGAATTCGTCCCGGTCCCGGAACTCAATCAGTGCGTGGAAATCCTCCGCCGAGCGATCGAACGTTTTTGCCTGTGAACGCTTAAAGTATCCCGTTCAGGCAACCGGCGGCGTAACGTAATCCTCGAATCAAACGTTATAATTGTTGTAATAATTTTTTGAGAGGTTAGTTTGAGATATTCTGTTCGTTCGATTGACACCGGCCCATCACGGATGGTGGTAATTTCACTGATTTTCTTCGCTGTTCTCGCGTTGTTCTCAACCGCCAGCGCGCAGACCGATAACAGCCCATTTCCGCAACCGACTCAACTTCAGCAGGGACCGCCGTTAACCAACCAGGAATTTGTGCGGATGCTCTATCAGCTGCCTACGAATCCCGGACAGCGCGACAAACTGATGGATGACATTCGCAAGCGAGGTATCGCTTTCCCAATTACACCCGGACTGCGTTCGCTGGTGGCTACCAAAAGCGGAAACGATTCTTCGTTGATTCATACTTTGGAAGAAGCCGCTCGCCGGCGCGCCAACCCGACGGTCGCGACCTTGCCGGCGGAAGCCGAAAGCTTCGAATTGCTGGAACGAACTCGCAAGACAACGCTGGGCGCCGCCGATACGATGCCTGACTATCTGGTGAATCAACGAATCACGCGCTCCCGTGCCTTTGGTCAGAGCAAGAACTGGACGCCTTACGATCGTTTGAGCATCGCCGTCAGTTATCGCCAGGGCGCCGGTGAGGATTACAAACTGCTTACCGTTAACGGCATGCCCGTGACCCAGGATCAGAGTTACAACATGAAACTCGGCGGGACGATTTCGATGGGCGAGTACGTCTCAGCGCTGAAAGAGTTGTTCAGTCCGGAAAGTCGCGCGCAGTTCCAGGCGGTCGATACCGACACATTGCGCGGCCGGCGAACGATCGTCTACGAGTACGAGGTGAAGAAAGAATTCTCGCGTCAATCGCTGGGCTGGGGCGATGGCGGATCGATCAAGCAACAAACCATCGCGGGCTATCGCGGCCGCATCTGGATCGACCGTGAAACCAATCGGGTGCTGCGGCTCGAAGACATCACCAACGACATCGATCCTGGATTTCCCATCACCGCAGCCAGCAAGGTAATCGATTACGAGTGGGTCACAATTGCCGAAGTCCCGCACCTTCTGCCGTCTCAGGCAACGGTGGAACTGACGGCCCACGATCGCGGGCAAACCGAACAGACGCGAAATCAGATTCTTTTTCGCGGATACCGGAAGTTTGGCGCCGAAGTCAAGATTATCGATATCGATGAGAAAGATTTTCCTGCTGACAAGCCGGAGCCAGACGCGAAGCCTGTGGATCTTTCGAAGCCTGTGGATCTTTCGAAGCCTCCGCCACCGCTGGTGCTGAAACCGAAAAAACCGTAACAGAGTGAAAAGACAATTAACCGCTGAGCGCGCAGAGGTTTTCGCAGAGGGCGCCGAGTCCTCTGGCAACTCCTCTGCGCCATCCGGTGCCGTTCAATTCACCCATTTGGCGATCCGATCTTTGATTTTGATTGGAATAACATCGACGTTGGTTTCGATAGCTCTCCCTGGGAAGTCCCTGGAGGCCCAGAGCAAGCCAATACTGGGAACGCGGGCGCCTCGCCCGCACAAGCGTGCGCAGCACGCTAAATTCCAAAAACTTTCTGACAACAAAGCCGCTTCGCGCTTCGCGCTCATTGCGGGCGAGGCGCCCGCGCTCCCAGTAGTTACGGGCTCGGTCCAAATCAGATCTACTCTTCGGGCAATGCAGATCTCGCCAAGTCGCTCACTCGCCTTCGCCCAAACAAAACCTGACAAAGATTATCTGGTCTACGTGGTTTCGGAGTCCGCCGACAAGATTGCGCTGATTCGCTTCGGTCCGAACGGCGCGCGAGTCGATCATCAAATCGAGACGGGCGACATGCCGGTGGACATCGATGGCCCGCACGGAATCGTCATCTCGCCTGATCGCAAGTCTTATTACGTTTCGATTGCTCACGGCCGGCCGTTTGGAACGATTTGGAAATACTCAACAAAGGACGATCGCGTCGAAGGCAAGGCCACTCTCGGTTATTTCCCCGCAACCGTCGATGTCACTCCGGACGGCAGTTTTCTTTTCGTCGTTAATTTCAATTTGCATGGCGACATGGTGCCGTCGTCAGTCTCGGTGGTTTCTACTGCAACCATGACCGAAGTCGCTCGCATTCAAACCTGCACGATGCCGCACGGCTCGCGTCTGAATCCGCAAGGCACGAAACAATACTCGGCTTGCATGATGGACGACATGTTGGTTGAGATCGACACTCGGACATTGAAAGTCGCGCGGCATTTCATCGTCACCAAAGGACATGAGATGGGCATGAGTGGCGCGCCTAAATTGAAGGCTGATTCAATGGCGTCAATGCCGGGGATGAAGGACATGGGTGGCCACGGCATGGAACCGCCCAAGCCCGGCGACGATTCGTGTTCACCAACATGGGCACAACCTTCGGCCGACGGAGCTTCGATCTATGTCGCCTGTAACAAGTCGAGTGAGATTGTCGAAATCAACGCAAACTCGTGGCAACAGGTGCGCAGGATTCCGGCCCGCGCCGGCGTCTACAATCTCGGCATCACGCATGACGGCAGGCGTTTGCTGGCCACAAACAAACGCGATCAGTCGGTTTCGATTTACGATCTGAAAAGCGGCAAGGAACTGGTGCGCCTGCCAACTAAACGAAGAGTTCTGCACGGCGTCGTGATATCGCCTGATGACCTTTACGCCTTCGTCACTGTCGAAGGAGTCGGATCAGAACCAGGCACAGTCGAGATTATCGATCTGAAAGTGTTGAAGACGGTGGCGACGGTTGACGTCGGAGCGGAAGCTGCAGGTGTGGATTTTTATCAGACTGAGCCGGCGAGGTGAGCAGTTTCAACTCACCAGTTCTTTTCTCATTCACACCGGGCTTTAGCCGGTGGCAGCGCGCCGAAATCCCAGGGAACCATTTCAACGGTTTCCCTTTCGGTTCTGCGGTTTCTCAATGTAGCGTGTAACCGGGCTGAATGAGAGGTGGACCACGGACGGCGTACATCATAGTTATGGCCGCCGGCACCGCGGGTCATGTAATGAATTAGGGAGCTTCCATTATGACTAAGAACGTCTTCAGGCTGATCGCAATCTCATCACTGAGTTTCCTCCTGGGCCTTGCAGCGTTGACTAGTTACTTCCTGAGTCAACCTTCTTCCATCGCCGCGGCCCGCCCTGCGCCCGACAATTCAGTTAAAGAAATCGCCGGTTATCGCAGTTGGTTCAAAGTGAATCGAACGCCGGAACTGATGGAGGCGCGAACGGCGATTCTTTGCGCGGCCCCGGCTGGAGGAATAAAAACCTACGGCCCGGCCAATCCGCATCACGACAAATACATCACCGTGTACGTCAACGAGATTGGCCGCCCCGCGATGATGGAGCAGGCAAAGCCGAGCTTCCCGGAGGGCTCGGTCATCGTAAAAGAAAAGTTGCCCGACAAATCCAGTCAGACGCCCGAGCTTCTGACCGTGATGATCAAGCGAGCGAAGGGATTCAATACCGAGAGTGGTGATTGGGAATATATGGTTACCGACGGCAGCGGAACCAAAGTCGAGGCGCAGGGCAAATTGGAGAAGTGCCAGGGTTGCCACCTGGCGAACCAGGGGAAGGATTATGTTTTCCGAACCTATCTTCCCTATGACGTGAAACTGAAGTAGGAGAGGTGGTACGGGCGTCCTGCCTGGTACGCACGCCGCTGGCGTGCATCAATCTCAGCGATCATCGATTTCAAATTGAACCACAATGTCAATCAGCGGCTTCGCCGCCAGCACACGGCGGAAAGGCTCTGCCTTTCCGGCAAGTTCTATCAGGTTCTTTTCGAGGCTCCGCCTCGAAAACTCAGAGGCGCAGCCTCGAATTACGTAAGCCCATTCTCGGTAAGGGCAGAGCCTTACCGCCTTGTGCTGCGGCAGAGCCGCTTTGCAAGTTCAGGGGTGCCTGGCCCGCAAGTGACGACATTTCTACTTTGATCGGAATGCGCGGATCTTCATGAGGTTGATTTACGACGAGCAATTAGGTGGTCGAGTGAAAACCGATCATCTTCACGAGGAAACATCAGCACAAACAACAGCAGCACCAGACGCGGAATGACGTGGGTGTGGAATTCGTAAAGCGGCTCGCTCAGGAGGTGGCCGAACGTCACAATCGCCAAAACAAATCCCAGCGCAACCAAAGCGTCGCGAGTGCGCAAACCGATGATCACGAGTCCGCCGGCGATCATCTCGACAAAAGGAATGGTTACCCCGGTGGCCCAGAGCGACCAGACTGGTAGAAAAGTATTAGCGTAGGGAAGAAACCACTTGCGCGCATGATTCAGCGGCCCGAGCTGGAAAATTTTCCAAACGCCGGCCATGAAAAAGATCAAGCCGAGCACGAGTCGGGCGAAGAGGATTGCCCATGCGCGATTGGGATTCGTGGCACGCGTGGTCATTGATTTCAAAGCAAGTCTCTTGCCGTCTGAAAAATATGCTTCACGAACCTACTTGCCAAGCACAACATCAATTCCGGAGAGTATGAGAGTGAGCTTTGATTGCGATAGTCGTCCGGCTTGCTCGGTGAGCAAACTTTTGTCAAGACTGACTATCTGCGAGACGTTGGCAACCGAATCCTTCGGTAGTCCGGTTGCACGCGACGAGAGTAAAACGTTGCCCGGTGCCTTGGCCCACTTCAAGTTACTTGTCAGTGGAATGCAAACAACAGTCGCGATTCGACTGCGATTCAGAGAGTTTCCCTGAACAACCACAACTGGCCTGCGAAAGCCCGGACCGGATCCAGTGGGAAGGCTGAGATCAGCCCAACAAACGTCACCCTGGGAGATCACCATTCGGCGTTCTCCAGAATGCGGCGCGAAGCGGCCGTCACGAATGGATCGGCTTCTCCGATTTCGTCGCAGACCTGATTCATCGTTTCGGTCACATGATCCGGCGCGTGACGGGCGATGTATTCAGCTAAAGCAGTGCTAAATAACTCACTGCGTGATTTCTTCATGCGCCGAGCGAGCCGCTCAGCCTTGGCGAACACTTCATCCGGAACTGACACTGCGGTTTTCATACCCGGAGTATAACCGGATAAGAAGGGCGCAATCAATTTGAATTTAACAGGAGATTTTGGTCGGCGTACCAGGTGGCGACTGACTCGTATGCCTCAATGCCTCTGGGTGGAAGTCCCAGTTCATCGCTTTAGAGTATCTCGTACCTTGCGGAGCGCTACCGGACCAGGAATCGGCTTGACCTTGCCGGAATGATGTCCCGGTAACTCATGTGGTGATACCAGGATGATGCTGGCTGCCGGTTAATAAAGATTGAAGTTGTATTGCAACTCCATCCACATTGAAACTGGACGCCCATCCTTCGTCGCCGGAACGAATTTGATTTGCCTGGCAGCGGCGATTGCCCGCTCGGTCAAACCGTTCGGCAAACCAGACACGGCGTGAATATTCGTAACTGTTCCGTGCGAAGAGAAGACCACGCGAAGTACGACTGTGCCGTCGATCTGATTTTTCCGTGCTTCCTCTGTGTAGGACGGCTCGGGCTTTGAGAGAATTCTTGGCTTCTGATCAACTTCGGAACCCCTAAAGATCTTCGAAGAGTCCGTGGCGGGGGAAGCTGCCGGCGAATTCAGTTGTCTTGAGTCAGGCGGAAATAGCGTGGGATCTGCTTCTAACTTCGCCGCAGACTTATCTCCGCGCGACGTATCCCCGATGACTGGAGAAGGACTCGCTGGATTGCTCCCCGGGTTCGTAGCGGCATTCGGACTGACGCTGGAAGATGGCGTGTTGTTCACCGTGATAGGACCAGGTTGAGCGACCGCGCTTGTAGATTCACTACTGTCACGCATCGCGTAGCGAACAAGAAGGCCGACGCCTACAAGCGCCAGCACGGCGAACACCACTGCCACCCAGACTATCCCTCTATTCTCGTGCGATTCAGCTTCCGTTTCGGCCAAAGTGACGCCGCGAAATTCGGGGAGCCTCGTGATGGTTGGGATTGCCGGCTTCGCCGGCTGGGTCGGAGAAACGGCAGCTCGACTTGGTGGCGTCAGGATTTCCGTGGCCGGTGCTTCATCTTTTGACGACGGGTAAGGCGCAGACAGCAGTGCGCCGTCGGCCAGACAGAAGCTGATGCTTTCGTCCGAGTACGTTCTATTACACGAAGGACATCGTTTGATCATGAGTTTCGGTTACTCACTGTCCCGGCGCGGTCGTCGACCCCTTATCAATCTTGTCCCCCAGTTTCACAATCCACAGCCCGGAGTTGACGTCATTGAAATAGATCAAACCTTTGTGTGGTTGCGCTCCCCACATGAACGGAAGATTTGGACGATACGATTCCGGAGCGCCGCTCCAAAGTCGGCCAATCTCGCGCCCTTGCCGGTAAAGGTCACCGCGTAGCTCACCCGACACGTCGACTATCCGGCCGCCGCCGCTGTAATAGCCCATGTACATGATTCCGTCTTCGACCCACATGTTATGAGCGCCACCTTCGGGCACCGGATACTCGGCAACTTTTTTCGGACGATTAATGTCGCTGATGTCGATGACGTGGCAGATGCCGCGCACCGGAATGCGGTCGTGAGAGCTTATGTTGAAGAAGGCTGGAAAGACCTCATCGCCGATGAAGAGATAGTTGCGATCGCGATAGACAGAATGCGTACCGGCCAGCCAGCCATTCCCGTACAGCTCGTTGTGATTGAAACGAAACTGGCTGACCAGTTGCGGGCGCTCGGGGCTGCCGCCCTTGATGCCGGCACCGACATCCAGGATCACCACGCCGTCATGCCAGTAGGCGAGATAAGCCAGCCCATCTTTGACGTAGAGATCGTGCAGGTAACGACCGGCGATTTCTTCGCCTTCTTTAGTCCGCACCGTGCTGACGATCGGATTTTCAGTCTGCCAGCGCGCGACCTCCTTCGGGTTCTTCACGTCGGCGAAATCGATTACCCGCATCGAGCCGGTCGCGTCGTCAGTCAGATAAACATAGTGCGTGTTGACGTAGGCGCTGTGCACACCGCCGGTGACGGTGGTTGTGTATTCTGAGATTAGCCTGGGATGAGCCGGATCCGACGCATCATAAAAAGCAATTCCGTTCTTGCGATTCGAAGCGCCTTCGCGCGAGATAACCAGAATCTTTCCGTCGGCCGTGGTCATGATGTCGTTCACGATGCGCGCATCGACCGTGACGGTGTCCGTCAGTTTCGGATGCGCCGGATCGGAAATGTCATAAACCATAAAGCGATCGGCAATCGTCGAATAATAAGCGTAGTTGCCGATGATCCATTCTTCGGCGCCCTGAAATTCCTTGAACGGAACCCGGCCCACCAACTCCACCTCGCGCTCTGCATTGCGCGGACTAATAACGATTGAAGCAGTCGCGCCGACGTTGCCACTGCTCGCATTGATGACGTACGTGCCGGGCTGTTCGGCGACGAACGCGCCATCAGGGTAGATAGTCGCGCCTGACCCGCTTACTGCCCAGCGAGCTGTGAAATCCTCAGCGGGTGTGCCCTTCGCTGTGAAGTGAACCACGTCTCCGGTTTTGGCGCTGCTGCTGGCCGGCTCAATCGCCAAACTGCGCAAATTGCTTTTGATGACCGTGATTGTGGTCGTCCCGCTGACGCCCTGGGCAGTCGCTTTAATGTTCGCGGTGCCGACGCCGGCAGCAGTCACGATTCCACCCATATCAATCGTGACCACGGACGGCTGGTCCGACGTCCAGGTGACCGGAACGTCGGTGCGCGGATCGCCGCTGAAGATGCGCGTCGTCGCCGCTAACTGAAATGTTCCGCCGACGACGAGTGGTGCCTTCAAAGCTTCGATTTCGACAGTCTTGATTGAGGCGGGCTTCACGGTGATTTTTGTGAAGCCGTTCTTCCCGCCGACTATCGCGCCGGCGATTACTTCTCCGGGGCCGTGCAGTTTGATGACGCCGTTTTCATCCGCGGTGGCAGCATCAAATGGTCCGGCGAAATAGGTCGAAGGTTGCTCATTCACCACTTTGCCACTGGCGTCTTTGGCGACGACGGTGAGTTTCACCTGCTGGCCGACCTCGGCTTCTTTTTGAGACGCGGTGACCTCAACCGTCGCAACTGATGACTGCTGAGCGAATGCGATTAGAGCAAATAATGAAACAGAAACGATGAGACCGAGGGCGAATCGTTTGATGTACATTTAGACCTCCGGGCGATAATCAATTCGGACCGCGGAA
>Ga0207428_10006804_pt1 | contig 10484 bp, 10 predicted proteins | sample RhiMethybrSRZTD1_FD_187600 | JGI IMG/M metagenome (GOLD analysis project Ga0207428, IMG submission 187600) | Populus rhizosphere microbial communities from Tennessee, USA - Rhizosphere MetaG P. TD hybrid SRZTD1 (SPAdes) (version 3) | ecosystem: Host-associated > Plants > Roots > Rhizosphere >... | reverse complement strand
AGCGTTTCTCACTTCGACTCAACGAAAGGATCGAGAATGAGTCGCCTGATCCGGACTGCTTGCGCAGTCCTGATGGCGGTAATCGTGTTTTGTCCTGCTGCCCCGCGCACCGGGCTCGCCCAGGACGCTCCTGCCGATACGGCGGTCGTGCCGATCCCGGGCGTGGTGGTGACCGGCACGCGCGTGCCGGAGAGCGCGCTCAAGATTCCGGCCGCGGTCACGCTGGTTCCCCGCGGCGACTTCGCCGGCGCACGCAACATCAACCTCAAGGATGCACTCGGGTTCGTACCCGGGGTGTTCACGCAGAGCCGCAGCGGTGCCCAGGACGTCCGGATCACGATTCGTGGCTTCGGCGCCCGCGGCAGCGGCGACCGCTCGAACACCGGAGGAACCCGCGGCATCCGGATCCTCAGCGACGGCCTGCCGCTCACCGAGCCCGACGGCCGCACCTCGCTCGACTTCGCCGATCTGGGCAACGCGGATCGCGTCGAGGTCAGCCGCAGCAACGCGTCGGCGCTGTATGGAAACGCGTCGGGCGGTGTCATCCACCTGCGCAGCTCGTATGACTTCGACAAGGCGTACTTCGACGTCAGCGGGCGGGGCGGTTCGTTCGGATATCACCGCGAGCAGGGCCAGGTCGGCTTCACGATCGGCAAAGGACGCGGAACGGTTCTGCTCCAGAACTCGACGTTCGATGGTTGGCGCGAGCACAGCATGAGCACGCAGGTTCTCGGACAGGCCCGGTTTCACGTGCCGCTCGACGACCAGACGCGACTCGGAATCGTGCTCGACGGCACCAGCAACCTGAACCGCTTCCCCGGCGCACTGACCGAGGCGGAGATGGACTCGCTGCCCGAGATGGCGAACCCGACGTTCGTCGCCCGTGACGAGCGCCGGCGGAACCGGATCGCCCGACTCGGCGTGACGCTCGATCGACAGATCGAGGACCGCCAGGCTCTTTCGTTCGCGGCGTTCGTCGAACCCAAGGCGCTGCAGCGCTCGGAACGCAACACGTTCCGCGACTTCAGCCGCTACCACATCGGCGGCAGCGCCACCTATCAGCTCCAGGGCAACCTCGGATCGGGTGGCATGCACGGCGTCGCGACGGTCGGAGTGGACGACCAGTACCAGGACGGATCGCAGCTGTTCTACAACCTCACGCCCGACGGCGGCCGCGGCACCACGCTGACGTCGAACGCGCGTGAAGGTGCGAACAGCGGTGGTGGCTTCGTCCAGGGCGAGCTGCGGTGGGGCGAGCACTGGTCGGTGCGTGCCGCGGCCCGTTACGACAACCTTCATTACATCTCCGAAAACCACACCAACCCCACGCTGGATGCGACCAGGAACTTCACCCAGTGGACACCGAAGGGCTCGATCGCCTGGCTGATGGGGAACCACACGCTGTACGCGGCGATCGGAGGCGGCGTGGAGGCTCCGGCCTTCAACGAGATCAATCCACCGCCACCCTTCGACACCACCACGAGCTTCAACCCGTTCCTCGAGCCCATGCAGTCGACCAGTTACGAAATCGGGTTCAAGGGTGGCATGGGACTGGGAGCGAATCTCGGATCGCTGGGCTACGACGTCGCGATCTATCAGATCGACGTGACCAACGACATCATTCCGTTCAACGGCGGCGCGTACTTCTTCACCGCCGGAGAGACCCGTCGTCGGGGCGTCGAGCTGGGCGCCGACTGGCGTCCGACCTCGCCCCTGCGGGTGCGGACCACGATGGCGTTCACGAACAACGAGTACATCACGTACTCGAACAATCTCGGCACCTTCGACGGCAACGAGCAGGCCGGTCTGCCGGCCACCACCGTGACCGGAGCGGTGAGCTACACGCTCCCGGTCGGGCTCAGTGTCGAAGGCCGGGTCGAGCACGTCGGCAGCTACTTCGCCGACGATGCGAACACCGCCGAGGCGGAGTCCTACGTCATCTTCGGAGGCTCCGTCGGTTTCGAGCGAAACACGTCGATCGGGACGCTGCGGGCATTCGTCAGCGGCGAGAACCTGAGCGACGAGCTGTACACCGCGTCCGTGTTCATCAACGGAACGGGTGGCCGCTTCTACGAACCGGGTCTGCCGCAGAACTGGTCCTTCGGCGCCTCGATTCGTTTCTAGGAGGGAGCACGTGTCTCCGAATTCGACCCCGACGACAAGGCAGCGGAGGTGGATCGAGTTGGTCCATCGGCCCCCGATAGCGATTGACCGCGTCGCGTCCGGCCGTCCGCTCCTTGCCCGTCGTGGTTCGAGGTCTTGCGACCTCGACCGGGTCTACGGGCAATGCCCGCGCCAGCCGGGGACACGCTGCCTCAGCAAGACCGGAACGCCTGTTTCAGAAGCCGGTTGCGCTGAAACCTTCCACGGGCAATCGCGGTGCCGGGTCCGCTCGGCATTGTCCACCCGGGCGGCGGGTCCGTCGCCATGTGGACACCCGCAGGTTTGCGGGCGCGAATACCGGTGGATCTCGGGGGTCTTGACGCGTGCACGTACGTGCAGTAGCGTGCGGCTCGTGCCGGGTCCCTCAGGGACTCACCAGAGGAGTCTGTCCCCATGCTGAACGAACGAGCACGAGAGATCCTCGAGTTCATTCGCCGATTCAAGCGGGAGAAGGGATTCCCGCCGACCATTCGCGAGATTGGCAGCCAGTTCGGGATCAACTCGACGAACGGTGTGCGCTACTACCTGCACCTGCTCGAGAAGGACGGTCAGATCGTCCGGCGGGGAAAGATCTCGCGCGGCATCGAATTGGACGAAACGGGAACTTCGGGAATCCGACTCCTCGGCCGGGTCGCGGCGGGTGCGCCGATCCTGGCGGAGGAGAGCTACGACGGCGTGATCGAGCCGAACCAGTTGTTCGGTGATCCGAGCAGGCTGTTCGCGCTGGCTGTGCGTGGCGACAGCATGATCGAGGCGGGAGTGATGGACGGTGACTACGTCATCGTCCGCAGCCAGGATCGCGCCGAACCGGGCGAGATGGTTGTCGCCCTGGTCGGCGAAGAGGAAGCCACCGTGAAGTACTTCCGACCCCGTGCGGATCAGATCGAGCTGGAGCCGGCCAACGCCAGTTACCAGCCGATTGTTGTAGAAAAAGATTCCCCATTTCGCATTCTCGGGGTCGTGAGAGGAGTGGTTCGCACTGTAGGTCGTTGAAACTCGATCGGTACGAAAGATGCGGGAGCGTTATCGGCTCCCGCTTCTTTCACCCCCGCGAGTGCACATTCGTTCAAGCATGGAGGTGGAACGTGGAAGGGAATTTCGCTCCGCAGGTGAAGGACGCGCTGCTCGGTCGGTGGGAACCGGTCTATCGCAGCCGGCTGCAGTACCTGATCACCTGGAGCACGCGCGGACGGAAGCCGGTCCTGCGCATTCCCCACACGAAGACACTGAACGAGCTGATTCCGGCGATCTGCGAGGAGCGGGGCATCCATCTGCTCGACCTGGCGGTCGGTGTCGATCACGTCCACGCGCTGCTGGCGCTGCCGCCGTCGCGCAGCGTGGCGAGCGCGGTGCGCGAGATCAAGGGACGCGCGAGCATCGAAATGATGCAGCGTCACCCCGAGCTCCGGGTGTGGCTGAGCGGGAATCTCCTGTGGGACGAGCGCTACGCGGTCGAGACGATCAGCGCCGGGCGGACCGGGCGCGTCCAGTCGCGGCTGCGCACGCTCCATCCGCGGCGCAGTGAATCCGGATTCGACGATCTCGCCGCCGCAAGCTGACCCAAGCCCACCGCCAGAACGAACGCGCACGGAGTCCGATCACGACTCCGTGCGCGTTCGTATTGGGAAACGAATCGACCGGCTCGCCGCCGGGATCCATGGGCGCGACACGCCGGTGCCCCCCTCCGCGCGGGGGTCCTGGTCGCACTTCGAACCCTGACGACGGGCCGGTCCGCTATCCGCTGGCGGCGCGGGCCGGCTCCTCGGCCGGCGTTTCGCCCGCGCTGTGGGGCGCGTCGCCGACGTTGAGCCAGTGCCCGGCTCGCTGCTTCTTCGTTCTCAGGTAGTGGATGTTGTGCCGATTCGGGGAGGTCACCGAGGCGATGCGCTTCGTCACCTGGATGCCGTGATCGCGCAGACCGTCCACTTTGCCCGGGTTGTTCGTGATCAGCTGGACGCTCCGCACTCCGAGCGTGCGCAGGATCGCGGCGGCGATTCCATAATCGCGCTGATCGTCTCCGAATCCCAGTGCCCGATTGGCGTCAATCGTGTCGAAGCCGCGGTCTTGCAGGGCGTATGCCCGGATCTTGTTGGTCAGCCCGATGCCGCGACCTTCCTGGCGCAGGTAGACCAGCACGCCCGTGGGCCGGCGCGCCAGGTCCTCGAGCGCGGCGATCAGCTGATCGCGGCAGTCGCACCGCAGGGACCCCAGCACGTCGCCGGTCAGGCATTCCGAGTGGATCCGCACGAACACGTCGCGGGCGCGGCGAACGTTGCCGCGTACCAGCGCGAGGTGCTCCTTGCCATCGGGGGTCGACGAGAACGCCACCGCCCGAAAATCGCCGAAGCGCGTGGGGAGATCGGCAACCGAGGCAACCACGAGCGACGGGGACACCTGGCGGGCGGAGCGGGGCTGCGTCCTGGCCATCGGCGAGACCTCCGGGATCTGGGTTGGCGGTTGGATGCGCCGACCCTCGCCGATGTTTCGAAACGAATTCGGGTTACGGCAATCAGCGCGGGCTTCGGGGGGCTCAGCGCGGCGGCCGGAGATGGGCGATCGCCGACGCGGACAGGACCAGGCCCGCCCCGAGCCACTGGGACGGTTTCAGCCCCTCACCCAGGATCAACCACGCGGTCAGCACCGCAACGACCGGCTCGAAGGTCGCGAGCAGACCCGCCTCGCTGGCCGGCAGGCGTTTGAGACCCATCGTGAACAGCGAGAACGGAAACAGGGTCGAGAACAGGCCGAGCGCCAGGAACATCCACCACAGCCGTGGCGAGTGGCCGGCGGCTACGATCTGCCAGGGCGGATGGATGAATCCCCACACGATTGCCGCGATCACGAACGAGTAGAGCAGCACCGTCGGCGGCTCGTACTTCTCGAGCCCGCGCTTGGAATAGAGCAGATAGAAGGCAAAACACACCGACGACAGGAGCCCGATCGTCCAGTCGAGCGGATTTCCCCGGACCGCGGCGATCCCGACTCCGCCCAGCAGCAACCCGGTTCCGATGGTTGCCGCAATCACCGAGGCAATCACCAGCGCGCCGACCTTGCGCCCGCGCAGGAGCTCGTAGACCACGATCAGCGACGGCGCCAGATACTGGAGCAGGATCGCAAGCCCGACCCCGAGCCGCGCGATCGTGTAGTAGTAGGTGGCCTGAACGGTCGCGACTCCGAGCACTCCGAGCACCAGGAAGTAGCCCCAGTCCCGGCGCTGAATGCGCAGCAGATCCGGCCGGCGCCAGGCGAGGATCGGCGCGAGGAACAGGATCGCGAACAGCAGCCGCAGCTCCACGACTTCGAGCGGCGGAACCCGGAGATCGTGGAACACGAACCGCGCGAGGGTGGCCGACGTGCCCCACAACGTGGCGGCGCCCATGACCAGCAGCCGGCCCGTAACGACGTGCGAACGTGTGACTTCGTGGGGGGCGGGCGGGCTCGCGGTCACAGCAGCCGCACGCGCCGGATCCGGAACTCGCGCGGCGCCCCGTCGCGCTGGATCATCAGGCGTACCCACGTGCCGGGCGGTCCTTCGAGCCTGCGCGCGGCCTCGTTCAGCTCGCCGGGCAGCACGGCTTCCCCGTCGACCGCCAGCAGCTCGTCGCCGGCCCGGATGCCGGCGCGCTCGGCCGGCGATTCCTTCGCCACCGCGACCACGCGTGCGATGCCGTCGCGGCGTTCGATCTGGACGCCGACCTGCGAATACTCGTTGGGCCGCTCCACCGGCAGATCCGGGACGCGGTCGAGCCACAGCACCTGGTTCGGATAGTCGATCGCGATCCGGAAGTGACGCAGGTACGAGTAGCCGATCAGGCCATGGATCGGCATTCCCGTCACCCGCGTGAGCAGATCGCCGAGCCGCGATTCGACCAGCACGACATCGGTGTCGCGGACCCGCACCAGGTCGGCGGCTTTGCGATCCGCTGCGCCCAGTACCGCGACCCAGGGAGCCAGCGTGACCCGCGCGACCGCCGGTCCGACCAGCGTCGGCGCGTGGAGACCGCGCACCGAGCGCCAGTTCGCGACTCCGTGAACCCGTTCTCCCAGTGCGTCTTCGAACAGAACGGTCTTCGACGATCCGGTGTCGACGATCATCGTCAGCGGATCCGAGCGACCGTTCCGGCTCGCATCCGGCATTTCCGCGGTGACGACCACCTTGGCGTCGCCCACGAGCTGGAACGGCACGCCCACCGCGCGCGCGCTGAGCACGTCGTTCAGTGCGGCGCGCGACCGGGTGATCGCGAGCGCGGTGTCGGATCGCGTGATCACCGGGACCAGCGCCATCAGCTCCTGCTGATAGTCGATCCACAGCGCGCGGTCGCGATAGACCTGCTGGCCGACCAGGCCGAGCACCGGGCGGTCGGTGATGTCGCGCACCATCGCCGCGTCGAACGTCAGTGCCGGCTCGACCTGGTTGCGGTCGAGCGTGCCCATGCGGAATCGCGGAACCGGCCTCTGCGTCAGATCGATGGCTTCGCGCGTTCCGCGTTTTCCGTCAACGATCCCGAGCTTGCGGGCGAGCGGTTCGTCGACAGCAAGATAGCCGGCACCAGTGTCGACCACCCACTGACCGGCGGTGTCGACGCCCGCACCATTCGACGTGCGAGCTTCAACCAGCACAATGCCTTCAAGGTTTTCGAACGAGAGCGTGTCGGTTCCATCTGGAAATGGAATCAACCTCGCATTTTCACGCCACGGCCTTGGAGCCATGGCGATTGCGCTGGTCCCGCTGGCGGTGACCTGAACCACCGGAGGATTGGGCGGCGTGGCCGGTGTGGCGTCGTGGGCGACCGCGATCAGACACGCGATGCCGGTGGCAACCAGGCGCGGAAACACGAGCCGCATGCGATCGGCCCGCCGCGCGCGGGGCGCGTCAGTGGGAACAGGACGCGGAGGACAGGTGATGAGCAACCTCCGCGATCAGTCGCGCACGTACTCCCGGGCGTGAGCGGGCTCGGCGTTGAACTCCACCGCGTCGCTGCCGTGCTCGAGCATGGTGCAGCGGCCGGTGAAGAAGACACCCGGCTCCATCACGACGCTGGCGGCAGCCACGTCACCTTCGACCCGGCATCCAGCCTTCATCTCGATCACACCCAGCGCGCGGACGTTGCCGTGAACGCGGCCGTGGATGATCGCGCTCTTCACCTCGACGTCGGACCGCATGAGACCGTGCTCGGCGATTTCGAGGCGCTCACAGTTGAGGATGTCCCCTTCGAACTCGCCCTCGATGCGCAGCGTGCCCGCCACCATCAGCGTTCCACGCACGGTCGAGCCGACCCCGATCACAGTGTTCGGGGTTTCCGGTTGAGGCTCACCATTGCTGGCGGGCCGGGATCGGAACTTCATCATCGTGGATCCCTTTCTGGCTGTCGCCACACGGGATGAGTCACATCACTCCCCACGCCTCGAGGAGGCGCTCGAGATCATCCTGGCCGTAGTATTCGAACTCGATCTTGCCGCCCTTGCGGCCCGGCTTGATCGTCACGCGGGTCGCGAACCGCGACTGAAGCTTCGTCTGCCACTCCTCGAGACCGGTTGCCTTCGCATTGCGCGGCCGCGAATGCTGGCGACGGAGCTTGCGATTGACCAGCGCCTCGGTGCGACGCACCGAGAATCCCTTGGACGCAACGTAGCGCGAGGTCGAGAGCTGGTCACCAGGAGTCTCGAGCGCGAGCAGCGCACGTGCGTGTCCGGCGCTCAATGTTCCACGTGAAACCATGTCCATGACCTCGGGCGGCAAACCGAGCAACCGAAGGGCATTGGTGATTGAACTGCGCTGCTTGCCGACCCGCTCGCTGATCTGATCGTGGGTCAGGCCAACCTTCTGGATCAACGCCTGATAGGCCTTTGCCTCGTCGATCGGATTGAGGTCCTCGCGCTGAATGTTCTCGATCAGCGCCATCTCCATCATGCGCGTGTCGTCGACCTCGCGCAGGATCGCGGGCACCGCATCCAGACCTGCGAGCTTCGCGGCGCGCATGCGCCGTTCGCCAGCAATCAGCTCGTACGAATCCGTACCGGTCTTGCGCAGGATGACCGGCTGGATGATGCCGCTCGAGCGGATCGACTCGGTCAACTCCTTCAGCGACCCGTCGTCGAACCGCGTGCGCGGCTGGAAGGGATTGGCGCCGATCATCTCGATCGGAATCTGCTCGACCCCGTTTGCGCTGCCTGCCCGGCGAGGTTCGAGGGTTTCAGTCGCGGTTGCGGTCGGGATCAGGGCCTCGAGTCCCCGCCCCAGCGCTTTCCTATGCATGGTCGATCACCTCGCGCGCAAGGTCCCGATACTTGTCGGCACCCGTGCTGTTGGGGTCGTAGAGCACGATCGGTTTTCCGAACGACGGCGCCTCGCTGAGACGAACATTGCGGGGCACCACGGTCTTGTAGACGCGATCCGAGAAGAACTTCCGAGCCTCGTCCGCAACCTGTTGGGACAGGTTGAGCCGGGCATCATACATGGTCAGGAGAACTCCCTCGATCCTCAATGCGGGATTGAGGTTGTCCTGGACCAGGCGGATGGCCGAAATCAGGGAGGTCAACCCCTCGAGGGCCAGGTATTCGCACTGGAGGGGAATCAGGACCGAGTCGGCCGCAGTCAGTGCGTTGATCGACAGCAGGCCGAGCGACGGCGGGCAGTCGAGGAAGACGTAGTCGTATTCGTCCCGGATTGGCGCGATCGCGGTCTTCATGCGCCCCTCGCGGGCCATCATGCCGACCAGCTCGACCTCAGCCCCCGACAGCCGCTGCCCGGAGGGAATCAGGTCCATCGAGGAGAGCGCGGTGGGCAGGATCGCCTCGCGGATCTCGGTTTGGCCGATCAGCACCTCGTAGAGAGTCACGCGCTGGTCGTTGGCATTTACGCCAAGCCCGCTCGACGCGTTCCCCTGGGGATCGACATCGATCAGGAGCACGCGGCGGCTCTCCTGCGCGAGGCAGGCAGCCAGATTGATCGCTGTAGTGGTTTTGCCGACGCCGCCTTTTTGGCTGGCGATCGCGATTACGCGTCCCATTCCCTTGTGCGCGCGGGGGCGAGCTTCCTGCCCACCTTGGAAGAGGTGAGTTGCAATGCGGTCGGCGCGCACCGTATCAGCGGCTCGCGCGTGGAACAAGCGGATTGTTCCACGTGAAACGTTGTCGATCAGAAACCTCTAGGCCACTGATTTCTTTCTAAATCGGCAGACGACTGTCTGCTCGGTTCCGATCGAGAGAATGCCTTCCGGCTCCCAAACCGATCGCCAGAAGCGCTCTTCCTCCATCTCGCTCTCGTGCCGACTCCCCTTCCACAGGAACGCCTGTCCGCCGGGCTTGACGATGGCCGCCGCAAACTTGAGCGTGGGGCCAAGCGTGAGCGTGGCGCGCGAGGAGAAGGCATCGAAGACTCCCGCGTTCTCGGGGAGCACGATCAAATTCTCGAGTCGATCGTTGACCACTTCAATATTCTTTAACTCAAGCTCTTGGATAGCTTTACGAAGAAATAGCGTCTTAGTTCGCCGCGACTCGACGAGCGTCCAGGACGCCCCGATGCCGCAGAGCGCCAGCGGCAACGCCGGCAAGCCGCCGCCCGAGCCGAAGTCGATCCAGCGCGCGCCGCTCGCCTCTTTCAGCCACGACACCGGCTCGATCGATTCGCGCAGGTGGCGCGAGACGAATCGGTGCTCATCATTGGTGGAAATGAGGTTCGAGACCTCTCGGTTCCACTTGAGAAGCAGATCCATGTAGGCCCGGAGCCGCTCGATCGCAGGTGCGGGTTCAATGCCCGCGCTCTGGAGGAGTGGTTCGAGCTCACCCCAGGGTTGCCGGGCAACCATGGAGTCGGGGTTGCCGCGACCGATCTTGCGCGCGAACGGCTTGGCCGGCGCTCTCGGTGCTGCCGCGGGCCGGCGCAGCTGGCGCAGGCGGGACGTCCGGTCAGGCGCGCGGCTCTGGCGGTCCCGGAAGCTGGAGCCCTCGCGAGGTCCGGAGCGGCTCGAGCTCGAGGAGCTGGAGCTGTCGCGTGACCCTGGGCGGCCGCGACTCGTGGAGCTTGAACTGCCGCGGGATTCGGGGCGGCCGCGGCTCGAGCCGGCGCGAGACTCCGGGCGGCCTCTGCCCGCGGAGCTTGAACTGTCGCGGGATCCAGGCCGGCCCCGGCTCGCGGTGCCGGCGCGGGGTGATGCGACTTTCGGTGCACGCGTTCGGGGAGTGCGTTGGCGCATGCACCGCACTCTAGCAGGGTCCTGCGATCCCGGCTCGCCGGGTGCCTTCTCGAAGAACTATCCCCGGGGATAGCTGGCAGGACGCGCGCTGAACAAAAGTGCTAGACAGTACTCGCCGCGCGGCGA
>Ga0207428_10006802_pt1 | contig 10488 bp, 9 predicted proteins | sample RhiMethybrSRZTD1_FD_187600 | JGI IMG/M metagenome (GOLD analysis project Ga0207428, IMG submission 187600) | Populus rhizosphere microbial communities from Tennessee, USA - Rhizosphere MetaG P. TD hybrid SRZTD1 (SPAdes) (version 3) | ecosystem: Host-associated > Plants > Roots > Rhizosphere >... | reverse complement strand
CTACCAGGTCGCGTTCATGGCGCCGACCGAGATCCTCGCCGAGCAGCACTACCGCACCATCGTGCGGGCGCTGGATGGGAAGCCGTATCGCGTGGCGCTGCTCAGCGGGCGCGTCACGGCCGCCACGCGCCGCGACCTGCTGCCGGCGATCGAGCGCGGCGAGATCAACCTGATCGTCGGGACCCAGGCGCTGATCCAGGAGCACGTCAAGTTCAAGGCGCTGGCGCTCGCGGTGATCGACGAGCAGCATCGCTTCGGCGTCGTGCAGCGCGGCACGCTCGCCGCGAAAGGATCGAATCCGGACGTGCTCGTCATGACCGCGACGCCGATTCCGCGCACGCTGGCGCTGACCGAATGCGGCGACATGGAAGTGTCCGTGATTCGCGGCCTGCCGCCGGGCCGCCTGCCGATCAGGACGCTCGTCAAGGCCGACTCGCGCCGCGACGAGGTCTACGCGATGATGCGCGAGGAGATCCGCCGCGGCCGCCAGGTCTACGTGATCTATCCGCTCGTCGACGAGTCGGAGAAGATCGATCTCAAGGCCGCGACCGCGATGGCCGAGCAGATCGCGCGCGTGTTTCCCGAGTTTGCCGTGGCGTTGCTGCACGGACGCATGAAGGGCGACGAGAAAGAAGCGGTCATGCACCAGTTCACCGCGGGGAAGTTGAACATCCTGGTGTCGACGACGGTCGTCGAGGTCGGCGTCGACGTGCCGAATGCGACGCTGATGGTCGTGGAGCATGCGGAGCGGTTCGGGTTGTCGCAGCTGCACCAGCTGCGGGGGCGCATCGGCCGCGGCGAGCACGCCTCCACCTGCGTGCTGCTGTATCAGGCGCCGTGGAGCGACGATGCCCGCGAGCGGCTCAAGGCGATGGCCGACACCAGCGACGGGTTCGTGATCGCCGAACGCGATCTGCGGCTGCGCGGGCCCGGCGATTTTTTCGGCACGCGGCAGTCGGGCTTGCCGACACTGAGGGCGGGGGACCTGATGCGCGACGGCGATCTGCTCGAGCGCGCCTTCGAAGAAGCGCGCACGCGCGTGGAAGCCGGCACGCTGACGGCCGCGCTACAGGCCTACGTGAAGAACGTGTGGCAACGGCAATTCGGACTGATCACTGTCGGCTGACCCCCTGACTACCTGACTACCTGACCACCTGATTACCTGATATGCGGATTATTGCGGGGTCGAACAAAGGCCGCACCTTGAAAGCGCCCAAGTGGGAGGGGCTGCGGCCGACATCCGACAAGCTGCGCGAGACGCTGTTCAATATCCTACAGGGGCGCATCGAAGGCGCGCGGGTGCTGGATGTGTTCTCGGGCACCGGCGCCGTGGCGCTCGAAGCCCTGAGCCGCGGCGCCGTATCGGCGACCTGCGTGGACAACGATCGACGCGCGGCGGCGCTCATCACCGAGAACGCCGTACTCTGCCGCGAGTCGGAACGCTGTGTTATCATCCGCGACGTCGCGCCGCGCGCGCTCAAACATCCTCTTCCCGGCGGTCCGTTCGATATCGTGGTGCTGGATCCGCCGTACGATTTCGCGAACCTGGATGAAGCGGTGCGGGATGCCGCGGGGCAGCGCGCCGCGGACGGAATCGTGATTCTCGAGCACGCCTCGCGCGTGACGCCGCCGCAACCGGACGGCCTCACGCTGACGCGCACGGTAAAGTCGGGCGACAGCGCGTTGACCTTTTATTCATGACCAACTCCAGGCCGAGCCGAGTCGCGATCTACCCGGGGTCCTTCGACCCGCTGACCAGCGGTCACGTCGACATCATCGAGCGCGGCTCGCGGATCTTCGACTCGATCATCGTCGCGATCCTCGCCAACGTGGAGAAGACGCCGCTGTTCAGCGAGAACGAGCGCGTGGCGATCATTCGCGACGTCTTCAAGGACAGCCCGAACGTGCAGGTGGAAACGTTCAACGGCCTGCTCGTCGACTACGCCCAGCGCAAGAATGCCAGCGTGCTGGTGCGCGGCCTCCGCGCGGTGTCGGATTTCGAATATGAATTCCAGATGGCGCTCATGAACCGTCACCTGGCGCCGGGCCTCGAGACAGTTTTCATGATGCCCGCGGAGCAGTACACTTACATCAGCTCCCGGTTGATCAAGGAAGTCTTCACGCTCGGCGGCGAAATCACCGGCCTGGTGCCGCCGATCGTCGAAGAGAAGCTGCGCGCCAAGCAGAAGGCCAAGAAGAAGTAGCCCTATGAACTTCGCATCGAGAATGAGCCGCGTCGTCGCGTCGCCGACACTGAAGGTGGCGGCGGACGCCGAGCGTCTTCGCCGTCAGGGCGTGGATGTCGTCGATCTGGGCGCCGGCGAACCGGACTTTGGCACGCCGGAACATGTCAAGGACGCGGCGCACGCGGCCCTCAATGCGAACTTCACCAAGTACACGCCGTCGGCCGGCGTGCAGGAAGTGCGCGAGGCCGTCGCCTACCGCTATCGGCTCGATCACGGCGTCGACATCAAACCCGAAGAAGTGATTCTCACCGCCGGCGCCAAGCAGGCCCTGTTCAACGCCGCGTTCGTGCTGTTCGAGCCGGGCGACGAGGTGATCACGCACGGTCCGTACTGGCCGAGCATCGGTGATCAGATCAAGCTCGCCGACGCGACACCGGTGGTCGTGCAGACGCACATGGAAGACGGCTTTACGATCAAAGCCCAGCCGCTGATCGACGCCATCACGCCGCGGACCAGGGCGATCATCGTCAACTCACCGTGCAATCCGACCGGCGCGTTGATGGCCGAATCCGAAATGGCGCTGCTCGCCGACGCGGCGGCCGCCCGCGGCCTGTGGATCATCGTCGACTACACGTATGAACGGCTGATCTACGAGCCGGCGCCGCACAACCTGATGAAGGTGCTGTTTGACCGGATGCGCGACCGGACCGTGATCTGCAGCGGCGCCTCGAAGGCCTATGCCATGACGGGGTGGCGGTGCGGCTGGATCGTCGCGCCCAGGGAGGTCGTCACGCAGTGCAACGTCGTCCAGGGGCATTCGACGTCGAACATCAATTCGATCACGCAAAAGGCGGCGATCGCAGCGCTCACCGGACCGCAGGACGGTGTCAAGGCGATGCTCGACGAATATCGCAAGCGCCGTGACTCGGTGCACGCCTGGCTGACCGCCGATCCGCGCATTGTCTGCGTCAAGCCCGGCGGCGCCTTCTATCTGTTTCCGTACATCGCCGAATTGCTGTCGCCGAACGGCCTGCGCAGCAGCGCGGAGTTTGCCGAGGCGCTGCTGAAGGAACACGCGGTGGCGGTCACTCCGGGTGAAGGCTTTGACGCGCCCGGCTTCTTCCGCCTGTCGTACGCGACGTCGATCGAGCGCCTGAAGGAAGGCTGCGATCGCATCAAGGCGTTCGTGCAGAAGCTCGAATCGTCGGGAAAGCTCACCGCCGCCCGCTAGATGCCGTACGCGGGCTTCCTCGACGATGCGATCGTCCTTACGAAGCCGGGTGTCGAGGACCTGGGCTCGCTGGCCGCCAGGAAGCCGCGCGCAGTTACGATCTTCGAGTATCCCTTTGATTCGCTGAAACCGCTGGCGGTCCTCGCCGGCGTCGAGATTCTGAGGATCCAGGACTCCGGCGCGCTGCGCACGCTTGACGGAGCGAAGGCTCTCGTCGGCGTCAAGAATTTCGTGCTCTCCACGCCCCCCACCTGGGACGGCACCCCCAGGAAGATCGAGGTCGACTCGTTCAAGCCGCTGTTAGCGCTGACGTCCCTCGAGCGGTTGCTGTTGCTCGGCGTGCGGCCAAAGGATCTCGATCTGTCGCCGATCGAGCGCATGACGCATCTCACGGAAGTCGACATCGGTGGAGTACCGGAATTCACGGTCGGGCATTACGCGAGGCTGGCGAAGGCCCTGCCGCATGCGGAAGGCCGCTGCTTGAAGCCGTATTTCCTGATCGAGAACCTCTCGTTCTGCAAGAAGTGCAAGGCGCAACGCGTATTACTGAACGGCACGGCCAAGGGAGCGCGCAAGTGGCTGTGCCCGAAGTGCAACGAGAAGAAGCTCGCGGAGCACGTCCGCGCCTGGGAGGCGTTGAAGCACGCCCGCTGACCTGTTCAATACCGCACACCCTTGGCACCCTTGGCGTAAACGTGTACAGTCATCTCACTTCCGTTTAGCAGAGCCGCCACGGCTCAGTCGCCCGTCCTGTCTCGACCGGTTGTGTTCTGGTTGATGCATGGGGGGTCCGGAAGTCCCGCACAGTAGGAGTCACATGAACCTCATCACTCGCTCGCTCGTCGTGTCGGTTGCGTCCCTTGGATTGATCTCGCTCTTGATCACCCCGGTGTCCGCGCAGATCGACTCGCAAGTCGGCATCTGGAAGCTGAACGTCGCCAAGTCGACCTACAGTCCCGGTCCCGCACCGAAGAGCGCAACCACCACCATCGAGACGGCCGGCGACGGCACCAAGGTCAGCGTCGACCAGGTCCGCGCCGACGGCGCCGCGAACCAGTGGGGCTTCACGGCCAACTATGACGGCAAGTACAACCCGATGACCGGCAACAACCCGGACGCGGACATGATCGCGCGCACCCGCGTCGATGCCAACACCATCAAGTCGATCTCGAAGAAGGACGGCAAGGAGACGACGACGCAGATGTCGAAGGTCTCGGCCGATGGCAAGACCCGCACGGTCACGACCAAGGGCATGAACGCGGCCGGCAAGACCGTGAACAACGTCGCGGTCTACGACAAGCAGTAGCGACGCGCTAGCGATTCGAGACCAGGACCACCCGCGTCAGATCGCGGGTGGGATCCGGCCACAGTAGGGTCCGCACGCGAATGCCGGCTTCGTTGAAATATAGCAGCTCGGCGAGCCGTTGCACTTTCAGCCCGCGTTCTTTTTCCAGCCGATCCATCGTCTCGGCGGGGACGACCATCAACGCGCGATCCGCTTGCGCCAGAAAGTCGCGCGCCTGATCGTCGGTGATCACATCGGTGGTGCGAATCCCTGAATAGAACACCAGGTTGCGCACGAAGACGCCCATGGTGCCGACCTGTTCGGTCCCGGTGCGATGCTCCTGCACCAGCTTCGCCATCTGGCGAACCGTATCGTCGCCGCCGCTCGACAACGCCCCGTATTGCACCGCGGGCAGCGTCACCGCGGCCGCGAGCGCAATCACGATTGGAGCGCTGCGCCAGTTCTTCGACACCGCGACGACAATGACCAGCGCACCCATGATGGCGATCGCGTAGGAGGCGGCCGTTGTGTATGTGGATTGCACGTTGATCAGCAGCGGATGCGCGCGATACAGCAGCACCGCCAGCGTGACGAAGAACACGCCGCTCATCAGCGATCCGAGGATCACCGGCGTGGCGCGCCGCGGCATTGATCGCACGCCGTCGAGCCCGCGCCACTCCTGCGTGCGCTCGACAATCGAGGACGCCAGCAGCAGGGCGAGCGGCGGCAGCACGGGCAGCACGTAACGCGGCTGCTTGCCGATCGAAATCGAATAGAACGCCAAGGGCAGCAGCGCCCACAGCAGCAGCCGCAGATCGATCGTGCCGACGGCGCGGCGGCCGCGCGCGAACTGCGTCAACGGTCCAAGCCACACCAGCGCGAGCGGCGTCCACGGCAGCAGACCGCCGGCGACCACCGGAAGATAGAACCACCAGGGCCGCGGATCGTTGAACCGATCCGTGGCGAAGCGCTCGAAGTTGTCGCCGATAAAGAAACTCTGCAGATATTCGTTACCGTGGCGCATCCACATCAGCAGGTACCACGGCGTCGCCACCGCGATGAAGACGATGGCGCCGACCACGATGTCCGCGGGATTCAGTCCAATCGATCGCCGTTCGATCATCAGCACCGGCAGGATCACGATCATCGGGATGATCACGCCGACCGGCCCCTTCACCAGGAAGCCGAGACCGAGGCCGAGCGCGGCGAGGATCACGAACTTGCGCGGATTGCGTTCCTGTTCCAGCGTCGAGACCAGCGCCGCCCAGATCGACAGTGTGATGCAGAACGTCAGCGGCAAATCGGGGAGCGCCATGCGCCCGATCGAGAAGTACCCGAAGTTCGTGGCGACGATCGCGCCGGCGAGGATGCCCGACGCTTCGTCGTACCATCGCCGCCCGGCCGCCGCGGTCACCAGCACCAGGCCGACGCCCGCGAGCGCCGCCCAGAATCGCGCGCCCATTTCGCTCGCGCCCGTCACGAAGTAGGTGGCCGACGTCAGCCAGTAATAGAGGATCGGCTTTTGAAAGCGCGGCTCGTAGTTGTAATACGGGGTGATCCAGTCGCCGGAGGCCACCATCTCCCGCGAGGCTTCCGCATAAAAGGCCTCGTCGGAATCGGTGATGGCACCACGCCCGAGACCCGCAAAAAACGTCAGCGCCGCGAGGAGGAGCAGCGGAAGCGTGATGCGATGCACTTGTTGTATACTACCGGCAAGTTCAGCTGGTTTTGCTTCCGTTCTCTCTCGCGGACCCGCTCCGCACTCTCATCAGACCTGACAGCTCACACTTGAAGAGACTCACCTTGGATAGCCTGCATGCCTAGTCACAAGCGTCACGGACCCCACCGCGGTGGCGGCGGCCATCAGCCCCCTCCGCAGCCCGACGTCGCGGCCGAAGCCGCCGAACACGCCGCCGCCGCACTGCAAGACGGCAAGAAGCCCGGCCTCAACATCACCGACCTCAAGGAGATGACCATCCAGCATCTCACCCAGGTCGCGAAGGATCTCGAGGTCGCCGGTGCGACCGGCATGCGCAAGCAGGAGCTGATCTTCCAGATCCTCAAGGCGCAGACCGAGCAGAGCGGATTCATCTTCTCGGAAGGCGTGCTCGAAGTGCTGCCCGACGGCTTCGGGTTCCTGCGCGCGCCCGACTACAACTACCTGCCCGGCCCCGACGACATCTACGTTTCCCCCTCCCAGATACGCAAGTTCGACTTGCAGACCGGCGACACGGTCTCCGGACAGATTCGTCCGCCGAAGGAAGGGGAGCGGTACTTCGCGCTGATCAAGGTCGAGGCCGTCAACTTCGAAGCGCCCGATCAGGCGCGCGACAAGCTGTTCTTCGAGAACCTCACGCCGCTCTATCCGCTCGAGCGCATCAAGCTCGAGACCGAATCGGAAAACCTGTCGGCCCGCGTGATGGACCTGATGACGCCGCTCGGCAAGGGCCAGCGCGGCCTGATCGTCGCGCCGCCGCGGACCGGCAAGACCATGCTGCTTCAGGCCATCGCGCAGTCGGTGGCCAAGAACCATCCCGAGGTCTACCTGATCGTCCTGCTGATCGACGAGCGTCCGGAGGAAGTCACGGACATGCAGCGCTCGGTGGATGGCGAGGTGATCTCGTCGACCTTCGACGAGCCGGCGCAGCGCCACGTGCAGGTCGCCGAAATGGTGATCGAGAAGGCCAAGCGTCTCGTCGAGCACAAGAAAGACGTCTTGATCCTGCTCGATTCGATCACGCGTCTCGCCCGCGCCTACAACACCGTGATTCCGGCGTCGGGCAAGGTGCTCTCTGGCGGTCTCGACAGCAACGCGCTGCAGAAGCCCAAGCGCTTCTTCGGCGCCGCCCGCAACATCGAAGAAGGCGGCTCGCTGACCATCGTCGCCACCGCGCTCATCGATACCGGATCGCGCATGGACGATGTGATCTTCGAAGAGTTCAAGGGCACCGGCAACAGCGAAATCCACCTGGATCGCAAGCTCTCGGACAAGCGCACGTTCCCGGCGATCGACATCCTCAAGAGCGGCACCCGCAAGGAAGAATTGCTGCTGCCGAAGGAAGATCTCCAGCGCATCTACGTGCTGCGGCGCGTGTTGAATCCGCTGTCGCCGGTCGAGGCAATGGAATTGCTGCTCGACAAGATGGGCAAGACAAAAAACAACGCAGAGTTCCTGTCTGCGATGCAGAAGGGTTGATGGCAATGAGCGTGACGATCAAGGTCCGGCAGAATGGCTCGCTCCTCGTCGAAGGCGAGGACGTGAAGCTCGTCGACTGGACCGGCGCCGAGTACATCGTGCCGAAGAAGCCGTTTGCGATGTGCCGCTGCGGCCAGTCGAAGGAGAAGCCGTTCTGCGACGGCTCGCACAAGCTCTGTAATTTCCAGGCCGCCGAAGCGGCCCCGGGTCCCAAGAAGATGCCGGAGCCGCCGCCGATTCCAGAAGAGCTGAAGTAACGCTACAGCGTCGGGATCATCCACGGCGCCACATACTGCTGGAACATCGCCAGCAGGCCCATCAGCGCCGTGAGGATCAGGCTGTGGAAGATCACTTTCGCGAAGATCTCACCTTCGCGTCCCACCGCACCGACGCCCGCGGCGCCGACCGACAGATTCTGCGGGCTGATCATCTTGCCCATCACGCCGGCGGAGCTGTTGGTGGCGCCCATCAGAATCGGATCGAGTCCCGACACTTTCGCCGTGGTCGCCTGCAGCGGTCCGAACAACGTGTTCGATGACGTATCACTGCCGGTCAGGAACACGCCGAGCATGCCGAGGAATGCGGAGAAGAACGGGAAGAGCCAGCCGGTGGCGGCCAAGGCCAGCGCCATCGACGAGGTCATGCCCGAATAGTTCATCACCGTCGCGATCGAGAGAATGAAAGCGATCGTGACGATCGGCAGGCGCAACTGCGCCACGGTCTTGCCGAACGCCACGCCGATGATGTTCGTGCTCGCGCCGGCGGCGAGCATCGGAATGAACGCGATGAACGTGGCGATCAGGACGAGCGTGCCTGCGGCGGCGAGAAAATCCAGGCGGTAGTTCAGCGCATAGGGCGTCGTCTTTGCCACGACCGGCGCTTCGCGCTGCACCAGCGGCGCCGGCTTGCCGTCGACGAGCTGATAGGCGCCGGGCCAACTGAAATCCCAGACCGGGAAGCGGAACGACTGCGGCGCGGATGCCGCAGGCGGACCGATCCACGGGTCGGGACACAACGCATATCCCGCCTGGCCGCATCGCAGCAGCGCGGTCACGTTCCTGGGCGGTTTCACCGTCGACATGCCGGCGAAGTTTCCGCTCTGGCCGATCAAGACGACGACGACAAGAATTCCGTACGTCGCATAAGCGCGCCACACGCGCGAGCCCGGATCGATCGTGGTTTCCACCGGCGCGTTGATCTCGCCGGCCAGTGAGTCGGCAGGCTTCCAGAACTTCAGCAGCATAGCCACCGAGGCGAGCGATACTAACGCGGCGAGCGTGTCGGTCAGCTCGGGGCCCACGTAGTTCGAGACCGCGAACTGTCCGATCGCAAACGTGACGCCGGCGACGAGCACGGCCGGGAGCACACCCATCATGCGGCCCCAGCCGGCATACAACACGACGAGATACGCGGGAATCACCAGCGAGAAAAACGGCAGTTGCCGTCCGACCATCGCCGACAGCGCCCGCGTCGTCGTTTGCGTGTCGTGGCCGAGCAGCGGCGCCAGCAGGCCGCCGAGCGTCGTCACCGGAATGCCGAGCGATCCGAACGCGACCGGCGCCGTGTTGGCGATCAGCGCGAGCACCGCGGCCATGATCGGCTCGAAGCCGAGCCCGGCGAGCATCGACGCCGTAATCGCGACCGGCGCGCCGAAACCGGCAATGCCCTCGATCAACGCGCCGAAGCAAAACGCGACGAGCAGGACCTGCACGCGGCGATCGGTCGTCAGTCGCGCCAGCGATCGGCGAATGACATCGAAGTCGCCGCTCTCGACCGACAGGTTGTAGAACAGCACCGCGCTGAACACGATCCAGCAGATCGGCCAGAGCCCGTAGGCCATGCCGTGCGTGAACGCGGCGATGGTCAGCGGCAGCGGCATGCCCCACACCAGCCACGCCAGCAGGAACGCGCTGGCCGCGCCGGCGATCGCCGACTTCCACGGCGCGAAGCGCCAGACGGCGAGCATCAACGCGAGCAGGAGCGGCGGGATCGATGCGACGAGCGCCGAGAGTAAGATGCTGCCCGCAACGGGGCTGTAGTTCTGGTGAAAGAGTTCGGCCAAGGGGCAACCTCGGCCGAGACTATAACCTACGATTCACGCAAGGCCGCCATCGGATCCACTTGCGTGGCGCGTCGTGCCGGCACATAGGCGGCCAGTAGCGCCACCGACCCGAGCACGGCCACCAGCGCGCCGAGTTGCACGAAGCTCGTCGTGACCATCCCGTAGAGGATCGACTCCATGGCGCGTCCGACACCGATCGCCAGCGCGGACCCGACAACGGTGCCGACGATCGTGATGCCAATCGCGCGACTCGTCGTGGCGCGCACCACCTGCCAGCGGCCGGCGCCGAGCGCCATCCGCACGCCGATCTCCTGTGTGCGCTGCGTGGTGAGAAACGCCATCAGGCTGTAGATGCCGATCACCGCCAGCACGAGGGCGATCAGTCCGACGACCCCGAGCGCGCGAGAGATGAAGACGAACCCCGCGGCGCGCTCCTCGACCATCTTGTCGAGCGACTCGAGCGCCGCGATTGGCTGATCCGCATCCACGGCGGCCACGGCGCGGCGCAGATCGCCGGCGAGCGCGTGA
>Ga0207428_10006800_pt1 | contig 10488 bp, 10 predicted proteins | sample RhiMethybrSRZTD1_FD_187600 | JGI IMG/M metagenome (GOLD analysis project Ga0207428, IMG submission 187600) | Populus rhizosphere microbial communities from Tennessee, USA - Rhizosphere MetaG P. TD hybrid SRZTD1 (SPAdes) (version 3) | ecosystem: Host-associated > Plants > Roots > Rhizosphere >... | reverse complement strand
TCCTGCGAAGGCGAAGGCGAGTGCGCGCGCAAGTCTGCAGGATCGCAACGAGGCCGACGACGCGTTGATCCTGGCCGCGGCCGCTGCGGCCTCGCACGATCGGGAATCGCTGCAGGCTGTCCGGGCGTGGCAGCAACGGTATCGTTATGAGGACGTGCGTCTCGAAAGTCTTCTGGGAGCGCTGCGATGAGGCACGTGCTCGCCGCAACCGTGCTGCTGTTCGCCTGCGGCACTGCATTCGCGCACACGTCCGGCAGCAGTTTTCTTGCTCTGCGGGCGGAGGATACGTCGACGGTCCACGCCGAGTGGGATTTCGACGTTCGTGATCTGCAGCAGTCGCTGCAGCTGGACGCGGATGGCAACGGCGCGTTGACCTGGGGCGAGATCATCGCTGCACGGTCTGCGATCGAAACGCTCGTGCTCGCACGCACACATCTGAGTTCAACCGGTGGTGCGTGCACTGTCGCAACGACCGACGTGCCGATGATTGCCGAGCACGGCGACGGACCGTATCTGCGCTTCATCGCCACCTTCTCGTGTCCGCCCGGACCGCTGATGCTCGATCATTCCGGATGGTTCGCATTCGACGCGGGCCATCGCGCATTGCTCGAATACGAAGCCCTCGGCGGTGCGCGAACGCAGGCAATCCTCGCGAGCGGCGCCGGGCCGTGGCAGGCGACGGAATCGCGCACGGCGCACCTCGTGCGCTTCCTGGTCGAAGGCATGCGTCATCTGGTCACGGGATACGATCACCTTGCGTTCCTGGGCGTCCTGCTGCTCGCGTTGGCGCGGCGGCGGCGATCCGGCCAATCGATGTCGCTGCCGCTCATGCTGAAGCGCGCGTTTGCCGTGATCACGGCCTTCACGCTCGCGCACTCATTGACGCTGGGACTCGCCGCGACCGGTTACCTCCGGCTGCCGTCGCAACCGGTCGAAGTTGCGATCGCGCTCTCGGTGATGATCGCGGCCCTGCTCAATCTCTCGCGCGGCGCGGCCGATCACGGCTGGAAACTGGCGTTCGCGTTCGGCCTGGTGCATGGGTTGGGATTTGCGGGCGCGCTGGCCGAGCTGGCGAGCGGCCGCATCGACCTGTTAGCGCTGGCTGCATTCAACGTCGGCATCGAGACTGCACAGGTCGTCATTGCTGTCGCCGCCGTGCCCCTGATCTGGTGGCTGTTCCGCGGTTTGCGGAGCGAGCGCGTCGGCGTGCCGCTGGCGTCGGTCTCCGTCGCCTGCGTGGCGGCCGTCTGGGTCGGCGCGCGGCTGATCGGCTGACAAGGAATATTTTCAACCTGCTGCATCCGCAAGCGCCCGGTCGCCGTAGTCCAGACCATGGCAGCCCATTGCGCCCCTGCGATACGATCCCCGGCCATGGTCGTGCAGGCGGCGATGAACGAGATTTCGCAGTCGGAGGCTGCAGCAGTGCCCAGCCTCGCGACGCTCGTCGAGCGCATGCGTAACGGCCAGGAGAGGGCGCTCGAAGAGCTGTACGAAGCGACGGTCGGCAAGCTCTATGCGCTGGCCTCCGCGATCCTGCGCAGCGCCGAGGATTCCGAGGAGATCGTCTGCGAGACCTACGCGTACGCGTGGGCCAACGCCGCACGCTTCGACGCGAGTCGTGCTAACGCGCTCGGCTGGTTGCTGATGCTCTGTCGCAGCCGTGCGCTCGACCGGCTCCGGCAACGTCGCGCCAATGCGCATGCGCTTGACGTTGTCGCAATGAGAGAGACGGACAGCCTGGGCTCCGATCAACCTCATGACATTCTGTTTTTGATGCAACGGCGCAGTCGCGTTCACACCGCTCTTTCGCAGCTGACGCCGGAGCGTCGGCACCTGGTATCGCTGGCGTTCCTGCAAGGTCTGTCGCATCAGGAGATCGCGACCGCGACCAGCCTCCCGCTCGGCACCGTCAAGAGCCACGTGCGTCGCGCGCTCGCGCAACTGCGCGAAGCGCTGGAAGCCCTGTGAGCCGCCGTTCGAAGAGTCTGCAGGACTCGCTCGCAGACGGTCTGCGTCCGGCGGAGCTCGGCGTCGAGCAACGTGAGCGACTGCGACGTCGCATCCTGGAACAGGCGCGCGAGCAAGCTCCGGAGGGCACTCACACGCTGCGCGCCGCTGAGAGCGCGTGGATCCAGATCGCGCCGTTCGTGGAAGTTCGCGTGCTGCGTCGTGACGAGGCCGCTGGCACGCATACGAGCCTGATGCGCATGCGGCCGGGCGGCGTGATTCCCGCGCATCGTCATGCGCGCGAGGAAGAGTTCATCGTGCTCGAAGGCGAGTGTCAGATCGGCACGCACAAGCTCGTCGCCGGCGACGTGCACATCGCGGCGGCCGGCTCGTGGCATGAAAATGTCACCACTCGCAGTGGTGTCCTCGTGCTATTGCGTGGAGAGTTTCCGCATCCGACTCCCGCGGTCTGACGTACGGGCTGTTACAAATCTGTCACGCCCGCCCAGGACAATTGCGCCATGCGTCTGTCTCGAAACCTCGCCGGCGTCGGCTTTGCGGCGCTGTTCCCTTCGATTGCGCTCGCCGGCGGCGTCCCCACCTCGACCCAGTGGCTCGAAGAGGTCGTCGTCACCGGCAAGCTCGAACGGCTCGGCGGCGATCCCACTTCGGCGACCGAAGGCGTGGCAACCGCTGAGCAGCTCGATCTGCGCCCGACGTTGCGCACCGGCGAATTGCTGGAAGTCGTGCCGGGCCTGATCGTCACGCAGCACAGCGGTAGCGGCAAAGCGAATCAATACTTCCTGCGCGGCTTCAATCTCGATCACGGCACCGACCTCGCGACGAGCGTCGACGGCGTGCCCGTGAACATGCCGACGCACGCGCACGGGCAGGGCTACACCGACATCAACTTCGTCATTCCCGAGTTGGTCGAGTCGATCGAATATCGCAAGGGCACGTACTACGCCGACACCGGCAATTTTTCTGCGGCCGGCGCAGTCAACATGCGCTACCGCACGTCCCTCGACGCGCCGTTCGTCGCGTTTGAAAGCGGCGATCACGATTACGTGCGCGGCTTGTTTGCTGCGTCGCCCGAGATCGGCGGCGGCACGATGCTGTTCGCGCTGGAGCACTCGGAGAACAACGGTCCGTGGCTGCTGGAAGAGCGATTTCAAAAGACCAACGCGCTGCTGCGCTACTCGCACGACACCGAGGGCGGACGATTCCTGTTGACGGCACAGGGTTACGACGGCGAGTGGCGCTCGACCGATCAGATTCCGCTGCGCGCCGTGCAGTCCGGTCAGATCGACCGCTTCGGGTTCGTCGATCCGACCGACGGCGGCGAGTCGCATCGCTACAGCCTCGCTGCCGACTGGTACCAGCAGTTGGGTGCCGGACGCATGCATGCGAATGCCTACGCGATCGACTATCAGCTCGATCTGTTCTCGAACTTCACCTATGCGACCGACGCCGTGAACGGCGATCAGTTCGAGCAGTTCGACGATCGCAGGGTGTACGGCGGGCAGTTCACGTGGACGCGGCCGCTGGAGGCGCTCGGCCTGTCGCACGAGCTCGACCTCGGCGTGGAGCTGCGTCGCGACGACATCGGCACCGTCGGTCTGTACGAGACCGTTGCGCGTCAGCGCATCGCTACGACGCGCGAAGATAGCGTCACGCAGAGCAGCTACTCGGGGTATTCCAGCCTGAAGACGCATTGGAGCGAGCACGTGCGCACCGAAGTCGGCGTGCGTGCCGACTACTTCGATTTCGACGTCGACAGCAGCCTCGCCGCGAATTCCGGCAGCGCCGACGACTCGATCGCCAGCCCGAAGTTTTCGCTGATTCTCGGCCCGTGGAGCGAGACGGAATTCTTCGTCAACGTCGGCAAGGGGTTTCACAGCAACGACGCGCGCGGCACGACGATCCGCGTCGATCCCACTGATGGGTTGACACCTGTCGATCGCGTCGACCCGCTCGTCGATGCGTTGGGAGCGGACGTCGGCGTGCGAACGCCCATTCTGCCCAATCTGCAACTCACGGCATCGCTGTGGACGCTCAAACTGGATTCCGAGTTGCTGTTCGTCGGCGACGCCGGCATCACCGAGGCGAGCCGCGAGAGCGAGCGCCGCGGCGTCGAAGCCGGTGCGATCTGGAATCCGGTGTCGTGGTTGATTCTCGACGCCGATCTGGCCTGGTCGCGATCCCGGTTTACGGAAAGCGATCCGGCCGGCGATCGGATTCCAGGTGCTGTCGAGAATGTGGCGTCGGTCGGCCTCGCGATCGATCATCCGAGCGGCTGGTTCGGCGGTGCGCGCCTGCGGCATTTCGGCGCGGCACCGCTGATCGAGGACAACAGCGTCCGGTCCGATCCGACCACGCTCGTCAACGTGGAAGCGGGCTACCACATCACGGACAACATCCAGTTGAGCGCGGCGCTGTTCAACGTCTTCGACAGTCGCGACAACGACATCACCTATTTGTACGAGTCGCAGCTGCCCGGCGAAGCGCAGCCGGTGAACGACATCCACTTCCATCCGGTCGAGCCCCGCACCTTCCGTCTCACCCTCAGCGCCACGTTCTAGGGATCGGTGTTGCTTCTGTCCCGGTCAATCCCTCTGTATTATCCCATATTGGGATTTAGGGACGATCCGCCATGGCGAAGCAATCGGCAGGGCCTGCGTCAGGCAATGACGTGGCAGCGCTGCGGGAGATCCTCGGCCGCTTCAACGACGCGCGCTGCGTCCTGGAGTGCGCCGTACGCTCGCTGGAGCAGTGGCAGAGCCTCGACGATGCGGAGGACGAAGCGCGCCGCTCATGCGATCCAGAGATCGTCTGCCTGCGTCACGCGCAGAAACTGCTCGCCAACGTTTATGACGACCTCGACAGCACCATCGCGCGGCTGGCGTCTAGTTGACGGCGCGGCCGCCGCACTGCTTCTGTGCACGAACCGGGTTACAGACGGTCGCAACGTCGTTCGGCAATCGTGCCGAATACGCGGGGAAGCGCGGATCCGGTCGCATGTAGTCCGTGGACACGTACTGCGCGCCGGATGCGAGGGCTACTTCGCGTCGCTCGGTCTTGCCTTCGCGCGCTTCCAGCGTATCCGCGTCGGCGCGAGTGCGGACGATGAATCCTGCCTCGACCGCGGCGCGGATGCGCTTCGCATCCTGCAGCGGCTCGTTGAGCGTGATGTACGCCGCGGCAGGTGACGATTCGTCGATGTTGACGAACATCCTGCGGCCTTCGAGCGAGCGCCGCTCGCCGCGATAGATCGCCACCTTGTTCGGTGCCTCGTCGAGTGCGAAGAAAACGCGCCCGCGCGCTTTGCCCAGCTTCGGCCAGCCGCTGGCGAGCACCGCCTCCCGCAGGGTTGCATGCTTGCCTTGCACCTGATCGGGCGTGATCAAGTCGTCGTCAGTAAACACGCTCGCCACTTCGGCATCGAGTGCATCGAACGCCGCGGCGTCGAACTTTGCGATCGCGGCGCCGCCCTTGCCGAGCGGGCTGTCGTCCTTGGCGTTGATCAGGATCAGGATCGGAATGTGATCGGGATGCGCATCGCTCCAGGCCTTGACCGTTTGCAGGCACACGACGAACCGTGTGCAGGTCGAGCGGAAATCGAAGTCCGGGATGTGCATCACCTTGAATCCCGGCTTCGCGAGCTCTGCAGCGAAGGCCGCGTCGAGGTGCTGGCCCAGTGTTCGTGGACCCAGCGGATCCGCGAAGCGTCCGCCCTGCGGATCGTAGTAGACGTCGAGCTCGAGCTGGCGCGCGCCGTCATCCAGCTCTTCCGTCAGCGGCCGGTGCGAGTAGTCGAGGACTATTGCACCCTTCGCGGAGCGCGCGCGGAGCTGCGTGAGCTCCGCATCGGGAATCGCCGACTTGTAGCTGTTGTGCGTGCCGACGCTCAGCAGATCGTTGACGCGCAGATTCTCATCCATCCACGCCCGTGCGCAGCTCGCATCATTGGGCGCTGCCGCCGCCTCGAGGTCGCACGCCGGGCCCGCATGGACCGGCGCGATCAGGAACAGCAACGTCGCAACGAGTGCGTAGCGCATGGCCTCATTCCGCTCCGGCCTTCAGATACTTGTCGAGGAACGCTACATAAGCGTTCGAGGCGTCGATCTTGTTCGCGCGCTTGGTGAAGCCGTGGCCCTCGTCGGGGAACACCTTGTACTCCACGGCGACACCGTTCTGACGCACTGCCTCGACGATCTCGTCGCTCTCGACCTTCAGCACGCGTGGATCGTTCGCTCCCTGCACGACGAGCAAGGGCGCGCGGATGTTCTTCGCGTGGAACAGCGGCGAGATCGCGCGGTGCCGCTCGCCATCAGTCGCGGGATCGCCCATCTCGTCGTACAGCGATTCCTTGAAGGCGGCCCACCACGGCGGGATGTTCGTCAGCGTGCGCACCCAGTTCATCACGCCGAAGATGTCGATGCCGACGTCGAACGTGTCCGGCGAGAACGCGAGCGCGGCACCGACCATGTAGCCGCCGTACGAGCCGCCGATGATGCCGATGCGGTCGCCATCCACCCAATCGAGCCCCGCTAGGTACTGCTTGCCGGCGACGATGTCTTTGAGATCGACGTCACCGTGCTTGCGGTCATCCATGTGGTTGAAGGTCTTGCCGTAGCCGCTCGAGCCGCGGTTGTTCGCGGCGAGCACTGCATAGCCATGATTCACGAGATGCTGGATCGCGGGCGAGTAGCCGCGCCGGCTCTGTCCGCCGGGTCCGCCGTGCACCCAGACCAGCGCCGGCACCTTGTGCGTCGGCGCGGCGTTCTGCGGTTTGTAGAGGACCGAGGGAATCTTCAGGCCGTCGAAGCTCGCATAGCGCACGACTTCGGTGTCGACCAGGTCCGCTTCGTTGATCTTCGGATTCAACGCGCGCGTCAGGCGGGCGCTGCGCGCCGCGCCGAGATCGATCGTGTACACATCGCTCGGCGAAGTATCGGAGCTCACGAGCAGCGCGAGCCGCGATTCATCGCGCGAGAAGCGCACTTGCGCGAGATCGCCGGCCGGCAGATTCGGCAGCGCCACTTCTTTGCCGCTGCTGTTGTCGAGAATGTGCACGACTGTGCGCGCGTCGTCGTTCACGCCCCAGACGCGATAGCGGCCCGACTCCGAGAAGAACAGGAACTGCACGTCCCAGTTCTCCTTGATCAGCGGCGCCTTCGCGCCGGTTGCGAGGTCGTACGTCCAGGCCTGGTTGAATTCGCCGAACTCGTCGGTCGCGTACACGAGCCGCTTGCTGTCGCTCGTGAACTCGTACACGTCGTGCTGCGCGTTGCCCTCGTGCTTCGTGATCAGCTGCGGCGCGTGCTTCTTCACCGACAGGTCGACGAGGTACACGTCGGAGTCTGCGGCGTTGCGCGGCTTCACGAGTGCGAGATAGCGATCATCCGGCGACAGTGACGAGAGCTGCCACGCTGCGTCATTCCTGAACACCAGCGTGCGCTGATAATCCTTGATCGCGTACCGGTACAGATCGAACGCCTGCTCGTTGCGCTCGTTCGTCGTCACGAAGAAATGCTGCTTGTCCTTCGACCAGCCGACGAACTCCGCTTTGACCTTCTCGCCGGGCGTCAGGTCGCGCGTCTTGCCGTCCGCTTCGCGCACGTAGAGATGATTGATCTCGTTGCCGCCGCTGTCCGCCGTGAACAGCACGCGTTGATCGGCCGGAAACCAGGAGACAGCGAACGTCGAGTCCGTCGTCGAAGACGTCAGCGCCTGTTTGCCTTCGCCGGCCGCCGGCAGTCCGTAAACGTTGTAGATGCCGGTCTCGTCCGAGGTCACGAGCAGCTGCCTGTCGTCGGCGGACCAGGCGTAGCCCGCCGGCATGATGTACGAGGTCGTAGCGAAGAAGGCCTCGGCCTCGTATTGCTTCGGTGAGGGCTGGGCAGCGGGCGCTGCCGTAGCGGCCGCAGCCTGGGTCTCGGGCTTAGACCCGGAACCGCAACCGACCATCAAGAGGATCGCGCTCAGTGCGCCGCAGGACAGCAGTGCAGTGCTGGTTTTCATGAGACTCCCTCGTTATTTCCTCTATCGTACGCAATTCTTGTTGTCGGCGGCGGCTTGGGCGACCATGCCGGACAATGGTTACGGCAACCACCCTGCACAGCGGGCCCATCTCGGTCATCGACTTTCGCTGCGTCGCCGGCCCGGGCGATCCGGCCTTTCCGGAGCTCCACCAGGCGTTCTCCATCTCCTACGTGCGCCACGGTTCTTTCGGCTACCAGGTCCGCGGTCAACAGTTCGAGATGGTCGCAGGCGCAGTGCTGATCGGCTTTCCCGGCGACGAGTTCATCTGCACGCACGATCACGCCTGCGGCGATGAATGCCTGTCGTTCCGGCTGACGCCCGAAGTTGCAGAGAGCGTCGGCAGCGGTGAGAAAGTGTGGAAGCGCGGCGCGTTGCCGCCTCTCGCACAGATCATGGTGCTGGGCGAGCTCGCGCAGGCGGCAGCGACCGGTGCCAGCGGCGTCGGGCTCGACGAGATCGGCATGCTGCTCGCTGGGCGTCTTGCCGAGCTGGTCGGCGAACGGTCGCAACAGTTGCGCCGCGCGTCGCCGCGCGATCGAAGGCGTGCTGTCGAAACCGCCTTGTGGCTGGATGCGAATGCTCATGAGCCGGTCGACCTCGAGAGTGCCGCCCGCCGCGCGGGATTGAGCCCGTATCACTTCCTGCGCTTGTTCGCGAACATCGTCGGGGTCACTCCGCATCAGTACCTGCTGCGCTCCAGGTTGCGGCGCGCCGCCCGGGCGCTGGCCGAGGACGACCGCCCGGTCAGCGATATCGCACTCGATGTCGGATTCGCGGACCTGTCGAATTTCGTGCGGACCTTTCATCGCGCTGCCGGCGTCTCGCCGCGCGGCTTCCGCCAGGCCGCTCGTGCGGCCGGCCCGGCCGATCGCAAGATTCTCCAAGATCGCCTCGCGCACGCTCTCTAGCATCGACCTCCTGCCAACGGAGGTTCTATGTACGATCACATCGGTTTGAAAGTGAAGGACATCGACGCCAGCGTGCGCTTCTATGCCGCGGCGCTCGGTGCGTTGGGCCACGAGCTGGCGTCACGCGCCGAGTCCGGAGCCGGACTCGGCCCGCGCGGTGCTCCGGCACTCTGGTTGTACGCAACACCCGGCAAACAGGCGGCCGGCACGCATGTCGCGCTGCGGGCGACCAGCCGCGCGCAGGTCGATCGGTTTCACGCAGACGGGCTGAAGGCTGGTGGACGTGACAACGGCCGTCCTGGCCTGCGCGCCGACTACAGCCCGAACTACTACGCTGCGTTTCTCACCGACCCCGACGGCAACAACGTCGAAGCCGTCTTCATGGAGTAGGCGGAACCTCCCGCGTCATGGGGGGTTACTCTCCCATGACGTCGTACGAATCCAACCTCGGAACGACCGAGCGGTGGCTGTCGCTGCTCGGAGGACTAGGGCTGCTCCTGACGACCGCGCGCGGTGGCGGGCTCGGCCGGGTGGCGCGCGGCGCCCTGGGAATTTCGCTGCTGGCGCGGGGTGCCAGCGGCTATTGCGTAGTGAAGGCCGCGCTGACGGATCGCATCCCGGATGCAATTGCCGACTTCGCCGACACCGGCCGCCTCGACAGCATGGATGCGATGTACGAGGCGGAATTGCAGGAGCTGCACAACGCGGAAGGACAGCTCGCCGAGCTCACGAACGATCTCGCGCGAACGATGAGTCACTCCGAGCTCGCGTTCCGGATGCAGGAGTACGCGACTGAGCTGCACTCACGCCGCGGTGATGTGGAAGGTCTGCTGGCGCGCATCGGCGCGAACCTGCGCGCGCATACGGACGATGCGATGGAAGCGCTGATCGAGGAGACGGAGAAAATGTGGCGCGTCTGCGCGGCGAACGTGCGTGATGCTGCGGTGACAGCGTCCGTTCAGCGCATCATTCACTACAAGATCGCCGGCTACGGCGCGATCGCTTCGTATGCGAAATCGCTCGGGCGCGAGGAAGACGCGAAGCACTTCGCGCAACTCGCGGACCGCGATAAAGCCGTCGATGCGGAGCTGAGCGAACTGGCGAAGGACACGCTCAATCCGGAAGCCACTGCGGCTCCGCTGGGCGGCGCGCCTGAGCACAGCGCGCGCACGCACTAGGCTTCAGAAGAATCCGAATCGTTTTTTCTTTGCGACGTTGCGCCGTTTGAGGTAGACGACGTCATTGATGTCCTTTTCCAGAAGTCTTCCCAGCAGCACTTCCATGCCCTGGCTCTGCTTCAGATCCAGCTCTTCGCGATACAGCGGAATCGCGCTGTAGAACGCGACGCGCTCGCCGTCGACGTTCAATTCGTAGAACCCTACCGGCACGAGCAGCGAGGGCGCGATGATCACGCCGCACAACTCGGTCTGCTCCGCGTACGGCTGCGGCGGCTCGCCATTGCGAACCGTGTGACCCCAGCCGAGCCAGCGCCCCGGCTCGTGCGGCACGCGACTCAACGATTGCAGCAGACGTGTCGGCCAGTGCACGCGCTCGTCAGTGAGGTCGTCGCCCGGCTTCCATCCTTCCG
>Ga0207428_10006789_pt1 | contig 10497 bp, 8 predicted proteins | sample RhiMethybrSRZTD1_FD_187600 | JGI IMG/M metagenome (GOLD analysis project Ga0207428, IMG submission 187600) | Populus rhizosphere microbial communities from Tennessee, USA - Rhizosphere MetaG P. TD hybrid SRZTD1 (SPAdes) (version 3) | ecosystem: Host-associated > Plants > Roots > Rhizosphere >... | reverse complement strand
CTTCTGAAACCTGTTGGCTGACCGGCAACAATCGCAGACGGTCCGCCGTCTCTTCACTCAGTCGACCTACCCCGATCCAGTGAACGAGTGCAGGCAAAAATCGTGAATTCCATAAACGGACTGTGTCGGCGTAACTGCGCCGCGCGGCTTCGGCTCCATCGCGCGGAGTGATATCCAGTCCTTCGGTCCGGGCAACGTCGCGAGCTCTTAAGAGCGCAGACATCGCCGCCGGCTGCAATTCGATCACTGCGTCGCCAAACTTTTCTGAACTCCAACCCGCGGCATTTTGAAATTGCAAAACTTCGTCTTCACTGGTGAATACACAAAGCGGCGGCGGCAGAATGTTTTTGGCGCCGAGGAACATCGCGCCGTAATCATGCAGAACGCGGCACGCCACATCGTCATCGGGCGGACAGAGAACCGAAAGCTCCGCGCCGCGAAGCGTCAGCGCGTGGTCTAAAGATCGATAGAAAGGGGAAGACGGATTAGGCTTGGGCATTTGCTAAGAATGATAATCGGCACCCGGTTCACGATCAAAGTGCGAAATCACTTTGCGAACTTCGCTATACTCTGTGACCAGCTGGAGAAACATGGAGTGCGGCGGCTTGACGCCGCTTTCCAATCTGTCGACATCAAGCGAATTGAAGAGTTAATGTCAGGGGCGAAATGAAAAGCGGCGCCAAGCCGCCGCACTCCAAAATGTCTGAAGCCATGAGCCGGATTGAGACTGCCCAACAGATTATCGCTGCCTATGAAGGTCACGGATGGAAGCTGCGACGGATCCTTTTGCGCCCCGCATCACGCGAAGAGTTCAAATCCAGTGCGGATGCTTTTCCCGAAGCAGCTTTGATTGATGCGGAGATTGATGCTTTGTGGTTCGCGCGTCCGTCGCACGATCAGCGCGAGGCGTGGGAATTACGTTTGATTTCTGAAACCGCTTACGCGCTGTTTGAAGCCTTCGAGGCGGACGAAAGCGATGAAGAGCGGGAAGATGTTCGTCGGGAAATGGAGAACCGTATGCGCGAGCATCCCGTCGGCAACTGAACTTAGTTGCGGGTGCCCATGGTTACGGGAATCTTGAGCGTTTCGCCATTGCGCACAACTACAACTACCACGACTTGTTTGGGCGTAGCGCGACTCACGCGCGAGGTCAGTTCCTCGGGTGTGCGAATCGGCACTTTATCAAATTCAGTAATGATGTCGCCTTCCCTGATCCCAAACAGGTCAGCCGGGCCATTTGGCCTGACATAGTTTAGTCTGACTCCGTAGGTTTTCGTCACGGGATCATTGACGCGTTCGGATCGGTTACTCTCAAATCCAAACATTCCTGCAGGTCGATCGACGTCGCGTAGTCGATCAAAGTCGTCCTCGGAAATCGTTTTAAGCTTGGTTGTGTGAGAGATGCCATCCCGCAGGTAGATGACTTCCACCTCTTTGCCGATCGGAGTTTTCCGCAGCAGGTCCATCATCTCACTGTTAGTCTTTGCCGTCTGGCCGTCAAAGCTCGTAATTATGTCGCCGCCGACAAGTCCGGCTTTGTCGGCAGGACCGTCTGGCGGCTCAACGACGTTGAATGTTACTCCCTGATCGTTGGCATCGAACCTATTGACGCCAAAATATGATCGGGGCGCATTGATCGTGATTGTCGGCCTGCCGCCGGGCATGTTTTTTCGCAGAGCGCTCAGCACACCGCCCGAGAGGAAAAACAGCCCGAGAATAATCCACAACCAGGTCATGCCGGTAAATCCCAGGCGACGTTTTTTACGAAATTTGCCCGGTTGCTGAACTAATGGCGCATTGACGCCGGGATAAAAAGGCGTAGTGCCGGCGCCGGCCGCGCCCGTTGCGTGCGGCAATCGAACGGTTGGCGTGTATTCCGCGGGCCCTTCACCCAGGCGATTGCCACAGGATCGGCAGAACCGCATTTCTTTCGGCATCGGCGACCCACATTGGGCGCAAAATTGGCCGCCCGCGCTGTTTGCATTGAGATTTTGCTGAGGCTGCATATCGAATACCGCCGATGCTGAAATACTGTTGGAATGAACTGGCAAAAATTATACGCGCAAATGGGCCCGATGGTTGCGAGTTTTTGCTGCCTGGGCAGGGTGTCAAGGTCTTGCGCCCTCCCTCGCGGTCGGGCCTCCGCCACGGCTCCGGTTTACGAAGGCAACCCCAACCAAGTATAGTCATTCAAAATCCCGGTAAAGATTGAGGGCCGTATGGAAATCACCAAAGCTCTGTCAGCGCTCCAGCCACTGTACGGCAAGGGGAATGTCGAAATCGTCACCAACAACGGTCATCGCGTGCGGGGAATTGTGCGGAGCATGAAGACAACTCAAGCCCTCTCGACGCCGACACTCAAAGTTGAACGGGCGGACGGCGAGGTCATCAAGATTCCTTTTACAGCCATCGTGGAAATAATTAATCACAATCGTGCGGCCTAGTCCTGTCAGCGATCCTCGATTGTTCGTTCTTCTGCACTGCTCACTGAACAACGATGTCACTGGAATTCGCCGTTGAGTATCCCTGCAGTCTTCGCGCTCGATACGACGAAAAGCATCTGCGCGAGTGGGGCCGCCTGGGCAAGCTTCATTCGATCGTGACCACCGGTGATCAGCATGCTCCGGGTCCTGACAAGCTGGAGTGGATTGAGCATGCCGCTGCTGAGATCGACCGGTTACAGACTGAAACCTCAATTTGCTCTGAATGTCCCGCGTGCCTGCCGCTGGCGGTTGCGGGAGAAGGCGAGGCGGTGGGTTGTCTAGGTCGCGTCAATTACCCAATCGATGCGCACTTCGAAAAATTCATCGCTGATCGGGTGCAACTCTTTCTCGATACAAGTGAGCCGGAAGATCGGCCGCGCCTGTTTCACATTCTGATCGATCCTGAATCGCCTTTTGACGGCGAAGCAACCAAAGAACTCCGGCGGGTGACGACCGCCGACGGTTTGCGGTTTTTTGAAATGCGTTTGCCGATTCGTTTGTCGCGGGCAGGTGGACATCTGACGACCGACAATGTTTTCGATCTGCTCGCCGGATTTCGATCAGAGGATGCTGAGCGTACGGGATACACCCGGGAATTTCCGCTCACCGCGATGGCCGATTACTACGACTTCCTCGATCTGGTATTACGGAATGATCTGAGCGAGTTGGAACGTGAGCGGCTTAACTCTCGCAGTCACAGTTACCTTCAGTTCATGAGGTTGCTGGCCGCTTTGGAGTGTGCGGAAGCCCTGGAAACACGGGTGCTGGTGGATTGAAGCCCGGCCTCAAGCGTTCTGCTCATCGACCTGCCTCAAACTATCCAAAATCAAATTCGTGTTGCTGGCCGCTTCGATGGTCACGGGAAAAGTTTCGGCTGACTTTTGAAAATCAAATGTGCCGGCTGTGATCTCAACAATCTGGCGAAAGGCTTCGTGAGCGGTTTGCTGGCCGCTTTCGGCGGCGACGATTTGCCCGTCGTTAAAGAACACCCGTCCGGATTGCGCGTCGTTCGCGAGCGTCAGAATTCCCGTGAGCCGCGAATTCTCGATTGCCTGAATCGCGTCAAAGATACTGATGGTCATTAGATCGCCGGCAAAAGTAACCGTGGGCCGGGTAGTCGCCGTTGTCTGAGCTTTTGCCTGTTTGGCGTTTTGAACTTCAGGATGACGCGCGCGCCGAATGGCTTCGAGGCCAGTCGCAATCGAAATCCGATTATCCAGTTGCTTGGCTTCGAGCAGACGGTCATGCGCCGCATCAAAGTCATCGCGTTCGATATACAGGCTGGCCAGCGCCAGGCAATGACGCGCGGCCTCTTCGGGATGCTTGTGCGACGCCGCGATTTCACGCATCCGTTCGCGCAGCGCGATTGATCGGGGGCTGCTTTCCAGCGCGGTCTTCAGTCGCTTCATCGCCCGATCCGGCGAACCATACTTGATAAACAACTCAGCGTCGAGCAAAGCAGTTTCAACTTCGCCAATTGGTTCTTTGTCTGCGTATCGAGTCATCAACGGTAATCAAGAATCGCCAAAGTGTACCACAGCTGATTTACCCAAAATCAGCGACTTGATTCATGCGCCAGAGACAGTTTACGATCCTGCGTCGATGAAATTCTTGCTGGCTATCGTCACTCACTGTCAGCGTTTCAATGACGGCTGGCCCTCAACGCAAGGGCTTCAAAGTTCGTTACCTGTCAGTCAGACTGCCGGCAACGCTTCCGCCCGGCTGTGATATCCGCAATGTCCGCGATTGAAAAAGACTTCGACCGGCTGGCTTTGCTGGACGACCAGGGCTGGACGCACAACAATCATTACCATGGATTTCTCATGCAACACGTGCCGGCAAATTGCTCGAATGCGCTGGAGGTTGGTTGCGGCACGGGAGCTTTTTCCCGGCGGTTGGCCGAGCGTGCGCAGCATGTGGTCGCGCTCGATCTTTCTGCCGAGATGATTCGCGTCGCGCGCGTTCGATCTGCGCAGTTCAAAAACCTCGAGTATCGTTGCGCCGATGTGATGCCCGCTGATCTTCCACCCGAAAGCTTTGATTGCGTTGCGACCATAGCAACGTTACATCACCTGCCTTTAAAAGAGGTGCTCTGCAAACTCAAAGACTGCGTTAAGCCGGGCGGTGTGCTACTGGTCCTCGATCTGTTCGAACCTGAACGGAATCTTCTTAAACCGGCCGGCTTGCGGGACGAGTTGCTTAACGTCGCTGCGATGGGCATCAGCGGCAGCTTACGGCTGGTTCACAACAAGAGACTAAAGCCGCCAAAGGAAGTGCGCGCGGCCTGGGAGGAACACGGCAAAACCGATTCGTATCCTACAATGCAGGACGTGCGGACCCTCTGCGCAGAGACGCTGCCCGGCGCACAAATCCGACAGCATCTCCTTTGGCGTTATTCGATTGTCTGGCAAAAGCAACTAGCTTAATCCGGTGTTCAGTACTTCCTGCGCTGCACGTTGGCCGCTTTGAATTGCTCCATGAACCGTGCCGACGTGGCCGGTGCAGGTAACTTCGCCCGCAAAAAATAATTTGTTGTCGAGTGGCTGGGACAGCACCTGCTGCGCCTCGAGACCATCTACCGGAACATAGCTGTAGGCGCCGCGGCTGAAGGGATCATCGTGCCAATCATGAACGTACGAAGCTTCAAGTTGCCTGTGAATTTCCGCGCTCGGAGCATTGAGGATAAGCGACAACGAATTGATTGCCTGATCGACGAGTGCGCCTTTGCTTCTGAGACGATCGGCGGCCGGTCCTCCGATCCAACCCACCAGCAGCGGTGCGCGAAGAGGCAATTGAGTCCACCAGGTCGGAATCGCGGCGTCAGGACAATGAAAGAAGCCGGCGTTTCTGAAGCTGACTGCTGTGCCGTGTTCGTCCCAAACCTTCGCACTCTCCCAGAACCGTTCTCGAAACATCAAATTGATCCGGATCACATTTCCCACCGCCAACTGTTCAATTGCTGACTGCTTTGCTGCCGGGAGTTCAGGGACGAACTGAATTCCTCCATCCTCTTGCCTGGATTGAAGAATGCCGAGTGGCAACGTGATCAGGGCAGCGGACGCTTCATATACGTCTGCTCCCGACGTCCTCACTTCAACCTGCATCCCCTGCCAGTGAATGGCCGTGACGGTTAGGTTCAGATGAAAGCTCGCACCATAACTTTCAGCTTCTGCACGTAAGGCCTGGACCAGGGAATCATATCCGTCTTGAAAACGAAACGATTTATTGCCCTCTATCAAGTCGGCAGCCTCGTTCGCCTTTACCAGGCCACGAATTCCGACACGGTCTATGCTGGCGGCGTGGAAACCTTCGACATGTCGCGTGGCCATGTCTTTGGCGCGCTGTGAGTCCGGGCTATCCGGCACGGAGTCGAGAAACTGTCGAAACGATCGATCCGCATCGCTCGACTTCATCTTGTTCATCAAGCCTTGCACGTTTCGCCAGAAGTCGCGCGACCTGCTGAGTTTTCCGTTATCGAAATACCAGTGATGCTCGCTGACTTCGTGGATTTTCAGGTGCGCGGCCCTGGCTATTTTCCAAAGCGCGGGCGATCTGCCGTGAATAAATTCAGCGCCGAGCTCGATAGGCGCAGGACTATCAGTTTCGGAGAGGGTAAAAATGCGTCCGCCGATCCGATCTCGCGCTTCCAGTACGGTCACTGTCCAGCCGGCACGGCTTAGATCGCGCGCCGCGGCTAAACCAGCTGCACCGGCGCCTATGATGAGAATTGAACCCGCAGACATGACATGATCTTTTTGACAGGATTAACAGGATGGGTAAGATTTAAAAATGTAACCGCTGAAAACCTTGTTAACCCTGTAAATCCTGTCCAAACTCCTATTTCTCGCAACGGCTCATGATTGAACAGTAGATATTGCCGATAACGTTTGTCGTTTCCCGGATCGTAAACTGCAATTCGCCAACTTCAAACCTGAGAGTTTTGGGCGAATTGTGGACAGAAAACTCGGAAATCGTCAATTCCGGCCCGGGGCGCAGAGAGACCGTTGCCAAAATCCCGCGTTACCCCTATTATCTGTCGGGTCGAACGCTCTATCTCGACGCCCTGGCGCTCCCCAACGTAGTTCAGGGAAAATCAATATACTTGGAGAAATCAATGAAAGCGTACAGTAATGTTGGAAAAAGTTTGATAATCACCCTCGCCCTCGTTTTGATGAGCGCCACGCTTAGCTTTGCGAAGTCGAACGATTACGAATTCAAGGTCCACAACAACACGAAATCGACGATCAAGAAGATGCTCGTGTCCATTGACGGCAAGAAGTGGGGTGAATTTGATATCGGCACCGGTATCAAGGCCGGCGCCACCGAAACCCTCGTTTGGGCCAAGTCAACCGACAATGAACCCTGCGAGCAGTACTTCAAAGTTCAGTTTGCCGATGGCGAATGGTCGGATGCAACGAAGTTCGACTTTTGCGAAAAAGGATTAGTGCTGGAGTTCAACTAGTCGTTTTAGAATCTTTCGGTCTCAGACAAAGGCCTCTGCCGAATCGGCAGAGGCTTTTTTTTGTGGAGTGGGGAGCTCTCATGCTCGGGTAGGCGACCGGAGTCAGTACCATCCGCGTAAGCGGATGGGTCAGGCAGGCACTCGGGATTGACGGCAGGGCTTCCTTATCCCAACTGCTGACGCCGGTGCACTGAGCTCGGCTATTCAGAAATCCAAACGCAGGCCGAGCCGAATTTGGCGCGAACGCATCGTGCGCGTGGGAACCAGAAATGAATCGATGAAAGCTTGACGAGCCTCCGGAGTTGAGGTTGGTCCGATAGCACTAAAGTCAATGAATTCGCTCCCAAAGCTGAACACCGTCGCGTTCAGCAGGTTATCAATCTCGACTGTTGGACGCAGCCGGATACGCTCACTGATTTTGAATTCACGCGCAATGTTCAAATCAAAAATGAATTGACCGGGACCGAGACCGGCGTTGCGCTGAAGGTTTCCCGTCTGTCCAATGGTTGGCAACGCAAATTGATTCAGGATACCTGAGTCAAAAGGTTCACCGGGTTTTCGCCATTTGAGCAAACTGATATGGCCGTTGAAGATTGGCCGATCGTTTCCGACATCGTCGAGATTGCGATCGGCTCCGCCCAGCCCGAGATTGAATGGCGCGCCCGAGGCCAGACGCAGAACTGTCGACAGACGTAGCTTGCCCAACAGCTGCGGCAGGTCAAAGGTTCCCGAGAAGGCAAACCGGTGGCGGCGATCCAGCAGACTGCGAGTGAACTCTCTCCGAAAATCGGCCGCGACCAAAGCGTCGGACGTGTTCACGATACCGTCGTCTCTAAGAAAGGAAAGTGTGTAGACCCCTCGGAATGAAAACCCGGCGCCGTTCTTTGCGGAAACATGCCCGTGTCTCAGCTCGAGCGTGAATCCGTGATACTGACTATTGCCAACCGGGATCAGTTGCTCGATTTCAGCTCGCGAAGGATCGGGCCGGAGCGAACTCAACGCCGCCAGCGCCGCATCCACCGAAGTCGTGGAGGTAAACGCATTCAGGTTTATCAGCGAGACGGGCACGCCGAACTCAATCACGCGAATGACTGAATTCGGGTTGGCCGGATCAGGGGGCGCCAGGACGAATCGAACCAGGTCGCCGGCCGTCGAAGTATTCAGCAATGGCCGCACACCACCGGGTCTGCTAAGAAAATTGGTGAAGTCCCGTGAAGCGAGGTAGTCCGTGAAGTTGTCAAAGCCCTGCGGCAGACGGGGCGCATTCACGTTGAATTCGCGCCAAAGATGCAGGCCGCGATTCCATGTGTAGTTCGCTTCAAAGACCAGCCGCTTCCCAAACTGACGTTCCACGCCGACATTTGTTTGATAGCTTTCCGGAATACTCAAACTCGGATCCAGGCGGCGTGAGAATCCGGAATTCAATACTCCAAATTGTTTGACCAGGGCGGAATCGGCGGACAGTGCTTGTGGGAAACGAAGATTCGCAGCGATGAAAGCGCGTCTTTGAGTGGCGGTCATCAGCCGGGCCGTCGCTGGATCAACCAGCGCGTCCGTATCAAAAAACCGTTGCTGTGCGCCGAGCGTAAAATCGTCAATCGTCCGCAGTAACGCGCGGTTGTAAAAGATTCCCGCTCCCGCGCGAATAACGGTCTTGCCGGTCTTGAAGGGATCGTAAGCAATGGTGGCGCGCGGCCCAAAATTATTTGCGTCATGAACGATGCTTTCGTTTTCATAGCGCAGGCCGTAACTGATGGTGAAATTCGGTTTGATCCGCCATTCATCCTGGGCGAAAACTCCGACGTAAGTATTCTGCTGTGTCGAAGTCGTGAGAAAGTTCTGTCTGAAACGGCTGGGCGAGTTCGCGAGAAAGTCTCCCGCGCTGTCAAAGTCCCAGGTGCCCGACGCGTCCTCAAGATCGATAAAGGTTGACTTGATTCGCTGGATGTCGCCGCCGAACTTGAGCGAGTGGTTGCCGCTGACGTAGCTGAACACCTCCTGAAATTGAATGCGGTCCTCGCGGCGATCGGTCGCACCGCTGGTTGAAGTGCCGGCTACCAACGTGCCCGTGATGAGCTTCAACGGATCGTTGATTCCGATCAGTACGACGGGCGGATTTTCGCCACCGGTGGCAACCACCGCCGGAGACACACGTGAAAACTGAAGCCGAGTTTCCGCCACCGCTGTCGCCGAAATGACATAGTTGTCCAGATAGGCGAGCGCGTCTGAGTTACGCGTTTTCCCGACCAGCGCTTCGGCCAGGCGATTGCCGCCACCGAACTGACGCAGGTTTGTAAACCTGCCCAACTGATAAAGAAACTGGCCGTTGTGCATGTTATGGAATTTGTGATCGACTCGGGTCGTGAAGATGTGATTGCGCGACGGCGTACTTAGGGAACTGATGAACGGTGCGACCGCCGCGCTCAGCGCCGGGGCCGAAGCGCTTTCAATTCGTTGGTTGGTCAAATCGGTCGGCGCCGGCAACGCGAACAGCGCGTTCTGTTGCAACGGCAGCAGAGTATTGACCAGCGTCGAATCGAGCAGGGTGTCGTATTCGTAAGCTGTGAAGAAAAATGTTCGCCCCTGGCCATGGTAAAGTTTCGGGAGGACGATTGGACCGCTGAGGGTGAAACCAGGGTCATGCTCCTGCAACGGCAAACGCTTCAGAGCCAGAGAATTGTTCTTCCACGTATTTGCATCCAGCGATTCATCACGAAAGAAGTAGAAGGCCCGACCGTGGAATTTGTTCGCGCCGCTACGCGTCCGCAGGTTGAGCCGGCCTCCGGAAGCGCGTCCGTATTCGGCCGCAAACTGATTGCGAATAAGTTGAACTTCCTGGACGGCTTCCAAAGACGGCGTGAACCGTTCCCGCGCGGCTCGATCATCGTTGTTATCCAGACCGTCGATTGTGATGTTGTTTGAATAGGCCGGAGCGCCTGAGATTGAAAACGTGCCGGCTTCCTCTGGCGTTGTGCGCGAACTCGTGCGGTCATTCGCGAGGTCGCGAGTCGAAAGCGCTTCTTCACTGACGCCGCCGAGGGTGAAGATCAATTCTATGGGTGAACGAGAATTGTTGGGCAACGAGTCAACTTCACGCGTGGTTACGGTGCCGCCGACAATCGTGCGGGTCGTATCGACTTGAGCGGTGTCGGCGGCGCTGACGACTACGGCCTGAGCGCTGACTCCAGCCGGCTTTAACGTGAAATTGAGTTGGACATTCTGCCCGGCAATTGTCAGAAGGTCGGTTTTGTCTTCCGCCGCAAAGTTCGCAAATGATGCCCTGATGTTGTAGACGCCCGGGGAAAGCTGAATCAACTTATAAGTTCCATCAGCATCCGCAACGACTGTGCGTTCAGCTTTGGTGGCGACCAGGGTGGCAGTGATCGTGGCGCCGGGAATTACCGCCCCATTCTGATCTGTAACCTTGCCCCGGATCGTTACGTTGTCGAGATCCTGAGACTTAACCGCGCCTGGATGGGTCAGCAACGAGAGCGTCAGGAAAAAGAGAAGATTCAGCGTGCCGCGTAATGATCTTTGGACGGCGGGACGCTT
>Ga0207428_10006779_pt1 | contig 10505 bp, 8 predicted proteins | sample RhiMethybrSRZTD1_FD_187600 | JGI IMG/M metagenome (GOLD analysis project Ga0207428, IMG submission 187600) | Populus rhizosphere microbial communities from Tennessee, USA - Rhizosphere MetaG P. TD hybrid SRZTD1 (SPAdes) (version 3) | ecosystem: Host-associated > Plants > Roots > Rhizosphere >... | reverse complement strand
GAGTTGGAAGGCGTTGGCACCCCAACCTGGCAAGGAATGTGGGAGCAGGCACGCCTGTATTCAACCATTGTAGCCTACGAAGGCCAGCCATTCCCGGTGGCGACCGATGAAGCTCGATGTGTGCTTTGCCATCAAAAGCTGGACGACGATACTCAGAAGCGGCTGGTGAACTTTGAAAAGTTTGTCACTGATGGCTTGGAGACCGCCGCTAAAACAGCAGAGAAAGCCTTGGCTGATCGAATCAAGACGATGCCTGTTCTGCCGAGCCGCGCGGATTGGCTGGTGCACTTGTCCACGCTGGGTTTTGAAGACGCCTCCAGTGGACAGTGGTTCGATGATTTGGCGGAGCGCCACAAACAGATCGCTGAAAGGCAGCCGGTGGCGAAATTGAAAGCTGTTGACTGGGCATCTATTGAATCGAATGAGACAACCAAATCGGCTACCTTGCTGACGGAAGAGACTTCGCTAAAAGCACTGCTCAACGATGAGCAGCGACAGAAGATGGAGAGCCGATTACTGCAGTTACGAGCGAAACAATGGCTTTCTCAAAACAAAATAGCCATTGATGAAGAACGCCTGCGTTTGATCGCCGTTGCTGCCCTCGATAAGGCTATCAAATCAGCTGCAACCAACGCCCTCACGACCAAGAAAAATGAGCTGGGTAAAACAGAGCTGGACGCTGGATATCAACAGCGATTCGCTGAGGAGCTTAAGTTTTTAGGTGGAAACCGCATTCCTGTTAGACCGGAGAGCAAACCTCAGGGAAAAGGCAAAATCACGTTTGGTTTAACCCTGGTTAAAGCCTTCGGCAAGCAACTGCCTGAGGCGATCCTCAGTGAAGGTGAAGCTCGGATTGTCGCTCTCGCCGCGTTTCTTGCTGATACGACAGGCTCCAATCAACTGGCCCCATTCATCTTCGACGATCCTATTTCTTCCCTTGATCAGGACTTCGAAGAAAGGGTGGTAGAGCGGCTGGCAACCCTCGCAAAAACACGCCAAGTAATCATCTTCACTCATCGGCTCTCGTTGGTAGCCCTGGTCGAGTCAGTGCTGTCCCGATGGGCAAACAATGGCACTACACCCAAAATCAATCACACACTCGTCTCGCTGCGTCGACTTGATAAATTGTCAGGCATCGTCGCGGCGCAAAGCGCCCGGGATCTCAAACCTGAGAAAGCGCTCAACAATATGTCCATTCAGACGCTGGCCCGTCTGCGTAAGCATCAGGCCCAAGGAGAGGTCGACGATTACGATATGCTGGCAAAGACGTCCTGCAGTGACTTCCGCATCATCGTGGAAAAGACCGTGGAGTTCATTTTGCTCGCGGATGTGGTCGGTCGTTTCAGACGGGATATCAATACCCGAGGAAAGCTGCAACGGGTGGCTAAAATCACTACAGCGGACTGCAATCTGATCGACGACCTTATGACCCGTTACTCAGTCTTTGAACATGCGCAGTCGGACGAGATGCCCAGTGTGCCACTTGAGCTAGCTGTATTCGAAGCGGACGTCGCGGCTCTGTCGGCCTGGATTGTCGAGTTCCAGGCCAGAGCTTGAACAAGCTGATGGTTTAACGCGCCGGCGAGTTATGCCGAAACTGAGCGAAGGAGGTGCTGTGATTTTGCAGTATCACCTTTGAATAGCCGATGCCAGTTCGGCTCAATTCTGTGTTATCACGGACGAGGCATATCGATCAGCCATATGCTGATCCGATCCAGCCAGGTCATCCTCACCATGAGCATCGAAGCAAAGCTTCTTCACCTTCAAACCATCCAGAACCTTCTCGCGCCCTACCGCTACCTCTATTGCGTAGACCTTGAGGCAACCTGAGATGAGGTTGATGAGTCGGAATCGCCAAGGTTGCTTGCAGTCGTCCCCGATCAGATGGAAACGATTGAATTGGCCTGGTTGTAATCGATCTGGAAACGCTTGAGATCGTCGATGAGTTCCAGCGCGTCGTTCGCCCCCAAATCAATCCAACCCTCACCGTTTTCTGCAAAAAGCTCACATCCATTCAACAAGCGGATGTGGAGAGTGCAGGAACCTATATGGAAGTTGGCCAGGAGCTAGGAGCGTTTATTACGCGATATCCAAACGCTGCTTGGGCATCGTGGGGTGACTATGACGCAAGACAGCTAGAGCGAGATGCAGGATTTGCTGCGTGCCCCTCCCTGCTAGCCGACCTCACACATTTCAATGCGAGGAAATGGCATAAAGGTCTATACGACAATCGCCCCAAAGGACTGAAGCAAACAATAGAGCCAATGGGCTTGGTTTGGCGGGGTACCTATAACCGAGGGATAGGCGCTAGAAATGTTGCGTGCGTCGTTTATCGAAATCGGCTGAACTCTAGGCGCAATGGCATTGTGGCTTACCTAACGCATAGGCCTAGAGTTACGTACTCAGGAAAGCTGTGTCCAGCCTGCCGCAGCCCAATCCAGATTCTCAGGTATTAGGTATTAGGTATTAGGTATTAGGTAGGGATTACTTGCATCTGCAAGTCTCTGGTTAGCCATTTCCGCTGCGACCCCGAACAGCAATTTAGAGGCATCCTCACCTGCGCTCTGGGTACTGTGCTCGGCTGGCGTCAGCAGCCATTGAGTCGCTTTTGTAGGGTTCATCGTGGCTCTGCCATCGTTTACCTGAATGGCTACAAACTCCTGCCGCATGTGTTTGCCCTGCGGGCCTTGCCACAGCAACATTGCTCCGATTAGTGCCCCCTCGCCGAGCTCAGGAGCTTTGAGCATTGCGGCCAAACCACCAAAGTCATACTCGCAGGCTTTACCCAGCAGGTATTGCATCAGCTTGGAGTTGAGGTCGAGCATATGGAAATGTTGCTTTTATAGTGAAGGAGATGCTCACCTGACTGCCTGCTTGAGCCGGGCCCAAGTGCCCGAAGAAGCGATTTATCGCTCTAAAGGACTCAATTACATCCTAACGAGTGGATGTTAGATTCGCTTTAGGCACTAGGTCAATTCGGCGTCGGCGCCAACAAGCAGGCCGATTTTGGCGAACGTTATCGATTATTTTCGACTCTCTACCGTGCTATAACGCTGAACTTCAATCGACGGAAAATGCATCTCGAAAGTGCTCAACGAAAGCCGCGACCAGAGTGGAATCACGCTCGTGATGGGCAAGAACGACCTCACTTTCACAACCCTCATCTGTGATATCAATGGCATGCAAGGAAGAAGCATCAACCATCGAAACGGGAAGCAGAGCTATGCCGAATCCTGCTTGGATAAGCAATGATTGCGTACTTTTTAACGAATAAACCTGCGCTGACTTCGGCGCAAATCCTGCACGAGCGCAAAGCTCAAATGAAAGATAGCTAAGCCCACCGCGTTTTGGATGTGCTATCGAGACGAATGACTCGTCTCTCAACTCGGCAAGTGATATGGATTTTCTTGATGCCAGATGGTGGGTAGGCCCAACTGCGACGACAACCTTCTCACGAAACAGGGTAAGAAGCTTAATGTCATTTAATTGATGCAAAACCGGCAATCGAAACAATCCAACATCAATGCGATTATTAACTAAATTAATCAGCTGTGCTTCTGAAGACTCCTCCGACACTTCAATATGAACATCGGACATACCCTCAAGATAAATCCCAAGCACATCTTTTAAATTTCCTATAAGCGGAACAGTGCTGGCATGACCAAGCCGAATAGTACCGCTTTGACCGTTGCCTACCGAAGTAGCCAGTCGAGCTGCGCTATCGACGTCAATTAAAATTGATTTGGCCCTAGGTAAGAAGGCTAACCCAGCATGTGTTAGATGGGGCTGTCTTGCGGTACGCTCGAACAAAAGCGTACCAAGGTTACTTTCTAGCTCCTTCACTTGTCGACTTAGCGCTGATTGAGCAATAAACAATCTCTGCGCTGCGACACTGAAGCTTCCATGTTCCGCGATTTCTACAAAATATCGCAACTGCTTCATTGATATCATAACAGCTATGCCAAAATGTGATCAGTAAGATGTCATTTTCATATTAGTGGTTTTTTGCCCTGTTGGGTAGGGTAATGAAAAAACACGTAACGGAAATGCCGACAATGCCAGATGCTTTTCTCCACGCCCCTTTCGACAATACGACCTTGGTAGTAATGTTCGTTACCATCAGCCTGGCATACATAATTTTTTCTATTGCAGGTTTTGGAACGGCACTGGTAGCGGGGCCTGTGTTAGTGAATTACATGCCTCTGTCGCAAGTGATCCCTTTACTGGTGCTCCTTGACTGCGCGGCTGCATTTGGAAAACTGGCGCGATCTCATCAGCATGTGGTGCGCATTGAACTCGCTAGGCTGCTGCCATTCATGGCCATTGGCAGCATGGCTGGCATAGCGGTGCTCCTAAAAACCAAATCTGACGTTTTAATGCTCGCGATGGGGTGTTTCGTGACCTTGTACGCGTTGTATATGCTTACAAAGCCTGTACGAATTAGTTACATATCTGCGGCTTGGGCAATGCCCTTGGGTATGGGCGGCGGCCTGTTTGGCGCCATTTTTGGCAGCGGTGGCTTCCTGTACGCAATATATTTGAACGGCAGGATAAACACCAAAGAGAAAGCAAGTGCCACTCAAAGTACATTGATAGGAATTAGCACGCTCGTACGCATTTCCATGCTCACCATAGCGGGAGCATACGCCGACCTTGCGTTAGTTGTGACTGCGATTTACTTATTGCCAGCTTTAATGTTAGGCCTTTGGGCTGGCGAGCACATCTCATTTAAAATGTCTCGCAATACGTTCACGAAGCTAATAAATATTATCATACTGGCTAGTGGCATTACTCTCGTGTATCGAGCCTATCTGGGTGGCAATTAAAAACACATCAGGCGCGCTTGCCTGGAATTAACTATTTAAAGCGAGGTTTACAAATGAAAAACTCTCAAGCTCTACGTGATCTATTGAATTCAGGAAAAACCATTATGGCTCCTGGTGCCTATGACGGCCTGTCGTCAAGACTAGTCAACCTGGCTGGTTTTGATGCTGTGTATGCAAGTGGTGGCGCTATCGCTAGATCTGCTGGGTATCCAGATATCGGCTTACTGAGCTTTACTGAAGTTATCGAGCGGATTGAGAAAATTGTAGAAGCCAGCGATATTCCCGTTATCGCAGACGCTGACACTGGATTTGGTGGTACTGCCAACGTGCAACGCACCGTGAGGGCACTGGAACGCATCGGTGTTGCCGGCTTCCATCTGGAAGATCAAACATTCCCTAAGCGATGCGGGCACCTGGATAACAAGTCGCTTATTGATACCGAAGAGATGTGCCAGAAGATAAAAGTGGCGCGCGCTAGCTTGCATGACACTAATTGCGTAGTTATCGCTCGCACTGACGCGATAGCAATTGAAGGTTTCGAAGCAGCGCTTGTTAGAGCACAGCGTTACGTTGATGCGGGTGCCGATATGATTTTTGTAGAAGCGCCGGAGACGCTGGAGCAAATTCAGATTATTGCCCAACGGATTCCTGGGCCAAAACTCATGAACATGTTCTATGGCGGAAAAACCCCACTCGTTTCTCTACAAGCACTTGCAGAACTTGGTTATCAACTTGTCATCGTGCCATCGGATCTGCAACGGGCAGCCATCCATGCTATGAAAAAAACCCTGGTTGAACTCAAACGCTCAGGGGATAGCCATGCAATGTCGGCTGAATTAACGAGTTTTTCGGAGCGCGAGCTGATAATTCAAACTGAAAAGTATCTGGCACTGGACGACTTGTAAAAACAGCTTTGCAACCAACATGCGCTAAAAACAAGGAGATGGAATGCTATACCAAGGTGAATGGAATCCCAACGAACTCGATTACCGAGCGCTCGCAGGGCAATGGCATGTGGTCTGCCTGAGTACGGATGTCGGCGACGACCAACCCAAGGCCGTGCGGTTACTTGGCGAAGAATTGGTTTTGTGGCGAGACGACCAAGGTAAAGTCAATGCTTGGAAGGATTACTGCGGCCACCGAGGTGCAAAATTGTCACTTGGTTGCGTCAAACAAGGACAGATCGAATGCCCTTATCATGGATGGCGCTACAGTAGTCAAGGCGAATGCACGTTAGTTCCAGCACATCCCGACCGAAAAGGGCCTTCCTCACAGCGCCTGATTTTTCGCCACTACGCTGAAGAGCGCTACGGATACGTCTGGGTAAGTCTGGAGGAACCGCTGCGACCGCTGCCGGAGTTGCCACAGTGGCATGACGAAAGCTTTCGCAAGGTGTTTGCAGGCCCATACCAGTACAACGCAAACGCGTTGCGCTCACTCGAAAACTTCATCGATGCATCGCACTTCCCCTTTGTGCATGCCAATCTCAATGGTCTGCCGGACGCGCCTGAACCGCTGAAGCGGTACAACGTGAAGGAAGACGAGCATGGCCTGCACTCTTCTGAAATTTGCGTCTTTCAACCGTACGGAGACCATCGTGGGATACCGGTTAATGCCCGTTATACCTATTCAGTCCTGAATCCTACGACTGCATATTTCGTCAAAAAAACCGGTGAAACAGAACGCTTCTGTACCTTTTTCAATGCCACTCCAGTGGATGAATCGCAATGTATTATCTGGCTGATAGTCGCTATTAACTTTGGCCCGGATCTCACGCTCGAACAGATCCTTTCTCGACAAAATACTGTTTTCGAACAGGATCGCCGTATTGTCGAATCCCAACGCCCCCCGCGCCTGCCACTAGACCCACAAGCGGAAATGCATGTGGTTAGTGATCGAATGGGTATTGAGTACCGCCGCTGGATTCGTGCCTTGGGTGAGGCCGCAACCACCAATAAACAAACCCAGGTCATTGAATCTGTTTCTATCTGACAAGGAATGTCAATTATGACTGAATCATCTATCGATTTTCTCACGCGCCTGGAATCCAATGCCCGGACGTACGCTAGGAATATTCCAACAGTTCTGAGTCAAGGTGCAGGCACCGAGGTTGTAGACATCGATGGGCGCCGTTATCTGGATTGCCTTGCTTGCGCAGGTGCTCTTCCCCTTGGGCACAATCACCCATTTGTTCAGCAACGCGTCATCCAGTTTCTGCAGTCCGGGCAGTTGCAACAGGCCCTCGATATCGCGACTCCGGCAAAGCTGCATTTCGTCCAGGAGCTCTACGAGATGCTTCCGCCTGCCTTCGCCAAACGAGCGAAGATCCAGTTCTGCGGGCCTACGGGAGCCGACGCCGCCGAGGCTGCCCTAAAGCTGTTCAAAACCGCGACGAAACGCCGCCCGATCATCGTGTTTCAGGGTGCTTATCACGGTATGACTCACGGCACGCTCGGTATGATGGGCAACCTAGCACCAAAAAAAGAGATTACTGGCCTGCCAGGCGAAGTGCACTTTCTGCCCTACCCCTACGTTTATCGCAGCCCATTTGGCGCCGGAACCAGTCCGGAAGAGACAGAGCGGCTCAGCCTCGTTTGCCTGGAAAACGCCCTCAGCGATCCGGAAAGTGGCATTGGTAAACCAGCAATGGTTTTACTTGAGGCAATACAGGGCGAAGGGGGCTGCATTCCAGCAAGCGCGCATTGGCTGCGCCAAGTGAGGGAAATCACTCAACGGCACGACGTTCCACTGGTCATTGACGAAATCCAGGCCGGTGTTGGTCGCAGTGGCGACCTGTTCGCGTTCCAGCAGGCGGATATCGTGCCGGACGCCATCCTTCTTTCAAAGGCTATCGGTGGTGGTTACCCACTGTCTTTGTTGCTGTATTTAGATCAGTACGACCAATGGAAGCCGGGAGCACACACCGGTACGTTCAGGGGCAATCAGATCGCTTTGGTCAGCGGAGCCGCAACCCTGGAGTTCATCAGAAATGAAGGGCTGCTGGATCACGTCAAGGTTGTCGGTGATCAACTAAGCCAGGGCCTGTTGCAGCTCCAGAATCGCTATCCATGCATCGGTGAAGTGCGTGGACGGGGTTTGATGCTAGGTATGGAGATGGTGGAACCGGATGGCCGCGTCGATGCACTTGGTCACCCGCAGGCGGCTGGAGCCATAGCTGCAAGTGTTAAGCGTGCCTGCCTGAACGAGGGCCTGATTATTGAAACGGGTGGACGTCATGGTGCAGTGCTGCGTTTTCTCCCGCCGTTGGTAATCACCAGCGCTCAAGTCGACTTGGTATTGGAGCGGCTTGACCGAGCTCTGGCTGCACAAATGATCAGTTCAACTCGAGTCACGCAAAGTACTCGCCATGTGGAGGTGCTGGCATGAGCACTCGTGGAAAGATCGTTGATGTACTGGGTATCGGATTTGGCCCAGCAAACATCGCATTGGCAATCGCCCTGGAAGAATTGGCTCCAGGCATGAGCGTGCAATTTCTTGAAAAGCGCCTGGGCCCATTGTGGCAGCCGAACATGTTGCTGCCGGGCTCGGATATCCAGAATCATCCGTTGCGAGATCTGGTGACCCCACGCAATCCGCGTAGCCGTTACAGCTTCACTAACTTCCTGTTTGAACAAGACCGCCTGTACGAGCATTTGAACCTTCCGTTGCATCATCCTCTGCGTGCGGAATATGCCCAGTACGTTTCTTGGGCTGCAAATTTCTTTGAAGACATCGTCGCCTATGGTTGTGAAGCTGCATCGGTGGAAGCAGTAAACCCATCAAATGGCGAAGGCGCCCACTACAAAGTGTGCTGCGTCGATGGCGGGGTATTTCTTGCTCGTTCTTTGGTGCTCGCCCCTGGCCGTACGCCTCACATTCCTGCCCCTTTCGCGGGGATCAAAGATCGACGCGTACGCCATTTAAACGACTATTTGCCTGCCCTCGCTGAAGCTGTGGCAGACACCGATGGGCGATGCCGCATAGCCGTAATCGGCGGTAGTCAGAGCGCGGTAGAGATTTTACTGCACGCAAGTGATCAGACTGGCGTACGAGAGGTCGTAGGGTTCACACGTAATTTTGGCTATCGCCAGAAGGATACAAGCCCGTTTTCCGACGAGGTCTACTTTCCCTCATTTGTCGACACATTCCACAACGCCAGCGCAGAACATAAGGCGCGGTTACGTCAGGAACTGGTGCATACCAATTATTCGTCTGCCGACATCGATGTCCTAAACCAGCTCTATGTACGTAAATATGAGCAAATGCTGCAAGGTGAAAGTCGGTTGCAACTACGAACGAGTGAGGACATGGTCGGTTGCATACCTACCCCTAACGGGGTGCAAATCAAAAGTCGGCAGTATCTTCAAGGGAGCATTCATAGCCAGTCGTTCGATTTAGTGATTCTGGCCACGGGTTTTCTCGACCTCGGCACCGGAGACCGTCAGGAGCCCTTCCCGAGTTTGCTAGCCCCAATCGCCCGTGAAAATGAAATCGACACGTTGACCATTGCCAGGGATTATCGCGTCGACTTGCTCAACGGCTTGCCCACCTACCTCAACGGGTTATGCGAGTCTTCACATGGCATGGGGGACGCAGGCTCGTTCAGCTTGCTGGCGTTACGTTCACAAAGCATCGTGGAATCACTGACCAGCAACTTGGAAGCCAGGGTGCAGCGCCATGCTTAACCAGGCCATAAGCGAAATGCTGGCGGCGCCTTCTTGTTGGCAAACACAACTGCCCTGTCGCACCGCTCGCGCCGGTAACCTTCCGTTTGAAAGTGATGTAGTGATAGTGGGAGCGGGAATTGGCGGATTAGCAGCAGCGCTACGGGCGCTGGAGTCAGGTTACTCGGTAACTGTGTTGGAGGCCGGGGACGTTGGCTCTGGGGCAAGTGGTCGCAATTCGGGCTTTGTGGTACCCATACCATCGAGGCACTCGCCGGAGTCACTCCAACATATGCTAGGCGAGGATACAGCGCCATTTTTAGCCGCTCTGAGCGAAACAGCGAAGGCTGTTTTTGAGTACGCCCCATCCGAATTAACTGTCAAAGGCTGGGTACTACCAATGGTTGGAGCTGCAGGGGTTGAGGCCCATAAACTGGCAAAGAATTGGATGCGCCTGGGGGTCAAGGTAGACCCCATGGAGCCCGAAGCACTGGAGACTGCATTAGGGACTACTGAGTATGCCGAAGGCCTCCATTTTAGTGATGCTGGTGCCATCAATCCCCTCGCGTTCGTGTACCAACTGGCGGACACGGTCAACCGCAAAGGTGGGCATATCATCGAACGTTGCAGTGCGCTCGATGTTCGACCGAAGGAAGGCTGGGTTGCCGTCAAAACTGAGCGAGGTGAGATCAGGGCCGGGCGCGTATTTATCGCCGGCAATGCCTATGGTTCAGCGGCCAGCCTTACGACTCGGCGAGCAGTTAGTCCGCTAGCCCTAACCCTTGCGACTTTCGCCGTGCCGCAGCTGTGCCGGGCCGAAAGGCAGCTGCCATTTTCAGACAACCGCAAGGACATGTGGTTTGCACGCCGTTTGGGGCCTACAAAGCTCCTGACGGGCTGCTTCGCGTTACCGCTCCAGCGCTCTTCCGCTTGCAGTGCATTGCTCCAGAATCGCATCAAGCGCCTCTACGGCACAGTTGTGCAAGAGCCCGAGCAACAGTGGGCCGGGTGGGTG
>Ga0207428_10006777_pt1 | contig 10508 bp, 9 predicted proteins | sample RhiMethybrSRZTD1_FD_187600 | JGI IMG/M metagenome (GOLD analysis project Ga0207428, IMG submission 187600) | Populus rhizosphere microbial communities from Tennessee, USA - Rhizosphere MetaG P. TD hybrid SRZTD1 (SPAdes) (version 3) | ecosystem: Host-associated > Plants > Roots > Rhizosphere >... | reverse complement strand
CCCGCCCTTGCCGGACTTGCCCCCGGTTCGGCCCGACGCCTCTTTGGTCGTGGTGCTGTGATCGATAATCCAGATTTCGCCGAAGGTTCGCAAACTCACTAATACTTGATCGAGATCCGCGTTGTAAGCGACGGCATTGAAATGGGACCAGTCGGGGTTCGCGCGTCGTCCGGCAACGACGTTGAAATTGATATCCACGCGCTCAGGGTGCGCGATCACATCACCAAAGTTCGCCTTGTCTTTATCGACATCCTGAATCAGGTGATCCCACAGATGCCACTCCCAAACGATTTCGCCTCCCGTCTTGCCCACGGGCTTGATCTCGATCAGGCTGTCGGGTTGAACCTCTGTCCCTTCCACGGTGGATGGAATGCGACCCGCAGCAATCGCTTCGGCAGCGGTCTTTCTTTCCTTCACCACCATCAGGACGTTCCCATTGGGCAGGCGGATAAAGTCGTGGTGCTGTGTCGCGGTAGGTGTACCCCAGGCGAAATCCCAAACGAGCTCGCCGTTCCAGTTGAACTCCTGCATCTTGCCACCACCGCCGGCGGTGCGTCCAAATGGAGCATTCGCCGCCAATCCCGCGCGCATCAAATTGCCGCTCTCCAACAGATACGCAATGCTCGCGGGCGTGGAATCCGTTTCCCAGGTCTTCACAACGGTTCCCTTCATGTCGATCAGAAATGTGAATGTGGACTGCAGCGGAGACAGAAGAGTGTATCCAGCATACGCTCCCGGATCATTTCGAATGAGTCCAACTCCCTGCGTTGCCGGCCCGCCATTAGTCGAATCGGATCGGCTTTGAGCGAGTGTTATGCCACCCAGGGTGAGCAGAAGCAGGATGATTATCCACGAAATCTGACGACGAACCTTCATAAGGTTTCTCTCCTTGCGAGCACAATACCGGCTTCCATGCCAGCATTGAAAATCTTTTTGCGCGGGAGTTGTCGCGTGCCAAAGCTTGGGCGTCCACCAATGAACCACCCTCTATATACTTAATGTCTGATGGCGCAGACAGCGACGGTCTACAACCTTGGTGTTGATCTCTCGGACGTGGATCGCGGCGTCTACGAAAAGTTCAATCTTTGTGTCGCACGACACCCCTCCGAAACTCTCGAATACATGCTGATGCGGATCTTTGCCTATTGCCTCGAATATGGCGACGGAATAGCCCTGACTGAAGGCGTTGCGGCTGGCGACGAGCCTGCCGTTCTGTGTCGAGATCTGACCGGCAGAGTGACCGCCTGGATCGAAGTAGGCATGCCGGACCCGGAACGCCTGCATCGCGGCAACAAGCTCGCCGGACGCGCAGCCGTCTACACTCATCGGGACATCAGAAAACTGTTAGCGCAACTTTCTGCCACTCACGTACACCGAATCCACGACATTCCGGTCTACGAATTTGAGCCCAACTTCGTGGATGAAGTTGCTGGACTGCTTGAAAGGCGATCCGCCCTTTCCATCACCATTACGGAGCGTGAACTGTATCTCGAAATTGCCGGACAAACGTTTACTTCCAGAGTTGTCGAGCATCGAGTGCCGAAAGCTGCCGACCGCTAGTGATCGCGGCCGTGCATGCGTATAGTGTTGGGCAGCAGCAGGCGCCGCTTTGCCGGCGTGCTATATCCGGAGGAGAAGCCCAATATGTGCGATGAAAATTTTGCAGAAGATGTGAAAGCTTACCAGAGCCGAGTGGGAGTAACACGACGGGAGTTCGGGGCCCTGTCTGTCGGCGCCGGCATGGCGATCCTGTTACCGCGTGCAGAAGGAGCGGTTGCGGTGACGGAGTCCGAAGTCAACATCAAGACTCCGGACGGCACCGCGGATTGCTATTTTGTGCACCCCGCCACCGGAACGGGAGCGGGCGTGGTGGTCTGGCCCGACATCCTTGGCCTGCGGTCTGCATTTCGCAAGATGGGCAAGAGGCTCGCGGAGTCCGGCTATTCGGTCCTGGTCGTGAATCCTTTCTACCGGCAGAAGAAAGCACCCGTCGTTCCGGAAGGCACAAGTTTCACCGATCCTGCGATCAACTCCGTTGTGCGACCGATGGCTGGCACACTGAACGCTACTACGCACACCACGGATGCGAAAGCGTTCATCTCCTTTCTGGATAGTCAGGCCTCTGTCGCAAAAAACCGGAAGATCGGCACCACGGGCTACTGTATGGGTGGAGCGATCGTCATGCGCACGGCAGCGGCGGTTCCCGATCGCGTCGGCGCCGGCGCGACGTTCCACGGCGGCAACCTCGTGACAACCGCAGCAGACAGCCCTCATCTGTTGATTCCCCAGATGAAGGCGCAATTCCTGATCGCCGTTGCTGAGAACGACGATATGCGCGAACCCGATGCGAAAAACGTGCTGCGAGACAGCTTCGGAAAGGCAAAACTCGGCGCAGAGGTTGAGGTTTATACCGGCGCTCAGCATGGTTGGTGCCCGCCGGATTCCCCTGTCTACAACGAAGCCCTGGCGGAAAAAGCGTGGAGCCGCTTGCTCGTGCTGTTCGGAAAAGCCCTGGCCTAATCAATAGGTAGGAACAATTCCAATGAAACGCATCAGCCTTTTTCTGTTTCTTACGACGATTCTGCTGCTGGATACCGCGTGGGTGGCTTACACACAGAACGCGAAGACTCCTGCACCGTTGCGTATTGCGAAAATCAAAGGCGACCTTTACATGGTTTCCGGTGAGGGTGGCAACGTTGCGGTTTACGTTACGAGCGAAGGAGTCGTGCTGGTGGACGACATGTTCGATCGAAATCACGCCGATATCCTGGCACAGGTGAAATCGGTAACCGAGAAGCCGATCCGTTATGTCCTCAATACCCACCAGCATGACGATCACGCCGGCGGCGACATGAAGATGTTGCCGATCGCCGAAGTCGTTGCCCATCGCAATGCGAGAGCGAATCTCACCGATATCAAGCAGCCCTACTACGAAGACACCCCGGGGACGCCGATAGGGCTGCCGAGGGTTACGTTCACTGACGAGTTCTCCGTGCATCTGGGGGGCAAGGAAGTCCGCGCAAAGTACTTCGGCCGCGGTCATACGAATGGCGACGTGATCGTTTACTTTCCTGAGCTCAAGGTCATTCACACCGGCGATCTCTTCCTCGGACGTAATGCACCGAGAGGCGGAACGACGCAGACCCGTCCGCCCGGCGTGAATATCTACGTGGACTACGCTCAGGGCGGCAGCTTCATGGAGTGGACGAAAACGCTGGATGGCGCGCTACAGCTGGATTTCGATTCCGTCATTCCCGGGCACGGCCCGGTTTCAACGAAGGACGATGTCGTTAAGTTTCGCTCGGATCTCGAAACGATGAGGACTCGTCTCATCAGCCTCGTGCGCAATAGCCAGAATAAGGATGAGATGGTGAAAATTCTCGAAACGGACTACGGATGGCGCGCAACGGGGTGCCCTCTTACTCCGCCTACCGGCGGCTGCCTGCAGTTCCAGCAGTCCGATTCGATGTATTCGGAATTGAAGCGGCCCTGAGCTGTATCGACATCAATATTTGATCAAGAAATGAAAAATCTATCGCTCAAACCGTTCAACCTCAACCTTCGCAGTTGACATGGCTGTCGCGCCAACTTGATAATGAACTCGCCGTAAAGAATCGATCGGTTTTAACAATTCCGGTCGCAGCCTCTGATCTCACAACGGTTAGTGAATCACGCTCGGCGATGACATTTTAGATTTGGACATCGACGTCCAAAGCACCTTTTCTAGGGTGTTTTGGGCGTTTTTTATTTTGACGCAGTTTTGTAGGTGGAAAGCATAGTGGCCACAAATTTGTCGTACGTGAAAACATCAGGAAGACACCTCGGTACATTGCTTGAGATCGGCAGCGCTTTGAGCGCGGCGCTGTCTGCAAGAGCCGCATTTCAACGGGTTCTCGAAGTGCTCGAAGGGCATCACGAGGTGCTCTGGGGCACCGTGACCGTACTCGACCGCGATACCGGTGAAATCCGCGTCGAAGCTTCGGTCGGTCTTGGCGAAGCCGGTAACGGCGCGCATTACCGTCTGGGTGAAGGCATCACGGGCAAGGTTGTCGAAACCGGAAAGCCTATTGTTGTGCCGCAGGTGAGCCGCGAGCCGATGTTCCTGAATCGTGTTGGCCGGCGCAAGGACCTCGACAAACGGGAGATCACGTTCGTCTGCGTACCCTTCTTTGTGAACAACCGTCCGGTCGGCGCTCTGGGCGTCGATCTTCCATTCGAACAGAACCGCGACTACGACGCGGACTTGAGTTGTCTTCGCATCGTCGCGACCATGATGGCCCAGGCCGTAAAGGCCGATCACCTGCTGGATGACGAGAGACAACGTCTTCTCGAGGAAAACACACACCTTCGCGGTGAACTCAAGGAACGCTACGAATTTGCAAATATCGTCGGAACTGCGGGTCCGATGAAACAGGTTTACGAGCAGATCGTCCAGGTCGCACACACCAATACGACGGTATTGGTTCGCGGGGAGTCGGGAACCGGCAAGGAATTGATTGCGCACGCTCTTCATTACAACTCGCCACGGAGCAAGAAGCCATTTGTCCGGGTCAGCTGCGCGGCGTTGCCGGATTCGCTCATCGAGTCCGAACTGTTTGGCTACGAGAAGGGCGCATTCACCGGTGCCCATGCGCGAAAGAAGGGACGCTTCGAGCTCGCTGAAGGCGGCACTCTCTTCCTCGACGAAATCGGCGACATCAACCTCACGACTCAGGTGAAACTCCTGCGCGTCCTTCAGGAAAAAGAATTCGAGCGCGTCGGAGGAACGGAAACGATTCGCGCCAACGTGCGACTGATTACCGCCACCAACAAGGATCTCGAGCAGGAGATCGCCGACGGCCAGTTTCGGGAGGACCTCTACTACCGCCTGAATGTGTTCACCATTTTCGTCCCTCCCCTACGAGAACGTAAGTCCGACCTGCTGTTGCTCGCGGATCACTTCCTGCAGAAGTATGCAAAGGAACACGGCCGCGACATTCGCAGAATCTCCACGCCGGCCATTGACATGCTGACCTCCTATCACTGGCCAGGGAACGTACGCGAACTCGAGAATGTTATTGAACGCGCCGTGCTGATCTGCGACGGCGCTGTCGTGCACGGACATCACCTTCCTCCAACACTCCAGACTGCGCAGGCTTCAGGCACATTCACGCGCCTGTCTCTAGGCGAAGCTATTGCCGCATACGAAAGGGACCTGATCCTTGACGCGGTCAAAACTTCGCGTGGAAACCGTGCAAAGGCTGCGCGCCTGTTGAGCACGACCGAGCGGATTTTCAACTACAAGGTGCGAAAGTACGCTCTGGACGTCGATCGATTCCGGGGCTGACAACATCGATGTAATGCCTCTTCGAGGTGTCTTACATTGTTGTAAGATTCGGTCTCTTCAAACACGACCTCTCGCCACCTAAGTCTTTTAGAAATCTACACAAAGGCATTGAGCACACTGGCAACGTTCTTGCAGTGTGAACGGCGATGGCGACGGTACCGATCGCTCCTTGGTGCAGTGAACATTCCGGGTTGCCCTTCTCCCCCGACTGGGCGCCTGAATGCCTATCTCACGTCGTCGCCATCGCAAGAATTTTCGATGGAGGGCATTCATGAGCCAACCGTGTCAGACAGTCACTGCCAATCTTGGAAGCGTCGATTCCATCCCGCTGGGACAGGGACGGCTCTTTCAGGCGCTGGGGCTGTCGATCGCGGTATTTCGAAATCGCGACGGTTCTGTATTTGCGACTCAGGCAGAGTGTCCTCACAGAGGCGGGCCGCTCGCTGACGGAATTCTCGGCCAGCGTACCCTTGTCTGCCCACTGCATGCCTGTGGCTTCGACGTCTGCTCCGGAAAACCGGTCGGCCACACTTTCGGTGGTCTCAAGGTGTACCCGATCTCTCTGAACTCCAAAGAACAACTCATCATCACGCTCTCATGAAGAACCAAAGAGGCGGCAGCAACACGTTCGACCGAACCGCATTCAGAGCAGGAATCGTCGGAGCCCTGGTCGTCATGGTTTTCATCATCGTGGGTTCGCGTAACCTGGGAGACTTCGACTGGGCCCTAACGACCTATGCCGTAGGCAGCATCTTCGCTGCGTTTGCCGTGGTCTACCGATACGCCGTATGGGCGCAGAGGCCGCCCACTCGGCTCTATCTGCGACGCGGAATCCAGGCCTTCCTTGCGCGAAAGCGAGGGTGGTCTTCCAAACCGAGAAACGCAGGCACGTTGTTCAGGCTGCTGCTGGACAATTTCGTCTTACAGCGTTTCATCACACGGCGCAGCAAAGAGCGATGGATCATGCACGCCTGCCTTTCCTGGGGCGGAATGCTCGCGTTCGCAGTGACGTTTCCGCTGGTGTTCGGCTGGGTGCACTTCGAATCGATGCCGGATAATGCGGACATCTATCGATTGTTCGTGATTGGCTTCCCGGTTGAGCAATTCGACGTTCACAGCCTGAGCGGTTTCCTGCACTTCAACCTGCTCAACTTCTCCGCGATCATTTTGCTCGCCGGCCTGGTGCTCTCCGTAAAGCTTCGAATGAGCGACAAGGGCGAATTTGCGATACAGACTTTTGCAGACGACGTCTTTCCGATCCTTCTTCTATTCGCCGTGTGCATCACCGGTCTCATGCTGACCGTCAGCGCGAAGTTTCTCGCCGGTTCCGGATTTCAGTTCATCGGCATGACTCATGCCGCAAGCGTCATTGGCCTCCTGCTCTATTTGCCCTTCGGGAAGCTGTTCCACATTATTCAAAGACCCCTTTCACTCGGAGTTTCCTTTTACAAACAGGCAGGCCTTGAGGGTCCGGCTGCGCATTGCCTTCGGTGCGGCGAAGGATATGCATCGAAACTTCATGTCGATGACCTGAAAACAGTGCTCGATCAGCTTGGATTCAATTTCCGATTTGCATCACCTGGAGGCGAACTCCACTACCAGGAAATTTGTCCGCCATGCCGGAGAAGGCTGCTGGCCCTGAACCAGGGAAGGGCACTGGGGCGATAATCATGGCCACACCCACACTCGACGAAATCGGCCTCATCGAACGCTACGGCCCACATCTCCAGTACGAGCCGTCGGGCGGATGGACGGACTATCCGGATTCCACGCTCGTGAAAACGCACTGTTGTTTCTGCGGAGTTCAATGCGGGATTCAACTGAAGGTTCATGAGAATAAGGTCGTCGGATTCGAGCCGTGGGAAGAGTTCCCGGTAAACCGCGGCATGCTCTGCCCCAAGGGCGTAAAGCGCTACCTTCAGAACGACCATCCTGACCGCCTGCTCGCTCCGATGATCCGCACGCAGGACGGTTTTCGCGAAGCCACATGGGATGACGCTCTGAATCGCACCGTGGAGGCCATTCGCAGGATCCAGGCGCAGTACGGACGGGATGCGTTCGCGATGCTGGGCGGCGCCTCGATGACGAATGAAAAGGCATACCTCATCGGTAAGTTCGCACGCGTCGCGCTCCGCACGGCCAACATTGATTACAACGGCCGCCTCTGCATGGTGAGCGCAGGCGCCGCCAACAAGATGGCATTCGGAGTCGACCGCGCAGCCAATCCATGGAGCGATATACCACTGGCTAAGGCGGTCATCATTGCCGGGGCGAACATTGGGGAATGCTTCCCTATCCTGACGGACTACGTCTGGAGAGCTCGCGACAACGGTGCGAAAATTATCGTCATCGATCCCCGCATGACGCCGATTGCCCGCACTGCAGATCTCTTTCTCCCGGTGCGCCCTGGACGCGACAGCGCTCTCGCTAACGGAATCCTTCACGTGATGCTCGAACGCGGCTGGGTCGATCAGGAGTTTATTGAAGCGCACACGACGGGCTTCGAGGAAGTCGAGCGGCTTGTCTCTCAATACACCCCGAAACGGACCGAAGCGATCACCGGGGTGCCTGCGGCCAGCATTATGCGCGCAGCAGAAATCTGGGGGCCGGCAGAGACATCCATGTTGCTGCACGCTCGAGGCGTTGAACATCACTCCAAGGGTGTCGAGAACTGCCTGTCCTACATCAACCTCGTGCTTGCGAGCGGACGTATAGGGAAGCCCGGTTGCGGCTATGGAACCATCACCGGCCAGGGGAATGGTCAGGGCGGCCGCGAACATGGACAGCGGTGCAACCAATTACCGGGAGCGCGGGATATTGAAAATCCGGAACACCGAAAATTCATCGCGGACTTCTGGCGGATCGCGGAACCCGACCTTCCGCGGACGGGGCTGACTTCATGTGAAATCTTCGACGCCATCGAAGCGGGAAAGATTCGCGGCCTATTGACCATCAGCTTCAACCCGCTCGTCTCCATTCCCGATGCCGACCGCACGAGAGCCGCGCTCGAGAAGCTGGAGTTTCTGGGTTGCATTGATTTTTTCCTTTCTGAAACCGGGCGATACGCGGACGTCGTCCTGGCCGGTTCGCTGCAGGAAGAAGACGAGGGAACCGTGACCACAGGGGAAGGCCGCTGCGTAAAACTGCAGCAGTCCGTCACGCCACCCGGCGATGCGCGAGTCGACTGGGAGATTCTCACAGACCTCGCCGGACGGCTGGACTGCAAGGAATACTTTCCTTACGCCATTCCCAACGACATCTTTCGCGAACTCGCTGCTGCGAGCAAAGGAGGATCCGCCGACTACAGCGGAATGACCTATGCCCGGATCGAGAAGAACATGGGAATCTTTTGGCCGTGCCCTTCGCACAACCATCCCGGCACGCCCCGGCTATTTGAAGACGGACGATTTCATCACGCGGATGGTAGAGCGCGATTTTTCGGATATGAATACCGGCCGCCTGCCGAGGATGTCGATTCCGAATATCCGATCTTCTTCACGACGGGCCGCGTCGTCTCGCAATACCTGAGCGGAAATCAAACTCGTCGGATCGGTCCGCTCGTTGATCAATATCCTGAGCCGCTTTGCGAAGTGCACCCTGTTCTCGCAGCAAAGCTGGGAATCACGGACGGAGACATCGTCCGTGTTCAGACACGCCGGGGTGAGATCGAATTGCCGGCGCATGTCGTGAGGACAATTCGGCCGGACACGGTGTTCGTTCCATACCACTGGCCTGGGAGAAAATCCGCCAATCTGCTCACAAACCGGGTACTCGATCCCATTTCCAAAATCCCGGAGTACAAGGTCTGCGCATGCCGGATCGAGAAGGTGGCATTGTGAACGGATTCGACTTTTTCATCGATCCTTCGCGCTGCATCGGCTGCAAAGCCTGCATGCAGGCCTGCATGGAATGCGATACGCATCGCGGCCGGTCCATGATCCATCTCGAGTTCGTCGACCGCTCCGTCAGCACCCAAACTTCTCCTGTCGTCTGCATGCACTGCGAGGACCCTGCGTGCGCCCGCGTCTGTCCGGCGGATGCTATCAAGCAGACAGAAGACGGGATCGTTCACAGTTCCCTGAAACCCCGCTGCATCGGCTGCTCGAACTGCGTGCTGGCATGCCCGTTTGGCGTACCTCACTACGTTGCAGAAATAGACCAGATGATGAAGTGCGACATGTGCTTCGACAGAACAAGCATTGGAAAGAAGCCCATGTGCGCGACGGTGTGTCCAAGCCAGGCCCTCTACTATGGGCGCGCCGAAGACATCGAGAGAATGCGTGTGGAAACGCCGATAAATCAATTCCAGTTCGGGCAACAGGCAGTGCGGACCAAAGTACGGCTGATGAGCACGCCGGCGACGGATCAACTCGACTTCGACATCCTTTCCTTTATGCCGGAGTCCGACAACCAGGTTCCGGACATCACGGAGTTTGCCATATGGGGAACCTGAACATGCCTTCCCGCTGGCGGCAGGACTTTCCCGTTCCGAGCGGAGAGGACAGTTACGTCACTCGCAGAGAGTTCACAAAATTCCTCGGATTGACCTCTCTTGCGTTCCTCATTGGGACGTGCGCCGCCGTAGGGCGAAAGCTGGTAACGCAGTTCTTCCCGCGACAATTGGGATCAGTCGCAGTGGCAGACATCCACGAAATCCCTGTAGGAGGGTACAAGCTGTTCCGATATCCAACGGAAGACGATCCCTGCATTCTCCTGCGTCTTGCCGAGGACAAGTTTGTGGCCTTCGACCAGCGATGCACGCATCTCTCCTGCCCGGTGCTCTTCGATGCTGCCAGGAAACAGCTCGCATGCCCGTGTCATGAAGGCTTCTTCGACGCGGAGGACGGACGACCTCTTGCCGGTCCGCCCAAACGGGCATTGGCTCAACTTTCAGTTACAACAGAGAACGCCCGCGTGCTGGTCCGCGGGGCTTCCGCTGTAGGCGCGGTCTATGACCGCGCATTTGGCGCACCTGCTTGCGAAGGTTGCGCGGTCACAGACCGCGCCTACAGCAAAAACGAACCGGTCCGCGGCCAGCAGGAGGTAACAGCATGAGTCCAGGAATTCAAAAACGAAATCGCCTGAATGTCGTTCTGCAGATGGTGACAGCGCTCATCACCGCAATTCTCCTTGGTCAACTCTGGCTCTTTACAGTGACGCTGGATGCCATGGAGAGTTCGGC
>Ga0207428_10006776_pt1 | contig 10509 bp, 4 predicted proteins | sample RhiMethybrSRZTD1_FD_187600 | JGI IMG/M metagenome (GOLD analysis project Ga0207428, IMG submission 187600) | Populus rhizosphere microbial communities from Tennessee, USA - Rhizosphere MetaG P. TD hybrid SRZTD1 (SPAdes) (version 3) | ecosystem: Host-associated > Plants > Roots > Rhizosphere >... | reverse complement strand
TTTGGCGCCGCGCTGACAGCCCTTCCGATAGAACATATGATCAAAGCCAGCGGCTATCAATCGGCGTTCATCTTTTGGGGGATCATTCAAGGGCTCGTGGTGCTTGTCGCCGCCCAGTTCCTGCGCATGCCGCCGGCTGGCTGGGCGCCGGCGAACTGGGAGGCGATCAAAGCCAGGGTGCAGCGTAAGGCGCCGCAGTCATCGCGCGATTATATGCCGAAAGAAATGATGCGGAGCGGATCCTTTTACCTGCTCTATTTGATGATGACCCTGGTCACCGCCAGCGGGCTGATGATGGTGGGGCAACTAAAACCGATCTGTGTCACCTATGGCTACGACAAGTACGCTCTCTCTGGCGGCTTCACCGTCCTGACCATGACGCTGTCGTTGAATCAAGTGTTGAATGGCTCGGCGCGCCCCTTCTTCGGTTGGGTCTCGGATCACCTCGGCCGATACGACACGATGGCGATGGTCTTCATCCTGGAAGCAGTGGCCATCACGGCTCTCGCGCTGTTGGTAAGCAATCCCATCTGGTTCGTCGCTCTCTCAGGCCTGATGTTCTTCGCCTGGGGCGATATTTATTCGCTCTTCCCGGCAGCCATCGCCGACATCTTCGGGAGTAAATACGCGACCACCAATTATGGCATCCAGTACACTTCAAAGGGCATTGGTTCAATTCTGGCAGGTCCATGCGCCGCCTGGCTGATGACGGCTTCCGGCTCCTGGCTGCCGGTCTTCTGGGCGGCGGTCGCATGCAACGTGATTGCCGCCGCGCTGGCTGTGTTCTGGCTGAAGCCGCGGGTGACACGCCTTTTGAAAAAACAGGAGGCTGAGGTCGCAGGCGCCACATCTCCGGCACAAGGGGCCACTGCCCACACACCTGCAGCGAAATAGCGTCGCAGTGCGGCAAGGGTTGGCCCCTGCGCTTCGGCTTGCGCCTGAAGCGGAGCAGGGGAAGAAAATCGAGAACCGGACTGAAGGGGCTCTAACCAACGGAAAATAGTTGATAGAAGGCCGATTTTCATGTGGGAGCTTAGCGGTTACAATGACGGCGAACTCACCTAGGCATTTCGAGAACCAAAAATGGCTGAAGAAAAAAATCAACTGATTCGCGGTCTTACTCTGACCGGTACCACGGCGCTGGTAATCGGCACGGTCATCGGCACGGGCGTCTTTTTGAAAGCCGCCCCGATGGCGCAAGGAGTAGGCACGCCCACGCTGGTCATGATTGCGTGGGTGGCCGCCGGGCTGCTGACGCTCGCCGGGGCGCTCACTTACGCCGAACTCGGCGCGATGCTGCCGCACGCGGGCGGAGAATACGTCTACCTTAGACATTCTTACGGAGACGCGTCGGCGTTCCTGTTCGGCTGGCAGCGATTTATCGTGGCTGGCAGCGCCTCGATCGCCGCTCTGGGCGCGGGTTTTGCGGTTTTCCTCTCCGCATTTCTGCCGCTCAATCAGGTGTGGGCCGAGCGCAAGTTCACGCTGTTCGACCAGACGATCAACTGGCAATTCGGCTCGAAGCAGTTGGTGGCCGTGGGCGCGATCCTGCTGCTCTCGGCGCTCAACTGCCTGACCGTGGCCTTCGGCGGTAAGGTGCAGTCCGTTTTGACGGTGCTTAAGATCGCGGGCCTCGCCGCCGTCATCGCCGGGGTCTTCTTCTTTGCGCCTGCGGTGACCTGGTCGAATCTGGCCACGCCCGCGGGGACGCAGGCGTGGAGCGGCTTCGCGGCGTTCGGCGTGGCGATGTTAGCGGCGCTGTGGGCTTACGACGGCTGGAACAACATGCCGATGGCGGCGGGCGAGGTGCAGCAACCCGGGCGCAACATCCCACGCGCGCTGATCGGCGGGATGATCGTCGTCATGGTGATCTATTGCCTGGCCAATCTGGCCTATTTCTACGCGCTGCCGCTCGGCGAAGTCGTGACTTCAAACTCGACTGCGCACCGCGACGCTCTGCCCGTGGCGTCGAAGGCGGCCCAGAGCTTCCTCGGCGAATCCGGCGGGCGGTTTGTGGCGTTGGCCTTCGTGGTCTCGGCGCTGGGAGCGCTCAATGGCTCGATTCTGTCGAACGCGCGCGTGCCCTACGCGATGGCGCGCGACGGCGTCTTCTTCGCCAGTCAGGCCCGTTTGAGCCAGACGACGCGCGTCCCGGTGGTCGCCATTATGATTCAAGCCGTCTGGTCGAGCGTCCTGGCGCTGTCCGGCACCTTCGACCAGTTGACCGATTGCCTGCTGTTCGCCTCATGGATATTCTACGGCCTGTGCGCCTCATCGGTCTTCGTGCTGCGGCGCAAGGCGCCAAACGCTGAGCGGCCTTACAAAACGCTGGGCTATCCGGTGATGCCGCTGGTCTTCGTGCTCGTCGCGACCTGGCTGGTGATTAACACGTTCGTGAACAAGCGGGTGGAGTCGGTGACCGGGCTCGTTCTGATCGCATTGGGATTGCCGTTGTATTTCTACTTCAGGCTGCGGCGCGGCGCGCCAAAATCGATTGAAGTGACGGCTGATTGAATTGAACATTGCTCATTCACAAATGGACTCGCTCCCATCGAGGTTCCAGACAACATGAAAAACAGACTTTTCCGATTCTTGCCACTCATTCTTCTTTTCATTCTGGCGCAGGTTGCGTTCACGCAGCAGGCGCCTCCAACCGCGCCGGATGTCGAGGCGCTCAAAAAACACGTCGGCCATCTGGCCTCGGACGAACTCGAAGGCCGCCGACCGGGAACGGCCGGGGCAGACAAGGCGGCGGACTATCTCGCCGAAGAGTTTCACCGGCTCAAACTCGGTTGCGCGTCCAACCTTGGCGAGGGCGACCTCAAATGCCGTCACGACGGAAAGCGGCGCAACGGCTATCTGAAAGAGTTTCCATTCATATCGGGCGTAGAGCTTGCGAAGAATAATTCGATGAGCTTCGCGCGCGAGGGTAAGAACAACGCTGTCGCGCTCGGCGCCGAATGGACGCCGATCGGCTTCTCTTCGAACGGGTCCGTCGCGCAGGCTGGGATCGTCTTCGCCGGCCACGGCATCATCGCCGCCGATCTGAATCACAACGATTATGCGAACCTGGACGCGAAGGGCAAATTGGCAGTTGTCTTCGCGGGATCGCCCGACGGCGACAACCCGCACGGACAATTCGGACGCTACTCTGACGCGCGCCTGAAAGCGATAGCAGCGAAAGACCGCGGCGCCGTGGCGCTCGTCGTCATCGCCGCCGACGAGAAGTTCGGCAATGAGCGGTTGGCGAAATTGAGCTATGACCAGACCGCCGGCGAGGCCGGAGTTCCCGTCGCCGTCGTCTCGCGGCAGGTGGCGGCGAAGTGGTTCGGTATGGCGGACGCCGCGCAACTCGGCGCGATGGAGAAAGCGAAAGACAAATGGGCGGAATACGCGCAGAAGCTGCGCGACGTGACGGTTGGTCTATCGGTGGAGATCGCGCGCCGCGCGGTCCCGGCCTACAACGTCGTCGGAGTGATAGAAGGCAATGACCCGAAGCTCAAGCGCGAATACATCGTCATCGGGGCCCATTACGACCATCTCGGACACGGCGGCGAGAGCAGCCTGGCGCCGAATTCTTCGGACATTCATCACGGCGCGGACGACAACGCTTCGGGGACGGCCGGCCTGCTCGAACTCGCGCGCATCTTCAGCGCCCAGCGCGGTCAACTTCGCCGCAGCGTCATCTTCATCGCTTTCAGCGCCGAAGAGTCCGGGCTGATCGGGTCGAATGCTTATGTCAACACTCCGGCCGCGCCGCTGGCCGACACCGTGGCGATGCTGAACCTGGATATGGTCGGTCGATTGAGGGGGAACAAGTTGATGGTCGGCGGCATCGGCACGTCGCCGGAATTCCGCAATCTGGTCGAGAGCCTCAAAAACGGATTCACGCTGCAATTGAGCGAGGACGGCTTCGGGCCGAGCGACCATTCCTCGTTTTACGCGAAACGGGTTCCGGTCCTCTTCTTCTACAGTGGTTCGCACGAGGATTATCACAAGCCCTCGGACACGGCGGACAAGATCAACTACGAAGGGCAGGCGAAGATCGTCGGCTTCGTCGCCGAGATCGCGCGCGCGATTGACCGAGGCGACGCGCGCCCCGCATACGCCCTCGCCCGTAGCCAGTCGAGCGGCCGTTCGACCGGCTTCCGAGTCTATCTCGGCACTGTGCCGAACTACGCCGAGTCGAACGACGGGATGCTGCTCGACGCCGTACGTGAAGATTCGCCCGCCTCAAAAGCCGGGCTGAAAGCCGGAGACAAAATCGTCAAGCTGGCCGGGCGCGACATCAAAAGCGTCTATGATTACACCTACGCCCTCGGCGAGATGAAGCCCGATCAGGAATACGAAGTCGAGGTCGCGCGCGGCGGCGAGCGGTTGAAGATGAAACTCACGCCGCAGCCTCGGCGGTAGTTGAGATCGGTTCGTAGTCCTGCCTTTAGGCGGAAGCGTCTGATGCAGACCCATTCCGTAACACCAATCGCTTCCGCCTGATGGCATTTGAAAAAAATGCGCCCAGCATTGTAGGGGCGGGTATTCCCCGCCCCATCGCCTGGATCATAGACCTGGGCGGGGAATACCCGCCCCTACGCCAAATTGCGTGGGCGCCATTTATTTCTCAAAGACCATAAGGCGGAACTACAAACCGCGCTTTTCGTTCTTCCAGGGCATCGTTCCTGTATGCCCTGTTCAGCCTCTCTCGATCAATCCATCCTAAAATAATTTTCCAATACCTATCCTATGTAGAATACTTTCTAGAAAGTATCCTGATTAAGAAGTATACTGACTAAAGAGTCAGGCTAAAGGAGTTCGCTATGGGAAAGGGATTTCTCTCATACGCCGCCGCAGCCGTTTTGCAGGCGGTGGGGAGCGGTTATCAATACGGCTTTGACATCATAGACATCACGGGGTTGCCGGGCGGGACGGTATATCCGGCGCTGCGGCGGTTGGAGGGCTCGGGCTATGTCACCTCGAAGTGGGAGAAGCACAGCATCGCGCAGGCCGAGCAGCGTCCGCCGCGTAAGTATTACGAGATGACGCGCGCGGGGCATGAGGCTCTGGCGGATGCCGTCAAGCGCTACCGGTTGTTGGAGCAGACCCTGCTCGACAAGAAGCGCGATCAGAAACCTTCGCGGGCGTGAGGTCGAAACCGTGCCGGTCTTCTCTCTTCGCAAACAATTCTTTACCAGGCCCCATCTCTGGCTGATTAATGTCATCGGCGTGATCGTGCCGCGCCGTCTACGCGCCGACTGGCGGCAGGAGTGGGAAGCGGAGTTGCGTCATCGTGAACGGCTGTTGGCCGAATGGGACCGGCTTGATCGGCGGAACAAACTTGAACTGCTGCGGCGCAGCGCGAGCGCCTTCTGGGACGCGCTCTGGTTGCAGTCCGAACGATGGGAGGACGAGATGATTCAAGATCTGCGTTTTGGCGTGCGGATGTTGCTCAAGCACAAAGGCTTCACTGCGATTGCCGCGCTCACGCTGGCGCTCGGCATCGGCGCGAATACGGCCATTTTCAGTGTAGTTAATAGCGTGTTGCTCAATCCGTTGCCCTTCGAGCAAGCCGACCGCCTTGTGATGGTGTGGGACGACAACGCCGAGCTCGACCGGCGCCATGAAGGTCCTTCGCCCGGCAATTATCAGGACCTGCGGAACCCGCCAGGCATTTTTGCGTCCAGCGCGGCGTGGTATGTGACGGCGCGCACGCTGACTGGCGAACAGGACGCTGAGCAGGTCCAGTGCGCGCTGGTCACGCCTGACTTCTTCACGACCTTGCGGGCGCAAGCGGCCAGTGGGAGCGTCTTTTCGGCGGCGCAGACAGAGGGCGTGGCAGTGACGCTGGCGACGCAGTACGCCTCGGGCGACCGTCTGGTCGTCATCAGCGATGCGCTGTGGCGCAGGCGCCTCGGCGCGTCTCCGGACGCGGTCGGCGCAACGCTCACGATCAATGGTACTGATTGGCGCGTACAGGGGATTATGCCGCCGCAGTTCGCGATGCCCGACCGCGACGTGGATTTGTGGATGCCGTGGGACCTATCGCGCACTTATGGGACGCATTCTGCGGTCGGGCTGCCGCGTAGTAACCGCTTTTTGAAGATCGTCGCGCGCTTGCAGCCTGATCAGACGCCGGAACAGACGCAAGAGCGATTGACGGCCTTCTCCGCCAATTTGGCCGAACGGCATCCGAAAGAAAATAAAGGCTGGCGATTGCGACTAACGCCGCTGCTGGAAGAGCGGGTCGGCAAGACGCGCCAGTTGCTGTTGTTGCTGTTGGCGGCGGTGGCGGCGGCGTTGTTGATCGCCTGCGCTAACGTGGCGGGTTTGTGGCTGGCGCGCGCCGCCGCCCGCCAGCGCGAGGCCGCCGTCCGCGCCGCGCTCGGCGCAACGCGCGCGCGGCTCTTGCGACAGTGGCTGACGGAAAGCCTGTTGCTCGCAATCTTAGGCGGGGCGGCCGGATTGGCGCTGGCGCGCTACGGATTGACCGCGCTGTTTGCGCTCGCGCCCGCAGGCGTTCCACGGTTGGACGAAGTGGCGATTGACCGCCGCGTGTTGCTCTTCACGCTGGCGTTGACGGCGTTGACCGGCTTGTTTACTGGACTGTTCCCGGCGTGGCGCAACGCGCGGACGGAACTTGCGACGAAGTTGAAAGAAGGCGGCGAAAAAGGCGCGACGCCCGGCGCCTCGCAACGCTTCCGCCAGGCCTTGGTAGTCGCGCAGATCGCGTTGGCCATGGTGTTGCTGGTCGGCGCGGGATTGTTGACGCGCAGTTTCGCGCGCCTGATCGCAGTCGAGCCGGGCTTCGACACGAGCAATTTGCTGACGCTGCACATTTCGCTCAACGGGCCCTCTTACCGCCGGGCGGAAACCACGCTTTATTATCAACGACTGCTGGAGCGGCTGCGCGCCTTACCCGGCGTAGTGGCGGCGGGGGCCGTGTCGGTCTTGCCGATGGGCGTCGATACGGATTTCGAGCGCCCGTATTGGCGCGCGGGCGAACCGGAGCCGAGCGCGGCGGCCGACAAAGTCGCCCTTCGCATGGCGACCCCGGAATATTTGCCGGCGCTCGGCATCCCGCTGCTCGCGGGCCGTAATTTTACAGCGCAGGATCGCGCCGAAACGCCCGCCGTCATCCTCGTCAGCGAAAGCTTCGCCAGGAAAGTCTGGCCGGGCGAATCGGCCGTCGGCAAACAATTGATGCTCGATTACACGCGCGGCAAGTATGCCTACGAAGTCGTCGGCGTGACGCGCGACATCCGCTATTACGGCCTGAAGAGCAAGCCGCAGCCCGAAGTCTTCATTCCGCATGCGCAAACCCCTTTTCTGCCGATGAACGTCGTCGTGCGCACGGCCGCCGATCCTTTGCAGTTGACCGGCGCGGCGCGGCAGGTGGCGCGCGAACTGGATGCGACGCAACCGGTCAGTAAGGTCAACACGATGGAACTGTTAATTCAGCGTTCCATCGCGCCGGATCGATTTGCGCTCGCGCTGCTCGGTCTACTGGCGCTGTTGGCGCTGCTGATCGCCAACGTGGGGATTTACAGCGCCCTCTCGTACACGGTCGCTGCGCGCACACACGAGATCGGAGTGCGGATGGCGTTGGGCGCAACCTCGCGTGACATGTTGCGGCTGGCGCTGGGGCAGGGGATGCGACTGGCGCTGATGGGGATCGCGTTAGGCTTGCTTTCGGCCTGTGCGCTTACACGACTGATGCAGCCGCTGCTCTTCGGCGTCAGCGCGACCGATCCATTGACTTTGAGCGTAGGCGCTTTGTCGCTGGCCATTGTGGCGTGGCTGGCATGTTACCTGCCCGCGCGGCGCGCGACGAAGGTTGATCCGCTGGTTGCTTTGCGTCACGAATAATCGCACTGCCGGCGCTCGCTTGTGAATGAAGAAGGGGCTGATGTTTGACCACAATCGCAATCGAAACGCGAGACCACATCTCTGGCTGATCGCACTGATCGGCGTGATCGTGCCACGCCGTCTACGCGTCGACTGGCGGCAGGAGTGGGAAGCCGAGCTGCGTTACCGCGAGCGTATGCTGGCCCAGTGGGACAGGCTCGATTGGCGGAGCAAACTTGAACTGCTGCGGCGAAGCGCGAGCGCGTTCTGGGATGCGCTATGGCTGCAGCCCGAACGATGGGAGGATGAAATGATTCAAGACTTGCGTTATGGCGTGCGGATGTTGCTCAAACATCCTGGCTTCACGGTTGTCGCAATATTGACGTTGGCGCTCGGCATCGGCGCGAACACGGCGATCTTCAGCGTCGTCAACGCCGTCTTGTTACGACCGCTGCCGTTCGCCGAGCCTGATCGGTTGGTGTCGATTGCGGAGACGCATCCTGAACTTCCCAGGGCCGAAGTGGCGGCGCCGGATTTTGAAGATTGGCGGCGGCAGGCGCAGTCGTTCACGGACATGGCGGCCTGGTCGCTCAAAGACTGGGGCAAACTGGCGCTCACCGAAGCTGGCGAACCGGAGCAATTGCAGGGCACATGCGTCACGCCGAACCTCTTTCCTTTGCTCGGCGTCAGCCCGGCGCTTGGCCGTAATTTCCTGGCGGAGGAGAACCAGGCTGGACGTGACCGCGTGGCGATTGTGAGCCATGGGCTGTGGCGCCGCCGGTTCGCCGCCGATCCGGGCCTGATTGGCCGCCCGATCCGGTTGAATGGCGAAAATCACATCGTCGTCGGCGTCATGCCGCAGGACTCGCAGTTGCCGTTCGATACCGATGTATGGCTGCCGCTCTCGCAACTCGGAACGTATGCGCTTACCAGCCGCGTGCCACATATGCTGGAGGTCGTGGCGCGGCTCAAAGCCGGCGTGACAGTGGAGCAGGCGCGGGCCGAAATGGAAGCCATCGCCGGGCGGCTCGGGCAGGCTTACCCGGCGACCAACAAAACCATCGGCGCCATGCTCGATCCGCTGCGCGAACGGTTGACCGGCGACCTGAAACCTGCGCTGTTGGCGTTGTTTGGAACGGTCGGCCTGGTGCTGCTGATCACTTGCGCCAACGCCGCGAACCTGTTGCTCGGACGCGCGACCGAGCGGCAGCGTGAAGTCGCTGTCCGCGCGGCTTTTGGGGCCGGTCGTGGGCGCTTATTCCGTCAATTTCTGACTGAGAGCTTATTGCTGGCCTGGCTAGGCGGCGCCGGCGGGCTGCTGCTGGCGATTTGGGGCCTGCCCTTGCTGCGCGCCGCGTTGCCAGGCGCGACGGCCGATCAGATTCCTGCGCTGAAGACCGTCAGCCCGGACCTGCGCATGCTCGGTTTCACGCTGCTCGTAACCACGCTGACAGGCGCGTTGTTCGGCCTGATCCCGGCGCTTCAACTCTCACGGCTCAATCTCAATCAGACGCTCAAGGAAGGCGCCAGGGCTTCGGCCGGCGGCGCGCGCCGCCGCGCCGGCCGCGCGCTGGTGATCGCGGAAGTCGCGCTGACCACTGTGGCGCTGGTCGGCGCCGGTCTTCTGCTGAGAAGCTTTCAACGGCTGACGCAGGTTGATCTCGGTTTCCGCGCCGATCATCTGCTGAGCGCGCAACTCGCTTTGCCGAGCGCGAAATACCAAAATTATGAACAGGTGAAAAGTTTTCATCAGCGACTGCTGCCGCGTATCGCCGCATTGCCCGGCGTCGAGGGCGTGGCCACGATCGATAACTTTCCGTTGACAGCCTCGAACGCCAAAACGCGCTTCGCCATTGAAAGCGCGCCGCGTCCTGCGCCCGGACAGTTTCCAACTGCGCAGACACGCGCCGTCAGCCAGGACTACTTTCGGGTGATGGGAATTACGCTCAAAGGCGGGCGCGCCTTCACTGATGACGATCTGCTGAATAACCGCAATTTCCTAATCGTCAACGAGACGCTGGCGCGGCGCTATTTTCCGAACGAAGACCCGGTCGGGAAACAACTCTTGATGGGAGTGATGTTCCCAAATCCAGTGGCGGTTCCGATAATCGGCGTGGTGGCCGATGTCAAAGACCTCGGTCTGGCGGCGCCGGTCGAGCCGACAATTTATGGTTCGGGTTTCAGGAATCGGCCACTGTTGATGATTCGCACGACAGGCGAGCCTGTCGGTCTCGCCGCGGCGATACGGCAAGCGGTGTCGGCGACTGACAGCGAGCAACCCATTCATCGAATCCGGACGATGGAAGAAGCGCTTTCGATATCGTTGGCCAGACGACGCTTGTCCGCGCTTTTAACGGGGGCTTTTGCGGCGCTCGCGCTATTGCTGTCGGCCATCGGCATTTACGGCGTGCTGGCCTGGACCGTCAGCGAACGCACGCGTGAGATTGGCGTCCGCCTGGCCCTGGGAGCGCAAACCGGCGACGTGCTCAAACTGGTTGTCAGTCAGGGGATGAAACTAACGTCGCTCGGCCTGGCGGTCGGGTTTGCGGCGTCGCTGCCGGCGGCCAGGGCGATGAAGAGTTTGCTCTTCGGCGTCGGCGCCGGCGATCCAACGACCTTCGCCGCCATTGCTCTCCTGCTTATCTTCACGGCGCTGCTGGCCTGCTACCT
>Ga0207428_10006775_pt1 | contig 10511 bp, 7 predicted proteins | sample RhiMethybrSRZTD1_FD_187600 | JGI IMG/M metagenome (GOLD analysis project Ga0207428, IMG submission 187600) | Populus rhizosphere microbial communities from Tennessee, USA - Rhizosphere MetaG P. TD hybrid SRZTD1 (SPAdes) (version 3) | ecosystem: Host-associated > Plants > Roots > Rhizosphere >... | reverse complement strand
TCCGGGCGGATTCGCCCTGCGTCCTCGCCGGCGGCCTGCTCGCTCGATCTCGCGACGAACGACCGCGTGTCGCCGCTCCTGAGCCCGGTGCTCCGTGGACTTCGTGACTTCCCTGTAGGTCCGGACCGGGCGAATGAGAGGGCCGGAGCCGACCCCCGAGCCAGCCGCGCCCTCATTCGCCGCCACGGCCCTCAGCGCGCAGCCCACTCCCGCGCGCGTGCCAGCGCCGCCTGCGCGGCCTCTTCTTCCAGGCTGTGACGCTGCACGTAGGCCTCGAGCACGGCCAGCCGCACGTTGCGCATCGAGCGCGCGCCGGTGGCCTCGAAGACCTTCGCGAAGCGCCCGTAGTCGCCCGACAGCGCGAGCGGCTCGAGCAACGACGCGAGCGCGTGCTGCAGCAACGGATCGTCGGGAGTCTCGCGGCCGGCCTGCGCGTAGAACGCGGCCTCGCGATCGAAGGCCGCCCAGTCGACGTCGGGCCGCACCTCGAGGATCGTCTCGTTGATGTCGGCGAGGTCGTAGTCGTAGCCGGCGTGCGTGGCCAGGCCCTCGTAGACCGCGCCGCTGCGCGCGACCTGCGCCTCAGCGCCCGCGACGACGCTCTCGAGCCGCGCCGAGCGGTCCGCCACGGCCGCGACCGCGGCCCAGCCGCGCGTGCTCCAGCGCGAGGTCGGCTCGAGGTTCGAGGCGCGCAGCTCGCGCCACTCGTCGCCGGCCGCGGCGAGGCCCGCGCCGTCGCGCAGCAGCAGCGCATCGAGATCGCCGACGCCGCGCAGCGGCAGCCGACGGCCGCCGGCGGCTCCGACCGCGCCGCCGCCCTCCGCGCCGCCGCCCATCGCCGCGAGCCGCGCGCCGAGCTCCTCGGCCGTCGGCCGCGCCGCGTCGAGCCGCCAGCCGACGAGCAGCACGAGCGGCGGATCGAGCTCGCGCGGCTCGACGAAGGCCGCCGCGCGCTCGCCGAAGACCTGGCCGAAGGCCGCGAGCCGCGCGCGCAGCGCGCCGGGGTCGAGGTCGGTCGTGTCCAGCCAGAGCAGGCAGCGGCCGGCGGCCGTCAGCCGCTCCGCGATCCGCTCGAGCGTCTCCTCGCTCGCGAGCCCGTCGCCCGGCCAGCCCGCTCGCGTCGGCGCGAGCAGGATCGTGTCGTAGCCGCCCGCCTCGCGCGTCGCCGTCAGCGGCTCGACGACGCTCGCCGCCATCCACGCCCCGCTGCCGCACGCGGCCAGGATGACGAGGGCCAGCCGTCCGAGCGGCGCGTCGCTGGCCACGGTGGCCGACTCGAGCAGGCCGGCGTCGTGCAGGTCGGCGACGAAGAGCTCCGCGCACGGCCCGGCGACGAGGGCGCGCCCCTTCGGCGCGAGCAGGCGCGTGAGCCGTCCCACGCTCCCGTTCGCGCCGAGCGGATCGTGGCCCGGCTGCCACGCGATCCCGCCGAGCCGCAGCCCGAGGCAGCTGCCCTCGGCCTCCGCGGTCTCGGCCAGCTCGCCGTCGGGCCCGAGCGCGATCGCCGGACGGTCGCACGAGAAGGTCGTGCGCTGCGCCACCCGGCCCTCGATCGAGGTGTGCGGGCTGGCCGCGCTCGAGTAGAGCGCGACGTCGAGCAGCGGCGTGCGCTGGAAGCCCTCCACGCTCAGCTCGCCGGGGCGCCGCACGTCGTCGTAGCCGGGCCGCCTCTCGACGGGCGAGGCCATGAGCACGCCGACCGCCAGCGGCGAGAGCCACCAGCCGTGCCGGCCGAGCAGGATCGGCGGCGCCGCGGCCGCCGCGAGCACGCTCGCCACGAGCAGCCAGCTGGCCGGCGCGCGCACCGGGTCGAGCGGCACGAGCTCGCGGACCAGCAACGCCGCTCCCGCGCCGCAGGCCAGCGCGCCGGCCGCGCGCGCAGGGAGGATCGAGACGGCCAGGCCCAGCGCCGCCGCGCCGAAGGCCGCGAAGGACAGCAGCCACAGCCACCACTCGTCGAGCCAGGGCGACCAGCGCGCCGCCTCGACGTGCAGCTTGCGCGTCGTGCTCACCACGGCGGTCGGCTCGAGGTAGAGCGAGAGCGCGTCGACCGCGTGGAAGAGCGCGACCGCCAGCAGCAGCGCGCCGCCGCCGCCCATCACCGCGCGCGCGGCTTTCCCGCGGCCCAGCCGCGAGGCCGGCCAGGCCACGAGCGCCGCCGGCGCGAGCAGCGCCGCGAGCGCGTCGGTGCCCGCGAAGCTCGACGGCGTCACGTAGGCCGGCACGAGCCGCGCCAGGCCGTCGACGAGCAGCGCCGCCGCGCCGCCGAGCAGCAACGCGCTCGCGGGCACGGGCGCCTCGCCGGCTTCGCTCCGGCGCGACTCGTCGAGCGCGTCGAGGCCGGCCAGCGCGAGCGCGACCGCCGCGCCGGCGATCCAGGCCGAGAGCCAGCCGGTCGCGCCGGCCCAGACGAGCGCCTCGCCGCCCACGACGCCGGCGATCACGAGCGGCAGGCCGCCGCGCGCGGGCGCGCCGAGCAGCCAGCCGACGAGCAGGCTCGGCGGACCGAGCGTGACGGCCGCGATCGCCAGCCGCGCCGGCACCGACGACGCGGCGCCGGGCCAGCGCAGGAGCAGCTCGCACAGCGCGCCGCGCAGCGGTGCGAGCAGCGCGACGAGCGCGACCGCGAGCGTCCGCGCCCGGGGCGAGGCGGCCGCCGCCCGCGCGACGCGCGTGCGCACGAGCACGCCCAGCCCGACGCCGACGAGCGCGAGCGCCAGGCTGCCGGTCGCCAGCCGGTCACCGAGGTCGATCGTCGAGGCCTCGACGAGCTGTGCGAGCAGCAGCACCGCCAGCGCGGTCGCCGCGGCCCGGATCACGTCCCGCGCCACTCCCCGCGGAAGGGCAGCCGCGCCGGGCCCTCGAGCCACGCCGGGCCCTCGCCATCCCAGCGCACGGCGAGCTCGCCGCCGGGCATCGCGATCGTCACGCGGCCGACCGGCACCCAGCCCGCGCGCATGGCGACGGCCGCGACGCCGACCGCGCCCGTGCCGCAGGCGCGCGTCGCGCCCGAGCCGCGCTCCCAGGGGCGCACCTCGAGGCGGCGCTCGCCGCGCAGCGCGACGAAGTGCGCGTTCGTGCCCGCAGGGAAGAGCGGCGAGCGCTCGAGAGCGCCGCCGTGCCGGGCCAGGTCGACGCGCCCCGGCTCGGGCACGCGGACCACGACGTGCGGGTTGCCGATCGAGACGCACAGGCCGACGTCAGGGTCGGCGCCGAGCTCGGCGGCCGCCGCTGCGTCGAGCGGCAGCTCGGGCGGCAGCCGGCCGTCGCCGGGCAGCTCGACGGGCAGCGCCGCCGGACGAAAGTCGGGCACGCCCATCATGAGCTCGACGCGGTCGGCGCCGAGCATCCGCCCCAGCCGCGGGCCCGCGGCCGTCTCGACCGTGACCTCGGGGCCCTGCGCGTGCCCGCTCTCGATGAGCCAGCGCACGACGCAGCGCAGGCCGTTGCCGCACATGAGCCCCTCGCTGCCGTCGGCGTTGAACATGCGCATGGCGGCCGCGGCGCCGGCGCCGGCCGGCGGACCGATGAGCAGCAGCCCGTCGCTGCCGATGCCCTCGTGGCGGTCGCTGATGCGGCGCGAGAGCGAGGCCGGGTCGCCGACACGCTGGTCGAACACGTCGACCAGCACGTAGTCGTTGCCGGCGCCCTCCGTCTTCTGGAACCGCACCGCGCCACTATATGAAAGGAGCGCGCTTCACGAGCCGGCCGTGGGGGCGGCCGCGAGCGTGGCCGGACCCAGCTCGAACGAGCGGCCGTCGGCCTCCAGCGCACGCAGGCCGTCGAGCCCGGAGAACAGCGCGCGGACGTGCGCGTCCCAGGCCGTCCGGTCGCTCCGCCGGGTCGTGTCCTCGTCGAGGACGAGCAGCACCTCCTGCCCGGCGCGGGCGGCCAGCGCCGGCTCGTCGAGCCCCCAGAGCCGGTACTGCAGGGCGCGGCCGTGCTTGTGGTTCACGGGATGGTCGAGCACGTAGATCTCGGCGGCCCCGTCCAGCTCGAAGCTGAGCTCGGCGCCCGCGATGTAGGTGTCGGCCACCACCACGCGCGTCGGCCGCAGCTCGGCGCGCACGGCGTCGGCCATCGCGCTCCATCCCGCGAAGGGATGACGGGGCACCCAGCCGACGAAGCCCGTGGCCAGATCGAGCTGGCCGAAGGCCAGCACGCCGAGGCCGAGCGCCGGCGCGAGGACCGCGGCGCCGCGCAGCAGGCGGCCGCGATCTCGCCACGCGGTGAGCTGGTCGGGCAGCAGCACGAGCAGCGGCAGGTAGCCGATCTGCGGCCAGTGCCAGTAGTTGTGGCTGATGTCGCTGAGCGGAGCGGCCAGGAAGTAGACGCCCAGCGGCACGAGCGCGAAGCAGGCCAGCAGGCCCGCGCGCTCGTCGCCGGCGCGCGCGCGGCGCACCGCCGCCACCGCGCTGGCGAGCAGCGCGACGTAGAGCAGCGGCGAGGTCGCCAGCGCCTGCTCGACGAGGTGGCGCGGCCACGCGATCGGGCCACGACCCACCTGGTGCCGGTCGTGCAGGTGGTAGACGAAGGTGGCGAAGTCCTCGCGCACGTTGAAGACCAGCAGCGGCAGCAGGCCCAGCAGCGCGAGGCCGGCGGCCAGCCACGGGCCCGCGGTGCGCCAGTGGCGGCGGCCGGCGCGCGTAAGCAGCAGGAAGAGCAGCGCGGCGAACACCACGAGCGAGAAGCGCAGGTGCGTGCAGAAGCCCAGGCCCGCGGCCACGCCCGTCGCCACCCACCAGCGGCGCGCGCCGGTGCGCGTCGCGCGCTCGAAGGCGGCCAGCGTGGCGGCCGCCAGCACGAGCAGCGGCGCGTCGGGCGTGGCCAGCGTGCCCGTCGCCGCCACGACCGGCAGCGCGAGCGTCAGCGCGGCCGCGAGCAGCGCCTGCTCCCGCGACACGAGCGGCCGCGCCAGCGCCCAGACCACCGCCGGCAGCAGCGCGCTGCAGCCGAGGAAGAGCAGCCGCACGCCGAAGGTCGTGTCGCCGGCCAGCGCCGTGCCGCCGCGCACGAGCAGCGCCACGAGCACGGGCTCGTCGGCGAAGGCCAGGTCGAGGCGCCGCGAGCACATCCAGTAGTAGGCCTCGTCGCTGAACAGCCCGAGGTGGCCGGCCAGGACCGCCCGGGCGAGCAGCAGCGCCGCGCCCACGACGAGGATGACGCGTGCCGCCCTCACGGCCGGCGCTCGGCGCGCTCGAAGGCCGGCGAGCGCAGCAGCCCCAGGCGCTGCAGCTCGAAGCGGCCCAGGGCAGCGAGCGTGCCGAAGCCGTAGCGCACGCTGCGCCCGAAGTTGATCGAGGAGGCCTCCTTGAAGTAGCGGCAGGGCACGGGCACGTCGCCGATGCGGAAGCCGAAGTGCACGGCCTGCACGAGGAACTGCGTGTCGAAGACGAAGTCGTCCGAGTTGCGCTCGAAGGGGATCGTCTCGAGCACCGCGCGCGTGTAGGCGCGCATGCCGGTGTGGAAGTCGCCGACGTTCTGGCCGAGCACGACGTTCTCGAGGAAGGTCAGGCCGCGGTTGGCGACGTACTTCCAGGCCGGCATGCCGCTGTCCAGCGCCTCGCGCCGCGTGCGGATGCGCGAGCCCAGCACGACGTCGCAGATGCCGCCGCGCAGGATCGTGACCATCGCCGCCACGACGCGCGCGTCGTACTGGTAGTCGGGGTGCACCATGACCACCGCGTCGGCGCCGCGGGCCAGGGCCTGCGCGTAGCAGGTCTTCTGGTTGCCGCCGTAGCCCGTGTTGCGCTCGTGGCGGATGGTCGTGATGCCGAGGCGCTGCGCGATCTCGACCGTCCGGTCGCGCGACCCGTCGTCGACGAGGATGACCTCGCCGACCAGGTCCATCGGCAGATCGCGGAAGGTGCGCTCGAGCGTGGCCTCGGCGTTGTAGGCCGGCATGACGACCACGATCCGGTCGAGCCGCCGCGGCGGAGGTGCGATCGCGTCGAGCGTGCCGGCCACACGCGCCGTTCTATCCGTCGGGGACCCGCTCACGGAAGCCCTGCGGCGTCGAGCCAGGCGCGGCGCGACGAGGGACGGTAGATCGCGATCGGCCGCCCGCGCACGGCCTCCTCGGGCACGGGTCCCACGTAGCGGCTGTCGCGGCTGTCGCGGCTGTGGTCGCCGAGCACGAAGAGCAGGCCCGGCCCGACGTGGCAGGGGTCGCCCGCGTCGATGCCGATGACGCCCTGCTGGCTGTAGTGCAGGTCGCGCAGCACGTCGACGCGCCGCAGCTCGAGCGAGCCGCCCTGCACCGCGAGCGAGGGCTCGTTGTGCCAGGGCGCGCCCGGCGTGAGCGGCGCGTTGGCCTCGTAGTCCCAGCTCAGGATCGTGCGCCCGTCGACGCGCAGGCGCAGGCCGTTGTCGACGTTCCACACGAGCACGACCTGGCCCGCGCGCAGGCCGGGGAAATCGGGCGCCGAAGCCACCACGCCGCCGAGGTTGTGCCACAGCGTCGCGCCGCCGCCGCCGGCCGCCGAGCCCAGGCGCGCCTTGAACAGATCGGCGCCCTCGCGCAGCGCGAGCTCGAGCGCGGCGTCGCCGGCGCCGACCTCCACGCGCAGCGCGGTGTCGGAGACCGACTCGCCGCCCGGGCTGCCCGGCAGCCCGTCGTCGACGAGCTGCCCGTAGACCGCCTGCCCCTCCTCGCCCCCCGTGCCCAGGCGCACGCCGCCGCCCGGCAGGCTCTCGCGGCTGCCCGGTCCGATCCAGCTCCACGGCGCCTCGAGCGTGGTCGACTCGCGCATCGTCACGAGCAGCCCCGCGACGAGCGCGTCGGACTTGCGCACGAGCGGCGGGCGCGGCGAGTCGCCGGCGTAGAGGTCGCCGTCCGCGACGTAGACGTACTCGCCCGGCAGGGCCGCCACGCGCTTGAGCACCGCGCCCACACCCTCGGGCAGCTCGGGATCGATCGAGCCGTCGAGCACGACCGCGTCGAAGCGCTGCACCGGCCGCCAGTCGACGCCGCGCCGCAGCACGAGGAGCTGGTCGCCCTCTCCTCCGGCCGCGCCGTGGAAGGCCGGCTCCATCGAGGCCGACTGGATCGCATAGCTGTCGAGCAGGCATCCGCGCACGAGCAGCGGCGGCAAGATCAGGGCCAGCGCCCAGGCCAGCACGCGCCTCGGCTTCATCGCACCTTTTGATCCATTCCCGGTCCGAGGTTATCCGCGCGCGCGCCGGGCACCAACGCGGGCACGAGTTACTCTGTGGGTCGATGCCCGTACCCGCACCCTCGTGCCGCACCCGCCCATGACGTCCCACACCGAACGCGCCGCGCTCCGTCGCCTGTTGGCGGCGCTCGACGAGGGTCCGCAGCAAGCCCGGCGCGCGCTGGCGCGCCGCCCGCGAACGGGACGCCTGTTCGGCCTCCTGGCCCGCGCCCGCCTCGACACCGACGAGCTGCTGCTGCTGCTCGTCGCGCTCGCGGCGCGCGTGTCGGGGCGCGAGCTGCTCTCGGGCGAGGAGCTCATCGCCCGCGGAGGCGGCGACAGCGCGACGCGCCTCGACGCGCTGGCCGCGCTCACGGCGCCGGGCCGGCTGCTCGGCTGCGGCCTGCTGCTGGCCGACGCGCCGCCCGCCGACGGCGCCCAGGCCCTGCTGGCCACCTACCGGCTCGCGGACCACGTGCTCGCGCTCGCCTGCGAGGCGCTCCGGCCCGTCCCGACCGCGGCTCGCCCCCGGCCCACGCCCTACGTCTCGAATGCCGAGCTCCTCGCCGACCTGCGGCGTCTCGCGCTGCTCTACCAGCGTCGCGCCGCGCGCGTCTTCCAGATCGAGCCCTGGGCCGCCGGCGCCGCCGATGCCGCGCCCGCCAACGAGCTGCTCGCGCGCGCCCGCGAGCAGGCGGCGGCCGTCGAGGCGCGCCTCGCCCTCACCGCCGCGTCCGAGCCGCTGCCGCTGCTGCGCCTGCTGCGCGAGCACGCGCTCGACCTCGACGCCGCCGTGATCCTCGTCACGCTCCTGTTCCAGGAGCTCATCGAGGGCGTCGGCGCGGTCGACGCCGTCGACCTCGTCAAGCTCGTCAGCGAGAGCGAGGAGGAGGTCCTCCGCCGCCGGATGCTGCTGCGCCCGCTCCAGCGCCGGCACCTCATCCGTCTCGACGGCGCCTACTCGGGCAAGGACCTCACCGCGGACGCCTCGCTGCCCAACGAGGTCGTCGAGCGCATGCTCGGCAGCGGCGCGCCCATCGGCAGCGACGAGCGCATCGACTTCCACTCGTACCTCGCGAATCTCCAATCCAGCGATCCCTTCTTCTCCGACCTGGATCCCGGCTCACCCGACGAGGAGTGACGGCGGCGGACGGCGTGGGCCGAAGTGCGAGGGCGCGACACGGAGGCTCCTCGCGCTCGCCTTCCCGCTAGTGGCTCGCGCTGCGGAGCCTCCGCGCCGCGCCCTTGCACGACAACCTACGCCGGAGCCGTCGTCGCCCCCGGCCGGGTGAGACGGGGAACCAGGCCGAAGACTCGGTCGAGAGTGTGGGCAGGCCCCACCGATTCGCGAAGCGCCGAGGAGCGCCGATCTATCTTCGTGAGTCGAGAGTCGGTCGGGCCGGGCGTTGGGGAGCGCGCGGAGGGACGGTGCCTCCGCAGCGCGAGCCACTAGCGGGACGGCGAGCGCGAGGAGGCACCGTCCCTGCCGCGCGCGCTACAATCGCACCATGCCCGACCTGACGCGCGACGATCTCGTCTACGACTGGAACACGGTGGCCCCGGTGACGCGGCCGCCGCAGCGGATCGAGTTCGACGACGAGACGTTGAGGGACGGGCTGCAATGCCCGTCGGTCAGGAACCCCGGCATCGACGAGAAGGTGCGGCTGCTGCACCTGATGAGCGAGCTGGGCCTGGGGTACTGCAACATCGGATTGCCGGGCGCGGGCCCGCACGTCGTGAAGACGGTGACGCGGCTGGCCGAGGAGATCCGCGACAGCAAGCTCAAGCTCGAGCCGAACTGCGCCGCGCGGACGATGGCGGCCGACATCGCGCCCGTGGCCGAGATCCAGCAGAAGGTCGGCCTGCCGATCGAGGTCTCGACCTTCATCGGCAGCAGCGCGATCCGCGCCTTCACCGAGGACTGGAGCGTGCAGACCATGCTCGAGCACGCGGTCGAGGCGCTGAAGTTCGCCGCGAAGGAAGGGCTGGCGGTCATGTTCGTGACCGAGGACACGACTCGCGCGCACCCGCAGACGCTCGAGGCGCTGTACGGCGCGGCGCTCGAGCACGGCGCCAAGCGCCTGTGCTTCTGCGACACCGTGGGGCACGCCACGCCGGACGGCGCGCGCAACCTGATCGCGTGGGCCGTGAAGCTCGTGGCCAAGAGCGGCCGCAAGGACGTCAAGATCGACTGGCACGGCCACATGGACCGCGGCCTGGGCGTGCTCAACAACATCGCGGCGCTGCAGGCCGGCGCGCATCGCGTGCACGGCACCGCGCTGGGCATCGGTGAGCGCGCGGGCAACGCGCCGCTCGACCTCACGCTCGTCAACCTCAAGCTGCTCGGCTGGATCGACAACGACCTGCGCCGCCTGGGCGACTACGTGCGCCTGACGAGCCAGGCCACGGGCGTGCCGATTCCCATCGGCTACCCGGTCTTCGGGCGCGACGCCTTCGAGACCGGCACCGGCGTGCACGCGGCCGCGGTGATCAAGGCGCTGCAGAAGGGCGACGCGTGGCTGGCCGACCGCGTCTACTCGGGCGTGCCGGCCGCCGACTTCGGATTGAAGCAGGTCATCCGCGTCGGGCCGATGAGCGGCAAGAGCAACGTCGTGTGGTGGCTCAAGGAGCACGGCTACGACGCGAGCGACGAGCGCGTCGAGCGGCTGTTCAAGGCGGCCAAGGACAGCCGCGAGCTGCTGACCGACGACGAGCTGCACCGGCTGGCGAAGGCGCCGGCCACCGCGGGCGTCACGCCCGCGCGCTGAGCTCGAGCCCGCGCCAGAACTCCAGCGCGCGGCGCGCGGTCGTGACCGGGTCGTGGTCGTGCCGCGGCAGCTCGACGCTCGCGAGGCCCATGTAGCCGACCTGGTCGAGCGCGCGCGCCACGGCCGCGAAGTCGAGGCTGCCGTCGCCGAAGAAGAGGTGCTCGTGCCGGCCGTCCTTGCTGTCGTCGAGCTGCACGCCGCCGAGCCGCTCGCCGAAGGCCACGATGGCGTCGTCGGGACCGATGCTCTCTGTGACGGGCACGTGGCCGACGTCGAGCATGACCCACAGGTCGTCGCGCCCGAGCGCGAGCAGGAAGTCGCCCAGGTCCTCGAGGCCGGCCACCGCCATGCCCGGCTCGGGCTCGAAGCACACGCGCACGCCGCTCTCGGCCGCGGCGTCGAGCACGACGTTCGCCCCGTGGCACAGGCGCGCGAGCAGGTCGTCCGGGTCGAGGCCCGGCGGCGCCGCGCCCGACCAGAAGGAGAAGGTCTCGGCGCGCAGCGCGACGGCGAGGTCGAGGCAGCGCCGCAGCAGGTCGAGGCGCCGCGTCGCCTCGGGCAGCTCGCCGAGCAGCGTGGGTTGGTGCTT
>Ga0207428_10006773_pt1 | contig 10512 bp, 9 predicted proteins | sample RhiMethybrSRZTD1_FD_187600 | JGI IMG/M metagenome (GOLD analysis project Ga0207428, IMG submission 187600) | Populus rhizosphere microbial communities from Tennessee, USA - Rhizosphere MetaG P. TD hybrid SRZTD1 (SPAdes) (version 3) | ecosystem: Host-associated > Plants > Roots > Rhizosphere >... | reverse complement strand
TGCACCAGCGAATCGAAACCGTGTCGAGCCGCCCATGGCCCGATGTGGCCGTAGGCCGACAGGGTGACGGCGACGATGCCGGGCCTGATCTCCGCGCAGGCTTCCGGCGAGAAGCCGAGCTTGGCGAGCCCGCCGGGCCGATAGCCCTGGACGAAGATGTGCGCTTCGCGCAGCAGCTGGGTGAGCCGCTCGCGGTCCTCGTCGGCGCGCAGGTCGAGCGCGGCGGAGAGCTTGCCGCGCCCGGTATCGGTGTCGAGCTCGGCAAGGCCCGGCAGGTGCGGCGCGGTGATGCGCATGACGTCGGCGCCATGCGCGGCAAGCGTGCGGCCGCACACCGGTCCGGCGATGACGCGCGTCAGGTCGGCAACGCGGAGGCCCGAGAGCGGCCGTTCTCCCGCGGGGGGCAGCGGACGGGCCGGCGCCTCGCCGATCCGGCTGATCTCCAGCACCGGCAGCTGCGCCACAGCCTGGCCTTGGGGATGGGCCGCCCACTCTGCGCGCGAGCGCATCATGGTGGCGACAAGCCCCGCCTCGGCGGCTGCCGTTTCGAGTTTCTCGCCCTGCCACCTCGAGAGCGCGGCCTGCACGGCCTCGCGGTCGTAGCTCGCGCCGAGCAGCTTCAGCATGCCCTCGCGATGATGCGGGAAGTTGGTGTGGAGGCGCACATGGCGGCCATCGCCGGTGGTGTAGACGCCGGCGATCTTGTCCCAGGGCGATGCCGGCGGCTTGCCGGCGATGCGCATGTAGCGCTCGCTGCGGAATTCGACCGCCGCGTGGCGCACGTCGACGGCGACGGATTGGGCCGGCCCGCCGCGCTGGCGGTGGATCTCGGCTGCCGCCAGGGCCGCCGCGGCTATGGTGGCCTGTGCGGCGGCGCCGACGCGAAACGAGGAGGCCAGCGCCGGCTCCTCGCCGGTGAGCGTGACGCGCGAGAGCGCCGCAGGATCGCCGCCGGCGGCGGTCCACAGGTCGCGCAGGATTTGCGCGGGGGAGACGTTGTCGGGTGTCATGCCCGCAGCATAGCCGCAGCACTACCACCCGTCATCCCGGAAGCCGACGCTTTGCGGGGGCTGTCCGGGATCTTGCGGCACGCGCCGTCGTTTTCTGGAGGCCCGGATCGCGCCAACCGCGCGTCCGGGACGACAGGAAAAGGTTGGATAGGGTCGGCGCTCTCGCGCCAACCCACGCTAGCGTGCCGTGCGCGTGGTCTTTCTCAAGAAGGCCGGCACGTGATCGCCGAGGCCGACGGGGGCCGGTGCGTGGTCGCCGTCGTGGTGTTGGCGTTTGCGCTCGGGCTGCCGCTGTCGAGGCGGGCCCTTGCGCGGCTCTGCAGCAGCGGGCTGGCTGGGTCGCAGCTCGCGGGGTTGCGGCTGTGGCCGCGCCCGCGGTGGACGGGCCTGCCTCTCGGGGCCGCGCTCGCGCGCCTCTCGGGGCTGGCGAACCTCGGTTGGCTCGGTGTGCACCACGCGCGGTTGCTCGGCATGCCCGTTTCCATTGTGACGCGCCTCGGCGCCCGCACGTTCCGGGCGAGGAGCATGCGCTCCGTTGCGGCCGGGGCCGCCACCGGGCCTGCCGCGGCCGCGTCCCTCGCGATCGCCGAAGCGGCTCGCCGGTGCGCTGCGTCCGCCACGACCGCGGCCTCGCCCGCGCCTGCCGCTGGCCAGGTCCTCGGCGCTCGGCGGATCGCCGATCCAGGTCACGGGCGCGCCCAGCATGCGCTCGATGTCCTTGAGCTGCTTGGCATCGTCGGGCGTCACCAGCGTCAGCGAGCGCCCTTCCTTGCCGGCCCGGCCGGTGCGGCCGATGCGGTGCACGTAGTCGTCGGACTGCCAGGGCACGTCGAAGTTGAAGATATGGCTGACGTCGGGGATGTCGAGCCCGCGTGCCGCCACGTCGCTCGCCGCCAGCAGGGTGATTCTGCCCTCGCGGAAGGCATCGAGCGTGGCCGTGCGGCTCATCTGATCCATGTCGCCATGCAGTGCGCCAGCATTGAAGCCGTGTTTCAAGAGCGACTTCAGGAGGATCGCCACGTCGCGCTTGCGGTTGCAGAAGATGATGGCGTTCTTGACCTGCTCGGAGGCGATCAGCTCGCGCAACATCTCGCGCTTGGCCCAATCGTCGGTCGAGGGGCAATAGCGGAAGCGCTGCGTGATGGTACCGATGACGGTGGCGGGCCGCGCCACCTCGATGCGCACCGGGTCATTGAGGAAAGTATCGACCAGCCGCTTGATCTCTGCGGGCATGGTGGCCGAGAAAAACAGGGTCTGCCGACGCGGGGGAAGCAGCTTGCAGATGCGCTCGATGTCCGGGATGAACCCCATGTCGAGCATGCGGTCGGCCTCGTCGATGACGAGGATCTCCACCCCGGTCAGCAGTATCTTGCCGCGTCCGAAGTGATCGAGCAGGCGCCCGGGCGTGGCAATCAGCACGTCGACGCCGCGGTCGAGCTTCTTGAGCTGGTCGTCGAACGAGACGCCGCCAATCAGCAGGGCCAGCGTGAGCTTGTGATTGACGCCGTATTTCTCGAAGCTTTGCGCGACTTGTGCGGCAAGCTCGCGCGTGGGCGCCAGGATCAGCGAGCGGGGCATGCGCGCCCGCGCGCGTCCGCTCTCGAGCCTGGCCAGCATCGGCAACACGAAACCGGCGGTCTTGCCGGTGCCGGTCTGGGCGATGCCGAGCACGTCGCGACCCGTCACGGCGACGGGGATGGCCTGGACTTGGATTGGGGTAGGCTGGGTATAGCCGGCGGCCTGGATGGCGGCCTGCACTTTTGCGCTGAGCCCGAGCTCAGCGAACGTTGCGGTTTGCAAAAGAAAGTTTCTCCGTCTGCGTCGTCCATACGCCGTCGGTCACGCGACACATGACGGCGTGACATCGGCAACCAGAGCGCAGGGGATGAGCCACAAAGGGCCTAACGGGAAAGCTCAAGCTCGGGGAAATCAGATATGAAAGCGATTCCCCTGCGCCCGCTAGTTGATCGGCTCAATGGCACAGTTCGCGGCCAAAAGCAAGGTAAAGCCTGCCACAGGGCCGCGGCATACAGCCTTTGCGAAATTCGCCCTATGTACAGGCGCATAGTGCAGCCAACTTCAGGCCGGGCGGCGATAGACGTATTCGTCGCAGCCGGAGCCGAACACGCCAACCGGGGTCGCCGACCGACTCATGGCGAGCTCCCGCACCTTCTCGAGGCCCTGCCGCCTCATCAGGTCCTCGACCTCGGCGGCGCCGATGGTCTGGTAGGGGTAGCCCCCGAGCCAATCGTGGACATCGTGGCCGAAGTCCATGCCGCGCGCCTTGTAGGTCGCGACATAGCCCTTGAGGCTGCGGCCCGTGACGGCGAGACGGACGCGCAACAGTCCGACGTAGAGCGCGCGGGCCAGCCGCTGGGGGCCTGGGCGCGCCTTGGCGTACCAGCGCTTCTCCGCCATCCACAGGCGATCGAGCCGCGTCGGCCGGTAGAGCGCGAAGGCGATGTGTCCGCCGGGCGCCACCAGGGCCGCGGCCTTGCCGAGGGCCTCCGTGACATCGCCGGTGTGATGCAGGACGCCCCAGGAGTAGACGATGTCGTAGCGCCCATGCTGCCTGGGCTGCAGGTCGAACACGTCGGCGCGGCGCACGGTCCACGGCACGGCCCCGGCATGGCGCGCCAGCAGCGCCTCGGTGGTGGCGACGCTGTTCTGGTCGAGGTCGATGGCGAGCACGTGGCGCACGCCGAGCCTTGCCGCGGCGAGCGCGTGCAGGCCCGAGCCGCAGCCGATGTCGAGGAACGAGCACCCCTCGAAGACGGCGGCGGGCAGGAGCTTCAACAGCCCCTGGCGCGCTTCCTCGATCTGCGCCTCGCCGACGAGCTTGGCATAGGACGCCCAGTTGTCGCCGAATGCGAAGCGACTTTCGGCCGGCATGCGTGGCCTCCGGATTTTCCTTCAGCATGGCGGAAAAGTTGGGCTTAATGCAAATGCACCCAATTGTGGAGATGGGGAGGCATCATGGCCGCTGCAGCAAATCTCGTGTTGGTTCCGGGACTACTGTGCACGCGGGCGCTGTGGGCTGCGCAGCTGGCCGCGCTGGGCGATATTGCGGATATGACGGTCGCCAATCACACCGGCCACGATTCCCTGGCGGGCATCGCCAGGTCGATCCTGGCGTCCGCGCCCGAGCGGTTCGCGCTCGCCGGCCTGTCGATGGGCGGATATGTCGCCTACGAGATCCTGCGCCAGGCGCCCGAGCGCGTGACCAAGCTAGCGCTGCTCGACACGGGCTATCGCGCCGACGCGCCGGAGCGCCGCGAGCAGCGTCTCGCCCTGATGGCGCTGGCGGAGCGAGAAGGTGCAAGGAAGGCGCAGGAGAGCCTGCTACCGGTGCTGATCCACCAATCGCGGCTGGCCGACCGAGCCTTGGTCGAGGCGGTGCTGCAGATGGGTGCCGACACGGGCACTGCCGCCTTCAAGCGCCAGCAGACCGCGCTCATGGGCCGCCCGGACAACGCCGCGCTGTTGGCCAGCATCCGTTGCCCGACGCTCGTCATCGTCGGCCGCGAGGACGTGTTGACGCCGCCGGAGCTGGCGCAAGACATCGCTCGCGGGATCTCGGGCGCCAGGCTCGAGATCATCCGGGAGTGCGGGCATCTCTCGACGATGGAGCAACCTGCCGCCGTCAACCGCGCATTGCGTAGCTGGCTGACGGACTAGGAGGTTCCCTCCTCCTGTAGCCAGCGCGCGATCGTGCCGCCGATGACGCCGCCGAGGATCGGCGCCACCCAGAACAGCCACAGCTGGCTCAAGGCCGTGCCGCCGCCACCGCTGATCGCTGCGAATATCGCGCTCCCGAGGCTGCGGGCCGGGTTGACCGAAGCGTTGGAGACGGGGATGGCCATGATGTGGATGGCGGTGAGCGCCAAGCCGATGGCGATCGGAGCGAAGCCTGCCGGCGCGCGCTTGGAGGTGGCGCCCATGATGACGAGGAGCAGGAAGGCCGTCAGCACGGTCTCGATGAGGAACACGGACAGCAGCGGCGAGCGCAGCATCGACAGGGAGTCGTAGCCGTTGGCCGCGAACGTCGGCGGTGCCCGGCCGATCACGTAGAAGAGCGCACACGCGGCGACGGCGCCCAGGCACTGGGCGAGGATGTAGCCGACGGCGTCGCCGGACTTGACGCGGCCGCCGGCGACCAGCCCCAGCGTCACGGCCGGGTTGAAATGGCCGCCGGAGATGTGGCCGATGGAGAAAGCCAGCGCCATCACGGTGAGGCCGATGGAAATGGCGACGCCGAGGATGCCGGCCGCGCCGGACGGCGCCCCGAACGAGTAGAAGGCGGCGCCGAGCACCGACGACATGAGCATGAACGTGCCGACGAGCTCGGCAGCGAGTGCGCGTTGATTCATTTGCATTCCCCCCAAGCGTGCGATCACCGCGCTCGAATCGCGCGGGCGCCGGCCAAATCTTAAGGCCATCCGTGCGCAGGGGAAGGGGCCGCGTTGTCCTGGAGTGGCTGCATCCGAATTTGAGGAAGCATGGCCTTATCCGCGAGTGGGCGGCTTGCTAGACTGGGCGTTGCGGAACGCGCCGGGGAAGGTGTGCAACCGTGGCAATCCGAAGGAGGCAACCCATGAAGACGACTTTGAGCCTGGCGGCCCTGGCGGTGGCGGCGCTCTTGCTCGCCGCGCCGGCCAGCACACAAGCCATGCCGAAGCTCGACGGCCTACACCAGGATTCGCTGGTGCAGACGGCGGCAGCAGCGAAAAAGAAGAAGAAGGCTATGAAGAAGAAGAAAAAGAAAAAATATGCGAAGAAGCCCAGGAAGAAGAAGACGCTGAAGAAGAAAAAGATGACCTAGGCCCACGTCCCATTGCGATAGTTCTCTCGGCGCCGGGTTTCCCGGCGCTTTTTTTGCGACCCTTGGAGACTCACGAGAAAGTTGCAGCGCAGTTAGTATTAATCATGTATTCACGCACGTTTACTGTCTGTTATCCCTAGAAACTTCGGAATATTCCTTGTGTCTTTAAGATTACGGCAACGAGAAGCCGGCAAGATCGGATCTCACGCCATGAAATACACCTGCACATGCTTTCGCGTAGTTCGCAACAGAAGGGACGCAACATGAAGACGAAGATCACTCTGGCCACCCTGGCCCTCGCCGCCGTCACGCTCGCCATGCCCGCCAACGCCGAAGCCGGCTTCTACAGGCACGGCTGGTGCAAGCCCGACCGCGTGTTCGGCTGGCTCGACCGCGGCTGCGCATGCAAGCGCGTCGTCGTGAAGCGCTATGGCAAGCGCGCCCGCCGCGCCCGGCCGATGAAGTAAGACGGGCAATCGATTTGTCGGCGACCGGCGTCGCCCGCCAAGCGCGGGCGGCGCCGGTTTGTTTTGCGAATGGCGAACACGATTGCGTGTTGGCCGTTGGGTCCAGAGCAACGGGCGCCAATGTTGATGAGGAGCATGACACTGCCCTCGGACTGCCCGGACGCATGGATAAGGCGACGACCAGGGTTGGAAAGGCCAAGCTGCGCAAGCTCGACGCCGAGCTCGACGAAGCGCTCGCGCACACCTTCCCGGCGAGCGACCCGGTCGCCATCGGCCGCGCGACCGGCACCGAGCCTCCTGCCCGGCCGATCGACCGCAAGGCGCCGCTATCGGATCCAGCCGTGCCGGCGCATGCCCGCAAGCTGAGCCGGGCGTGCGCCGACAAATAGTGGAGTTTGCCCCGCTCGCTCCGCGCATGTCGGCGGGGCAGATCGCTGCAGCTAGCGCGGCTGCGGCACGATGCGGATGTAGGGCTTGGGCGCCTTCCACCCCTGCGGGTAGGTCTTCTTGGCGTCCTCGTCGCTGACCGAGCCGGCGATGATCACGTCGTCGCCGTGCTTCCAGTTTGCGGGCGTGGCCACCTTGTGCTTGGCGGTGAGCTGCAAAGAGTCGATCACGCGCAGCACCTCGTCGAAGTTGCGGCCCGTGGTCATCGGGTAGACCAGCACCAGCTTGATCTTCTTGTCCGGACCGATCACGAACACGTTGCGCACCGTTTGGTTGTCGGCGGGCGTGCGGCCCTCGCTCGTGCCCTTGGTCTCGGCCGGCAACATGCCCCACAGCTTGGCAATTCTCAGATCGGGATCGCCGATCATGGGAAAATTGGGCGCATGGCCTTCGCTGTCCTTGATGTCCTTGGCCCACTCGGCGTGGTCCTCCACGGGATCGACCGACAGCTCGATGATCTTGACACCACGTTTGTCGAACTCGGGCTTGATCTTGGCCATGTAGCCGAGCTCGGTGGTGCACACCGGCGTGAAGTCCTTGGGGTGCGAGAACAGCACCGCCCAGGAATTGCCGACCCATTCGTGAAACTTGATGGGGCCTGCAGTGCTGTCGGCCGCGAAGTCGGGGGCAGTGTCGCCGAGGCGTAGGGTCATGATCTCCTCCTTCGGTTCACAATTGACGTAAACGGCAAAGCGGCGCGCTTCTTGCGGCAATCTCAAGCCTGTGTCCAATGCATACTGATTCTAGCTTTCCATGCCGATCCGGCATATGCAGGTGCGCATGGACCTCCGCCGTCTGAGAACCTTCGTGACCGTCGCCGAGCGGGGCTCCGTCTCCAAAGCCGCCCTGGCGCTGCACATCACCCAGCCCGCGCTGTCGCGCCAGATCTCGAGCCTCGAGGAGGAGCTGGGCTTTGCCCTGTTCGAGCGGACTGGCCGCCGGCTCCTGCTCACTGCGCGCGGCGAGCAGCTCGTAGGCGACTGCCGCAGCCTGCTCACGCATGCCGCCGTGTTGAGCGAAAGGGCCGGCGCGCTGCGCCGGGGCGACATCCATACGCTGCGGATTGCCGCCTCGGCGATCACCATCGAAGGCCTGTTCCCGACCTTCCTTGGTCGGTACGCCAAGCGACACCCCGACGTGAAGCTCGCGCCGCTGGAGGCGGACGCGGCCCAGCACCTCGGCATGCTCGAGCGCGGTGAGGCGCACCTGGCCATCAATATCGTCAACATGCTGCAGGTCGACGAGCAGCGCTTTGCGACCTACATGCTCCCGCAGTTCCAGGTGCTGGCGGCCTGCGCGCCGTCGTTCGGCATGGAGCGCGCCGGCTCGATCGACATCCGCCGCCTGGCGCGCCACCCGTTGCTGGCGCCGCACGCCAGCTTTGCCACGCGCAACATTTTCGATGCCGCCTGCCGCCTTGCCGGCGTCCGGCCCAACGTGCTCCTGGAAAGCACGGCGGTGCACGCATTGCTGGCGCTGGCGGAGGCCGGTCACGGGGTGGCGATCATTCCCTCGGTCCTGTGGCCAAATCGCCGGCCGCTGCAGGTGATGCGCGTGACGCACCGGCGCGAGCCGCTGTGGATCGCGCTGGCCCTGCTGTGGGACAGGCGGCGCACGCTGCCGCGCTGCGCGGCCGACTTCCCGCTGCTGCTCACCGCTGACATCCGCGAGACGTTCCCTCACACCCGCTCCGCCGACGGCGGGATGCCGTACAACGCCACGGGATATCTGGGCCCGCGGCGAAGGCGGCGCGCTGCGGAATGAAGCGGAAAGCGCGCCTTCGGGCTAGGTTGGGTTAAGCGCCGCCGCGCGCGTGCGGTTGGCGCGCATCGATTTGATCGGCGCGTAACCCAACATTGTCGAGCCATGTGGCGTGTTGGGTTACGCGCGGTCTTGGCGTTGGCGCGGGCTCGCACTGTTGTGCCCGCGCTAACCCAACCTACGGAATTACATCAAATATCCAGGTCCTTGGCGAAGGCGGCGCGGTCCTGGATGAAGCGGAAGCGGGACTCGGGTTTGGAGCCCATCAGCGCGTTGACCGCCTCCGTCACTTTCTCCTTCGTGTCGGCGATCTCGACCCTCAGAAGCGTGCGCAAGGCCGGGTTCATGGTCGTCTCCTTGAGCTGAGAGGCGTTCATCTCGCCCAGCCCCTTGAAGCGGCTGATCTCGACCTTGGCGTTGGCGGGGAACTCGCGCTTGATGATCTCGTCCTTGTGCTTGTCGTTGCGGGCATAGACCGACTTGGGGCCATGGGTGAGCCGGTAGAGCGGCGGCATGGCGAGGAAGAGGTGGCCCTGCTCGATCAGCTCGGGCATCTCCTGGTAGAAGAACGTGATGAGCAGCGAGGCGATGTGGGCGCCGTCGACGTCGGCGTCGGTCATGACGATGACGCGCTCGTAGCGCAAGTCCTCGTCGCGGTAGCGGCTGCCCGTGCCGACGCCCAGAGCCTGGATGAGATCGGAGAGCAGCTGGTTCTGCGACAGCTTCTGCGACGAGGCGTTGGCGACGTTGAGGATCTTGCCGCGCAGGGGCAGCACGGCCTGGCGCTCGCGGTCGCGCGCCTGTTTGGCCGAGCCGCCGGCGGAGTCGCCCTCGACGATGAAAATCTCGGTGCCCTGCTTGGAGTTGAGGCTGCAGTCGGCGAGCTTGCCGGGGAGCCGCAGCTTGCGCGAGGCGGTCTGGCGGCCGATCTCCTTCTCGCGCTTCCTCTTGAGCCGCTCCTCGGCCTGGTCGATGGCCCAGTCGAGAAGCTTGGTGGCCTGCTGAGGCGAGTCGGCGAGCCAGTGGTCGAAGGCATCGCGCACGGCGTTCTCGACGACGCGGGTGGCTTCCTGCGTGGCGAGGCGGTCCTTGGTCTGGCCCTGGAACTCGGGCTCCCTGATGAACACCGAGAGCATGGCGGCAGCCGTGCCCAGCACGTCGTCGGCGGTGATCTGGCCGGCGCGCTTGTTGGCGACGCGCTCGCCGAAGTCGCGCAACGCTTTCGACAGCGCCGAGCGGAAGCCGCCCTCGTGCGTGCCGCCCTCGGGTGTCGGGATGGTGTTGCAGTAGGAGTTGAGGAAGCCGTCCTCGTCGGCCACCCAGCACACCGCCCATTCCACCGAGCCGTGGCCGCCCTCACGCTCGACGCGGGCGGCAAAGATGTCCTTGGTGACGCGCGTCTGGCCGTCGATGGTGGCTTCCAGGTATTCCTTCAAGCCGCCGGGGAAGTGGAAGGTCGCCTTGGCCGGCGTGTCGTCGTCGATCAGCGAGGTCGCGCACGTCCAGCGGATCTCGACGCCGCCGAACAGGTAGGCCTTGGAGCGGGCCATGCGGAAGAGGCGGGCCGGCTTGAAGGTGGCGCCCTTGCCGAAGATCTTCTCGTCGGGCTTGAAGCGCACCTTGGTGCCGCGCCGGTTCTTGATGGCGCCCAGCTTCTGCAGCTTGCCCTGGGCCGCGCCGCGGCTGAAGGTCATGGCGTAGAGCTGCTGGCCGCGCGCCACCTCGACCTCGAGCTTCTCGGAGAGCGCGTTGACCACTGATACGCCGACCCCGTGCAGGCCGCCCGAGGTGTTGTAGACCTTGGAGTTGAACTTGCCGCCGGAGTGCAGCGTGGTCATGATCACTTCCAGCGCCGACTTCGACTTGAATTTGGGATGCGGATCGACGGGGATGCCGCGGCCATTGTCGGTGACCGACAGGAAGCCGTCCGCCTCCAGCTCGACCTCGATCCAGTTGGCATGGCCGGCGACCGCCTCGTCCATGGCGTTGTCGATCACCTCGGCGA
>Ga0207428_10006772_pt1 | contig 10514 bp, 8 predicted proteins | sample RhiMethybrSRZTD1_FD_187600 | JGI IMG/M metagenome (GOLD analysis project Ga0207428, IMG submission 187600) | Populus rhizosphere microbial communities from Tennessee, USA - Rhizosphere MetaG P. TD hybrid SRZTD1 (SPAdes) (version 3) | ecosystem: Host-associated > Plants > Roots > Rhizosphere >... | reverse complement strand
TGACGATCGGCGCCGGCCCTACAAGCTCACCGCGTTCGGCCGCGACGTCGCCGAAGCCGAGGCGGAGCGGCTTGAAAAGCTGGTTCATGCGGCACGGGGCGCAAAGTTGCTGGCCCGCGCGAGGACGTCATGAGCCGCGGGTATCGCGCGCTGCTCCGGATCCTTCCGCGCGCCTTTCGTGACGAGTTCACGGAGGAAATGGTCGCGGTCTTCGCCGCCCAGCGAACCAGAGCACACGGAGGGAACGTCATCGGCCTCTGGCTCTCCACGATTCTGGAAATCGTCGTCTTGTCCGCCCGACTCCGATTCGATCAGCTCCGGACCGATCTCCGCCACACGCTGCGAAGCCTGTGGCATCAGAAAACGTTCACGCTGACCGCGGTTGCGACGCTCGCGCTTGCGCTTGGCCCGATGACGACTGTGGTCAGCCTCGTCAACGGCGTGCTGCTGAATCCCCTGCCCGGCGCGAAGGGTATGGATCGCGTCGTCACCGTGTGGAGCGAAAACCCCGGACGCAACCGGCACGAGTTCCCGTGGAGCGAATTGAACTTCGTCGATCATCGCGCGCGCAAGCAGGGACTGAGCGCCTTTGGCGCGTTCGTGTCGACCAGCGCCACGATTGGCGGCGAGGTGCCGCAGCAGGTCGAAGGCGCGTGGGTGTCGGAAGACATGTTCGACGTGCTGGGAGTCTCGGTCGCCCGCGGCCGGCGATTCGTCGCGGCCGACATGGCGCCCGGCGCGCCGCCGACGATCATCCTGGGTCACGACTTCGCCAGGGCGAGATTTCCGAACGGTGACGCGCTCAACCAGACGCTGCAGGTAGACGGGCAGAAGACGGCGATCATCGGCATCCTCCCCGAAGGTTTGCGTTTTCCCGAAGGCGAAGACAATTTCTGGCAGCCGCTGACGATCGATCCGGCACGCAGCACGCGCAGCCAGACGTATCTACGCACGATGGGGCGGCTCGCCGATGGCGCGACGATCGAGCTCGTCGACCAGCAGATGAACCGCGTCGCCGCCGATCTCGAGCAACAGTATCCGGACAGCAATGCCGGCTATCGCGTGGCGGTGACGCCGGCCGCGGCGCAACTGACGCGCGGCGCCCGCCGGATTATCACGGTGCTGGGCCTCACGGCGATCGCGATCTTTTTGCTGGCCTGCACCAACATCGCCAGCCTCGTGGTCGTGCGCGCCGCCGGACGACACGCGGAATTCTCCGTGCGCACGGCGCTCGGGGCCAGCGCCGCGCGATTGTCGCGGCAACTGATCATCGAGCATCTCGTGCTCGCCGCCGTCGCCGCGGTGACGTCGATCGGCGTGGTGATCGGATTGCGCCGGCTCCTGGCACTCGGACGGCTCATTCCGCTCGAGCAGCTCGATCGCGCCACGATCGGCCCCGCGCCCATCGTGTTCCTGATTGCGCTCACCGCGATCACGGGCCTCGTGCTCGGCTGGGTCGTCGCGCGTCGCGCGTCGAAGTCCGCGTTGGCCTCAGGACTTCGCACCCAGAGCGCGGCACGCGAAACCGTTCGCCTGCGGCAAGTGCTGGTCGGCGTCGAGGTCGGCGCCGCCGTGGTCCTGTTGCTGGCGGCGGGCTTACTGCTGCAATCGGCGGCACGACTGCTCGCGGTCGATCCAGGCTTCCACTCAGAGAACGTGGTCGCCTTCCAGGTCGGACTGCCAATGAATCGCTACATGGAGCCGGCCGCGCGCGTCCGATTCATCGAAGGCGTCGTCGATCGGCTCGCGCATCTCCCCGGCGTCAGCGCGGCGGCGTCCGGCGCGTACTCGCCGATGGGATCGATGCGCGCCACGCGCCGATTCGCGATCGTCGGCAAGCCGGTGCCGGTCCCCGGCACCGAGCCGCTCGCGATCGATCTGCCCGCGGGCCCCACGTATGCGGACGTGATGGGCCTGCGCGTCATCGACGGCCGCTGGATCAGCGAGCGCGATCGCGCGGACTCGCCGCCGGTGGTGGTGATCAGCGAATCGTTCGCGACGCAGCATTTCGCCGGCGAGCGCGCCGTCGGACAGCGGCTGCAGTATTACAGCGGCCGTCCCACGGGCCCGCCTGCGCCCGCGCCGGAAATCGTCGGCGTCGTCTCGGACGTGCGGCAGTTCGGCATCGCCGAGCAGGAAGCGCCGCAGATGTACGTGCCGCACGCGCAGCGGCCGTGGACCTTCACGAGTTTCTTCGTGCGCGCCGCCGGCGATCCGCGATCGATCATCGCGAGCCTGCCGTCAGCCGTGCACGCGATCGATCCGGATCGGCCGATCGAGCAGGTGCGCACGATCGACGAGCTGATTCGAAACTCGACTGCGGATCGGCGCGCCTTGAGTGGATTGCTCGTGCTGGCGGCGGTCGTCGCCCTGCTCATCTCGACCATTGGTGTTTACGGAGTCACGGCGGCCACGACCGCGGCACGACGCCGGGAGCTGGCGATTCGCGCGGCGATCGGCGCCGATCGCACCACGTTGATCGCGCTGGTCGTCCGCCAATGTCTGATCGCGGCGTTTATCGGCGTCGTCGCCGGCCTGGTCACCGCGACGGCCGCGTCGAGCGTGCTCGAGTCGGTGCTCTTTGAAGTGAAGCCACGCGATCCGTGGACGTTCGGCACCGTCGGGCTTGGGTTGCTCGCGGTCTGCGCGATCGCGACCTATCTCCCGGCCAGACGCGCAGTTTCGGACAGCCCGGCGGTGACGCTGAACGAACCGTCGTGATATATTCGTTAGCAGTCTCTCCAAGAGACTGCTAACGAGAAATATATCTAGCAGTCGGAGACTGCCCAAAGACAATGTCTGGTCCGGCCCTATCCGACCGAACCCGCCGCATTCTGGCGACGCTCGTGCGCTCCTACATCGAGACGGGTGAGCCCGTCGCATCGGCGACGCTCGCGCACAAAGCGGGGTTGAACCTCTCGTCCGCCACCGTGCGGAACGTCCTCGCCCAGCTCGAGGAGATGGGGTACGTGTGGCAACCGCACACCTCGGCCGGCCGTGTGCCCACCGATGCGGGGTATCGCTGCTACGTCGACATGCTGCTCGACGCGCGCCGCTCTACCAAGGACGTGTCGGCGGTTGAAGCGCGCCTGCGGCAGGAAGCCGGCGACGCGCCGCTCATGGACGATCTGCTGTCGTCGACATCGCACGTGTTGTCGGAAGCCGGCAAGGGCGTGGGCTTCGCGATCGCGCCGCCCAATGCCGAGGCGCTGTTCCAGCGCATCGAGTTCGTGCCGCTGAGCGGCAGCCGCATTCTCGTGGTCGTGGTCGCGAGCGGCAACCAGGTCTCGCAGAAGACCGTGGACATCGGCGAAGCGGTGAACACGTCCGAGCTGGTGCAGGCCGCCAACTTCCTCAATTCGGAATTCTCCGGACGCACGCTGGACGAAGTGCGAGCCGGCGTGATCGAGCGTCTCAAAGAAGAGCGCTCGTTGTACGATCAGCTCCTGGGGCTGGCGCTGCGGCTCGCGAGCAGCTCGTTCGAGAACCTCGAGCGGCCGACCTCGGTGTACGTTGACGGCGCGACCACGCTGCTGGAAGAGGTGGTCCAGGCCAGCGGCATCTCGACGGCGACCTTGAAGGCGCTGTGGCGGATGGTCGAAGAAAAGCAGCGGCTCGTGCGCATGCTGACCGAATACATCGACGGTCCGGGACTCACCGTGGTGATCGGCGCCGAGCACAGCGATCCGGAACTGCGGCCGTTCAGCCTGATCGCCGCGACGTATTTCGATGGACGCAGCACCGGCACGGTCGGCATCATCGGTCCGACGCGCATGCGCTATTCGAAGGCGATCAGCGCCGTCGACATCGCCGCGATCGCGGTGGCGCGCGTGCTGCGCGATGTCAATTAGAGCCTGAGGGCTTAGGTCTTAGGCGAAAAACAATCAGTGAAGTCATGAGCGAAGAACCAATCGATCCGTTGACCGAAGATGGCGAAGCCGCCGCGCCGGAGGCGCGGCAAGAGACCAGCCCGTCGCAAGTAAAAGCTGAGCGTGACGATCTCTACGATCGCCTGCTGCGCAAGACCGCCGAATTCGACAACTTCCGCAAACGCGTCGAGCGCGATCGCAAGGACATGATCGAATGGGCGGCCGCGGATGTGATCGGCGAGCTGCTCTCGGTGGTCGACGATTTCGATCGCGCCCTCGCGGCGCCTGCGCCCCCGGAAGCGCAGGCCTATAAGGCGGGCATCGAGTTGATCCAGCGCCAGCTCGCGGAACTTCTGAAAAAGCGCGGCGTCTCTACCATTGAGGCGCTCGGCGCCGATTTCGATCCGCACCAGCACCAGGCCGTGGCCTATGAAGAAGTGCCCGGCGCGCGGGAAGGTGAAGTCGTCGGCGTGATGGCCAAGGGCTACAAGCTGGGCGATCGGCTCCTGCGGCCGGCGCTGGTCAGGGTGGCAAAAGCATCGTGAGCAAGCGCGACTACTACGAGATCCTCGAGATCTCCCGCACCGCGACGGACCAGGAGATCAAGAGCTCGTATCGCAAGCTCGCGCTCAAGTACCACCCCGATCGCAACCCGGGCGACAAGTCGGCCGAAGAGAAATTCAAGGAGGCCGCCGAGGCGTACGCGATCCTCAGCGACGGCGACAAGCGCGCCCGCTACGATCGTTTCGGTCACGCCGGCGTCGGTGGCGGGGCCCAGGGCTTCGATCCCTCTCAGTTCACCGGCTTCGAAGACATCTTCGGCGGGCTCGGCGACATTTTCGGCTTCGGCGGCGGCCGGCAACGCACCGGGCCGCAGCGCGGCGCCGACCTTCGCTACGATCTCGAGATCCCGTTCGAGCAATCAGCGAAAGGCGTCGAGACCCACATCCAGATCCCGCGCCACGAAACGTGCGGCACGTGCAAGGGCAATGGCGCCGCACCGGGGACCTCGCCGGCAACATGTCCGCAGTGCCGCGGCACCGGGCAGCTTCGCTATCAGCAGGGATTCTTCACCGTGGCGCGCACGTGCGGACAGTGCCGCGGCGCCGGCAAGGTGATCACCAAGCCGTGCGTGGACTGCAGGGGCAACGGCACGATCGAACAGACGCGCAAGCTGACCGTGAAGATTCCCGCCGGCATCGCGACCGGACAGCGGCTGCGCCTGGCGAACGAAGGCGAAGCGGGCACGCGCGGTGGCCCTCCAGGCGATCTCTACGTCGTGATCTTCGTGCGCGAGCACGAGTTCTTCCAGCGTGACGGCAACAACCTGCATTGCACCGTGCCGCTGGCCTTCACGACGCTCGCACTTGGCTCCGATATCAAGGTGCCTGGCATCGACGGTGAAGAGACCGTCAAGATTCCCGAGAGCACACAGACCGGAACCACGTTCCGCCTGCGCGGCAAGGGCATGCCGGACGTGTCGGGCCGCGGCCGCGGCGACCTGCTCGTCACCGTTCAGGCGATCACGCCGAAGAAACTGTCGAAGGAACAGAAGAAGCTCCTCGAGCAGCTCGCCGCGACGCTGCCCGAGCAGAAGGTAACGCCGAAGGAGCGCGAAGACGAAGAGGATCGCGGCATCTTCGGCAAGGTCAAAGACATCTTTGGGTAAGTCATGGCCGGCACTCGTATTGCGTGCCAGTGCCGTCGATAACTCCGAGGATCTCGTGTCCTTCGTTCTCGCGGACTTCTTCCCCGTCGCCATTCACGATTTAGCCGAGCGGCCGCTGCCTCCAGGCGGCCTGTGGGATCCGACATATCCTCCGATCCCCGATCCGCCGCCAACTCCCCTGCATTGGAACGTCTGCTTCAATGATCCGGGCGAGCGTGATCGCGCCGCCGCTGCGATTCGCGAAGCGGTTCCACACCTCGCGATCGAGCGCATGGATCTGCCCGACGAAGACTGGGCCGCGCGATCGCAGCAGTCGCTCACGGCCGTTCGCGCCGGCCGGTTCATCATCGCGCCGCCGTGGGATCTACCGGCCGACAGCAGCGGCGCGACGGTGATCGTCATCGAGCCGTCGATGGGCTTCGGCACCGGGCATCACGCGACGACGCGCATGTGCCTGCGGCTGTTGTCGGACCTCGACGTCAGCGATTGCACCGTGCTCGATCTCGGAACCGGTTCGGGCGTGCTGTCGATGGCCGCGGCGCTGAGCGGCGCGCGCCGCGTGGCCGGCATCGACGTCGATCGGGACGCGATCGACTCCGCTGAAACGAGCGCGAAGCTGAATACGCTGCCCGATACGATCACGTTCGCGGTATCTGACTTTCGTTTGCAGCCGCCGCAGCCCGCAGACATCGTGCTCGCCAATCTCACCGGCGGCATGCTGACATCGAGCGCGGAGACGATCGGTGCGCTCGTCAAGCCTCTCGGGCGGTTGATCATCAGCGGATTCGATCACACCGAAGTCGACAACGTCGTCGCCGCATTCAGCGCGCTCCGTGAAGAGCGCCGCCTCAGCGAAGACAACTGGATCGCGCTCGAGCTCGCCAGGACTCCGGAATACCGGAGTTAACGCTGTTTGTTCTGACAGCTGGGACGCGCAAAAACCATCTGCTAGCCTCCGGCTTATGACTGTCACAACACGAAATGTCTTTCGTGGGGGCGCGATTCTGTCCGGCATTCTCGCTGCGGCCATCGTTACGACCGCGCAGGCCCCGCGGAATCTCCGCTTCGTGTCGCCAATCAGGCCGCCCTTCACTGACGCTCCAGGCAATCCGCGTTTCGCGCTCGACCTCGTCGAAGCCGCGCTCGATCGCATCAAGGTCAAGGCCAGGACGACGCTCGTTCCGCCGGGCCAGTATGCGAAGGAGCTGCTCACCGGACCATACGACGGCACGGCGGTCGGCTGGCGCGACAGCGAACGCGAGCGCGCGATGCTGTTTTCAGAGCCGTACATGGAGAATCGGCTGGTCCTCGTCGGCCGGCGCGGCAGCGACGTCAGCGCAAAGTCATTTGCGGATCTCAAGGGCAAGAAAGTGGCCCGCATCAACGGCTATGCGTATGGCGACGGCATCGACAACGCGGGGCCGGCCTGGGTCGGCTCGAACGGCGAGCCCGAGAGCCTGACGAAGCTACTCAATAGTTCGGTCGACTATGTGTTGATGGACGAGCTCGTCGTCCAATACCTCGTCGCCAGTTATCCGGAAGAAGCACGCACGCGCCTGTCGATTGGCACCATTCCGCTGCTGATCCGGCCGGTCTCGATGACGCTCCACAAGTCGCTGCCCGATGCCGCGGTGATCATCAAGGGCTTCAACGCGCAGCTGCGCGCGATGATCATCGATCGCACGTATCACAAGCTGCTGCACGTCGACTGGATCCGTGCCGACGTGGACGGTGACGGCCGCGTCGAGTACATTTCCGCGAGCGACGAGGCCGGCAAGAGCCAGCCGGTGCGCGTCTACGATCTGTATTCGCAGAGTCTCGCCTCGACGACGCCACCGCCGCCGGACACCGAGCGCTATTTCTTCGGCGGCGCCGTCTACAACGGCTGGTCGTCAGTGCCCGACAAGTACAAGGTCGATCATCTCGACCGCGCCGATCACACGCACCCGACCGCGCGCGTCCTCACCTTCAGCTGGAAGTAAGCGCTCTGTCGTCGCCGCGTGAATTCCTGGCTGGCTCACCAGGTATTCACCTGACGCGTCGCTAAGTGGTTTGCCGCTAACTCGAGCAACGCGTCAACGCGGGCGCGTGTTTTGCTTTGTGATCCTCCTAGCTGTGCTCGGGGATCACATGGCACTTGTAGTTGCTCCGCTCGACCAAGCCTCACCGTTCGTGGACGCAGCCGCGATTGCTCTCACCTTACCTGGAACCGCCGACGCCCCCCAAGCGACATCGTTATCAAGACCTAGAGCAGGCGGTTGCCAAACGCACGGAGAACTGGGCATGAGAATACAGAGAGTAACGAAAACAGTCGCAGCTTTGGGGTCAGCGTTAGTGGTGGCCTCGATCGCGGTGGCGGACCCGCCGCCGGGACCGTACTTCAATGGTTTCGAGCAAAACACCTCCGGCTGGTTCAACTTCAGCGGCGGGACGATCACTCGTCGGCCATCGGGATACACCAACGGCGGCGGTTATGCTGACGGAATCGCTTCCGCTGATGGCGACTACCATGCGCGATTAGGACTGGACCCCAGTCCGGACACGTGTGTCTCCGGTGGAGGGCCACAGCCCATTCATTACGGACCATACACAAATTGGGGAGGCTATAGCGCGATTTTCCCTCCCGGCGGATATCAGACCCGCGTTGACGTGTACCTCGACGTCGCCTGGGCACAGACACACTTCGACAGGCGCTTCGACTGGTCGTCAGCCATCAACGACACAACAGCTCAGCACCGGCGCGACTTCGTCTTCAATGCCGGCACTGAACCCACCGGCTTTGTGATCTCTGGAAGCAACAACGGCACTCGCTGCGGCGCCTTTCCGGCAAACCCCGCCCGTACGCCGATCCACATCATGGTGTCAGGCTGGTACACATTCGAGCACTCGTTTGTAGGTGTCGCGGGCGGCCCGCTTACCGTCGTCATGAGGGTGATTAACAAAACGACGGCCACGACCGTCGGCACCTGGATCCTCACGGACCCTACCGATATCATCGGCGTCACGGTCGGCGGCAATCGATACGGCTGGTTCATTCAGAACGAGATCGACGACCTTGCGATCGACAACAGCGAGCGCACAGGGATCTTGAGCACTCCGGGTTGCGAGCTCAAGATTAGCGACGGCGGCTGGATCATCGCACTCAACGGAGATCAAGGCACCTTCGGTGGCAATGCAAAAGTATCGCTTTCCGGCGTGTCCAGCGGGCAGCAGGAATATCAAGATCACGGGCCTCTCCAAGCTCTTACCGTGCACACGATCGACGTGCAGGCGGTCGTCTGTAGCGATGACCGAACCCGGGCCAGCATCTTCGGCAATGCCACCGTCGATGGCGCGGGATCCTACGAGTACGAAATTGACTTGCAGGACAACGGCGAACCGGGGACCGATGACAAGTACCGGATCTTCATCCCTGGAGTGGCCTACGAGTCGGGTCTTCAGACGCTCCGAGGAGGCAACGTCCAGATTCGATAAGACATGCTGACGTCGAGCGCGGCCTCGAGTGCCGCGCTCGTCCGTCCGCACGGTCAGTATCCCGGCGCACCGCGCCGGGGCTTGACCGCGTCGCCGCTGCGTTCGCCACGTTCACCGAACGACAACTACCTCAGCGACAACAATTCGCCGCGTCATGCTTTCGACAGCAGCTGCTGCTCGTTCTCTGTTGCGAGCGACGAGTAGAGCGGCATCATGTGCGCCTCGCACGGCAGCCCGGTGGCGCTGTCGAAGTCGGACGCCGTCCACACACCCGCTTCGGCGACGTTCTTGGCGTCCGTGATGGAGGCCTCGTACATCACGGACATCGCCCCCATCGCGTACTCCATCCCGGACCCCGAGGCCCAGAACCGCTCGAACTCGACGACGCTCCGCTGCGACCCGACGCTGAAGATCCCGTACGGGTTCGCGATGAGCACGTTCATCTGGCTCGTCTCGTAGGCATCGTTCGGATCGCCGCGTGCAATCAGGAAGTATTCCTCCTTCAGCTTCGCGTGCAGCCACTGGAACACGTCGAAGATCTCCGCCACGCTCGCCAGCGCCGGCGGCTCGCCGGCCTTCGCGAACACGCGCTCGAGGACCTGCAGGTTCACCATCCACCCGGTGATCCCGATGATCGAATGCCCGATGCGCAGCAGCTTCGACGGCTGCCGGTTGTCACGCGCCGGCAGCTTGAGCGGCCCGAACGACATCAGCGTGTCGGCCGCAATCGCCACGCTGCCGTTCTTCTTCACAATCACGACTGTAGACACGATTCCCCTCCGTCCCGCGCGCAATCGCGCGGACGTCTCCCGTGCGCAGCTCACGCCGCGCAACTGGTAACTGGAAACTGGAAACTTTCTTTGAGAGCCTGGCCCTACCGGCCAGCGAGGAAGCTAGCGGCCGGAGAGGACGAGGCTCGATGTTCCGATTGCAATGTCACATCCGAGCATTTGTCCGCCTTGGTAAGGCTCTGCGGCACGGAATGCGCCGCAGAGAGTTAGAGAGGATAACACAACTATCGTCGCGTGAGGAAGTCCCACTGCGGTTCCGGCTTCCCGGCCCATACCCAGTACAAGAAATCGATCAGCGGCGGCTCGCCGCCGATCTCGCGGATGCGCGTCGAGATCTGGCCGCGGTGATACGACGTGTGCATGAAGACCTGCAAGGCGCTTTCACTCATCGTGGCCGGCAATTCTTTCCCGAACTTCTCGACGATCATCTGCGACCACGGGAACGTCACCGGCTGCGCGAATCGTGATTCGTCGATGCTTTCGGCGAACGCCGCAACCGACGGATAGTACGGCCGCGACCACGCGTGGATCGACGTGAGGTCCGGATACGCTTTCAGTTCGGTCAGCGCAAAGGGGTCGCCGCGCCACGCCTGCAGATAGATCGACTGCACCAGGTGCGAGTGATGGAACAGCCACCGCAGACGTTCATCCGTCTGCGCCGCCGGCAGATCGCGAACGGCGTGCCACGTCTCGGCGTCCGCCCACTCCATG
>Ga0207428_10006768_pt1 | contig 10516 bp, 9 predicted proteins | sample RhiMethybrSRZTD1_FD_187600 | JGI IMG/M metagenome (GOLD analysis project Ga0207428, IMG submission 187600) | Populus rhizosphere microbial communities from Tennessee, USA - Rhizosphere MetaG P. TD hybrid SRZTD1 (SPAdes) (version 3) | ecosystem: Host-associated > Plants > Roots > Rhizosphere >... | reverse complement strand
TGTGACCCGCGCGCATCGAGCTCGCGATGACCATCAGCGTGTCCGCAAGTTGACCCTGGATCGCCGCCAGCCGCCGACCTGCCGCATTCGACAGGAAGGCGAACGGCGCGAACGCCCCGAGCGCGACTCCGGCGAGTGCCCCGAACGCGCTCGCGAGGACGAAACCGAGGACACCGAACAGGAGCACGACGGACACGACGATCGTCAGGAACTCGCCGCTTCCGATCGCCCATCCGGCATGTTCGAGCCGGCGGGCGAGCCGCTGGCCTGAGCCGCTCCCGCCCACGAGGCGATCGGCGACGTGCGTGAGCTGGCTCGGCATGCTCGCGCGCCGATCGCCGCCCGTCGCAGGCTCCGCGTCCCAGGCGTGCTCGACGGACTGCGGTATCAGTCGCGAGCGCAGCTGCCGTTGGCGTCTGCGCCGAGCATCCAGCCGCAGCGATGTCAGACCGAGAGCCCCGACCGTCAGGAACGTGAGCCCGGCGATGAGACCCATCCCGAGAGACCCGGCCCAGAACCCTGACGTCTGGGCGATCGCTTGGGTCTCGGTCCCGAGCCCGGACGCGCCCGGCGCCAGGAACCCGACCGACGCCGATCCGACGGGAAGGTGCACGGACGTCTGTATCGCCGTCCCGAGGGGCGCCTTCGATCGGTACTCCACCACGTACTGGCTGCTGAACTCGCGCGCGAGCCCCGCATAGACGGCACCGAGCTCATCGGGCGAGATCGCCTCGTACGTCCCTCCCGTGCTTCGCGCCAGGGTGCGCAGCGTCGCCTCGTCGGTCGCCGGTCCCGCCAGCCCGATCGTGAAGACGTGCATGCCGGCGGCCTGGGCCGCCTCCACCGCCCCGGCGAGGTCGGCATCTCCCGTCGTGTTCCGACCGTCGGTGACGAGGATGAGGTTGTGTTGGACGTTGGACTCGGTGTCGAACATCGCCACAGCGGTTGCAACCGCATCGAAGAGCGCCGTCCCCGCCGACGTCGAGGTCCCGATCGACGTCACCGCTCGCTGAACGGACGCTCGATCCTCCGCCAACGGCGACAGGATCGTGGGCTCGTCCGAGAACGTGACGACGCCGAGCGGCATCGACGCGGGGACGCCCGCGACGAAGGTACGGGCGGCGGCCAAGGCCGTGCTCAGCGGGCCTCCGCGCATGCTGTTCGAGACGTCGATCGCGAGCACCGCGTCGACCCGATCGCCCTCTCCGAGGAGGTGCACCTCGCCAACGTCAACCCCAAGGCCGTTCTCCACGACCTCGACATCCCCCTCGCTCAATTCGACGGCCTCCCGCGTGCTCACGATCAGTCGGACCGTCGGGAACTCCGAGATGTCGACGTCGCGGATCGAGATGCCGGAGGCCGCCACCGCATCGCGCGGGGGGATGGCCATGGCCGCCATTCCGAGCAGGGTGATGCAGGCGAGCCTCGCGAGCGCCGACGAGCGTCGGTTCACCACGGCTCCATCCCCGCCGGAGGCGCGAACCATGAGGGATCCAGCTGGACATTGCGTTCCGCAAGGTGTTCCAGGAAGTGGGGACGCAGCCCCGTCGATGCCAGTCGACCTCGGACGCGGCCACGTTCGTCGATCCCGCCCTCCACGTGGAACAGGAACAGGTCTTGCATCGTCACGGTATCGCCCTCCATGCCCACGACCTCCGTCACGCTCGTCACCCGGCGGACCCCGTCCTGGAGGCGAGCGACGTGCACGACCACGTCGATCGCGGCCGCGACCTGCTCACGCAGCGCCCGCACTGTGAGATCCATGCCGGCCATCAACGCCAGCGTCTCGAGGCGTGAGAGGACGTCGCGTGGCGAGTTCGCGTGGATCGTGCTGATCGATCCGTCGTGGCCCGTGTTCATCGCTTGCAGCATGTCGAGCGTCTCGCCCCCGCGCACCTCGCCCACGACGATCCTGTCCGGCCGCATGCGCAGGGCGTTTCGGACCAGGTCTCTGATCGTGACCTCGCCTTCGCCTTCGATGTTGGGTGGGCGGAACTCGAGCGAGACGACATGCGGTTGCTGAAGCCGGAGCTCCGCCGAGTCCTCGATCGTGATGATGCGCTCGCCCTCCGGCAGGAACGCTGACAGCACGTTCAGCATGGTCGTCTTCCCGGCTCCCGTTCCACCGGAGACCAGGATGTTGAGTCGACCACGGACGCAGGCCTCCAGGAACTGGACGAGCTGCTGAGTCAGCGTCCCGAAGTCGACCAGGTCCTTGGCGGTGAATGGATCGGCGGAGAACTTGCGAACCGTGAGGGCCGAGCCCTTGACCGCAAGAGGCGGGATGATCGCGTTCACTCGCGATCCGTCGGCCAAGCGGGCGTCGACGTACGGGGACGAGTCATCGACGCGCCGACCGACCCTCGCAACGATCTTGTCGATCGTCCGCCTGAGGTCCTCCTCGCTCTTGAACTCGGCCTCCGTCTTGTGGATCTTGCCCCCGCGCTCGATATAGACCGCGAGCGGCCCGTTCACCATGATCTCGGTGATCTCCGGGTCGCGGACGAACGGCTCGAGAGGCCCCAGGCCCAAGATGTTGTCCCCGATCTGCTGGATGATGTGGGCCTTCTCTTGGATCGAGAGCGGCACCTGCTCCTCTCCGAGAAGCTCGCGTAACCGGGTGTCGACCAGCCGACGAAGGTCGCCGTCCGACATCGCATCGTCGTACAGGCGAGCGCCGAGCACTTCGACGAGTCGTTCCTGCACCCGGTCGCGCACCTCGACACTCCGATCGGGCCGCTCTTCCCGCGAGAGTCGCTCTGCGAGTGACATCGCCTATCGCCTCCTCCGTCGATGAGCGCCGTTCGTGGGGACGACTGCCTCCGGGGTGAGCTTCGCCAAGAGCAGGTCCGCAAACGCCTCGACGCCCTTGGAGACGTCGGAGCGGCGCTTGTCGAACCAGAGGAGCTTGCCCTGGTTGATCGAGCGCGGCACGAGCGGACTCGAGGGGATCCGACTGTCCACGTGGATCGCGAGTAGCCTCTCGATGTCCTGGATCGTGAGGTCGACCTTGCTGTCCGCTCTGTTCACAACGTAGTGAAGTCGCTCCCGGCTGATCCCCAGGTCCTGCAGCGTCTGGATCGCGATCGACATGTGACGCACTCCGATGGCGTCGAGCCCCGTCACCAGGCAGATCGAGTCGGAGAGGTCGAGCGCGGCCACGACATGATCGGAGTACTCCGACGTGGCGTCGACCACGCAGAACGAGAAGGCGTCCTTCAGCTTGCTCAGCATCCTTGCGATCGCGGCTCCGGGGATCGGCTCGGCCCGCGGGTCCGGCCGAGAGCCGAATCCGGTGATGCCCTTCGCGAGAGGGGTGCCGAGCTGTGCAACCGCTTCGGCGTCGGCGCTGTCGTCCAGGGTCAGGAGCTCTTGCAGCGTTCTGCTGGGTTCCGCGCCGAAGTACGCGAACACGTCGCCGAGATCGTGGTCGAGGTCCAGTAGACCGACCTGCGAACCGGAGCGCTCGGCCAGCGCGGCCGCGAGATTGCACGCGAGGAATGTCTTGCCGGTCCCGCCCTTGGTGGAGAAGACCGCCACGACGACGCCGGTTCGTCCCCGCGAGCCGTTGGCGCTCGCAGTGCCGCGCATGCCGCTGCTCCACTCGACGGCCCGGCGAAGCGCCTCCCTGAACTCGTTCCTCCCCTTCGTCAGATCAACGACGTCGCGAACGCCCCCCCGCACGAGCCTTGGGAACGACCCGTCAACCGGGACGTCGCGGACCAGGAGCACGGCCGTGGCCGCGGATTCCCTGGCCGAGAACTCTGCCAGCGCGATCGCCTCGTCGTCGCCGACTGACGGCGCCAGCACGACGATGTCGAAGGCCTGCTCTCCTTCCGCGATCGTTCGTTGTGCGCTCGAGATCGAGGGCAGCCACGACACGGCGTCCGGGGAGGCCCCCAACGCTCGCGCGACCTCCGGGGGGAACGAGGGCAAGCCCCCTACCGCCACGACACGCGGATCCGTCATCGCAGCGCCTTCAGCGATGCCGGCGGCACCTCGACGCCGGACTGGTTCGGGGGCAGGAGCGTCAGCCAGACGTGGCCCTGCTCCTGCGCGAGGATGAGCAGCGAGGCTTGCTCGGGCGTCACCGCGAGCGTCGCCGTGACGCTTGCCGTCGCGGCGGAGGTCGCTTCCTGCTCGGGCGATGACACGGCAAGGACGAGCGCGTCATCGATCACCACATGTGTCGTCTGACTACCGTTGCCTCGCGTGCTGAAGGTGCCGAACACCTCCACGTGATCTCCCTGCTGCAGGGCGCCGGCGACGATGCGTTGGGGCTCGAGCGTGATCGAGGCCGCCTGGAAGCCGTCGGGGATGCCGAGGACCCCGCCACCCGCTTGGAGTGGACCCGCGAGCCTGGCGCCGGCGATCTGCTCGTCGGCCAGGATCGGGTAGGCGGTTCGCTGGCCGCGGAGTTGGTACACGTCCGTGATCACGCCCGGCAGGAGGTCCGCTCCGTCCACGGGCTTCGTTCGGAAGGCCCCGTTCTCGATGAGCGGATCGAGCTCCTGACCGGCCGGGATGTCCTGTGTGGCGACGAGCACGTCCACGGTCACCCGGCCTTCGTGCGCTCGGTCGCGAACGGTGTTCATGAACAGGAAGACACCGCTCGCCGCGGCGACCGCGAGCAACACGATCACCACCGTGCTGAGAACCCCTCTCTTCACGTTCATCTCCTCCTCGATCTCATCCGATGAGCGCGACGGCGAACAGCCCCAGGTTCGGGACGGTCGGGCTCGGCGTGAGGCCGCCCGGCTGGAAGCCCTGCCACACGGCCTCGAGGCAGCGAAGGCTGCCGTTGTTCGTGGCGATCTGACCGCACATCGCCTGCGCGTTCTGGCCGGTCCACACGTGCACCACCTCGAGCGCCGCGAAACCGACGATGGCGTACTTCTGGACGGTGCACGGTCCATCGACTCCGTTGGGCCTACACAACGTGCCGCCCGATTGCACCTGCTGCTGGGGGTCGTTGACCGGGAAGAAGAGGATCTCGCCGACCTGCGCATTGATGTCGTTGTTGAGTGCGTTCCCCTGGAAGCCGTTCCCCCGACAGACGTACTCGGGCGACGGGTCGATGAGGAGCGAGCCCGGGTAGCCGTTCGTGATCCAGTTGCCGACGTCGCTCTGGCTGACATTGCCGCCGCAGCCTCCCCAAGGCTCGACGCCCCAGGTGGTCAGGTCGACCAGGCCCCACTCGGCGTTCGTAAGTGCCGTCGTGTTGTTGCGCGTGCCGTTGTCCCACCAGAAGAAGCACCTGGACACGCCGACGACCAGACCCGGACCGTCGGGGATGTCGCAGTCGGACAGGCGATCCAGCGACAACATCAGAGGCGCGACGTTCGAGGCGCCGCCGGCGCCTCCCCACAACGCCGTCGCCTGGGCCGCGACGGGCCTCGGCGAGGAGACTCCGATCGCCGGTCCGAACATCAATGCCTGCTCGCCGCCGAAGTAGACGGTGACCTGACCGCCCTCCACCACGCATCCCAGTGGGTAGGTTCCAGGCTGCGTCGGGGCGGCGTTGGCCACGTTCGCCGTGGCGATGCTGTCCGCGGCCGTCTCGGCGGCGGCGAGCCCCTCTCCGGTCGCACAGGAGTACGCCGCCGCCAGGGCGGCGGCATCGTTGGCCGTCCGAACCCCGCGGTACTTCGCCCACAGGATCCCGCCATCCACGGCGAGGGAGAGCATCCCCACCAGGACGAGGACCAGGATCGCCACGATGACCGCGGTGGCGCCGGAATCGTCGCGGAGCCGAACCTTCATTCGCATCGGAACGTCCCCGCGACCGTCATCGTGAACGTGAGATCCGGAACGAGCGGAATGTGCACGGGAATCATCTGCTCCCAAGAGACCGTGACGGGCTCTCCCGGCGTGACGGAGCAATCTCGGTCTGGGGTCGGAGCCCCGGGACCGAGGGGACTCCCGTTGGCGGCCTGCGTGACCCGCGCGACGATCAGATCCTGTGTGCACACGGCAGCCTCAGGCCGACAGTGCACGGCGGCGTAGCGCGCTCCTTCACGGGCCGCGCTGGTGTAGTTCACCACTCGGAAGAGCGCGATCCCGACGGAGATGATCCCGAACAGGATCACGACCAGGAGCGGCACCAGCAACGCGAACTCCACCGCAACGGCACCACGGTCGCCTCGCCATCTCACGATTCGATATCCCTGTCTCCACACCATCTCCGACCTCCATCTCTTCCCCGCCCTTGGCGGGGAAGAGAGAGCGGCCGGAGCCACTCATCAAGCCAGGCGGGCTATCAACAAGGAGCGCCGCTGGCTGTGTCGATGCAGTCCGCGGTGTTCTGGAGCCGGTCGTTGACCGCGTTGCCCAGCGCGAAGGCGCCAACCACGATCACGATCGCGATCAGCGAGACGAGCAGCGCATACTCGGCCGCCGTGGCCCCGGTCTCGCTATGCGTGAGCTCGACGAATCGGTCGTGCACCCGCGAGCGGAAGTCGCCGGCGCTCACCCGGACGAAGGTGTAGGCCTGAAGCAGCATGAAGATCTTCACCCCCTTCCCGACGTGAAGGCCGGGAAGACCTCGCGTCCGCGACGCCGCCCGGCGATCCCACGTTGCCAGCGACGACGCTAGCCACGGTCGCTGCGGAGGCGGTATCCGGAATGGTGTCTACGCGGTCGAGGCACCTGCGTACGAACATCCGTCTACGCGATCAGGCGGGAGCAAGGTCGGTATGCTGATGCCCGGCCGTCGCTGTTCGTCGACCCGGATCAGGGGACGAGGAATTACCCTGCTGCCGCGACGTACTCCGGCTCGCGGACCCGTTCGACGCCTCGTGCCACCACACTGACGACCGGCGTCGTGATCAAGCCGAGACCCCAGGCCGCCGACAATGCGGCAACCCGGCTGTTCACGTTCAGCTTCCGGTAGATGTGGTTGAGGTGGGTCGTCACCGTGCGCTCGCTCACCCCGAGACGCCGGCCGATCTCGCGGGCCGTGAGGCCGTCCGCGGCGGCGACGAGGACCATCTTCTCCCGGTCGGTCAGGATCGGTGTGGTAGCTCGTTGCCGCTCCATGCTCTCGACACCCTCCACGATGCCGCCGAGGGCGCCGCGGGGGAGACCCTCGAGCACGACCTCGCCCGCCGCCGCCCGCCTGGTCGCCTCGACGAATCGCTCCGGCGATGAGTTCTTGTGCACGAATCCGTCGGCGCCGGCGAACAAGCCCTGTGAGATCGCGCCCCGGTGGAGATCGGCACCTGTCGCCACGATGATCAGCTCGGGCGACCGCTCGCGGAGCGAGCGGATCAGCCAGAAGGAGTCGTGATCTCCGCCGAGCTCCAGCCCGACGAGCGCGAGTCGCAGGCCCTGCCCGCGAAGCGACGCAACCAACTCCAGTCCCGCGTCCGCATCCTCGGCTTCTCCCAGGAGCATGAGATCAGGATCGGCGGCGAAGACCAGCCGCAGGCTGGCCCGAACGATCCCAACCGACTCGATGACGATCAGGCTGATGGGTGCCTGACCACGTCCTAGGGGAGCCGCGCCCATTCGTCCTCCGTAGCGCCTTTCGACGTCAGTAGCTGATGATTGATCGCGAGCCTACGGCGGATGCCGAATGTCGGGCAATAGGCCGAAGGGCGGGTGTATTACGTAGAGCGCAGTACGCAGCTATCCAACCGAGCCGTCTCCCGAGACCGTCCCATCGCGCGAGCCGAACCCCGTCTTGGTATCGAGTGGTCTCCCGGCCTCCCAGGAGGATCCCTGCCTCGCTCGATGACTTACTGAGTTCGGTGCCTCAGGTCGTCGTCATCACCGGTCCCTAGTGGCGGTGGCGTCGACGCGGCGACTTGTCCTTCGAGCAGACGTCGCCGTCGGTGCCCTCTCTCGGAGCGAGAGCGCGGTAAACACCGGGACGATCGGGGATGCCGACCTGATAGTCGCCGCTGCCGTCCGTCGAGGTCGTGCGGACCGTACGCCAGCCCCCGCCGAGACGCCGCTTCTGGATCTTGACCGTCACCCCATTCTCGCAAGGGTCAAACCCGTCGGCCGCAATCACTGACCCTGTTGAGGTTAGGTGGCCGTTCAGGTTCAGCGTCACGGACCGGGCGTGTGTATTCCTCACGGTGAAGTTGGCGGTGCTCGTCGCCGTCCCACCCGGCGTGGTCACGGAGACGTGGCCGGTGGTTGCCCCGGTGGGAACCGTGGCCCGGATCTGGGTGCCGGAGTTCACCGTGAAGGTGGTGGCGCGGACCTGGTTGAACCTGACGGCGCTCGCTCCGGTCAAGTTGGTCCCGGTGATCATGACCGAGGTCCCGACCGGACCGCTGGTCGGGGTGAAAGATGTGATGGTCGGGCGGGGCGACTGCGTCACATTGAAGTCGTTGGAGCTCGTGGCCGTGCCGTTCGCGTTCGTGACCTGGATCGGGCCGTCCGTCCCGCTGCTTGGCACAGTGGCCGTGATCCTCGTGTCACTTACGACCGTGAACGACGCGGCGTTGTGGTTGTCGAACTCGACGTCGTTCACGGCCGGGCTGTTGAAGTGGGTCCCATTGATCGTGACCAAGGTCCCGATCGGCCCGCTGGTGGGGTTGAACGAGGTGATCGTGGGAGCATTCGACTGCGTGACGTTGAAGTCGTTGGAGCTCGTGGCCGTGCCGTCCGCGTTCGTGACCTGGATCGGGCCGTCCGTCCCGCTGCTGGGCACGGTGGCCGTGATCGTGTTGTCGTTCACGACGGTGAACGTCCCGGCGTTGTGCCCGTCGAACTCGACGTCGTTCGCGACCGGGCTGTTGAAGTGGGTCCCAGTGATCGTGACCAAGGTCCCGATCGACCCGCTGGTGGGGTTGAACGAGGTGATCGTCGGGTCTGATGCCTGCGCCGCGGTGACACCAATCCCCCCCACGAACACGGTGCTGAGGGCCACGACCGTGGTTATCCTCGTCACTAGCCTTCTCATCGGTCCGCGCATGGGCCAATCGCCTCCCTTCGATGGTCCCTGGGATCTCACGTTCCCTCCTTGAAGGCTCCCTTCGGCGACTCGCTCACGATGCCCGCGGGCCAGGAGCCGGTGGAGTTTCCTCGACGAGCAGCCCCCTATGATTGGACTCTATCCCACCCCGCAGCAGCTCCCCATGGCACGACTCGGTCGCTCGATCCGCGGGGCATCTGCAGGTTTGCCCGGAGAATGTCCGGGTCCCGCGGGTCGAGCGGGAGCACAGCGTAGCGGTCGCGGTGGTCTCGGAGTGGAGCCTTCCGCTCGATCCTGATCCGCCGCACGGTCCACCCCTCTATCCGGGACTATCCGGGCGATGAGGTTGTCGCACATGGCAGCGTGCAAGCCAGTGATCCGGATCACCGACGCAACGTGATGCTCATGATCCGCCCATTCGATAACCTTGGTGCAGTCGCGTGCGGGTGGGAGCCGTCCAGGCCCGGCTTCGATAGCCTCGTCGACGACGGGAGGGCATGCGCACCAACCCTGGCGACGTCAGCCGCGAACGACGAACTGGTCACCCGGAGGCCGCTGTCGGCGACACGATCATCCAATGACAAGGGCGTTCCGCTCGCCTCTGACCAGCGTTTCCGCAGGTTTTGCACACGTTTCGTCCGGGTTGCCTGGGAGCCAGAAGGTCAGGGGTTCGAATCCCTTGGGTTCACAAACTGCTGGTCAGAGGCGCCAGTGACCCCTCCTCTTCCTACAGCGGCGGGGGCATTCGCCCGACTTGACCGGCCAGGCGCGGAGTGAGACGAAGGTTGCTCAACGGTCGGAGGCTGGTTGATGAACAGGTATCCAACACTCGACATGGAGAGCAAGAAGCTCACCCCTCGAGCGGTCGACGTGGAGACGCTGAGTGAGCAGCTGATTCCGATCCGTGATGCCCTTCTCAAGCTGTTCGACGGGGTGCGGTCGAGGAGCCGAGGTGAGCTGCATCGAATCGAACTCGGACTGACCGTGACCGAACAGGGTACGATCGCGTTCACCATCGGCGACGCGAGGCCGTCATTGACGCTCACGCTGGAGAGCCGACAGCGGTCACCGAGTGTCCGGGCGTCGAAGTCCGGCGCTGCCAAGAAGCCGGACGTCGTGGAGATCGATCCCCCGCCACCGGGGTCGCGGCTCCCCGCTCGCGGCTCCTCGGAGGAGGAGGAGGGTGTTCGCACTTTCGTCCTCGACGAGAGCTGAACGAACCGTTCGATCGAGCCACGACGCGGATCTGGGACCACTTGACGCGGTGCAGGCGATGACCTTGAGGATCCTGTCTTTGCTAGACACCGAGACCATGCAGTTTGATGCCACGGATGACGCCGTCCGAGAGGTTGCCGCTCATCGCGACCGTCATTTGCCGGGTCTAGCGGTTGTGTCGGCCGGCTCCTGTCGCGACGCGGGCATGTCTTGCTCGTCGGCGAACACCGCGACCTCGACGCGGGGTGGCGATCTCCCGACGCTGCGTGATCGGGCGCAGCGCCTCACCCGGCCCGGAACGTGGCGATGATCCACGATCCTGCACGCGGTGTGGTCCATGAGATCGTGGTCGAGACCGTGCCGGCGACGCTT
>Ga0207428_10006766_pt1 | contig 10516 bp, 7 predicted proteins | sample RhiMethybrSRZTD1_FD_187600 | JGI IMG/M metagenome (GOLD analysis project Ga0207428, IMG submission 187600) | Populus rhizosphere microbial communities from Tennessee, USA - Rhizosphere MetaG P. TD hybrid SRZTD1 (SPAdes) (version 3) | ecosystem: Host-associated > Plants > Roots > Rhizosphere >... | reverse complement strand
CGGCTTGGTAACGATTGGAGCGCTTCGCGCGCAGGAAACGGCCAAGCCACGCTCAGTCTGGGATGGCGTTTACACGGAAGAGCAGGCCAAGCGAGGCGAAACGCTCTACGCCAGGGAATGCGCGTCGTGCCATCGGAACGATACGGGCGGCGAAGAGGCGAGCGCGCTTGCCGGCCCGGCTTTTCTTGCGAATTGGGACGGCCTGACCGTAGGCGATCTATACGAAAGAATCCGTGTCTCGATGCCGCCAAGCAACCCAAGACGGCTGAGCAGGCGACAGATCACCGACATCCTTGGCCATTTGATGAAAGCCAATGGCTTCCCCGCCGGCAAAACAGAACTTGCTCAGGAGGCCGAAGCGATGAAGCAGGTTCGGATCGAAGCGACCAAATCCAAGGCGAACGAATAGCGATGGAGAGCGCAGGAATCACTTACAACGGTTGATCCGGGTCGGCTATGGTTCGCCACATATGAGCCGCCAATGATAAAAAAAGTTTTCTTGTTTCTCGTGATCCCTTTTCTTGTATTCGGGCAATCCTCGCATTCAGACGTTACCCGCGAATGGCGTTCTTACGGCGGCGATCCGGGTGGAATGCGCTACTCCCCATTGAACCAGATCAATCGGAGCAACGTGGCTCAACTCCAGCGCGCCTGGACCTATCACACGGGAGAAATAGCATTGGGACTGGGCAAGGGAGCTTCGCGTGTGACCGCTTTTCAAAGCACCCCGCTGGTGGTCGATGGAGTCTTGTATCTCTCAACCCCCTCCAATCGCGTGATGGCTGTAGACGCCGAGACCGGCGCGGAGCTATGGCAGTTTGACCCGCAGGCAGGGACAAGTAGCCGCCGGTTCCAATCACATCGCGGCGTCGCTTACTGGGAAGGCCCTTCAAGCAAGAGCGACGGAATGGAGAAGCGCATCCTGTTCGGCACATTCGACGCGCGTCTAATCGCCCTCGATGCGACGACCGGCAAACCTTGCCGGGATTTTGGCGACGCGGGCGAGGTTAATCTACGAAAAGGCGTGGCGGATAACTGGCCCCTCTCGAATTACGGTGTGACATCCCCGCCGGCAATCTACAGGAATCTTGTGATCGTGGGAGCGCAAGCTCCTGAGGGAACTTCGAAAGGCCCGAGCGGCGACGTGCGCGCTTTCGACGCGCGCACCGGCAAACTAGTCTGGCGGTTTCATACGGTTCCGCGGCCTGGCGAGCCAGGCCATAACACCTGGGAAGGCGATTCGTGGCGGGACCGCACAGGCGTCAATGTCTGGTCGATCATGACGGTTGATGTCGAGAGAGGGATGGTCTTCCTGCCCACCGGTTCGGCCGCCTATGATTTTTACGGCGCCGACCGCAAAGGGCGAAACCTCTATGCGAATTCCCTTGTGGCGTTGAACGCGGCGACGGGCAAGCTCATCTGGCATTACCAGATGGTGCGCCATGACATTTGGGATTACGACTTGCCGGCTCATCCGAATCTGATCACAGTCCGTCACAACGGTCGCGCGATTCCGGCCGTGGCGCAGGTGACGAAGATGGGACTGATCTTCGTGCTCGACAGGCGCACTGGCAAGCCGCTCTTGCCGATCGAAGAAAGGAAAGTACCGCAAAGTAAAGTCCCTGGCGAGGCCACCTGGCCGACGCAGCCCGTACCCGTCAAACCGCCGCCGCTCGCCCGCCACAAGCCGCTCACCCGAGACGAACTCAACCAGGTCACGCCCGAGTCAAAGAAATATTGCGCTGAGTTGTTCAACCAGGTTGTCAGTGGCGGCCTGTACATGCCGCCGGGGCTTGAGTTGACGCTCTGGTTCCCCGGCACGCTCGGCGGGGCTACCTGGTCAGGCGCGTCCTTCGATCCAAGGACGGGCTATCTCTACGTCAACGTGAATGAGCTCGGCGCCGTCGGGGCAATGAAGCCGCAGGCTACCGGCGAGGAGGCCGCCTACCGGCGCTCAAGCCCATGGGGCGCGTACGCCCGGTTCTGGGATCAGAACGAATATCCCTGCCAGCAGCCCCCCTGGGGCACGCTGAACGCCGTCAATCTAAACACTGGAGAGATTGCCTGGCGCGTACCGCTCGGCCAGGTGGATGTACTCGCGACGGAAGGCTCGCCGCCAACGGGAACGCCGAACATGGGCGGGACGATCGTAACGGCCGGCGGTCTGGTCTTTATCGGCGGCGCGAACGACAGCCGTTTCCGCGCCTTCGACGCTCAGACTGGGAAAGAACTCTGGACGGCCAAAATCGATGCGAGTGGGCACGCCACTCCGATTACTTTTCAGGGCAAAAAGAGCGGCCGGCAATTCGTCGTCATTGCGGCCGGCGGCGGCGGCTATTTCAGCAAGACTTACTCCGACGCCCTGGTCGCATTCGCCCTGCCGAATCAATAACGCTTGCATTAGCGACGTGGCTCCTGATGCCGGCTTTCTTCAGTGGGTGCGCTCGCTACCGCTCGCGGCGCTGATAGAGCACAATCTACGAACAAAGATCGCCGCTCAACGTAAAGTTATTCAATCCCGTGTAAAATATCGAAACGAGGTACACCTTATGCAAGAAGCCTGTAAAAAATGCGGCTACGAATCTCCTGAAGCGGATAAGTTCTGCCGGCAATGCGGCGATCAGCTCTCTGCAGAGACCGAATTTACGGCCGCTGTGACACTCAACCACGGCAGAGCGGAGCCGCAACAGCCAATGGCGAGCGTCGGAACCGGGCGTCTTGCTCCGAGCATCGGCGACACGATTGCGGGTGATACGGAGCGTTACTATTCACCGCCGCAATACGCTGCGGCCCAGTCACAGCCGCAATACGCTGCGGCCCAGGCGAACATTGAGCGCCCCCAGGCTTACGTGGAACGCCCCCAGGCTTACGTGGAGCGTCCCCCGGCTTACGCGCTGATTAATCCTCCTCCGCCCTCTCGATTTAAGTCATTCTCTGGGTTCATGAAGGGATTCTTTGTGTTCCTGCTCGTCGTCGCATTGATTGTGACAACCGGCATAGCGATACGTATGGATATGGAAGCCGACCAAGCTAGAAGGCAATTGCGGGAAAGAGACGAATCGAGCGAAGGGAGAGAACGAGCCGATGGTCGCGCTCAAAACGCCTGGGAACAAATGGAAAAGGCTTTACAACTAGCGCATGAAGCGGCGGAGAAAGCCGCCAGCGCGGGCGCGACGGTCACGATCGGCGGCGAAAAGCCGGTTGACCTTAGTAAATACGCCTATCCCGACGCGCAGGTGGAAGCAATGATAGACAGTCACGGCAACGAAGCGCTATCTCTGCTCGCTCGTGATAATTTCGACGAAGTTCAGAAGTTTTATGAACGGCAACTCGGCAAGCCTGTCTTACAGATGGCGGTCGATCGGTGGGGAAATCAAAGAAAGAAGCTGCTCTACCAGTCATCTACCTTGCCTACGATCCTTGTCAAAATCGAAGAGATTGAAAGAAACAGAGTAAAGATCTCAATCCTGCATTCGTTCCTACGGTTCCCCAGGTTCAATGAACAGGCCCAAAATCTGAGGTGATGTAAGGTCTTGACCGACAGCTTAGACGAAGCTATGCTCGCGCTGGCTTTCAGGACGCCGCCAGTCCGCGGACAGGACCGAGTCCACCTGAGCGATATCTCAATCTAAGGTTCATACGAACTTCCTTTTCGCCCGATAACAAGCGGACTCCGGGCTTTTACCACGAAGGAGGTCCGTCATGGCCGATCGTCACTTTCCAGTCCGTCCCAACCTCGATCAACTCAAACACCAGGCCAAAGACCTGCTCCACGCCGTCAGGCAGGGCGATCCCGTCGCGACAGCGGAGTTTCAAAAACATCACCCCAAGAACGTCGAACCCGGCGCAGCCAAACTGGCCGATGCGCAGCTCGCGCTCGCCCGAAGCTATGGCCTGCCGAACTGGCCACGCCTCGCGCTCTCCTGCAGAATGATTGATGCGATCTGGCGCGACGACGCCGACGCCGTCCGCGATCTGGTGTTGAAGCATCCGAGGCTGCTGCGCGAAATGGCGCGCGGAACCGCATCGTGCAATTGGGGGCCGCCGATGTCCTATGCCGCGAACCTGGGGCGGGACCGGATCATCGCAATGCTTCGCGATCTCGGCGCGGAGGACGCGCAGTTCGCATTCGACCGGGCTTGCCTGCAGGGGCAGCTCGACACCGCCCGGCTGTTATACGCGATGGGCGCGCGCCCCGCGCTTGATTCCGTGATGGGACCTGCCGAAACGCAGAACGACGCTGGGATGGCGTTTCTGCTCGAACTGGGCGCCGAAATCAGCGACGCGAACGGCGACCGGCTCGCGCCCGTCGCGATGGTTCTCGAAACCTACGGCCGCAACCCGAAGGGGAAACATCAGTGCCTCGAACTCTTCGCCAAACATGGCGTCGAGTTGCCTGACACGCCGCCGATGGCCGTGCACCGTGGCCGGATTGATATGCTTGAGGAACACCTGCGTCGCGACCCCGGCCTGTTCAACCGAACTTTTTCGCACCAGGAAATCTACCCGCCCGAACTGGGCTGCCACGCTGACGAATCGCTGGCGCTGCACACCACTCCGCTCGGGGGCGCGGCGCTCCTCCACCTCTGCGTGGACAACAACGAAATGGAGATCGCGCGTTGGATGATCGCCAGCGGAGCGGACGTAAACGTCAAAGCCGCGGTCGATGCGGAAGGCTTCGGCGGGCACACCGCGCTCTTCGGCTGTGTAGTGGCGCAGCCCCTCCGCCTTCGGAGTCACGACGACTTCGCACGACTGCTGTTGGACCACGGGGCCGATCCGAACGTCCGCGCGTCGCTGCGGAAACGCATGCGATTCGTCGGGGACGAGTTGGAGCGCGAGTACCATGACGTCACGCCGTTGGCGTGGGGCGAACGGTTCCACGAACAGGATTTCGTGAGCAGACCCGCCATGCGGCTGATCGCCGAACGCGGCGGGCGACTGTGACAGGAACAATCACGAAAAGGAGCAAAGCAATGAAGAACACGCTCGTTATCATCATATTTGCAATCACGGTATCAGTGATTGCTTCCGGCGGCGCAGGCGGCAGGCAAACTGATTCTGAAACTCCGGAACAGGTTTCCTTTCCGACCCAGGACGGCGGGCTTATCTACGCCAACCTGTATGGAAAAGGCGATCAGGGAGTAGTGCTGGCGCACGGAGGACGTTTCACAAAGGAGAGTTGGGAGAAACAGGCGCAGGTATTGGTCAAAGCGGGTTTTCGCGTTTTGGCCATTGATTTTCGCGGGCGGGGCCAGTCGCGCGGCGGCGCCAGGACCAATCCTGATGACAACGGAGAGCGCTTCGATGTATTGGCGGCAGTCCGATACCTTCGGCGGAATGGCGCAAAGACCGTGTCGGTCGTCGGGGCAAGCTTTGGAGGCTGGGCTGCGGCGGACGCATCGGTCGAGGCGAAGCCCGGCGAGATAGATCGCCTCGTGATGCTGGCGCACTCGCCGATCGACAAACCCGAACAGATAAAGGGCCGGAAGCTGTTCATCGTATGCCGCGACGACGCGAACGACGCTGGACTGCGGCTCCCCAGAATTCGCGAGCAGTATGAGAAAGCCACTGACCCGAAAGAGTTGGTGATCCTCGAAGGCTCCGCCCACGCGCAATTCATTTTCGCTACGGATCAGGGAGAGCGCCTGATGGCCGAGATCCTGCGGTTCCTATCCGCGCGGTAAACCCGAGGCAGGCATACGCTGATCGGAGGAATCAAGAATACTCAAGCACATCGAGCAGAGCGCCGAGACGTTGAAGCAATGCGAAGATTGCACCTTCAGGAATTGAACTGTCAGATCAATTCAAGGCTTTTCTTGCGCCCTCACTACCTCGGCGCCTATCAACGACTTACAGAAGGAATGTGATTGCGACTTATTTCGCTTATTCTGTAACTATGTTATTGCAGTTACCAAATTGGCCGCGTGTGTGTAGGAAAGTGTCCGGTCTTTGGAAGGATTCTTAACAAAAAGCGCATCAAGTCGGGAGATGGTGGACGGCCGGCTCGTAACAAAAAAAACTTCTGTTAAGTCGAGGAAGGCCCCATAATAGCGTAGCAAGCGAGACGCAAACACGATCGAAAGGGGATAGGCCGATGACACCAGAACAGCGACGAGAGTCAGAAATAATTGAGAAGATAGGCGCAATTCTCTCTCGCCATATAGTTCCTCTCTTTATAGATAGGCCTGATGGAAAACCGCAATCGTTTGGTACCGGGTTTCTAGTCTCTGCAAATGCTAGCTCGTTTCTCATTTCAGCAGGACATGTTTTCGATGAAATAAGAGAAGGGCGCGAGGTCTACTTCTACGTAGAGCCAAAAACCAAATTACATCTGTCCTCCCATCTTCATTTGACTACCATACCTGAAGGGAAAGATAGAGACCAGGATGTTCTCGACGTAGGCGTTCTGAAGTTCAGAGACCCTCATCTACCGCCCTATCCGGCGGTCAACAAATGGCCCTTGGATATTGGGTCTCTGTCGCCATACGCATTGCCGCGCGAAGGCAAGACGTATTTTATCCTCGGCTTTCCGGGTTCTAAGGGACAAGGTGATCCCAAAAAGCGGAAAACAGAGTCGAAGGTATATAGTTTTCGCAACTTTGCGCATCCAACAGAACGGTACAAAAAATTTGACGTCAAACCTGAAAGTCATATCGCAATCATGTTTAGCAGAAAACAATCGGTTGGCCCCGATGGAAAACCTCGTTTGTTTCCTAATCCGGAGGGAATGAGCGGATCTCCAGTCTGGCTGCTCCCTGACGAACTGGAAGCGCTAAACGACCCAAAACATATACCTATTGTTGGAGTTGCTATTAAGCATCTAAAGTATCAGCGCACAATATTGGCAACTGATATAGGCGAGGCGCTCAATATGATCCGAGCCTTTCAGAGAATCTCGAACGCCGATGCTGTTTTGAAAGGGTATAGAACGGTGATACCGGAAGATCGAGCGGAAGGGATCAGAACGAAATATCACCCAGGGCAACACACACTGGACGAACTACAAATAATGATCAAGGACGAAATCACTACAGCTATTACTGAAGTTGAAGAGTCTTGGATCAAGATTGCGAATACTGCCATAGCAAATGAGCGCGAGGCTTGCGCGATGATCGCTGATGAGATGAAAGCAGAATTGAACCAGCAGCCTGAAAAGCTTCAGTATGGCCGAACCCAAATTGAAGTTGCCAAGCGCATAGCGAAAGAGATCCGCGCCCGTAGCAACCAGGAAAGCCCTATTGACTATGCGTTACGACGCATGAAGGAGCGTTCATAGAATTCAGATTCATAACAAAATGTTTCTTCTGCTTTGAATCCGATGAAAAGCTCGCGAAATCGTCAATTTTTTCGCTGGCTTTTCTGCGCCTGTCGGCTTCCGTAAAGTAAAGAGTATGAAAACACCGTCTAAGGAAATTTGTTCCCACTATCGGAAAGTTTTGGAGTCAATCTAAATGTGGTTCGATCGGAAGACAAACAGGCGTCCAGATGATCTGCGAATAATTCGGCGATGTACAATGCTCGCAGCCATTGTGCTGGCGTGGGCGGGCGTCGCCAGTGGGCGCCCCGCCAGGCTGCCGGTGAGCTTGGAGGAGCTTATCGCCGAGGCGGACATTATCTTCAAAGGTTTGGTAGTCTCAAGCAGGCCGGCGCAGGATGAATTGTTCAAGCCATGTTCGGGGCTCATTACCCAGGAGACACATTTCAAGGTCATTTCGGTCATCAAGGGCGACGCGCCGGGCGCGACGGTCCGATTCCAACACTTCGATGCAATCCCTCAATTCAAGGGTAATGAGTGCCAGATGTGGCGCTACACCTTTCAGCGCAACGGCGCCTACATCGTATTTGCCAAGAAAACCGAAGATATTCACATCCACCGTCAGCTCTCGGTAAACGACCTGGGCATGGAGTATCAAGGCGTATTCCTGTGCTCCGACAACAAGCCGGCGCCGGCAAATACTGTTAAGGAGGCGATTTGGAACGAACTTGCGGCCATGCTCCATGGCAAAGACCTCAGCAACGTCACATATGCCATTCGGGAACTTGACCGGATGAGCGGTGGACGGGACAGGTTTGATGGCTCGCAGGATTTTGACCGCGCGAATGTAGTGAAAGCCGTACACGATTTAATGACAAACTTCGATTCGAAGATCGCACAGGCAGCCATCACAGTGATCGGCTCGCACAACCCGTATTTGTCGGACGAACGCGCAAATTTATGGTTGGCCACTGTCGGCGCTGTTGAGGCGCCCGGCTTTTACAAGCTGGATCCCAAGATGAGAAACATTGGCGGAGAGCTGTACTGGAAAGACCTGGTATCCATTGGCGCCGCCAAACATTCGGCAGAGACGCGGGCGCTTGCTATCCGCGCCTTAGGACTCGTGCGCGAGCCGGCTCTGCGTAAAGCGATTGACCGCTGGCTGGGCGACACTGAGCCGGCGGTGCGGGCGTCAGCGACGGTGTTGCTTGCGGATTATCCCGGCTCAGTATCGGATCAGCAGCTAAGCGTTCTTGCCGGAGATAACGAGCCAGTAGTGCGCGCCTGTGTCGCTCGGGCAATCGGTTTTTCACAGCGAAATGAATTGGCCTATCTGCTTGGCAGACTGCTGGCTGACAAAGACGCCGAAGTTCGCCGCGTGGCTTCTATGAGTTTGCTCTCCTTGGCGCCAAGAAACGCGGCTGTCGCGCGGGTTATGCGGGCCAACTTGGAGAATGTAGAGTTTCAACCGCTTTTCCTCAACGCTTTGGCGCGCGAAAACGCGGAGCCGTATCTTCCCGATTTGGCGAAGGTGGTCGAGCAAAAGACCTATCCCGTAAATTGGATGGGCGGGCAAAATCCGCCATTAACGGCCTGGGAGATTCTTTTCAAATACCTTCAGGCTCAGCCGGTCAATACCCTGCGCTTAGGCAAGCTGGACCGTTATCTCGACGCGCTGGAGCAGGTGGGAGTCGATTCGTCTTCCAATCCGAGTGTTATCTACGCGTTCTACATTCTCAGCGACATGACCGACCGGGCAAAGAAGTTCCGTGAGAGGGCAACCAAGGCGGCATCGTACGACCTTGACTACTTTTTCAAACTGGTGGACCAGAATCCCACGCATTACGTACGGAAGTAGTCACGACAAAACACGCCCTACGGAGACATTTTCATGGAAGTCGCCGAATCGGCGAGGTGGGAGGGTTTTGGCAGTTACCTGGCCCAAGATCTGAAGCGGTACTGTTACGAAGCGGGCAAGAAACCCGCCGCCCGATGTAACTCTGACGGTACCGGCTCGCGAAGGACATTGGAGAAGGCGGGCTTTCTCACTTGCGGGCGGCTTTTGGCGGGCGAAACTGTAACTTAACAGGTTAAGTATCAGTAAACACACTTCTTTTTTTTCTCCCTCAAGCCTAGTGTAATCGCCAACAGGCAAGTGTCAGCGAGTCCACCTCGTCTATGACCTAGTCATTCAGGCGCTGTGAATGAACTGACCGTTGTTGACTGAACGCTTTCCCGCTCCGGAGGAGCGCAATGTTTATAGTTTATAGCTCGGAGCCGCTTTCCCCACTCAGCTCCGTCAAGAGCGGCGGCCGGTCGGAATGCCGCTCCTGACGGAGCCAGGAGGCATTATTCATCGGATAGCTATAAACATTGCGCTCTTCCGGAGCGAGGGAATACCCACTTGTAAAACACGCCAGGATGAACAGACATTAGACGGAAACGTCTGAGGAGGCATACATGACAAGAAAATTGGTCTTGGTTGGCATTCTCGCGTGTCTTTTGGCTTCTTCTTCTGCGCCCGCCCGAAACGCCGCGACCGTGGCGATCACCCCAATTTCAATTTATGGCGCCTGGCATTGCGGCGAGGATTTTTGCACCTGGTCCAGCGTTCGTGATCTGACGGAGTTCGACAGCAAGAACCGTTGGCTGATCGACCGGGGCGATGGGATTCCGTCCGTCAATCTGGTGAACCTCAGTTTCGTTCATCCGCTTCGGTTGCTCAACAAAACAACCGATTCGCAAACCCTGCAAGGCGTCCCGCGAGGCATGACACAGGAGATAGTGAATTATTTCAAGAGCAGAAATATTCGCGTCATGCTGTCCATCGGCGGGATCACTTATGTCGATCCATGGAATCAAGCATTGTCCGCGAACGCGACACAGCTGGGGTTGAATGCGGCGGAAGTGGCTCAAAGATTAGGGGTCGGGATCGAAATAGATTATGAGGAGAACAGTAACCCGAACCTGGCCGGATTGCAGGCGTTCATTGACGCCTATCGTTCGGTCTTGCCGTATGACGCGACTGGGAATAATCACGCCGCCCGGTTGACTATAGACCTGGCCGCGGGCGATCGTTGGTTGATCGACATTACTCGCAAGGCGACGGCGGACTGGCTCAACACTTCAACACCGGTTCTGGATTACGCCAACGCGATGGTCCCGAATCGTCAGCCCAGCAGTTCCGGCGCAATAGCGAATTGGCAGGAGCACGTCGACGGCAAACCACAGTTCGGCCCGCCGATTTTACCGCTGGCC
>Ga0207428_10006762_pt1 | contig 10520 bp, 7 predicted proteins | sample RhiMethybrSRZTD1_FD_187600 | JGI IMG/M metagenome (GOLD analysis project Ga0207428, IMG submission 187600) | Populus rhizosphere microbial communities from Tennessee, USA - Rhizosphere MetaG P. TD hybrid SRZTD1 (SPAdes) (version 3) | ecosystem: Host-associated > Plants > Roots > Rhizosphere >... | reverse complement strand
AGACACGTTGACCCGCGACGAGCGAACGTCATGCGCCAGGCGCTCGCCGGCATGCTCTGGAGCAAGCAGTACTTCTATTACGACCTGGCCGAGTGGCTGCGCGAGCACGGCGACAAGCCCGAGGACGGAGTGCGCGCAAACGTCCGCAACAAGGACTGGTTCCACTTGTACAACGCCGACGTCATCTCGATGCCGGACAAATGGGAGTACCCCTGGTACGCCGTCTGGGACCTGGCCTTCCACACCGTCCCGTTGTCATTGGTCGACGTTGATTTCGCCAAGGACCAACTACAGCTGTTCCTTGGTCACCACTATCTGCATCCAAACGGCCAGATGCCGGCCTACGAATGGAACTTCTCCGACGTCAATCCTCCGGTTCACCCGTGGGCGGTCTGGACTGTTTACAGCTACGACAAGCAGCTCCGCGGGCGCGGCGACCTGGCCTTCCTCAAGTTCTGCTTCGAGAAGCTCTCGCTGAATTTCACCTGGTGGGTGAACCGCAAGGATGTCGATGGCAACAACGTATTCGCGGGGAGGGTTCCTCGGCCTGGATAACATCGGCGTCTTCGATCGCAGCAGCACGCTGCCAACCGGCGGCAACCTGGAGCAATCCGACGGCACGGCGTGGATGGCCTTCTTCGCATCGGTGATGCTGCAGATCGCTGTCGAGCTCGCGATGGAAGACGACGCCCACTACGAGGCGATGGCGTTGAAATATTTCGAGCACTTCCTGTGGATCGCCTCGGCCATGGACAACCCGAGTCATACGGGGATCAAGCTCTGGGATCACTACGACGGCATCTACTATGACGTGCTGCGATTCCCCGATGGCAATGGCGTCCCGCTCAAGGTGCGTTCGTTGGTGGGCCTGCTTCCACTCGCGGCGACCACAGTGTTGCCGGCCAACCTGCGGGAACGGTTGCCGCGCTTCTTCGACGAAGCGCAGTGGTTCCTCGAGCGCCACCCGCACACGGCGGCGGTTCTCACAGTTCCGCTGAATGTCGGAGCCGGCGGCAGCCGGATCCTGTCGCTGGTCAACCCGGACAAGCTACGCCGGATACTCGGTTACATGCTCGATGAGACTGAGTTCCTCAGTCCATATGGGATTCGCTCGCTGTCGCGTTATCACGCCGATCACCCCTATGTCTTCAGTGCGGGCGGGCAAGAGTACGCGGTCCGTTACGTCCCTGGCGACTCGGACACCGGGATGTTCGGAGGCAACTCCAACTGGCGCGGACCGATCTGGATGCCGATGCAGCTCATGCTCATTCGTGCCCTGGTCAACCAGTACGCGCACCTGGGAAATGACTTCACAGTCGAGTGTCCTGTCGGCTCGGGCCGTCAGTTGAACCTTCTGGAAGTCAGCGAGGAGCTCGCTCGCCGGCTGTCACGGCTGTTCATCCGCGACAAGAGCGGACATCGACCTTCTCACGGCCGTCACGGCCGATGGAACGATGAGCACTGGCGCGACCACGTGCTGTTCTACGAGTACTTCCATGCGGACACAGGAGCCGGCGTCGGGGCCAGCCATCAGACCGGCTGGACTGGCGTCATCGCCTTCCTGATCCAGGGGTTCAAGGCGGTCGACGCCGAGAAGGTTCTGGAGAAGGGGATGGGCGCGGTGACAGAAGTGAGCGCCGACGTCGCCAGAGAGACCGACAAACCGGAAGCCGTGGAAGTCGCCGAGGAGATCCAAGAGCAGGTGGCGGAGAAACTGGTTGAGCAGGTGCTCGAAACGGTTCAACAACAGGTATCACAGGCTATTAAGGACCAGGGTGGACCGGCCACGAACCTCCAGGAGAAGATCCAGGAGATCGTCATGGAGAAGGTCGCCGACGCCGTCCAGAAAAAGGCGGAAGAAGTGCAGCAGGCCGACCACCGAACCGAGGAGAAGAAGGAAATCCTGTGACCCGTGAAGGCAACACTACTGGGCGGCGGGCGGGCGCGCGCCGCCGCGCGGGCCGGGTCCTTCGGTCCCACCCGATTTCTTCAGCAGCGCGACGGTGCTTTCCTGCGGCACAGGCAACTGCGCGACGATCGTCTTGCCCATCGCGACGTCGAGCGGTGTGTAACCTTGCTTGCTCGTCGCGTTGACGTCCATGCCCTGATCGATCAGGAACTGCACGATGGTGTCCGCTCCACGCAGAGCGGCGCCGTGAAGCGCGTTCTCGCCGCGATTGTCGGTCTGCTTGATGTCGAGCCCTGCGGCCATCATGACCTTGACCGTCTCGAGCGCGTCGCGCTCGCTACCGCGTGTGTTCTTGTCGCGATACCCGATGCCTGCGGCAAGCATGAGGGCGTTGGCTCCGCCCTTGGTCGTCAGCGTCGGGTTCGCGCCTTTCGCGAGCAGCAGCCGGATCACCTCGTGGTCGCCGGCGCGCGCGGCGCGCATCATCGGCGTGGCGCCTTCACCGAGCGTTGTGTCGCCGAAATCCATTCCACTGCGCACCGTGAGCGGGCGGTTGAGCGGGACGTCCAACTGCGCGCCATGATCGATGATCGCCGTGACGACGTCCAGGGTCGGAAGCGGATCGTCGGTCGTGCGATTTGGCATCGCCGTCCAGTCTTCGTTGCGGATGTCGATCATCGCGTAGAGCGCCGTCCGGCCGCCGGCATCGACGATGTTCACGTCGGCGCCGCGGTCGATCAGGAACTTCGCCAGCGTGTACTGCTTGTTCATGATCGCGGCGACGAGCGGCGTGACGTTGTCCACGTCACCGTGATTGACGTCGACGCCGGCGTCGAGCATGACGGCCGCCGACTCCATGTCGCCTTCGCGCGCCGTGAACATCAGCGCGGTGAACCCGCCGCGCGGGATGGGAGAAATCGCCGACGCGGCGCTCAGCTTGGGCGGTTTCGTCTCGCGATCGAATCCCCGGATCCTCCAGTCGGCGCCACGCTCGAGCAGGAGCTTGACGACCGGAGCGTGACGCTCGGCCGCAGCCCACATCAACGCCGTCTGTCCCTTGTAGCGCTCCCTGGCGTTCACGTCGGCGCCCCGATCGAGCAGCAGCCGTACCGCGTCCACGTTGCCCGTACGAGCGGCGCTCATCAGCACCGTCTCGCCGTCAGGTGTCGACAACGCTTTCGCATCTGCGCCCGCGTCGAGCAGTACCTTGACCAGATCCGCGTTCCCGGAGGTGGCCGCTTCCGACAGCGGCGAGGCGCCGAACCGGTTGGTCGTGGCCGCGTGTGCACCGGCGCCAATCAGGAGCTTGACCGCCTCGACGTCATTCCAATGGGCAGCCCAATGCAGCGCCGTGGTCCCGTCGGGTTGCGGCGCGTTGACGTCGACGCGCTTGCTCACCATCGAACGCAGCGCCGCGATGTCGTTTCGTTGCGCCGCGTCAGCGGCATCCGAGGTCCCTGCAGATGCAAGCGCCGGCATCACGCCGATCAGCAGACAGCCAAGAAGACAAGTGGTTGATCGCATGGCCAACGCCTTTTCAGAACTTACACGTCCGACAGCAGACCCGTGCTGTCGCCGACCTTTTCCTGCCTGACCCCGGCCTTGTCGAGGATCGTCAGCAACAGGTTGGACATCGGCGTGCCTTCGGGATACGTCAGGTGACGCCCGCCCTTCAGCCGCCCAGCCGCGCCACCAGCAATCAAGACCGGCAGCGGTGCGTGATTGTGGACGTTGCTGTTGCTCATGGCGCTGCCGTAGAGGATCAGCGAGTGATCGAGCAGGTTGCCATCGCCGTCCGGCGTCGACTTCAACCGGTCGAGCAGATACGCGACCTGCGACACGTGGAAGGCGTTGATCTTGGCGAGCGTTTCGAGCCGCGCCGGGCTGTTCTGATGATGCGACGCCGGGTGGAACGCTTCCGAGATCCCCAGTTTCGGAAACGTCCGGTAGCTGACCTCGCGCGCCATCATGAACGTCGAGATTCGGGTGATGTCGGCCTGGAACGCGATCGCCATCAGGTCGAACATCAGCTTCGTGTGAGCCTCGTGATCGTCGGGAATGCCCGTGGGCGACTCCGGCACCGCCAGCGACGCATTCGATGCCTGACGCTCGGAGATCTGGATCCGGCGCTCGATCTCGCGGACGGCGTCCAGATATTCGGCGACCCGGCTGCGATCCTTCACGCCGAGATCGCCCTGCAGCCGGCGCACCTGTCCGGTGATCGCGTCGAGGATACTGCGCTGTGTCTCGATGCGCTCGAGGCGCTCTTTCACGGTGGCGCCATCGCCGAACATGCGGTCAAAGACGACGCGCGGGTTGATCTCCATCGGCAGCGGAGACGTCGGGGTCCGCCAGGCGATCGTGTTCATGTAGGTGCAGCTGAACCCGACGTCGCAGGAACCGACGAGACCGCTGTAGTCCTCGACCGCCAGTTCCAGTGATGGCAGGAGCGTGTCCTGGCCAATTTGCGCCGCCGCCATCTGGTCGATCGTGACGCCAGCTTGGATGTCGGCACCGTCTGTGCGCCTGGGGTGCACGCCATTCAGGAACACCGCCGGGCAGCGCGTGTGGTCGCCGCCGTTGTCGCCCGCCCCCTGCGGTCCGGCCTGCGCGTGCGCCAGGTTACTCAATACGACGACCTGATCCTTGTGCGCCGAGAGCGGCGACAGAATCGGCGACAGCTCCAGCGCGCCCGTGGTGGCCGGCGTCCACTGGTTCATCACCGCGCCATGCGGGATGAAGTTGAGGCCAAGCCTGATCTGCGGCCTGGCCGCCGTCTGCGCCAGAAGCGTACGTGCCGGCACCATCGCGTCGAGAAACGGCAGCGACATGGTGACGCCGACACCGCGGATGAACGTGCGCCGCGACAGGTGCTTTTTGAACAGAGCGCTCATCTGGTCTCCCTGACAGTCGCAGTGGTCTCTTTCATTGAGAACGGAACGCTTCGCGTCACGCCGAGCACGATGGATGAGAACTTGTAGTCGGTGGAGCGCGCATCCTGGACGATCTTCCGCACGGCGGGCATGTCGTAATACTCGAGGCCGCGCCCGACCGCATAGGTCAGCATCCGTTCGGTGAGGACACCGACAAAGACCTCTGGCCGCCTCGTCATCTCCTGGCGCAGGGCACTCACCCCGTCAAGCTTGGCGCCGGTGAAGAGCGTCCCGGAGGCATCGATGGCCGTGCCGTCTTCCTTCGCGCGCCATCGGCCGATGCCGTCGAAGTTCTCCATCGAGAACCCGATTGGATCCATGACACGATGGCAGCCAGCGCAGACGGGACTGGCTCGATGGCGTTCCATCCGCTCGCGCAACGACACCACCTTCCCATCCGCACCGCTGTCCGGAAGTGGCGGGACGTTCGGCGGCGGCGGTTGTGGCGGCACGCCTAACAGATTCGTGAGGATCCACTTGCCGCGTTCGACCGGCGACGTGCGATTCGGATACGACGTTACCGTCAGAATGCTCGCCTGTCCCAGCAGACCGCGACGGGCCTCGTTCGAGACCTGCACGCGCCGGAACCGGCTCCCGTAGATGTTCGGCATTCCGTAGTGCCGGGCCAGCCGCTCGTTCACGAACGTGTAGTCCGCGTTCAGCAGATCCACGACGCTGCGGTCCTCGCGCATGATGCTGTCGAAGAACAGCTCGGTCTCCTGCTTCATCGCCTGCCGGAGGTTGTCGTCGAAGTCCGGGAAGGCGCCGAGGTCCGGGTTGGAGTTCTTCAGATTGCGCAGGTGCAGCCACTGTTCGGCGAAGTTGTCGATGAGCGTCTTCGACCGCGGATCGGCCAGCATCCGCCTGACCTGCTGTTCGAGCACCGCCGGCTGCTTCAGTTTTCCCTGCGCCGCAAGCGCGATCAGCGGCTCGTCCGGCAGGCTGCTCCACAGGAAGAACGAGAGCCGCGACGCCAGTTCAAGGTCGCCGAGCCGGTAGACTGCAGGGGACTCGTCCCGCCGCAGCGCAACGCGCGAAGGCGGATCGGTTTCGACCCGGAACAGGAACTCCGGGCTGGCGAGGATGAACTGGAGCGCCGACTCGATCCCGCGTTCGAAATCCCCATCCCTCGACTCTGCTCGGGATGGCCCTGAGCTTGTCGAAGGGCTATTCTTCCGGCCGCGCGCGTAGAAGTTCATCAGCACGTCGCCGGTCGAAGCATCCACCGGCTTCCGATAGGCCTGCCGTGCAAGCGAGGTCAGGATCTGCCGCGCGCATGTCGTTTCCTGCACTGGAGTCGCCGGCCGGCACTGCAGGATCTTTCGTCGCGACGATGTGTCGCCGGGGCCCGTCGCCGCGTATGGGCCTTCGATCGTGATGCGATCGACTGACGGATCGCCCATGATGTCGAGACCGTCGATCGTCGTCCGCATGAACGGCTTGATCAGATCGTCGCGCGGCGCCTGACTCTTGAGGACGGTGGTCGCCCAGATCGTGTGTGTGCCCGCTTTCACGGGAAGCCGCACGGTCAGGCGGCGATCGAGCTCAGCGCCAAACGTCCCGGGATTTTCAGCCATCCGGCCGAAGTCGTCGCGCCCGCCCGCAGTGACCACGGTCAGGCGCGCACCATCTATCGCGATCTCGATGTCGTGCGGATCTTCCATGCCGCGCATCAGATCGAAGGTGTTACGCCACAAACGAAGCTTGATGACGTACTCCGCATCAACGGGGAAGGTGTGCTCGATCTTCATGCCGCCACGGGTCCCCGGTGGCAGGCCCTCGAGCTGCTGGTCCTGCGAGAGATCCGGCCGCACGCGATAGGTCGCGGTGCTCGGCGTGATGTTGAGGTTGCCCAGCGCTATCCGGCTGATGTTCCAGGCGGCCGACAGATATCGCTCCATCAAAGACGGCGACACCGTGAGCACGTCCGCAATGTTGTCGAACCCGCTGCTCTCATCGTCCGGCGGCAGGAGCGCGGTGGCGTCGATCTCGAGCGACAGCAGGTCCCGGATCGCGTTGGCGTACTCGGCGCGATTGAGTCGATGAAGCGCGGTGCGGCCCGGACGTGGACGTGCCGCCGCGGCGCGGTCGATGGTAGTTTCGAGACGACTGACGAACGCCTCGAACGTCGCGGCGTCCGGCCGCGGCATCCCTGCGGGAGGCATCATGCCCGCCCTGACCTTCCGGATCACTTTCTCCCAGAGCTCTGGATGTGCCGGGATGTTCGTGAGATCCGCGTTCTCGAGCGATAGCTCACCCGAACGCGTGCGGTCGTTGTGACAGGTGGCGCAGTAGGTCTTCACTAGCGCGCCGTCGGACGAGGACCGGGCGGCATCACTCGACGATGCGGGCGTCCCGGCCGTCCCCTGCGCGAAGCCCACTGGCCCGGTGAATATGACGGCGAGGACGAATACAAGGGCTGCTGAGAGAAGTATGGTTCGCACGCCGGCTCCGGGACGTACTATCGCATTAATCGCCTCAGGAAGCCGAATTCAAACGGCTCTTCGCTAGCGGCTGGCCCTCTCCCATGCGTCGGCCGAATGTATGATGACTCGCGCCGCTGTGCGCGAGAGCGGAGTTCGCCCCAAGTGCCTGAAAAGACGGTGGCCGCCCTGAAAATCGGGCCCTCCACGACAGAATTGCGCGAGTTCGACCTGCCGGAGGTGGCAGCGGACGCCGCGCTGTTGAAGATGGAGGTTGCCGGCGTCTGCGGCACCGACGTCAGCCAATACAGACTGCCCCTGCGTGGCGCACCCATCATCATGGGGCACGAGAATGTTGGCTACCTGGCCAAGGTCGGGCGGCTGTTCGCGCGGCACCACGGATTCAGAGAAGGCGACCTCGTTTTTCTCGAGCACTACCTGCCATGCGGCCACTGCGAATGGGATCATGCGGGCGAGTACCGACATTGTGCGGCGACTGAGTGGTTCTACGACCCTGCCGCAATCCGCTACGGTTACACCGCCATCGATGTGGCCCCATCGCTCTGGGGAGGGTTCAGCCAGTATGTGTATCTCCCGCTCAACGCGGTACTGCACCGAGTGCCAAACGGATTGTCGCCCGAGGAGGCTGGAGTTGCGACGCCGATGTCGAACGGCATCCAGTGGACGGTGATCGAAGGCGGCGTCAGCTACGCGTCTGACGTGCTGATTCAGGGGCCCGGGCAACAGGGCCTGTGCTGTGCGATGGCGGCAAAGCAGGCGGGCGCGAATCGAGTGATCGTCACCGGCACCTCGAAGGACGGTCGCCGGCTGGAGGTGGCGAAGCAGCTTGGCGCCGACGATGTGATCGATGTCCAGAAGGAGGGTGCCCTCGCTCGCATCATGGAGATCACGAATGGCCGCGGTGTCGACGTCGTGCTTGACTGCACCAGCGGCGCCGGGACATCGGCGGTGCTCCTGGGCATCGAAGCCACGAAGCGACGCGGCGGTACGATGGTGATCCAGGGTGAGGGGAACGCCACGTTCCCGGACTTCCCGATCGGGCGGTTGACGCGCAAAGGGATGACGTTGAAGAGCGCACGCGGACATTCCTATCGTGCCGTGGAACTTGCGCTTGCCCATCTCGCGGCGCGGCGGTTCCCGATGGAGCTGATGACCACGCACCGCTTCGGCCTCGCCGAAGTCGACCGCGCGATCAAATCCATAGGAGGCGAGGGTGCGTCTGACGCCATCCACGTGTCAGTGATGCCATGGAAGTAATGGGCCCAGAGGTAGGCTAAATCGGTGTTGAGCCACGAGCAGAACGATCGGCTGACGCAGACGGGGCCCGGGACGCCGCTCGGTCGCCTGTTTCGCAGCTACTGGATTCCCGCCCTGCTTTCCGAAGAGCTGCCTGAGCGAGACTGTCCGCCGGTGCGCGTCACGCTGCTATCGGAGCGGATGATTGCGTTCCGCGACAGCGATGGGCGCCTCGGCCTGCTCGACGAGTTCTGTGCCCACCGCGGCGTCTCGCTCTGGTTCGGCCGTAACGAGGACTGTGGCCTGCGCTGTTCGTATCACGGGTGGAAGTACGACGTGACCGGGCAATGCGTAGATATGCCGAACGAGCCGGAGCATTCGGCCTTCGCGAAAAAGGTCAGGCTCAAGTCGTATCCACTCGCCGAGCGCGGCGGCGTGCTCTGGACCTACATGGGCCCGCCGGCGAACGAGCCGCCGCTCCCGGAATACGAGTTCGCCACCGTGCCGGCGTCGCACTCGTTCATCTCGAAGCGCGTGCAGGAGTGCAACTGGCTCCAGGCGATGGAAGGCGGCATCGACTCGAGCCACGTCTCCTTCCTCCACCGCAGTGAGCTCAAGACCGATCCGCTTTTCAAGGGAACGCGCGGCAACCGTTACAACCTGAGTGACACGCGGCCGGTTTTTGAAGTGGTCGAGAGCCCCGGCGGCCTGTATATCGGTGCGCGCCGCAACGCGGAGCACGGCCACTACTACTGGCGCATCACGCAGTGGGTGATGCCCTCCTACACGATGATTCCGCCGCGCGGCGGCCACCCGATCCATGGCCACTTCTGGATTCCGATCGATGACGAGAACTGCTGGACGTGGAGCTTCGACTACCACCCGACGCGCGCGCTCACCGATGGCGAGGTTGCTGCGATGCGCGACGGCAAGGGGATTCACGTCAGGTACGTGCCCGGAACGTATCGGCCGCTCGCGAACAAGGACAACGACTACCTGATGGACCGCGTTGCCCAGCGCGAGGGGCGTAGCTACAGCGGCATCGAAGGGTTCGCGATGCAGGATGCATCGCTCCAAGAGAGCATGGGCCCGATCGTCGACCGGACAAAAGAGACCCTGGTGTCTACGGACAGCGGCATCATCATGGCGCGTCAGCGGTTGCTGCGTGCAGTGAGGGCGCTCGAGGAATCCGGAACGACGCCGCCGGGGGTTGATCGAGTGCATCAGCGCGTGCGATCTGCCTCCGTCGTGCTGCCGCCCGATCAGTCCTATCACGACGCGGCCCGCGAGGCGCTGATCGCGTATCCCGGCGTCGAGCCCGCCACGGTGTGATGCAGTTCCGTATCGAGGCGCAACCGCCGACGGGGCGGGTTGTCCGGACGATCAATCTCGACACCGCCAGCGAGCGCGAGGTCGCAGAACTGGTGACTAATACGGCGGACGCGGATCTCGTGGTGATGATCGTCAGCGCCGGCACTGATGCGCATGCAGCCGCGGTCATCGGGGAAGCGTGCAGCGCACGGCGTGTGATGACTCACACAGCTATAGTGCGCGCCGAGCACGCGACTGGCGAAGCGCTCTCGAGGACGCTCGCCCAGGTCCGTCCCTGGTCGCTGACGATCGTCGTCGCCGATGAAGACGACTACGTGGACGATATTCTGAAATCATTCCGTTAGTTAGAAGACGGCGACAACACCCAACCTCCAACCCCCAACTTCCAAGGCGTACTCGAGAGCCACTGCCCTTCTTGGGAGTTGGGATTTGGGAGTTGGGAGTTATCAGTGCGCATACTATTGGCGACGTGGCGCACATAAGGGTGACCGTCTCCGCGCTGCAGCAGATGAAGCGCACGGGCCGCAAGATCGTCGGACTCGTCGTTTACGACTACCAGACCGCGCAGATTGCTGATCGTGCCGGGGTGGACCTCGTCTCGGTCGGCGACTCGGTCGGCGTCACACTGTGGGGTCATGAGAGCGAGACAGAGGTCACGCTCGACCA